>JAABUS010002094.1_pt1 | contig 39484 bp, 46 predicted proteins | sample 5560161 | NCBI WGS metagenome assembly JAABUS01 (sample SAMN10711885, study PRJNA513376) | rock metagenome | isolation source: Antarctica rocks | place: Antarctica: Victoria Land, Trio Nunatak nord | collected 2016-01-04
CTTGACAAACGAAGACAAGGAACAGGACCATCTACAAGAAAAAACCGACTTAAAGATGGGGCGGAGAATGGCCGGAGTTCTTCAGCCCTGGTGCTCAGTTTTCCCGCAAGGCATGTACCAAGCGGAGAAAGCAGGAACAGTCAACATATTCGCAGATATAAAGCAAGCACATTCCGCACTGGAACGTATGTTGGAAGGGAATGGGTGCAGTTGCGATACCTATTGTAGCTCTTTCGATTGATAAACCGATTCACCACAATCCTATTCGCAACCACTATCCATCCGAGCAAGATGCCGACGCTATCATACACTAAGAACGATGAGGATGTTCATGCCAGATGATATAAATACCTGTGTACTGTCAGTAAGACTACCAGGTTCACGAAGCTCGGAGTTTGCCTACCTTCCCTGGCACCTCAGCGTTCTTCAAGCTCAAATTGCATGTCGCCAAGATCTTGTCCCGCGCCGATATTGCCTTCGTCCACCGTATCCCCTGCCTTCGCCGCCTTCCCTGTCATCTCCTTCGCCTTGGACTCCACAACATTCACCTTCATCTTCTTCCCCTTACCCTTCAACTCAACCAACTCCTCATCTTCGCCACTCCTCACATCACCCTTCTTCACAATCCTCGCAACCCCCTTCTTCTGGACTCTAGGCTTCACTGGAGACCCATCTTTGGAGGCAGTCGCGAGCTTCTTGGCGGCATTTTTTATTTCCGCTTTGATGACTGGTTCATCCTTAGCATCTTCACCGCCTTCCTTGGCCCGCTTGGCAACTTTCAAACTCTTACCCTCTTCCTCGTCTGCGTCCGAACCCTGTTCCTCCTCCTTGACAGTCGTGCGTGCACGCTTAGTGACCGGCTTGGCGACCGGCTTAGCAACTCCAGCCTTCCCGTCCTTTCCTTCGTCGCCTTCAATACCGTGGGCTCGATCGTGGTCGTCTTTTAATTCTTTGGCCTGGACTTTCAATTTGCGGAATTTATGCTCCAGAGAGGAGGCAGTACGGGTGCCCCCGCTCAGAGCAGCCATGACCTTGTAGTTCAGGGCGAGTTTGGGATTGGCTGCGAGCAACAGTAGGATCAACTCTTCCTCGGTGGGTGCAGCTGAGCCGCGACCCTTGGTGGGGCTGGTTGGTCCAGGTGGGCTGGACATGGTGGCTACTATCGGGTCAGCTATCGCCATCTTGAGAAAGTGTCACGACAAAGAGGTGAAGTATCAGCAGGGGAGTCTTGGAAAGAAAGAGAAATCCTAGGTTGTTGATACTGAACCGCGGAAAGAGCTACCAACCCCCTTGCCCCACCGCAAGAGTAGCCAGCGGCCCCGCCAAAATATTAATTCGTCCTTTCCTGAACAGAAGCATGGAAAATGCGACAGTTTGGGGCGCAACAACAAGAATTGAATCAACGTTTCCGCATTGCCCTCCACACAATCAAGCTTCATCTCTACAATCCCTCATGGCTAAGGATCACAAGGCCCCCTCACCACTGGGTATCTTCCGCCAAAAAGTGAAGGTACACACCAAAAACACGATGAAAAAGATCGTCCAAGGTGACGGGCCGAAACGTGTTCATAGCTGAAATAGCACCGTAGCGAAAAGCCCGCAAATTATGAATGCTCACGGTGTAATGAGCTGGGATATGCGTTTGATCTGAGGTTTCCTAAAAGTGGTCGGTCGTGCTTTCCAAATGAGAAATGTGAGGGATTGAGCTGGCGCGTGGAAACAAAAGGACCAAACAAAAGGATAGGAAAAGCTCTGTGCGCTCTTACCTTTTGTTGATTGCATGCTGTGTGATCTGACAAGTTTTCCACGTTCCTGAGGTTTGTTTTCTGGACTTGGTTGTTGCTGTGTTGCGGTTGTTTCTGGAATTATGAGCTCACTTCCAAAAAAAAAAGGGGGGGGGTTGAGCGTCAAGTAACAAGGAAGTGTTTACCTTTCGTTTCGCCCTCAACGTTGTAGAACGCCCTTAGCAACTCTGTAGTCCTGTTTTCAAGGTTGCTGGATTTGTATCGAGAATATTCTACAATCGTGAGCTCACATCTCACCACAAAGTTCCACGGTCAACTACCTTAGTAGCATTCACCTTTTCTTCGCTCCTCAGTAAAAACCTCCTAGATTCGGTGCGAGTTTCTCCTTGAATCTAGCTGATGCTTGGTTGTACGAGGGTAGTTATTGTCTTTGACCTTGTAAGCTCATTTCAAACCCCATAGACAAGAGCCAGCTTGTGATGATTACCTACCTTGTGTCCACATTTGCTGTCGTAGAGGTCTTCCGAGTAGTTTTTTTTTTGGAGATGTATCGCAAGTCGACACTCTTCGAAAATTCCTGCAAATCACGGTTTTCGAAGGTTGTTGCTGTTATGTTGTGGCTGTCGTTGATCAAGTAGCGCTCGCTCACTTTGTGAAAAAAACAACCTGTTGAATTATCTGTTGATTTGTAGTATTATTCACAAACTCCCGTAAAGCAACACCCCCGATGCATGAAACGACAGAATTAAGTAACTAACGAAATCCACCGACTCTTCTGGATATTGGAAGGATCACAGGATAGGTTGAAAGAAGCAAGATATGGTCAAGTAAGGTAGGCGTGCTGAGTGAAGTGATCAAACCCTCAACTTACCAACCCCGATTCTCAAGACAAACAAACCCTCTCCACCGCCCCAACACCACTTTCTTCACACTCCGAAAGACGCAAACGCTCAGGTGGGTCGAGATAGTAACTCACGTGCGCCGGTGGTCGACAAAGTGGCTGTGAACCTGAAGGGGAGGAGAACTTGATTAAGTCTTTCAAATATCCACTATCCTATCGTAGAAACCACCCTCACCCTCACCTTCCCTTTCCCTTTCCCAAACTCTCTCCTCCCCCCCAAAACGCTCTTCTTCCCCCGATATCGTCCCTCTCTTGTTCCCCTCACCCCCCTCCACCCCCTCCCAACACCCTAACACAACCCCACCCCTCCTCTGAAAAAACCTTCACCTAACTCCAACCCGCCAAAACCACCCAGGCCTGGTAATGTATTCGTAGAGCATCCTTAGTGTGAGGAGGAGGAGGAATATGCCTAGGGGGATAAGCATTTCGATCGTTGAGAAAGAGAGGGAGTTGGGAGTCGGGGTAGGCGGGATAGGTGGGTTGGGGTTGGGGTTGGAGTGTATTAGCGATGGAGGTTATGTTGGAAGGGAAGGGTGGGTAAGAGAATATTGGAAACAGGATTTTTGTGCAGCAAAATTCATTTAAAACTATAGCTGCCGTCTTAAGTAGATCATACAAGCGTTTGCTAGAAAGCACCAGGTATTAGGTATTCGCTTCAATGGAAAAAGTCCAAGAGCGATACGCCCTTCCACCATTGTCCTACCAGTGGCGTAATGCACGGGTAGGATAGTAACACATCCTTCTGATAGAAATCTTGAGATCCTTTAAGAATCTAGTAATACATGCCTTCCGTTCCTCCCGTTCGTTGTCGTCATCTGAAGCTACCCAGCAGCAGCGACCGGCATACTCCCTTTCCTCTCCTCCACCCCCTGCGCTTGGTCCTGCGCTTGTGCAGCAAGAGGTACAGGTATGCTAGAGGCAGAAGGATCTTTACCGGGATCTGAAGGCGGTTGCTGTGTGCCGTTCATAGATGCGTGTATGGGTTTGGAGTCTGGTAGGGTTTGAGGACGCCATTTTGTTAGGATTTTGGTGGTGGGGGCTTTGGCGTCGTCGTCTGGAAGCTGGTTAGGAATTGTTTGAGGGAGAAGGGTAGGATAGTGGCTTACTGTTCTGCCACAAGTCTTCGATTGCGTCTATGCACATCTCACGGACGGGTGGTCTGACTAGGATCAAATAGCTGCGCTTCGATGAGCTTCCTGCCCTTAAACAAACAAGAAAGGGGCTTACTGTATCGCATTAACCGCCAGGGTGACCCTCTCGGGATCCCGCGCCAGCCCTTCCACGCGTTCCAGTATCTTCTCATCTATCCCCGGAACCTCTGACAAAAACCTAATCAGGACCTTGTCCTTTGCATCCAGATACGGCACAATACCGTCGAGAACTTTTAGCACCCATCGTTCGTAATGTTGCTTTGGTGGTGGTGATACTTTGTGTTTCTGCTGTTCCCAAGCTTGCGTTTGCATCCGGTCATTAAACCATTCTTCGTTCAACCAGGAAATCGCTATGGGTATTCGGGTCCGGAAATCTTCAATGATGTATTTGAAAAGGGTCTCTCTTATGCCGTCGCTGAGACTGAGCTCTGTCACGGTCTTTTGGATGGCCGATTTTGATTCCTCCTCGCTTGATTGATCACCTTCTAATCCTGCAGAAGCGCGCGTTGCCAACCTGGTGATCACGGTGATCCATGCCTCTCTATCGTAGTTGCTCCCTGCTAATCTATTCAAACCTGGTTTCTGCCTCTTCGCTGCTGATGGTTCGTCAAGAACACTCATCACGCTGAAGACCCGGCTGATCGTGCCTTTTCCTATGTGTTCTGTTTCCTCAGCAGTCAAAGGCGGCGGCGGCGGTAGTTTGAACGGACCAAGGGCAACCTCGGGGGACGCTTCTAGTGAGTCTTCAGGAGGCAATGCATCTGTTTTGTTAAGTATCTGTTCTGTATCCTCTGTAGGCTGAAAGTCTGGCTCGTAGTCCTCTTCTTCATCGTCGAGAGTGAGGTTTGGGCCTTGGCCTTGCTTGGCTGCTTGTTGACTTCTACCTAAGGCGATGTAGCGAGATCGTACGCCATTGATGGCTTTCTCGAGAGCCTCTTGATTAATGCGGTGCAGTACAGGTAGGGTTATTCTTACCACTAAATCGATAGGCAACTGCGTCACATCGAATGAAGTCAGGCCTACGTCGCCGGTCAAGGTGAAAAGCTGTGCTGAACTTGTAGGACCGGGCGGCAGGGGGGGCAAATTGGGTTCAGCTGGGAGATCAGCTGCGAGGCGCTGACGCTTGGAATTGTCAATTCCGTCTGTCGGCTCGATGGGAAGTGCTCTCTTCCGGCTCCCTTCGTCAAACACTTCGAGGCGGGACTGCATGAGACGATCAATCTGTTGCTTGATTCTAGGCGCGAATGGTCCACTCTCGTTTCTGATTGGACTGTTAGCTCTTGCTTCTATTCAGTATTAGGCGCTTCATACTTTCTTAGGATATTCAGGAGTAGAGCCCTCGTGGTCCTTTCCATAGACTTTATCTGCACCTCGATTTTGGGAGTCATTGGCGAATTGACTTGTTTCATGGGGTTGAAATTGAGTATGGCAGCAACGATCTTGTTCGAGATGGATTGTCGAGTTCTGATCAGAACACCGAGGCAATTCAGGGTGGCATTAACCAAAAGAGCATTACTGTAATCATGGAATCAGGGAGCGGTTCAAGTCTACAATCGTTTCACTTACCTTGGCTCCTCATGGAAGACATTTAGAAGCCTGTCCAAAAGCCCTGAAGCTTCCGGTTCCAGTCTTGGCGGTGGAATCAAGGGATGGTCTCGAGGCACAAGAGCTAGTGAGATCTCACTATGTTCAGTTCGCTGCGGTCATCATTAGTATGGCGCCATCGTTCAGCAATCTTCGAGATCACGCACCCGTGGATCTGCAATTACGCCCGGTGTCTGCACTTGAACAACTCGTTGCACAAATTTGATGCAGCACACTCGTATTCCAGTAGAAGCCGTGTCCCATCTCTTCAATATGTTGAGCTTGATGGCAGCCATTCTCTCCCATGTTTGCGTATCAAGAGGGTACGTTATGCTAGTAAAAGAGGCCACATGAGATACCATTTACTCGCCCATTTCTCAGTACCACCAGCACGGACGCCTGCTTGATAGTCTACGGGGAGGAGGGACAAGGGTTTACACGTACATGTAACGAAAGACTAAGCCGTAGATACTCGCCGCAGCCTGTACTACGCTCTTGATTACACCCGTATCCTCATCCGGTATGTCCAGCAATTCCTTCAGAGTTTGCAGGACTACGATGCTCAAACTCTCTTTCTGTTGTAGTGGGATTGTAGGGCTCGCGAACGTCTCAGCTAAGAATTCAGCGCCCCATCTTCGCAGCTCAAGTCGTGCATTAGCGCCAACAATTGGTAAGATCCCTTGTACGATTTGAGGATATAATACGGAGTCAGCGAGGACGAGTTGACGTGCAGCTTCGAGCTGGGTCAGTTGGTCTGCAACTGAGAGAGCCATGGCGTGGTCCGGGTGTTTGTGGTCGTTGTAAGATCAGCTGTAACCAACGTTGTTCAAGCTTTACCCTATAAACTGGCATCCACCTTCATTCACACGTACAATTCATCACCTAGCCAGATGTTTGATACGTCGATCGTAGTAGCTTGCCGGTAGACTAGTAACACATAAAGAGAGGAGTCTACGACGCATGTGTATTATGAAGGAAAGAGGTCGCGAGGTCAAACAAAGCTTAATCGATTTCTAGACAAGGATTATACTAGCGCGCCGTGCTCTACACTAGCGTACATTACCGCAGAGCCGCAAAGGCACAATCCATCACGATATCAAAGTCGGAATCATACTCGTATGCTCAGGGCCTATCCTAATCGGATTAGTCAGGGGTATCTGTTGATTTAGTTAGCTGTACCTTCACCTCCATAGAATACACACTTACACCTATCGCTGCTTCAACAGGTTATGACCCCCGGACCTCTTATTTCATAGAGTCGCTTCATATCAGTGTGTTTGTGTCCGTTTAGACTACGATACAGTCAGTCAATCAACGTCGTCGTCATGGTCATGGTCAAAGAAAGTTACCCGATCTAGACGGACTGCTCAAGAGCTTGGAAGAAGAGGAGCTTAGAATGAAGAGCTTGGAGGTGATCCATTAACTGCACGGAAGAGGCAAATGGTCAAGGCATGCAGAGGGAGGTAATCTGTAATCGTGGAACACCTTGCTCTCATTGTCAAAAGAAAGGCAAAAGATCAGACGAAGGAGACTACATCGATTCGGGTTGGATCAATTACAACGGCCGTCAGAAAGACGGTCATTGATTAGAGTCATGAAGATGGCTCGGGCATTAAGGATCAGTGGCAACTGATTCGGGTATAAAAAGATCTGCAGGCAAGTTAACATTCGACAATGATATCAGACAGACCTATTCAATTAGAGTCACGGCAATGACTCGAGCATACAATGAATCAGAATGATCTACAGAATAGAAGCTAGGATGGCTTCGGGCATACAAAGATCTGCAGGCAAGTTGATATTCGACAATGATATCAAACAGGTCTATTCAATTAGGTGATTGGCAAAGATACTGGGCATAAAAAAAAGAGCCTTCAGAATGAGGTTATTCAGATATCTGGCAAAGGTATCGAGCATACGGCAATGGCATGGTCAGGAAGACCTATTTGATAGGGGCTAGGATGGCTTCGCTCAATACTAACAGCTATAGCAAATAGCAGGTTACATGGCTTCAGAGGCAGCTAATTGATCAGAGGGAGTTTTGGCTTTCTTTCTCGGCTGCATTGGTTGCAGAGGAAGCTTTCTGGCAAAGAAAGCTTCTGAATAGCATCAAAAATTGGCGGCAGCGAGGTCTAGGATAGGCCTGCGCAAGAGGGCGTGTTGATGCACGTGATGCTCAGGGTCTATCCTAATCGGGTTAGTCGGGGGTATCTGTTGGTTTAGTTAGCTGAACCGTCCACCATAAAATTTACACACTTATACCTATCGCTGCTCCAACATTTTCAAGATGCCATTGTAAGCGCTTCGAATTGATCTCTCTCCCAGATGTCTTGATTCTGATCTATCCCTCCAAATACCTTTCATCTAATCCTGTTTCCTCAGCCTCCCTTTCCTCCACTTACCCCCTCACTCAGATCCCATCTCCCAACCCCCGCCATCCCTCGCTCTTTCACACCCTCAAATCAACCCCACTAACTATACCTCTACCCACAGCCTCCCCCGCTCCTCCTACTACGATAAAGAATACCGCCAAACGGCTGCCCTAATCCGCGCTCGCCAACCTTACCTCATCAAGAACATAATCACCGGCGGGGCCATCTTCGCTTTCACCATCGGTGTCTGTACGTCCATGTCTCTCTCCACCCTCGGGGTAAATTACAAACAGGACGAGGGGCTAATTGTGTTGTGAAACGGAAACAGATGTAATGACCATCCGAGCGGTGTCGCAGGATGATTTCTCAGACGTGCAGATACCGGATGCCCCCGTCCAGCCACCGCGTACGCCGAATGTGGGGGTTGAGAAGGGTGGCAGAGCCGGTGAGTAGTTGATCATAAGGGAAATTATGACGGGGAGCAAGGGCTCTGTGTTAGGCCCAAGAAATCTGCGCGGTTGGGCGCAGAATTGGGGCTGTTTACCTGGGGCTCAGAGGAATTAAGTTGGCGCATAAGGTGTCTTTTGTACTCGGCACAGCATATCAAGGAGCTGGATTAATGCAGGAGCGGGAAAACCTGGGCACTATGCGCTTGTCCAGCCATTTGCTTGATTGCAGGGAATACGGAATTAATATGGCAGATATATGTCATGATTGTCTTGGAGAGCGCAGGAGAAGATAAGAGCCTAAGGTATCAGAAGCCAAATACATAGCACATCTCCTCTCCACTGACTGTAAGAGGCAATCCAAAATCCTATTCATGAATACAAACCCTACAACGCAAGTGTCCACGATTATACAAGTATATAACTTAACAAGAAGGGAGTTCAAGATTGAGTGCCCCCGCCCTTGCATTAATGTTCTTACCAGGCAGCCACTGCACCAAACACAACAGCCATCAACGCGCCCCCCACATTCAAGCTATTTACCACCGCTCCGTTCCTCGGCGCACTAGTAGCCGACGCACTCGCCGAAGATGAGCTTGATCCCGTAGGACTTTTGCTCGTGCTTGAAGTCCCGCCGGTCGAGGTCCCGCTAGTCATACTCGTTGAACCTGTCGAACTCGAACTACCAGTAGTGCTGGTCGACATGGTTGACGAGCTACTACCAGAAGTCGTGGAAGAGGCAGAGGTAGCGCTGCTAGCGGATGTAGACGAGGAGCTATCAGTGCTGCTTGCGCTTGCACTGCTGGAGCTGGTGACGGAGGCGACGGTGTTGCTGGACTCGATAACGAACTGCGGGGTGTAATTAACCTTGGTAGGGTCGGTGTCCGATATGATTTCGAGGGCGTAGTCGGAGTTGCGCACAGTGTCGGTTGGGGGCGTAAAGGTGAAGGCGCCGTTATTTGGAAGGTTTGCTGTTACGAAGATGGGTGGTCAGCTGCGTTCGAATGTTCAAAGATGTGCCGTGAGTATTATGCTTACATCCAATAACAGTACCCGAGCTCAAGTCGCTGTTGGCGCCTTCGCGCAATCGGAGTGTGACAGTTCCTGGAGTCGTTGGATTCCACTGGATATCAGTGGGCTTGCCAGCAGTGAAGGAGAATCCTTGGGGGACTTTGAAAGGGTTAGGGCCAGTAGCCGTTTGCGCAAGGACCGCAGTCGAGAAGGCCGCAACGGCTAGGAATATCGAGCGCATTGTGGATGGGGGGCAACTGCGTCCGGCCTTTGATACAGGAGATATATAGTTATAGGTTCGTCTGATTAATATTCGTTGAAGTTTCAGTGTCCGGGAAACGAATGTACAAGAAGATGAGAAATACAAGATGACTTTAAAAACGACAGTAGAATTGAATTGAGGATTTAAAAAGAAGAACAGAAAAGCGAAGGCTAGAGGGGTCGGAAATTCGGAGGGACCAAAGTCTCGAGTCTCGACTATGTACGAGATAGGTAATCGAGATCCCGGGAAGCGCGAGATCGCCCGACAGGGGCTGCAAGAGATCTCGGGGCGTACCGAGCGAATTATGAAGGTAGAACACCACCATCCACCAACATTTGAAAGAAGAGGCAAACGACAAAAACAATCTGTACGCTCTGCATATCTTACGACAAATATATTCTGGCAGCCTAATATGACTGTGGCAAAGGTCCAGGAAATGAAAATAATCTTTCCTGGTCTTCCATGAACAGAAAATGCTAGGGCACAAACGGTCCATGATACTTGGTAAGGCTGTGAAGGCTCCTTGCCCAATCACAGTGTGGTTTTTCAATGAAACCATCGTGGCTCTGGTATCACTCAATCGTAGTCTTCATACTCCCAGAACGACTCACTAGCAAGGCTATCAGCGGATAATCGTAAGGAATATTGTCATCGATCATCGAGTCCTTTGCCCCGAAGAAGGTTCCAATGCTATTTCGACCCCCTGCTTTGCAGTTAATAAAAACGAGAAAGAGGCCAGGGGCTATTGATCCATTTCCAATTTCTGTCCTTCCCAGTCAGCGGTTTCTTCGCACGCATCGAGAGGACTAGAGACGATGAAATACCATTGTTTTGCTGATCGAATTGTAGAGGGCATTACAGACTTAGAAATTCAGAAGAGTACAGACTCAGCCAGAGCAACAGAGGATCTAGCCACAGAGGAAATTACTTTTCATACTCAGAGAGCGAAGACAAGCTCTTAGAGGCGAACGAGCGGCGATTTTGCCTCTGGATATACTTTAATTTGACCTTAGGTCACGGTTACATCTTTATGTGCGGCCGCAGATTCGGTGCTCAGTGCACTTGGAACCTAAGCATCTTTGATTGAGTCGTGATCTTGTTCCAGCTCGGGCTTAGCCGCCAATGTACGGCCTCGAAGATTAGGTACCGTTGGAATACTAGAATCCCTAGGTGAGGTTTCACCATCATAATAGAACACTTGGGAAATACGGCGCGACGTCCTATTCGACTGAACGAACGGTTGTAGAAGAATTAAGTATTAGGGAAGGCAATGCATGGGTCGTCCGGTCAAAGTTAAGATGGCTGGTAGATATCGACATATTGGATGATCGAAATAATGATTGTGAGACTGCGTAGGAATGACGGCGGTGAGAAAGCACCAAAGAATTAGAAGAAGTGACGTGGCGCCGATATGAGACATGACTAATGACGGGGTTAGTGTGACACGTCTGAGAACCTGAGGCAATGCTCGATTCGATCCGTGTATAGTTATACAGAACTTGATTGCAATCAAGTAATCTCTTTCAAAACTGCGACACCTCTCTCATTCCTCCGCAATCGTTACTTCGCTCTCTAAGTGATGCAGATGCGATAGCCTCGTCGAGGTGACCAGACGACGGTGAACAGCGTCACTGAATCCAAACATACCCGACGACTGCATGAGCACAGCGGCAAATAACATGCCGCAAGCTTTTGGATTCGGTTTCAACGACGAAGACATTGAGGACGATGGGGATAGAGAAATGCCAGCTACCATTAACGATGGAGAGCCGCCAGACGACACATGTGAAACGGCGAAACCTAAATTGCATACTTTACAGGAAATGGTATGACGCGTTGCTATGCTTCTTTTAGCTTCGAGGATGGCATGTCTCCGGAGAACTTCGAAAGCGCCTATACCGTTTCTTAAAGCGAGGTTCTAGGCGATCTCACAATACTCTGTCTCTGTAGAAGCCGTGAGGTTTTCATTGAGAGGACTGTTGCCACCCGCCTAGGTTTGCAGCCATCTCTGATTCAACTGCTATAACTTCTACCCTGTTACCTGCTGCCATCTACTGATATGGTATTGGTTTCCTTGATGCAATCGCCTTTTGTTAACATTCTCCAATTTTCTTTATGATATGTCTTCAAATGGACACCCTGAACACGTATCTTATCTCTGGCGATTCCGTGCTGATCTTAACAGCTATTAACTCTCCCTGATACCATCTCGTACAGTACTGTTGAAGTCAAGGTCCTTGAAAGACAGGTTCGACATAGCCCGGTTTACCTTCCGCGCCGTGAGCTATTCGACATTCGCGCTCAATTGATGGCCGAGGATACTGGCTTAGACCAATCCGTAACAGCCAGTCTCTCTGCCGACGACATAACGCCGAATATCTATGAGGGCGGCTTCAAGACCTGGGAATGCTCCTTGGATCTCGCCAGCTATCTTGGCTATTATATACCTAGATGGGGAACACTCGGACCGAAAGATTTGCATATCGTTGAGGTACGTCTTGGTCCAGCCTTGGCGCTCGTTGCGCCTTGATGAAGACACTCCAAAGAACGGCGAATGACTTTTCCAACCAGCTTGGGGCTGGCGCAGGCCTTCCGATCCTTTCGCTTTTCCGAGATCTAATGGTTGATGACTTGCGTGAACCATTCCCTAGCGTTCAATTGACTGTCACGGATTACAACCCCTCAGTCCTCCATTTGTCTACCGTCCCCAATCTTCTCCTCGGCTGGGCCAATAGTCTCGATATCCAATCTCCATGCTCTGGCGACTTGGAGGTCACTCAAGATCTTCAACAGCTGTTTACCGACTCGTTGAATCGATTCGGTATAAATATCTCTGCCGTTTCCGGTGGCTGGGGCCCTGCCCTTGTTGACCTCATCTCATCACAGCATCCCCCTCCAAATAAACGCATAGTAACATGTGACACGCTAATCATAGCAAGCGAGACCATCTACTCGCCTTCCACTATCCGCCTATTCACATCAACCTTGCTCTTGCTGCTTAAAGCAACCGAGGAGCGAGGTGGCAGGTCGCTGGCCCTGATCGCTGCGAAAAAGGTCTATTTTGGCGTCGGTGGTGGGGTAGACGAATTTCTTACGGTCCTGGATGAGATGGGAGGGGAGGCCTCCGTGGTGTGGGAGAATGAAGGTGAGGGCGTGGGAAGAGTAGTTTTGGAGGTTGTTGTTGGGGCGTATGACAAAAGATATCACAATACTGCGGAGCTCATGAGGCGATTACACAGACCAAGATAGGTCGGCTCGGCTTCAACATTGAAGGACTCCGCTTCCAAAAAACCCGGCCGATTGAGCTTCAGCGATATGGCCGAGTTGAGACGATGAATCTGGGAGTCCACGACTAGACGCAACAGACAGAGGCTCTAACACGAGCGACCTAAAACGATATAAAGGACGGCTCTGAAACGTAAGGGCTAACGGCAGGCTCAAGGTAGAGCCTCATCATACAGTCTCCAGCGTCCATCTCATCAGTTTCAACAAGCAATCGTTCTTGCTTCACTGACCCTCTCCATAGACTTAGCGGTGTGGACTGCTTCCTCAACATGGTGGCAGAAATATTAACGCCCCGCTTCACAAGCCCATTCCTCCAACCCTCTTAAAACATCGCATCCGCTTAACGCCCCTAATTGATCCATTTCCCCTTGTCCGCCCGAAATGGAAACACCTCTCACCACCCCAACGTCTTCACCAGCCAGCAAATTTCCTCCGGCCACTTCAGCTATTCTCGCCATCTCCTCCAATCCCCTAATTTTTCACTTCCCACTTTTTACTATACTTTTTCTCCATTGGTTTTGGAATATACTCTAACGCGTTCATCGTCTCTTTTTTTTTCCTTTGTCTTCTTCTAGTGTTGAACTGCAAGCTACTGTATGAGCGCTACGGCGGCTAATGACCGATTTGAGGCGCTGGAGCGTTTGTGTTTGGTCTAGTCAGATGACGCTGCGAAATTGTTATGGTGAAATAGGCTTGAGTTTTTGTCTAGGAGAACTTTTGTGTCACACCATTAAATATGAAGTAGAAGTAAAGAATCTTCCAGGGGGGAGTTGAAGGTCCAAGGAAACTCTAGCCGTGCAAAGTGGACTTTTCTGTATTCTCGGTGCTTGTCTGCCAACGTGGGGGAAATTCTTGTGCGAGTTGGAAAGATAGATGGGTTTTTCCTTCATAACAATGGTTTTGGGTAGAAAATCTCATTCTATTGAGTGTGAAAACCGGAGTATTCCATTCGTCGACTTCTCCATGTGGAGGTTCCGTTTTCTTTCAAGTCGAAAGGTGCGAGACCATATTTAATCTCTGACACCATATCATGATTAAAACCCTACACATGCCCCCCCGCTCACTACCCCCTCCGCCTCCCCCACCCCCACCCCCACCCCCATCCCCAACCCCTCCACCTCAACCTCAACCTCCACGACCGGCCCCCTGAACCCCCTCCTCCCCCAAACCACATAATAAACCACACTAAACCCCACCACCGCCCCCGTAACCACGACACTCCAATTCATGGTCCTCGCCGCCGCCTTCGCCCCCGGCGGCCAAAAGCTCCAAAACACCACAAACAGCATCCACGCGCACGCGAAGGCGTTGTTCGCCACGCCGTACCATCCCGGTATGCGCCAGGGGCCCCAGGTGAGTGGCGGGGATGCGATGGTGGGGGGTTGGCGTGGTGGTGGTGGTTGGCGTGGTTGGCGGTGGGGTTGTTGGAAGGAGGGGGCGTGGATGTGAGCGGTGGTGCGGCGCCAGAGGAGGAGGACGGAGGGGAGGAAGTAGGAGGCGTAGAAGGAGGAGACGGAGAGGGAGATGACGTCGTTGAAGAGGGTGGGGGAGGCAATGTTGAGGAGGAGGAGGAGGGAGGGGAGGGTGGTTACGAGGATGAGGGAGATGAGGGGGGTGGATGTTTTGGGGTTGATCTAGGGGGGGTTGGGGGTTAGTAGGGTTTTGTGACGTGAGGGGGTGGTTTCAGGGGATATTGGGGTGTGTTCAAGGAGGGTTTGGAATGAGATGACTTTGTGGACGGGAGAGGGAGGGTGTGACTGGACGTGGGTGGCCTTACCCTACTCAGGTATCTTGAGAATGGAAGACCTTTGTCGCGGGCGAAAGACCAGGCCATTCTTGAAGATGTCGCAACAAAACCAATCGTCGCGCAGATGCTCATGATAATGATTATGGAAACCATGATTGTGGTCCCGTAAACCGAGTTGGTTGCTTGAGCGAATATCTCAATAAAGGGGTACCTTGTGGGAGTGTTCTTTTCAAGCCGTAAGCGAGAGAACCAGCGACCAGAAGTGTGAACTTATCTACCAAAGCGTTTTTGATATCCCCGAGGCAGAACAAGAGCGCCATCGTCATAGCGAAACCGAGAGCGCCGTTGAGGAGGACGCTCGTGAAAATCGCGCGCGGGACGTTGAGAGAAGCATTTTGGATTTCCTCCGACATCTGGCAAGAATGTAAGCGCTAGAGCGTGTCAGAATATGTTAGTTCTTACGTGAACAGCAGCGTCGGCGCCTGAATCATGATTTGTGAGCTGGGATATGTAGTGAGTCTCTGGATCTTACTTACCAACGAATTCGGCGACGCTCCCGATGAGTCCTACGCAAAAGGAGAGGCTTTGAGTAGACCAGTTCCCCTCATTCAGAACAGTATCAAAAACATCCGCGGCTGACGTATGTGGAGCCATGTAAACAAAAGGTATCAAGATGCCAATGAAACCCAGAATATGAAGTATTAAAATTAGCCCCTCGATACGAGGCAGAGCACTGTTAGCAACGACGTTGGTGAATATGGCAACGACAACAGAAGCCCAGCTGAGTAGTGTGCCATGCAGAGGGTTGAAAACATAACTGGAGTAGTTCAGGACGATAAGGCCTTGAATCATTGTGCCGGCAATGTAGCATTCGGCGGCCACGGTGGCTATCCAGGCAATTGTGGTGAGCCAGCCTGTGAAGATCATTTCAGCCACGGAAAAATCTCCAGTTCCTCAAGACGTCTCGGGGGAGTGAAAAGCAGCCGTCGGTTCTTCTGATTGCTGTCTAAGGCTTATTCGTGACATACCTGTCGTGTAGCTCAGAAACTTTCTGGAAGACTTCGGGGCGAGCATGAACACCCAATAGTATTGTCCCCCAGCTATAGGAGCTCTATATATTCGAAGTTCAGTTCCTGAACATGGACATGGTGAGATAAGCCTTACATCGAGGCCAGCTCGCCAATAACGGTGTATGTTGATAGACTACCAAACCATGCTATCAGGAACCCATATGCAACGCCAGCTGGGCCTCCACTGAAGTAGGAGTTAGCTATTGACGTATGGAAAGTGATACACAATCACGTACTTGACAAACCCGGCTGTAAAGAGCCTGTCTACGGTTAGAATAACGAATTGATATGTGGATCGATATCCCACTCACGGGAGAACTGTCTCCCACGTGACTAGTATCGTACAGCTGAAGCCAAATAGAGACAGAAACCCAAAGTTGCGCTAAATATCGTCAGCGAGATAATTTGATACAAAGCCGAAAACCCTGAAATTTTTACCTTGAGTACCTGCTTCTTACCCAAGCGAGCCAGTATCTCTCGGTCATCATCAAAGGAGCCTTTAGCTTCGATGTCTGCCATCACTACTATTCATGGCATTCAGAGAGCTCATGTTCGTAGATTGTGGATCTTCATCACAAGAAATAGTATGTGAGAAGTGGGAGATGAGTCTGCTCGAGCATCAAATTGTAAGAGATTCCAGTGGTCACCAGGAGAAAACAGCTACGTCCAGATACGATCAAACAACGAATTAACAAGAGTGAAAACCGAAGGAATCGCAATCTTTTGGGGCACCAATAAAGATGTGGGCGCCAAGCAATGGAAACTTGCTCAAGACTCGCTGGACTTGTCCACTTGAAGAAAAGTATCAACAATTTCTCGTTCCGTCCTATCTAGTATAACCATGCATTGATGGCCAAAGGTAACCCCACAGACTCGGAGTAAGCCCATTAACACTATTGCAGCAACACCAGCTGGCATGGTAAGGCGCAGAAAGCTTCTCCGTTAAAGACTCGGAGCACGTTCTCTTTGGCACACCTACGATACCTTGATAGGTTCGATGGGCAATTTCGTGCATTGGTTTGTGACTCTTTCAAGACCACCTCGTCGACGCACCATGGCAAACTATTGCCCTTACTGCGCAAACCCCAAAACCGCGCATTAGTACTGATTATGCCACACTATGACTTTTGTGTACTAGCGTTATAAAATAACGTTAGCGTGGGCGGTTTGGCAATTTGCGCAGATAGAGGTTAAACACGAGTATTGTTTAGTGGCTGAGAAGGTGAAGCTCGAATGTAGAGATTGCGTACCCGATAACGAATATTGTGCCGTTGTGGGGTAACGAGCTGTGTCTTGCACTGAGGTTGGGAGGACGGGTTGTACTTTTGGCGTGATTTGGGACTGGGTGGTGGGATGATTGAAAAGCGCGGGATGGGGGTGCGAAGGGAAGGCAAGGTTGAAAGATTGAGGGTCTGTGGAGGTAAGAAGCAGGGTAGGGATGATGTGACACCCAGATGGCTGAATGACGATGTGAGTGATAAGTTGGTCTGAAGATGATTAAACGAGTGATTATGATTTGATGTGAGTCGTTAAAGAAATCGTCAGAGCAATCGTGATTCAAAAATGTGAGAAGAGTAGGGGATCGAACATGCGAATAGTGCAGAGGGATATTTAGAATAGAATATCATAGACGAAGCTGAACATCTTTCGAGATGATTAACTTAAAAATTCATCGTACAAGGTTTTGTAAAAGGGTTGTGAAAGAAGTAGGAAATCAACATAAGAATTAACGACAAGTTGATTCTCGAAGAAGAGAAAGTTAGAAACCAGAGTATCTTTCCATGTGTCTCATTAAACAAATCGCACGAGGAATCTTTGTCAGGCTTTCAAGAAGAGTAGAGAGACGAACAAGTAAGTTGACATAACAGAACATGCTTAAGGGCAAAAGTAAAGCTCTTAAACGCTTGCTTGACTAGTGAAACAAGCTTGTCGACTTGTAAAAGAAACAGAATGAGGTTAAAACAGAAACAATTTCTCGATACAGTTAAATAGATGATTCGTAACTTGAGTTTCAGCAAAGCTTATAGTAAGAAGATAGAAAAGACGAACCAGAAACGTAGAAAAGATGTTTGAAAAGAAACAGAGATACTCATGCCTTCTCAATAAGGCGTAACAGCTAACAGATCGATTAGTAAAGTTCTGAGTGAAATGTGATTCAGAATTAAGACTGCCTTTCGAACTGTTCAGCTAGAAACTTCATAAGACGGGTCTTACTAAGAGTCTGAGGAGAGAAGTATGACGATTACAAAAGATGATGCAGAGAAAATTCTTGAGGGCAAAATAGAAATGCACTGACGCTTGATCAGCTTGAGTGAGTGATCAAACAAGCTGATTAATTAATGAGATTAAGAAGGCAGAACTAGAAAAGAGACGTTTTTTCGATATACTTGAGTGAATAGTTCACAAAATGAGTTCCGGTTCAGAGTCTGAAAAGAGAAGAAGGACGACTACAAAACTTGACGTAAAGAAAATATATGGGCCCAACAAGGCAATGCATGGGCGCTTAACCGACTTCTCGAAGTAGTCACACAAACCTTCGGGATTCAAACCTCAAGAAAAGAACTTTTTGCTCTGAGCTATGGACATAAATTGTCCAGGAAAACTCGCCACCCCTATCTTACATACAGGCGCGGAACTACTACTTCCGCTGCTCCACAACTAGGCCAGAACGCGCTAAAGCACCATTTGGTTGAGCCAGAGGGGGTCCTGCGCCGAGATGGCGTGTCCGAATGACCTCGTCACCACGACTGTAACGAACAGCCTCGGCGGGTATTCTGCGTAATTGCCCCTTTTGTTCAAGTGGAACTCCAGCTTAGTCGAGGTCTCGCATATCGTGCAGGCTACGAGATCTTGCAGACCCGAGTAGGCGTTCTCGTGGCAATATAGGATGCCGTCGACGACTCGGGGGTGGCTGGCTTGGATGTGGGGGCAGAAGCTGATAGCATATCCAACGAGCTTACGCTCAAGCCAGTCCGCCCGGAGGAGTTGGTTCCCACTTGGCCTTGGGCCCAGATCCAAGTACCACTCGTATGTTACTCTGATGCCTCCAAGAAGATGCTTGGACCATCGTATACTTGCTGGTAGGGTGGGCATATCTTTCTTTTCGGCTCCAGCGACTGGAGCACTGCTGCTCTCTTCGCCTAACACGCCGACGACAGTTCGGCCTATGGCTAATTGACCACGTACTTTGTAAACCGCGTGCTGACTAGCTCGAAGCTCCCGGAAACGAATTGTATGATCGTGCGTGAGATAGACTTTTCCCAGTTGGCCTTTGCAAACTCGTTCTTCACCGGATTTGCCCACTTCTTCCTGCGTAAAGGCATCCGCATCATGTCTTGTTCTGCACGCACTACAGGCAAGCCGGTCGTTAAGACGATGACTTGTGTCACGTTCATCCATACAAACTCGCTCAAACATCAGGTCAGAGCTTTCCATAACTCGATCCATTAGTGTGGTGAACGCTGGGGTGCAACTGTACAAGATGCGACTTAACATCCTAAGCGAAATCTGCGAGTTGAGCGGGAGTTGATTGAGAATCATGTCCCATACCTCTTGAGACAAGTCTGGTAGGTGCGTGGGCCCGCTGCTAGGAGAAGAATCCACAGACGCCATAGTGAAAAGCCTGATAATTGGCTAGGTGTATCTAGATGAAGACAGGTGCGGCGGTTGATCGGCGTTGATTTTAGTTTAAAAAGCTTGAAGATGGTGTATGTCTATCTGGACGAAGACAGGTGCGGCGGTTGATCGGCGTTGATTTTAGTTTAAAAAGCTTGAAGAAGGTGTATGTCTATCTAGAAGACAGGTGCGGCGGTTAATGATGTCTGATCTTAGACAAAAAGCCTGAAGTTGGTGTAAGTTTATGTAGACGAAGACAGGTACGGCGGTTGATCGTGGCCCGAAGTTTAGTACAACTAAACTTGGTAACGTCAGCTTCTGGATATGATTTCCACAGATATCTTGCTCACCTAAAGAAGGAGCTTGTGGTCTCTGGGTGTAGTATACTACTAAAAAGTAGAAGAGTAGCAACAAGCGAAGCGATTGTGAAGAGGGGTCTAGACTTTTGACAGAATAGCACGCGTAGAAGACGGATGGGCAATAAGATAAGATGAGCCGTGTTTCTTCTTAGAACCAGCCCCTAGAGTGGTCCTAGTAGTCAATATGAGATGCTCGGACGATCGCATGCAGACAGCTTGATCTTTGCGGTCACGGCATGGATAAGATGTATCAGTAAAAGGCCTTGAGGCTTAGGATACCTTGAACAATAATGAATGAAAAAAACGCGAGGCGGGAGGCAGGCTAACGACGCGGTATAGGCCCGAAAATTATCCATGACTGTCATATTGCACGATGGCTAGGGGTAAAAGAAAAGCCGAAAACATAAGTTTTCATCAGGATAACTCTCGGAAAGGAGTAATTACAAAGACTATGTCTCAACGGTATGATACGATGTTGTCTGACAGCGTATGAAAGCATGAAGTAGATTGACAAGAGAGGTCGAGCCAGCTGCAAGATAGAAGAGAAAGGCATGGGATCATATCTGGACTGGAAAGCAGATAAAATGGCTATGGAGATGGGATATGAAAACAGCCCGGGCCTTCACATCTTTATATATTTCAGCTTAGACCTGCTTTCATGCATTGCTTTGAAGACTGAGCTAGGGTAATCAGACCATGAGGTAATTGCTCGTATCCTTGTACGGTCTTTCGATGTAGAAATGTCGTCCAGTCGTCGATAAATAGATGAAGTGCAAATCACGCTAGAATAAGCGTCAGGGTTTTTATCTGACTAAGCATCACTCCTAGCAACACTGACGTATCAACAAAGCCTAGCCTAGGACTTGTACGAAAGTGATAGCTGCATGTCCTCCCCGGTCTTAGTAGAGACCAAGGCATCTACCAACATGCCTACCCACAAACCAATCGCACCATATCATGTTCAAAAACCACAAGAGAGGTAAAGGCCGCGGCGGTGACGCCTCCGCCCAGAAAGTCCCCCTCAAAGGCCTCTTCTCCAACGGAGTCTGGCACTGTAACTGCGAGCCCCGCCTTCCAGCTCAAAACTTCCAAACCAAAAACGGTGGCAAGAATCACGGGCGCTGGTTCTATACCTGTCAGCTACCTCAGCCCAAACGCTGTGATTTCTTCCTCTGGGCCGATGAAGCACAATCCAGAGAAGCAGCTGCTGTGCTGAATAATTCTCGCTCGGAGCCGGTGTCTGCTCCCCAGACTCCTAGCAAGGGTTTTATAGATGGAGTCTCTACGCCTCAGACGCCAAAGTCGCTTGGTAGATTGAGGCAAAGCAGTCTAGATATCACAGCTCCTTACACCCCCTCCAAACCCCCGAGCGCCCCCCGCTTTTCAGTCCCGAGCAGCATTAAGGCACCTACGCAAACCGCCACTGCCGAGGAATCTTACGATTGGCCTCTCAGTGATGATGAAGAACTCTCCAAGGTCGCCGATGAGCTATCCAGCAATGCGATGCCACCGCCTGAGACTCCGCGCAAAGCAATAAAGATTGATCTGCTGTCTACACCGGGGAAACGCAAACGTGATGAGTTAGAAAGTGAAAGCGCTGCTGCATGGCCTACTCCAAACTCTGGCGTAAATACTGATATCTTCACCACCCCCTCCACCAACGCCCGTGCCAACACCCTCTTCCCCCCCAGCGCCGGCCTCCCCTCCCCCGCCGAAACACCCTCGCCCCGGCGCTTCAAAGATGCTCTCGCCGGAAACAGCCAAGACAGCGATCTCGCAACCGAGATGCTCCAAGCGCTCCAAACCGCATCTATATCCCCTGACATCCTAGCCACCGTCAAAGCTATCTGCAACAAGCACGCACTGTTTACGCACGGCGTGATCAAGGGGAGAGATATCTCCAGATCCCTGATTGCGAGCAAAAACGAACGGATAACGGAGCTGCAGGGTGAGATTGAGGGGCTGAGAGCGGAAAGGGAGACGAATAGAGCGGTGATTAGGCATTTGAGGAGGGAGGCCGAGGAGGGCAGGGGGAGGTCGTAGGGATTTGCTGGATGGACAGGTGTGCGGATGGGACTATTTTCGGTTAACGTTTACGAGGAGTGCCATGATTCGAAGCTCACTCCCTGGTGTTTGGTAATCTGAGTTAACGTATCGGATTTCTGTTTTCCATATATACATTTACAAAGATACCCCTACAGCGCCAATGAAACGACCATCTACTTCCCTCCACCCTTCTTCCAGCATATAATATCTACAACACACATCAAAACCGCCCCCGCCCCCCCCCACCCCACCACATCTAAACCGCAAACCCAAAACACCCCTCACTCTAACCTCCCGCCCCCAGTTCGCCGGGGGGGAGTTCGTCAGGGGGGTTGGGGGGAGGGGGGGGGTGGGCGGTGGGGGAGTGCACCATTTCCCACCCCCAAGATAACAGATCCAGCTTTCCGATCGCCCCTCCCTCTACCCATTGCATTTTTTTGCTGAAGTGGCTTCAAAGCTGGCGGTGGGGCGAGAAAAAAGAGCGGTTGTGTTTTTGGGTGGGGGGGGATTGGATGGATGTGGGGTTCGTGCGTGGTGGGGGGAGGGGGGTGGTAGGGGGGGGGGGTGGTAGCGTAGCAGGGGGGGGGGGGAGGGGGGTTGTTTTGGTGTGTGTGTGTGTGTGTGTGTGTGTGAAGGTTAGGTGATGGTTGGTTGATGGTGGTTTGGTAGGAGGGATGAGGTGGTGGAAGAGGTAGAGGATCTCGAGGCAAAAAATGTGGGGGGGTTAGGTACTAGGAAGGGAAGAATTTGTTCAATATGGATTGGATGAGCCAATGAGCTATTTAGCATGATGTGTTATGTACACCTATTTATCTCAGTTTAAGCTCCACTGTCGGTGAAAAGAAGCTGTAAAAACACATCTTCCGTATGGGTATATAGCAGCCAGCAATAGAAAGCAAAACCCATCCCGAATCCATTTTGTTCAATCAACTTTTCGCCAGGGACTCCGTACGCTAGATCGGCGGAAAGAAGGCAGAAGGATATGTGCACATAAAATCAAAGAAAGCAAATGGGTAGTAACGATGTTGAGCAAAGCCGCCGTATTGTTGCGGTGCGTCCCAAGGATGACAAAGGACACTAATCATTTGATGAACAGTGACATCATGCTCTTCCTTTTCGGTTTCTGCCCGGTCTGAGGAGTAGGTGTGCCATCCCTCCCATCCCCATCCGTAGCGTTTTCGGGAGAGGCCCAGGGAGCAAAGGCTGGATTTTTGACCAAGCCGAGCTTGTCGCGGGCGGAGTTAGGTAACTTGGGTATCTCGGAGTCAGACCCTAGCGCCATGGCTGATAAGGGCGAGCGGTGAAGCTTGTCGACGGTGAGAGGCTTCGGATCATCCTTGAGAATCGGACGGATTGAGACATTTGCTCTAGGGAGCATCATCTCTTCGGCTTCACCAGCTGGGAATGGCTGAGGGTTTGGCTTGCGTCTTGCCGATGCCGGTGGCCCCAGTATGTTGACCCCGGACGATTGAAGAGTGACTTCTTCGGGTTTGGGAGGTAGCTCAAGCGTTGTCGTTTTTATGTCGTCGTTCGTGTCACGCTCTGATTGAGGTGAAACCAGAACTATTCTGGGAGAGGGGTGTGGTGGGGGTGTTGCTGGCGACTTGTCACTGGGTGTAAGGGCTGAAGACGCGTAATGCTGGGGAAGACCAGTGAGGTCCATTGAAGATTGTTTACTGATGCTTGCGGGGGTGTTTGGAGGTTGCGAATTATAGCGAGGGAATAAGGACGTAAAATCGGGATTCGCCAAAAGCGAGGATGCTTTGTTATCGCAAACGGAGCCTTTGGCGACGCTCCCACTAGAACTGCTTCGATTCTCCCAGCCATACATGTCAGAAAGGTTACCGCCGCTCTGGCTGTACGATAGCTTTCCGTTCCGCCGGTGGTCCAATGCTCCTCGTGAAGCTCCTGCCGAAGAGGGTGTGCTTTGTGTACCATTCGATCTTGAACTTGCTATCGAACGACTGTAGCCAGACATCGACTGTCGCATTGCCGTTTGCTTTTCTTTTTCTTTTTCCTTTTCTTTTTCCCGGTCTTTGGCTGTGTGTGGAACACCATCCCATTTCGAATTGACCTTCGGGACCGTCGGCGGTAGTTTTGCGGATGACACGCCAGGCATGCCGACAGGGGCGACTCTGCCGTTCTTCGATGCCCCCTTCTTCAACATTTGTTTCTGGTAATCCTCAAAAGCTTGCGAGGATGGTTCCTTGGCAGAGAACATGCGGAGGAATGAGCCCCCTCGGTTTTTTAGTAGAGGTGTGTTGAGTGGTAGGGGAGAGGGTGGCTTGGGTCTGTTCGTACTCAGAGCATCAGATGGTAATCTAGCCGATGTCGGGGAAAGACTGTAATCGGAATATCCTGGAGATGTTGGAGCCGTAGAGGCGTTCAGAGAACACCCATCTGTAAGACCTGTGCTGCGCGAGCTCGTGGTGTCAGACGACTTTGTCCGATAGAGAAGCTTAGGCATATGAGGCGGGCGTCGTGCTTGCAGGCTCCCATAGTTGGAGTCTGTAGCTGCCATGACAGCAAACAGTAGGACCAATGGTTTAGGATGATAGACGTTGTTGGCTCGGCGTTGTCAGCAGCAAGCACTCATTGCTGACAACAAGATTGGGGAAGTACGTCAGATCTCGGTTATACATCGAGCATGGGTGTGCTGGTTGGGGTCCGGAAGGAGAGACTGAAAATCTTTCGAAAACGGGCGAAAGCTGGAGCCAACAACAGGGACAGCGGATACTTGTAAGAAACGCCCAAGGGTTGTTGCTCCCATTGCGGCAATCGGAATCGACAGTGGAACGAAAGCTATGAAACGCCGCTTACAAGAGAGGCAGCGAGTTTTACGGGGACTACTACTGGATTGAAGCCCGCGAAGCCAATACAACCGTAGCTACTCCGTACCTTAAGAACAGTAGACACCTTACTTTACCTACCTCGGACCTGAGGCTCACGGTTAGCACGACGCTTGAAGTGAGGTAGGTAGTATGATTACTCCGGACGAGCGTGGGAACGGAACTTAAGAGCCCTGCCCACGCGTAGGGAGTCGTGGGGTAATTTAATTATATTAGGTCGGGAACATATCGACGGGTCTCAACCATTAGTATTATTGGTGGAAATGCGTGCGAAGGAAGTGGGAAATGGGAAGTGGGAAGTGGGAAGTGGGAAGTGGGATAAAAGTAGCGATACTTAACCGTTCACCGAGGCTGAGCCAGAGCCAGGGCAAGCTTGGCTGGGTTAGGTACTTGCTTCCTTTTGTTACCTACCTACGCCATATGAGCCCGCCGACCAGGATGAGGTCGATAAGGGCGAGATCTCCGAGATGATCGGGAATTCTACCCGAACACCGTAATTCGCCTGCTGATTGTGAGTTGGTGACTCGACCGACAGCTGATTGCGAAACTGCACAGGCAAGTCACTCCTTCCCAGAGAACAGAGGACCACGAGGTTGCACCCCATTACCTTAATTGAAAGATGTGGAAAGTAAAGGTAAAGCATCACTGCATCAGCTTTGCTCGCGACAACGCCTTCTCAAGCCAGCTCAAGCCAGTCAAGCCACAAGCCTCGTGGTCCTGCAGTCTGGACCACCTTTTAGAGATTTGGGAGATTCACATCGAGATTCGCTTCACGATAGAATAGAGGTAACGCTTTTGGGTTACTGTAGCACAGCAGGACTACCTAGATTATTACTGCTGTACGTTGTACCTGGAAATAATACCAAAGTAACCGTGAAAGGAGGATCAGAAACCTCTCGGACGATAACGGCTACCTAAATAGAACAGAACATGATACAATAAGGTACATGCGACGAATAAATCATTAATGTCTCACAGGGTTCGACTCGTTACCTTACCTTTAAGGTACCTTTCCAAACAGAACCGTGGTTTGTGGGTGTTTCTGGACATGACGCAGGATTGCCGGCTGCAGTTACGCACAAGTTTTGCATCGTATCGGGACGGGGTCCGTAATAAGGTCCCTATTTTAGTATCAGAGATCTTCTGGAACCCTGGAAAAGCTTGCAGATTTTAGGGGAAAAGCCAGGAAAAGCCATTCAATAACAATTAATATGAACGCATTATACGACACCTACGAAGTACTTCGTCTCGGGCATGAGGCACCCAGTCCTCAAGACAGCTGCAATGATAATAATCGCCGGTGTAAGGTACGGATTCAAGCATTGAGTCCCACATCTCAAAGCCACAGTAGCGTGGGACTTGGCGGTAGCTACCTAGTAATTACCTTAAATGATCTGCCCGCGCCCGGAAAGGCTTCCGCCAGTTCAATTGGTCCGAATCAGAGGACCGTCTAATCTCATAAGGCCACACTAAGAATGCACCAGCCAGAGTATCTCCGAGTCCTACGAACTAGCAAGCGCGCCATTATACGTATTATTACTTTACGTCCGTATGTTTTTCTACTACGGTAAAATGTCGTGCGCAATCTCGCTTGCTCTGTACGGAGGGTGACACTGTATTCCGTATGTCCTGGCCGACGCTAATTTATTAGCTTGACGCTAGGTGTTTCAGTACTGTGGCCAGCGCACAGCCAGCTAACCAATTTTAAATGAACTGTTACTTCACTGCAACGTCTTTTCAATATTTTAAAGTGTAATCATGATGAATAACAGCATTTACTGCGATTCTTGTATCAAAGAAATCATCGCTTTGCACAGCTGTGAGGTTCGCCATCTTTCATTCTACTCACCAAACTTCAATCTCATCGAGCTCAGTTTCAGTGTGCTGAAGGCCTGGGTCAGAAGGCACTTTCATGAGATATGGTCTGGCTTCGAGGGCTCCTTCGATGAGCTCCTGCACTATGCAGTAACTAGAAGCCGCTGTGACCGGGTTCCAAAGCAGCATTCCAAGCATAGCGTCGATAAATATATCTTTGAAGCGAATATCAGAACGTTGGAGAGGGAGCTGACTGAGACGGGAAACATAGATTTTTGATGCTTTGTAAGATATTAGCAATCTGAAAGCTCTGGATAGCTTGATTTTTACCTACCTGAAGTCTTTTGAATGCAAAGTTAGTGTGAAAGTACCTATGAAGATTGTCTGAATGCGGGTGTAAATTTGGTGGGGGGCGCGTAATGCTAAGAATTCGAAACCTTTCTGCACACGCTAATATCTTCGAGACACAAAGGATCCGAGTTCAAGATGTTTCTTCTGGAGATTCATAGATGCCAGTCTCCGCGATACTTACTTGGGGCCGAAAGATACAACAGCCTATAAAGATACTTAAAGGCAGAAACATTTTGGATTAGAAGACCGCTAACGAAAACTAAGAACAATCGACACTATATCGACATCGATAACCAGCTCTTGCTTGAAAAGCCGATACACGACAACATATAATGTAGATTGACGCTTCGGGTATTCAACGCTCAAAAAATGATCCAGTAGTATTGACCCCCGATGATGTCTCCACCAGACCCAGCAAGACGTAGAATTGGTCTCTGCAATGTATACCACATGCAGCACAATCAGAACAAAGAAGAAGCATAAACACCTAAGAACACATGCATTACCTGGCCAACATCTCCTCTTGCCAGGCTAGCAATCGCCACAGGCATAGCAATTTCGGCCTATAACGCATAAAACACAGAAGGATTCGGGGACAATCGGCAATTATCTATTGAAACTTTCTGGCGGAACAACAGACGACAGGTCTCGGTATTAGTGAACAGTTCTGCCCTTACCATCTGCCGTTCTGTTGCCTCGTTGACATATGTAGTAGTTTCTTGTGTTGCTAACGAACCCTGCAATCACACGAGTCGAAGGTGTACTCACGCAACCGCTAGGTCAATATGGAGATTTTTGCATGACCAATACTCGAAATGCGACCAGAAAATGGCTTTTAGGAACGGAAGACTAAGTTACGAAGAGGGAAAGAGAAAAGAGGAAATGGAAAATGAGAGTACTTAGGGATTTTGAACTACCGCGCTCGTATGCGCATTTTATCGGTGTGACTGCTCAACAGGAAGATATAAAGCATCGATTTGAGCCAAATTACATGTAATTTAGCATACACACAGCGCCTAGATAGTGCCATAGCCATAGGCTGCATGCACTTAATGAAGGGGGGAAAAAAGTAGTTAAGAGAGTATTGCAGATGGTGTTTCCCAAGGCGTCTCATAAGCTGTTGTATTACGTTCATCTTTACGGTGGATGCCGTGCTTGAAGCAGCACTGACAATCTATGTATCTGATGAGGCTTGAACACAAAGGCATGTTTGCTGCCTCTTCCACCATCCGTTATACCCTTATAGGTTCAAGCCGGTTTGTAACATGTTCATCTGACAATTCAGCAGTATGTTGGACACATCCAATAGGACAGAGTCAAACGTGGAACTCATTCAGCCTGCCAGGTTTTAGAGATTGTGACAATCAAAAGGCAAAGAACATAAGCGTCTGGTGATGCCTGTTGTCCTAGACCACACATCGAAGCTTTTCTCTGCCCACTGTTGATAGTTTGAGGTACTGGATTTGCGGAGGAAACTGGAAGCATCACCTCAGGACTGGGATCATCCTTTGAGCCTAGTGATAATACTAGGTACCTATCGATCCAAACCTTAAAGAAGGCTTGTTCCCTGCGCAGATAGGCTTGGTGGGGCAAATGGAAGACAACCAAAATCCAATCTGTTCAGTATCTGCTCCGTGGCCGGAAAAGAAGCAATCCAGTATGCCAGCTCTCACAATCAACACCTTCGATAACTCCCAACTCTCGTCCTCTTCCGATCCCAACAACAACAACCCCACAAAACCCCCTTCCCCCACCGCCCCACCGTACTCCCCAATAACCCCCGTCCTTTCTACTGCAGCTCTCTCCGCACCCTCAAACGAATATCCCTCTGCTCCGCCGTCGAATGCCTCCCAACAACCCCTACCTCCACTACTTCCAATCTCGGAGAGTGATAACCCCGACGCCATAGCCCTCCGCTCCGCGCTCTCGATCCTGCAGATCCAGAGACAGCAGAGTCTAAGGGACTTGAAAGCGCTGGAGCAGATGAAGAAGGAGGCGGTCGCTGACCCTCAGGCCTTTGCTCAAGCGGTCAAGGATGGCAAACTCAAGACCGCTTCCAGCGGTGCCCTCATCATCGGCCAAGATTTCGATATCCAAGCGGCGGTAGAAGCTGAGGACGAAGATATGGATGACGCTGAAGAGCACAAACAGCCTTCAAAGTTCACAAATATCCCCGGCCCGCAGAATATCGTGCGCTGTCCCCCCATCAACTGGACTAAATACCATGTTGTCGGCGAGTCGCTGGATATACTACATGAGGAGCAGAGGAATCGGCCGAGCCAGGGGCAGGTGCAGAGGGACGGCGAGAGCCTTGGGGCGAGGGCGCCGGAAGCAGTGATTGCTGCCCCGTACAGTCCGTTTACGGATACGCTGGGGGATGAAGGTATGAGGGCAAGGAGAGGGAGGGGAAGGGAGGGGTGATAGGGGATGATGGTTCATGGTCTGTTTAGAAAGAGGAAGTAGTAAGGATGCGCGTTGAGAACACTTGACGTTAGTCTCACGAAGGGCTCCCCGAAGAAGAGACGACGATATCATGGCTTGGGAATCCAAACATTAGCACCCTCTCATCAACGCACGGAGCAAAGAGCATGGCCTGGTATGTCCTCCTAGTCCTCCACCTCAAGTACAGTCAACAGCTAATCTATGACCATAGTTGAGCCTACTACCCACTTTTGCCTGCATGCATCCAACCACTCCATTCACGAATTTCAAGGTGACAATACGCCCGATCCATCTCACCACCGCGGCACCCACTACAACCATCTGCTACCTCCCTACACCCCATCATTCAAATCCCAAAGGCGCACTGAAGTACTTCGTAGCAGATATACAAACCTCCACCCCCATCGTCATCCATTTCTCTCAGAAACGCGTGCTAGGGTTCTCTACTTCCTCCCCAGCCCTACTCGTAGTCACACCCATATCACAAAGCAGCACCAAAGTAATCTCATACCTACTTACCATCATCAAAACCTCAACCACACCCTCCCCCCCACAAACCTTTCACCCAAACATCCCTGCTCCAATCCAATCCAACCATCTATCTGGCCCCACAAACCATCGCAACACCTTTCCCCTCCCACTTTCTCGCAGAAATCCGTTCTATCCACTTCCTCGCACCTCGCACAAGACGGCTGCGCTGCAGCGTACTGGGAAGGCTCCAGGGTAAAGAAGCCGAGACTGGGGGAGAGAAGACATGTTGGCGTGATGTGAAAGTAGGGTTAAGGGGGGTGGGTGCGGTGTGTGATTCTTAGGTGAAGGGGGAGGTTGATGAAGGAGAAGAATGCGAGGCTTGGAGATTGTACGTTATGTCACATTGAGAACGGCGGAAGATGCGGAATAAGTAGAGTAGATGCACATTCCTTCTATCCGTCGTCCCCTTCTCGCCATTCGGAAAAGCCGCTAGTAAGGCCATACAAGCCATTATTAGGTGAAGCGTTCTTTGCTACCGCCTGTATTGAGTGAACTCGAGTACGAGGAAGGCAAGATACATGACAAGCAACAAGACCCCTGCCCAACGTCTTGACCCCAAGAACACGATGAGGAAAAGTACCAACGAAGATGCCCACATGTACAGGAGCTCAAACTTGTTTATATCTGAATCGAATACTCCACCAGTGCTTACAAGAATGATGCCTAGGCATAGCGTAAGAAGGAATATATTGCTCCCTACCGTATTGGCCACGAGAATCCCCACGTGACCTCTTGATCCACTGAGTACTGCAACGAACTTCTCGGGCAAGGTCGTCGCAAAAGAGAGGATGGTCAAACCTACTACCGTACCAGGTAGATGCAATGCGTCTGCAAGAGCAGAAGCTGACACCGACAGAATGTAACCAGAGATACAGAGCGCAAAGAAGCCCATAAGCACTTGGAATATGTGAAAGCTTAGGCTGTGACGGTTGTTGTGCGGTTTCTCATGTGTTTTCGCTGACAAGTCTGGGAGGAGGGACGAGGCTTCAGTGGCTTGTTGGTCATGCTCTCGCGGTCCAGAAGGGGAGCTTTCAACATCTGTAGAAGACACATCGCTCTCGTCGTCGCTTCCGTCGTCATCGGAATCGGAAAGTTCCGCTGCGGTCAACGTTCCTTTGAAGATCCCCCAGCCAATAGACGCAAGATATATCCCAAAACTAGCAATTAGTATCCCTCCTACGGCCTTTCCAAGCAGATTCGCAAGAGCTAGAGCTGTTATTACGGACGTGCAAAACAGAAGTATTGAGGTATAGATCTTTGAGCTTGTATCGAACGTAGGTATGCTAGTCTGGAAGAGCAGTCCTAAAGAGAAGGCTCCTAAAATATTCGATATGCTGGAGCCTACGGCATTGCCCAGAGCCAACGAAGATCGGCCTTTGGATAGGGAAGCGATGATAACGGCAAGCTAAGAAATCTCATGATCAGAACTCAGACGGGTACGCAGACACCAGTCACGCAGGACTGCTCACTTCTTCCCACTCTGCGCCCGCCGTCAGCAGCGCAATCAGGGTCGCAGATACACCGAGACGTCGTGCTAGGAGGGCTGTATGGTCAACAAACTTATCAGCGCCTATGTCTAGCAAGACGATTGCTGCTATGAAGGTAGCACTATTGAAGCATATAGAGTTCCAATCCATGGCAGCGTATTGGAAACTGGCGAATGGACGCCTACAATGCAATAAGCCGAAGAAAAGACTGGAAGCCTGAGAAATCCTTTTGAGCTTGGAGCGACGCGCCAATGCTACCCGCGTGAATCGAAGCTACGGTGACGTCACGCACAGCATACAAACTCACTAAGCTAAGGTACCTATCTAAACCTCTCAAACGTCGTCATTTTTATGGATTTTGTAAGGTAACCTGTCGCACCGTTCTAGTCTTTATACTCAGTTCAATCAAGACGCAAGTTCGATAATTGGTCGCAAACCTACGCACTCAATACCCTTCCAGAAAGTGAGCCCCCCCAACTTCAAGGACATCCATCCCACCCTTTGCTCCGCTACAATGGACCCCTCAGGCCCCGCCCAACCCCCACTTAACGCCGCGTACGACCAGCCCTCCAACCCCACCTCTCAAACGGACTCCGAGAAACAGTTCCCAAATTCCGCCTCCGCCTCTAAACAACGCTCCGACCCTACCGTTGAAGAGCGAAGACCCAATGATATCTCCGTACCGTCAACGCATAGTGGAGGTGGGATGCCAAGCTCCTTGGGTTATGGAGCTAGAGACTCAAGTGGGGATGCCGGCGATAAGGTGAGCTCGGTCCCTTATATTGCATTCTAGCTCCAAGCGGGATACCATTGGAATTGCCCAATATGAACCTAACCTGTAATCAGATTGGCGGTCCGGTAAGCGACCTGGAAGGTGAACAAATGCGTGCACCTGGGGAGGGAGACATTGCCAGTGCGCAAGACAACAAGCATGGGTTTGGAGAACAGGAGAGTCTGACGGCAGGGCTGGATAGAAAAAAGGCAGACCAGGACAGATTGAAACAAGGGAGCACAGGTGGAGAGGGGAGTGATAGAGGTGTTGATGTGCAGGGAGCAGTCGGCGGAGAAGGCAAAGGATTCGTGGGCGCAGGGAGTGGGAGTGGGGCCAGTGGAGTTGGGAGTCAGTGAGAAAATCGAACGACAGAAAACTTTGACATGTTGTCCCCTCATAATGCAACACCCTCACTTTAGGACATCATCTTCCTAGATCTTAGATTCGACCTCTGCAAGCATTAAGATCCTTCGATCAATGACCGAAACCAACACTCGTCTGCAGGTTGCGAAGATTGTTCCAGATAGGTTGAAAGAACTTCGTCGCCAAGTGCAATCTAAGTGCCTGTGATTCTGGACATGGAAAAGCAATACTTATATGCTGTGTCTGGGGAAACACCGTTCTTTGAAGATGGTCTTTACAGTGACCTAGCCCATGAACAGCGTGCAACCCCACCAGCGGTACGACTGTTTTCGTCAGGCACTTGATTATCCTCTTCTCATACACTGATAGTAGCCCGGAGCAGGCTGAGAAGAGGGTGTCGGTTCGTCAGCATACCATTGTCATCTCAAAAGCAGCCTCGAATCTGCTTTTTACTATAATGTCAGTCTCACACATATGCGACTGCAACCGACACATAGCTCACTCGGTATCTCGAACGCAAGCAATGCCATAAGTGCATTGTGAGTTGGTAAGCCATAAGCTTGAATAAAACGTGCTGTGACTGTGAGGGGCCTGGCTAAATCGGTACGGAAAAACGACGCACCGAAAATCCATTTACCTAGCAAAACATCTTGGACTTCAACGTATTTAGGTGAATACATCTAGAAAAAGCTTAGGGAGCTCAACACCGCTCATTACCTTAACTTTACTCTGCCAAATGGAATCTTGTCTGATCCCAAGGTCCTCCTCCGCCATGACGATTAACTATGGTACAGCAACCGGAGATCCTTGTTCACATTTCAGCTCCAGGTCGGATAGTTGATGATGCCAGGTACCGGAAAGAGGCATTGGGATTCTTGAAATTTGAAGCCGTTGCCAGACATGTCTTGCTCGCAACTACGCCGAAGGAGAGGGATTCTGTGACGAAAGCACTTGAAGCTCAACCGGCTACTAATGTCGTAGAACGTTTACTCGGTCCAGTACCGGAGCAGACAGTGTCGCAAAACTTTGCGACGAAAGATCGAGTCGTCCAGAGGAGGAGGTTCCCAGAAGCAGATGCAACATCCACAACCCCAAGAGTCTTGAAGCCACCCTTACTACAGGGCGCAACGCCAATCTCGCTCTTACCACGCCCCAAAACCACTAAATCGCCATTAATTCATATCGAGCGCACGCCCGCGGTTGAGAGACCTAGAACAGCACCTACAAGCTCCACAGCCTCCCAAGAGACCTCTTCGCTTCGGCGGACACAATCCGATTCCTGGGAGCCTCCACCGAGCGTCGTCCCGGACTCGCAGCCCTCGCAGGGGATCCTCAAACGTGGTATCACCAGCAGCTCGCCGTCGCCGAGTCATCGCGGATCTTCGTCAACTTCAAAGCGCCGGCGGCTGGATTCTTCGCCTGCGTTCAATGCCGCACCGTCGGCTTACGGCTCACCACTAGCGGTGATCTTGGACCCAAGGGTTGAAGTTGTTGCGCCTTTCAGGTCTTCTGCCTCGGCTTCAACATCATTCCAACAGCCCGCTTCATCGCCCTCACCCGCCACCAGCTTTCCCCTCGAGCTCCACCCTCCTCGTCCGCCTACCGGCATAGCTCCATTCGATTCACATCTCACCCTCTCCCTAACAAACGTCTCCACAATCCTCGCTGTATACTTTCAACCTATCAGCCAAACACGCGCTTTGGACCCCCTTGAGCGCGGCCACTGGCTTCTCTCCACCACCGCCTTCCCACCTGAAATTAAACACAAGTTCTGGGATTTCCTAACCAAATTTTTCGACGAGGGAAGAGCGGGCTGGGGCGTCTGGTGCATGCGGGAGGGCGAAACTGTGAAAGTATACTGTTGGGGGGAGGTGGTGAGGGAAGTGTGGTGTATGTTATTTTTGGGAAGTCATAGGAAGATCAATCGGGTTGCGGCTAGGTGGATTGACAGTGCGGGGGAGGTGGTGGTGCAGATGAGTTGATCATCGGTTGGGATGGTTGGAGGTTTAAAACGTGGGCGGAGATGTGAAAATTGGCGGGAGTTGGGGAGGATGGAGGAATAATTGGGCAATGGTATTGTAGGAAGAATTGGAAATACGATAGAGGGCACGACTGTAGATATTCTGGACAACAAACCGGCCTTTTTGCTTATCCATACTCATGCCTGTAGCCATAGGCCCCGACGCAAAGGCCTGCCCTTTCTACCCCCTTCCACTCACAACCACACCTCCCTCACAAACCGCCTGCTATACACACGTCATGGACCGCATCACAGAAACACCCCAATCAAACACTGGCAAGAATCACGCCATCCGATATATCGATCACGCCCACCACGTCCATTACATAACCAATCGGAAACCCCGGAATATTGCATTACTATAAGGTATCTAACCCCCAACCATATCCATCAATGCGCTGTGGCCGCGTGCAGACGTGGAAAGGCGGAAGATGACAGTCTCAATACAATCATCGTGCTCGCTATGCTGAGACGTGAGGAGGCGGAATGGCGGAAGATTTTTGGGGGGGAGGGGGGGGGTCGTTGGAAGGTGCCTTCAGCATTGCTGCGCGGCGTCCGCGGTGAGACGTGGAGAGGCGGAAGGGCGGAAGAGTGTAGTGACATGAGAACCCGCGTCTTTTGTTGGATATTGCTGGCTTCCCCCCCCCTGATTGCTCCCAGGAAGAGTGATCCGAAGTTTTATTCCATCCATCACAAACATTGTATTAGGGTGCAGGCCAATTTCCAGACTTACCGACATCCCGCCTCATAACAGATGGTAACTCAAAGTACTTCTGATCCAATTGAAAACCCCCAATGTCTTTCTCTGCGGTGACCATCATCAAGGCCCCTAGAAAACTCCGTTGTCCAATGCCGCTTCAATTCGAAAAGGTAAACGCCGACCCAATATTGGAGCATGCGTACATTTAAAGGAGACCGTCCGACCGCGCTCCAGCATTCAGGAAGAGAACCAAAGATCTGCCTTACCCGACACCATTAAACGCAGTATGCACCCCAGGATATCAAAACGGCGCCGTCCATGTTAAATTCTTGGTAAGCTCAGCCAGCACCTACACCCATAGGCCCTCCCCCGGTTGGCGGAGGACCGTTTCTTCCCCCGCCTCCTCCCCATCCGGAATGCCTATAGTGCCTCCTCTCCCTCTCCCCTTGGCTCACCTGACTCTCACTGCTCCCTTGCCGCCTATGATACGCGCTTTGCTCGCCAAACCCTCCATATTGCCCTTGCTGACTTATCTGCCCATTCTGGTACGTAGGCGCACTCGGCCCTTGCACCGGTCGCACGGAGCTCTGAGACTGGTAAGGGTCCGTATCAATGTGCGTAATCACTGGTTTTGCGGCGCCATTGAGGGCTTCAGAGCGGGAACCGGGGGGGTTGGCGGAGGAAGAGGGCTGGTCGGGGGCGTTTGCAGGATTGGTGATTTGGGGGCGGTGGGCGGGGGAGCGACCGATGTCGCCGTAACGTTTGAGAATTTCTTTTGTGGTTATGTCGGAAGAGTTATTGTGGAGAGTGGAGTCGTTGAGGATAGACTGGAGGTCTTCGGGGACCTGGTGGCAGTGGTCAGCTTAGTTTGTTGGAAAGAGTTGGAAGAAGTGATACTTACTTGGCACATCTGGTCATTGCATTCGATAAGGGAGTTCACGGCTTCAATAGCGAGGAAGCTCCTTTCGTCCATGCCGACTAAAGGGGTCTTTTCTTTAAGAATATTGGGGGTAATGACGGTTGCAAGGTTGTGGGTGTCCATTTTGCTTCCGGTCTCTTCGTCTACGGCTGAGAAGGAGGAAGCCCAGACTAAGAAGGAGAAGAGGATCTCTAGAGAGTCGCGGTGGCTCTTTGGCAGAAGACAGCAGGTAAGGTGTAAGACTCTTCTTCGTTTTTCTTCGTCGGCGATTTCTACGAGATGGTTAGCATAGGTGTGACGGAAAGAGAGGCACAGATGAGAATATACTTTGCGACGTGATGAACAAGCGATAGAGCTTATAGGTCAACAGGGGGTCAGGAAGCTCTCTCAGAAATCTCTTCAGTAAAGCGGCGACCTGTACAGGATTTTCCCTTGACAAATCCACCTCCACCTCCTTGGCATCGATCTTGTCAGCCAGGTCCTTCAGTCCTCGGATATTGCCATTCTTGCGGAACACACCCTCGACGGACATGTCCATCTGTCTCATCGCTGAGATGGCGTCGTCGATAATACCAGGTACCCTTAACGCGCCTGGCCCAATTCCAAACGTACACTCTACCCCGTCTCTTTCCACAAGAGCGTCCAGAGGAACACCAAACACGCCTTTCTTCTTCCCGCCCTTTGGTCTGTCGTTCTTGAAAGCCTTGCCGAATTTACCCCAGAAAGTAGGTTTTCTTGTCTCGATAAGTTGAAGCAGCTCCTCGAGATTGTAGTGTCCCTCAAGTAAAGGCTCCATGGAAAGTACAGCCACATGTCGAACAATGAAGTACTCTAGGGCTGAGAGCTCGGAGAAATACCTCTTCGTCCTGTGCTGGCCATTTTCGGTACTTGCGGCAAGCTCTAGATTGTTTCCCCCAGAGATGTCTCGCCGATGCCCGCTGTAAAGTTTTGGTTGTGTACCGTTAGAGATTAGTTGATTTCGCGCGTGTTTGTAAGCATTAGGCCGCTGCTCTTTTGCTTGCTCTGCAGCCACTATCCGTGGTATATCATCAAGCGTAAGTGCGTCCTGGTTTCCGAACGTGAGATCAGTAGTGGCTTCACCGTTGGCATCTCGGTCTTCTATAATGTGGAACCCGCGGTCGTTTCGATCTGAGCCATCGGCTCCAGCCGATCCAGGTCTAAGGCTACGGCCTTCGGGTCCGTCGATAATCCGGGAGGTGCGGGCTTTCCTTGATGTCATAGAAATTTGCGTGTCCATTCGAGTAGATCGGAGTCTTTTCATCTCCCCCACAGTCTGTTCGTATGAGGACGCTGTCCTCTCCTCTGAAGAAGTTCCAGCATATGATTTAGACCTAGAGCTCGACCTGAGAAGAGGGGGTACTAATTGGCCCTCAGCTGTTACCCGATGACCTTCGTTTGAATCGTACGTCTGCAGACTTGGGTCATCTATGGACACTATTAAATTATGCCGGTCTGACAGGATATCTGAGGACCTACCTGAGGTATGAGGGAGAGTACCCCCAGCTCGTAAGACCGAAAGAAGCCTGGCGAGGGCTACTCGAAGTAGATACACATACTGTTGCAATTTGGTGATTTGCTTAGCCCCTTCTGTAGCATCAGGCGCCTGGCCTCGATCCTCGACACAACGCCGGCATACCGCCCGCCGTTCACGCTCACTCCACAAGGCATTGCCGAGGTCTTCACCCAGGCCAATTTCGCAATGATCGCAAGAGAGATGCTTTGTGTGCCATCTATACTGTCCCAGTTTCACACACTCTTCCTCGATTGGCGACTTGCATTTGTAGCATAGATCCGAAGCCTGATCGGCTAGCCCTGAGACACCAGCAGTGAGGTCCAGTGACTTATCAGCCTCTTTGACGGACTCTAAATCCCCCAGCTCCTCCAAGAAGCGGTTCAAGCCTTCAAAATTCCGCTGCTCACGCTCTAATTTGAGAGCGCCTTGCAAACTAATGCGAATCAGGAGTTTGAGATAATGTGCGAGACTTGTGACAAGCGACAATAACTCCTGCGTGACCCCTAGTTTCTTGACTCCAGTCTCCTGGTTTTTTGAGAGCAATGAGAAGAAAGACACAATCTTCTTACATAGCAGCTTTGCTTCTCTTCCATACACAAGACCTGGCCTCGGCTTAGTAGCTGAATGAGTTCAACTTTGCGCATTGGGGGCTCTCATACCTTTCATACCGTCCGAGGCCATGAGGCAATCGAGTCGGTCGGTGGCACTAAACAGGATATCCACATGCCAGATGAACTGCTTCGCAACTAGGACGCCCTTGACATAGGCACCTTGACTGACGTGAAGTAGCATATTGGAAATGCACGCCGCAGACGATTCCTCAAAACCGGAGAGGGTGCTCCAGATACGGTAGACTTTCTCTTCCATATGCTCTTCTTCCTCACGCACCCTATTACGCTTCTCTTCGGTGGCATCCTCTTTGGGCAGTAATTTCTCGTCCTGGCCCGATCCAGGTGGTCCTAAACGAACATTCCAGAACTTATGTATCATGTAGCACTCTGGATGCCAATGTTGGGTTTGTCCATTCCTAAAAATCTCTACGAACTGTTTCAAGATAGCCGTTCGACAACCGTTGCATCGCTGCGCAAACTCCGTTGAGTAATGATAATGACAGTAAATGCTACCCTCATGCTCATAGTAGCTGTCCTGAGCACCGAAGACGGTCGGGCAAACCGAGCAGGTGAAATGTTCAATGTGGTACTTTCGGTCTACCGCGGTAATATAAGACCCCCGAAGAGCACTTCCACATTGATAACATAGTAAGTCCAGTCGCCGGAAATAGTCGGTCTCACAAAGAGGGTATTGCCCATTGCCGTCTTCGTTGTCCACGGGGAAGAATTTCGAAGCTACAATTTCTGAACAGTCCTGCAATGCCAGTATTAGTCCTGACACTTGAGTTGAGAGGGACGAGTGCGCTTACCCTACACTTGAAACATTGCAGGTGGAATGTTCCATCGAGAGCCCTGACGAACTGCCCAGTAAGGAGCTCACCGCACTTCTGGCAAACCCTCATAGTCCCAGTCGACAATTGTGATCCTGAATGTCCAGTTGTTTGAGATGAATGTCCATTTATTTGCTCCCTTTCTCGGACAGGTAAGGTGAAGGTGTTGTCCCACTGCCTGTCTCTGCCTTCTCGCCCATCTACAGGTGACAAGGGCAAGATTCCGTTGGTATTCTGATCGTCTCCTGCGGTCGGACCCACAAAACGTTGCTGAGGTAAATCGGAAGCTATGTAGCCATTCGCCCCAATCTGCTGGTTTACCGATTCATAGTGTTGCTGCCGTGGAACTCCACGAGTACCATAAGCCCCATCGCCAACCCGTCTGTCCGTCGACGGCCTTCCCTCTGATTGCGGGCTCATCGCGAGCCAATCGCCCAATGCAAATCCGATTCGTGCTATTCAAGCCGTAGTATCCAAAGTCTGTTACGAGCTACCTCTCCAAGTACCGCATAAGTCTGCGCTCAAAGTCGTATCCAAACCCCCCAGGATGGTTCTTCGGGTCGTAGATGATTAGAGATGCGCCAGCAGTTTGTCAACGTAAGACCTACACCTAAAGGTTCCTTGCTCCAGAGTCGTCTGTCTGGGCTGTGCCTCCCTGATTTTAGT
>JAABUS010002096.1_pt1 | contig 39411 bp, 32 predicted proteins | sample 5560161 | NCBI WGS metagenome assembly JAABUS01 (sample SAMN10711885, study PRJNA513376) | rock metagenome | isolation source: Antarctica rocks | place: Antarctica: Victoria Land, Trio Nunatak nord | collected 2016-01-04
GACCGAGACGATGAGCCGATTCTGGTTGGAACGCGAGGCACAGGCCAGTAGCCATCGCCCCTACCGGAACGTGGCCTGAACCTCTGTCAACTCAGACCATGTCGTGCGCCCCCGAGCCCGGCTCGGCCGCGACGGGCCTCGTGCGCCTCCGACGACGATCAGCGTCGCACCCGTGCCGGGGACGAGGCAGCAGCGTGCGATTGCAGCCATTGACGCCAGGGGGCGGCTTCCAATCCCAGGTCCTTGCCGGTGCTCGCACGGAGCGATCTGACGGAGGCCAAGCGAATAGCCGGGTCGTCGTGCTCCATTCCATCTACCAAGACTTCCAGGATGCGCGGATCCGTCGCCTTCAGCTCGCCGAGCCCCTCGATGGCGGCGATCCGGCAATCCTCCAGGACATCCACCGTCATCACGCGGGCCAGGGCCGTCGCATCCTCGGCTTGGCCGACCTTGCCCAGGGCAAGGCAAGCCTGGACACGGACGACCCCCTCGGCATCGCCGGTCGCCTTCACGAGCGCCTGCCGCGCGTCCCGGGCCCGCAACTCTCCGAGCGTCTTGCAAATCACGGCGCGGGTCGCCACGGGCTCTCGACCGTCCTCCAGCTTCGCGATGAGGACCCGCGCGGCCTCGACCTTCTGCTGCTCGCTGTCATAGCAGTTGGGCCTGGCGAGCTTATCATAGGCTTCATAGCGCGCATTCGGGTCCTGGCTCTCTTCGATCTTCCGCAGGAAACTGGCCGCGGTCGTCCCGGAGAAACCGGAGCAACCCGACATCCCCCCGATCGCCAGCGTGAGGGCGGTCCAGAATCGCGGGCCGAATGCGCGAAGTGTCAATTTCATGCCATCCATGAGCATATAACCCTTCTCACAGACGCGGAGAGGCAGTGATTCGCCGTCGAATGCGATCGAAGGGGTGCGCGATCCCAGACCGCCGAATCTTAGCGGCCAGCCCGCAAATGGCCAAGGGCAATCATGCAAATGGCCGAGGACAATCAGCGGAGTGGTGCGCGGAAAGCCGGACTCGTCCCCGGCAGACCACGCACCACGTCGTCGTTCAAGCGCTAGGGGGCGAGGAGGTGAGGTGTTTCTCGCCCGCCCTGGACACGGAATATCGGAAATTCCCACTCTCCCGATCCTTGGCCCCCTTCTTGATGAGCTTTCGGTCGATCAGGGCGTCGATGGTCCGCTGATCGGCCTTGCGCCCGACCAGGAAGCCGGGCTCTTTGGTCCCATGAATCATCTTCAAGAACTCGAGTTGGCGTTCCGTCAGCTTGACGGGAACCGCCGCAGACTTGGCGGTCGCCGGCCTGGGAGGAGTTGCCTGCGTCGCCGAAGGCTTGGGGGTCCCCGCTTTGGGGGCCGTCCCCGAGGCGACTGCCAACTCCCGCGGGGAGGATAGGCTGGTCGCGGAGGACACACGCGAAACCTCCCCGCGGGTAGCGGCCTTCTTGGCGGAGGGCGAGCCGGACTCGGACGTGTTCGTCTCTTTTTTCTTCACGGCCATTGATTTGGGCCCTTTGCCTGAGGGAATGGATTGTCGAACGGGGACAACCAGGTTCCGTTCGGGCCCCTCGCTCCTCCCTGACCGCCGGCGAGAAGACCCGCGGGAGAACGGTCGCATTCCTCATGGGTGAAGTTCTTGAAGAAATATAACACGCACAGAGAGAGGAGGATGCCGCGGCGCCGATCGTTTGCCCGAATAACCTCCCTGGAGGGGCAAAATCCGCCCGACAGTATGACCTGCCACGCAAATTGCACGCGCCCGGTAACGTCCCCTCGCCGCCCACGTGCACCAACAAAACACATATAATATCAAATTGATCATATAAATTTAAATTATTATGCTTGGATTTCGGCATGCGGAAACTTTGCCGTCACTATCGGCCTCTCCCGAAGCGGAACGGATTCGGCCCATAGATTGATCGCGGTCCAGGATGATACCCCCGAGCCACGCCGGCCGCCCCACAGAGTCCCGGTTGCTCTCCTCGCCGAGGAGGAGTTTGCTCTTGATAGATTGTGGCCATTGGCGCACAATTACTGAACAAATTGCCACACGAGCCGGTCGCCGAGAAAGGACCATACTTGCGGTGATCACCCAAATTCGCGGGATTCTGCGCGCGGTAGGCGAAGAGGATTTGACGCTGGCCGTGGACCCGATGGAGATCGAGATCTCGATTCCCGAGTACACGCGGCGGAATTTGCAGGGGCGAGTCGGCGAATTGGTGGCGCTGCATACCGTCTGCTACATCGAGGGTAATGCGATGGGGGGGCGGATGAATCCGCGGATGGTCGGCTTCCTCTCGGCGATCGACCGCGAGTTCTTCGAGATCTTCTGCTCGGTCGACGGGGTCGGGGTCCGCAAGGCGCTGCGGGCGATGGTCCGACCCGTCCGAGAGCTGGCCCGGACGATCCAGGACCAGGACGTCAAGATGCTGGCGACCTACCCGGGGATCGGCGAGGCGACGGCCGAGCGGATCGTCGCCAAGCTGCGCCGCAAGGTGGGCAAATTCACCCTCATCGTCGGCTCGAGCCCGGCCGTCGACGGCATCCCCGCCGAGGCCAATGGGCAGCCCGACAACGCCGAGCCCGACGTGATCCGCGATACCTACGCCGCGCTCCTCTCGGTGGGACACTCCGAGAGTCAGGCCCGGCAGGCGATCGACCGGGCCCTGACCGGCAAGAAAAAGTACAAGAGCGTGGCCGATTTGATCGATGCCATCTACCAGCAGGATCGCCAGGGCGACTGAGCGCGGGGCGTCGTGCCCGCGTCCGATCGTCGGCGCGTGCGACTTTCGAGGGGGACCGGTCCGGTGAGAGAGCCGATCATCAAAGGGAATCCTGAGGAAGAACCTTCGGCACAGCGCGGGGGACGTCGTGAAGAGCGGCCCGCCGACATGATGGACGAGAAGCTCCGCCCGCAGCGGCTCGATGAGGTGATCGGGCAACGCAGCGTCGCCGAGCGGTTGGAGATCGCGCTCCAGGCGTCCCGGAAGCGGGGCGAGCCGCTGCCGCACATCCTCTTCGACGGGCCTCCGGGGCTGGGCAAGACGACGTTCGCTACCGTCTTGCACAACGAGCTGGGGGTCGAGCTGAACATGACCAGCGGCCCGGCGCTCGACAAGAAGATGGACGTCATGCCGTATCTGACCAATGCCGCCGAAGGTTCGATCCTCTTCATCGACGAGATCCATCGCCTCCCCAAGACCGTCGAGGAGTTCATCTACCCGGTGATGGAAGATTTCCGGGTCGATGTCGTCTTGGGTGAAGGGATGTCGGCCCGCACGATCAACCTACCTCTGAAGAAATTCACCATCATCGGCGCGACCACCCGCAGCGGGATGCTCTCGGCGCCGCTGCGCGATCGCTTCCACATGCACGAGCACCTCGAGTTCTACGACGTCGACGACCTCTCCCGGATCGTCACGGTCAACTCCGTGAAATTGCGGACGACCATCACACCCGATGCCGCCTGGGAGCTCGCCCAGCGGAGCCGGGGGACGCCGAGGCTGGCCAACGCGCGCCTGCGCTGGGTCCGCGACTATTCGACCGCGCGTGCCGACGGGCATGTCACGCTCTCGATCGCCCGCGACGCACTCGACATGCAGGAGATCGATGCCGAAGGGATGGACAAGCAGGACCGCCGCTACCTGGAGACCTTGATCCACGTCTTCCGGGGGGGGCCGACGGGCGCCGAGGCGCTCAGCGCCACGATGAACATCGCGGTCGACACGTTGACCGATGAAGTCGAGCCTTACCTGCTACGCCGCCACTTCATCGTCCGGACGCCCAGGGGGCGATGTGTCACGCCGGCGGCCTATCACCACCTGGGACTGCGCGAGCCAGAGCCCCAGCCCGAGGTCAATCTCTACGACCAGCGCCCGCTCTTCGATTGATGGGAAGGGGATCGGGTCAACGCGTCGACTCGTCGCGCGAGGCAAGCCACGAGTCGAAGGGCACCGAGGCTCGCCCCAGGCGATCGAGGATCGCCGACCACCGGGGGAGGGAAGGCGGCGGCACGATGACGATCAGCTCCACGCCACTCTCGTCGCAATGGTGCAGCGTCGCGTACAGCCCCGCGGCGGCGATCTCGGGGGTCGGGAGGTCGAAGGTGAGAGGCGCTCTCACTCCCTCTCTCGACCATTCTCGGCCGACCACAATTAATGCCGACTGAGCAGGCCATGGGAAGGCCTGCATGAGGCCGGGATCGATCCGTACCGTCGAGGTCCGAGGCGCATAATGAATGGCCATCTGGCCCGGGCTGAGCAGGGACCCACATGGCTCGCCCGGATCCGGGCCTTCGACATCCTTACCGAGGGTCTCGGACAGGAACTCTCGAGAAATGGGCCCGGGGCGGAGTAGCCGCGGCGAGTCGCGAGAGAGGTCGAGGACCGTCGACTCCAGCCCCAGGGCGGTCGGGCCGCTGTCGAAGATCAGGTCGATCTGACCGTCGAGGTCTTTCAGGACGTGGCGGGCCATTGTTGGGGAGATGCCCGTCGATCGATTCGCGCTCGGGGCGGCGACCGGCCTGCCGGCGCGGGCGATCAGCGATCGCGCGACTCTCGTGTCCGGGACCCGGACGCCGACGGTCTCTCGACCGGCGGTGACGACGTCCGGGATTCGCGCCGAGCGGGGCAAGACGAGGGTCAACGGGCCAGGCCAGCACGCCTCGGCCAGGACTCGCGCCTCCTCGGGCCAGCTCGCGACGCACGAACGAGCCATATCCGGGCCGTCGGCGTGGACGATCAAGGGGTTCACGTCGGGCCGTCCCTTGGCCGCGAAAATCCGGGTGACGGCGGCCGGATCGGTGGCGTCGGCGCCGAGGCCATAGACGGTTTCCGTGGCGAAGGCGACCAGCCCCCCCCGCCGGAGCACCGACGCTCCGTCGTCGATGGCGACGCGGCTCGGTTGATCGCGATCCACGACGACGGTGCGGGTCTTGAGGCTCACGGGGAGAGACGCCGGCGCGAGAGGAGAATGGGGGAAGCCATCAGACCGGCCGCTTCCTCGATGCCGTGGCTTCGCCATCGTCCTGTCGCGCGAGATATTCGGATTTGAGGGCATCGTGCAGGACCTCCCGGCGCTCGTAGAGCCGGCGGTGGGTCCGGGGAGCGTGCCGCGCCAGTGCGTAAGCCGTCAGAAGCGGCAAGGCGATCGTGCTGTCCGTGTAGCAGGTGACCGAGTCGGGGAGTCGTTCGGGGTCGACCTTGCCCCATGTCATCGCCTCGCTCGCGGTCGCGCCCGAGAGACCGCCCGTGTCGGGTCGGGCGTCGGTGATTTGCAGGAAGTAGTCGTGGCCGCTCTCGGCCAGCCCGAGGACTTCCTGGATCTGCGGCTCCGTCTGGAGGATGAAATTCTTCGGGCTCCCCCCCCCCAGGATGAGGACCCCCGAAGTCCCTCCGGTGCGCTTGGCGTCGTAGACGATGGACGCCGTCTCGTTGACGTCTCGGAGCGCATCGATCTGGAGCCGGCCCCCTTGCAATTGGAGCGCGGCCAGGTTCATACCGATGGAGCTGTCACCCGGGCTCGAGGTGTAGATCGGCACGGAGGCCTCGAAGGCCGCGGCGAGCAGGCTATTCGCCGGCCGCCCCAACGCCGCCGATCGCGCGTGGAGATAACGCCCCACCTCGTGATGGAATTCCGCCGTACCCATCGACCGCGCGAACGGCTCGCCCGCGATTAACTCGCGATAGAAAGCGTCAGTATCGAGCAAGGTCGCATAATCGAAAAGGATGTCATAAATCCGGATGATGTCGTTCTGACGGAGGAGGTGGTCATCCAGATTTGGGCGGCTCTGATGCAGGGGGAGGTCGAGGGCGTAGTGCGTATCGTGATAGAGGTTGGCACCGGTGGAGACAATCCAGTCGACGAACCCCGCCCGGATCAAGGGGATCAGGCAGCTCATGCCGAGTCCGGCGGGGGTCAGCGCCCCCGAGATCGCCAGCCCGACCGTGCATCGGGGTTCGAGCATTTTCTGCGTGAAGACCCGGCAGACTTCGCGCAGCCGGCCTGCGTTGTAGCTCAAGAACGCCTGGTCGATCAGGTCGGCGGCCAGGTCGCTCCCCTGCACTGCGGGAGGCGCAATACGATGCTGGCTGAGGCCGTGCAGCACGCCCTTATCGATTCCATCGGGCTTCATCGGCGGCGACCCTCCTTTGTCCCCGATCCCGACCGGTCGAGGGAACGCGTCACGGGAGCAAGATGGCTGCGGCGACGACGGTCGACCAGTGGCCATCCTTATGTCCGACGGCGGTAGCCGTGACTTCCTTCGTCTGGTAGATCACGTCAGCGATCTTCCATATCTCGCGTTTCTCGTCCCACGAGCTGTCCGGGTTGAACTCGACGCCCAAGACAGTCGCGAGCATCTCCGCGGCGAGGTCTTCGGCGTAATCGGCCGCGAATTTGTGGGTCTGGCCGTACGAATGATGCTCGGAAAGATAACCAAACGTGCTCCGGTCGCGCGGGATGGCCACGCCCACGCTCGCCGCGATGAGGCGGTTCGGCTCGGCGGTGGCGCTCTCGCTCATCACGACGTGGACGATCTGCCCCGGCTGGAGTTGCTTCAATCCCTCCTCGATCGAAGTCTCCTGGCAGTTGGGCGGGAAGATACTCGACACCCGGACCAGGTTATAGCATGCAATCTTTGCATCGCGCAAGGCCAGCTCGAAGCTGGTGAGCTTTTCGCGATGCGTCCCCACACCTCGGGTGAAAAAAAGCTGCTTGGGTACGTACATCGTGTTCCCTGCGACCCTCCAGACCGGCCTTCCGCGCGGGAATGAGCCGGCGACAACACTCGACCAACGTTCTGGATATGCCTACGCGACCCACCCTGCGACCACGTCTATCCGCGTTGTAAAGGTAAGGGATTCCTGCATCATGGACAAGATTACAACCGAGCTCTGATCCTGTCCCGAGTCCGTGTCTGCCTGATAGCCGAGTGCTGCCACCGGACGAGGGGGGAAGGTGTCGCGTGATCGCCTGAAGAAGGAGCCGGACCAGTTGCCGGGAGCAAATTGCGGATTCGCGGCGGAACTCCTGCAAACGGGAGATGGTCAGATCATGTCGACGGAGAAAGTGGCGGGTGCGGGAGAGTCCCAACAGGATGTCGGGAAACGAAGGGACCCCCGGAATTTCGGGGGTCGTTCGTTTCAGCGAGGATGATGGGGCTCGAACCCACAACCTCCGGCGTGACAGGCCGGTGCTCTAACCAATTGAGCTACATCCCCGGGTGCTATGCGGGCGTTTATCATTATACACGTCGCGTCTCGCTGTCAAGAGAAGGGGTTGCTAGTCTCCGAAGAGACGGGGTAGGCTGATGCAGGCATAGCCTCCTGATCGAGCGACCCGGCCGGCGGGGTGAGAGCCTGGCGCGGGGACGAGCGAGAGTTCCGGAATAGGAAGTAGCCCTCGACGTGCAAATCACGAAAGCGGTCATCACGGCGGCGGGGCGGGGAGCCCGCCAGTATCCGGCCTCCGACACGGTACAGAAGGCCCTGATGCCGTTGGTCGACCGCGACGGCCTGACTAAGCCGGTCCTCCAGATCATCGCCGAAGAGGCGATGGAGAGCGGGATCGAAGAAATCGGCGTCGTCAGTGCACCGGGGGATGAGGCCTATTATCGTCGACATTTCCGCCAATATGCCGAAACCCTCCGTGCGGCCTACCGCGGAGTGGAATGGGCCGAGGAGCAGGCTCGGCGGCTGGTGGAGCTCGAAGCGAGGTTGAGGTTCTCCATCCAACCCGAGCCTGACGGATTCGGCCACGCGGTCTGGTGCGCGCGGGACTTCGTCGGCGGCGAGCCATTCCTGTTGCTGCTGGGCGACCACCTTTATATCTCGAGCGAGTCGAGGCGGTGTGCGCGGCAGTTGATCGAGCTGGCGACCGCCGAGGCGTGCGCGGTCTCGGCCGTGCAGTCGACTCGAGAGCACCTGATCCATCAATACGGGACCCTGATGGGCAAGCGGCTCCAGGACCGTCCCGACGTGTACGTCATCGACGAGATCATCGAGAAGCCCAACCCGACCCTCGCCGAGCTTCGTCTCCAGGTCCCGGGCCTTCGCGCGGGGCATTATCTCTGCTTTTTCGGCATGCATGTCCTGACCCCGATGGTCTTCGAGCTGCTGGATGAACTCGTGAAGGGCGACGTCCGCGAGGGGGGGCAGATTCAACTGACGACCGCGCTGAACGCCCTGGCAAGGCGCGAAAAACACCTGGCGCTGGAGACCCGAGGCGCGCGGCACAATCTCGGCGTCAAATTCGGCGGCGTCGAAGCCCAGATCGCCCTCTCCCTGGCGGGGGTCGACCGCGAGAGGATGCTCGCCACCTTGCTGGAAACGATCGTGCGTATCGGCCAGAACAAGCACTGAGGCGCCGATCGTCTCGTGGTCGACCCACGGGTCATTCATGAGGCCTTCGCGCGAGCGATCGAGGGGGATGTCGGCGTGCCGGGTCGGGAATCGTGCGGACAATTGTTGATCGAGACAATTCAGAGCGACGACCCGTCGATTCGGGATCGGTCGGTGCACGATCTGATCGCCGGGGCTCCCGTCGCCGACGTCCTGGACGCCTGCGCGGCGCTCGAGGAGTACCGACAGGTCTCGGAGAACTTGTACGAGCGTGTCCGAGCGTCGATGTTCCTGCACGCGATCTACCGCTATACCTTGCAAGAGGCGCCCGGGCTCCGCTCGACGGGGCATATCCCGTTCGACGGGTTCCAGGACCTCATGCAGAGGCGATTCGAGCAGGCGATCGCATCGTTCCTCGGTGCGCAGGGACGCCAGGGGCCCGACGGCGCGATCGCCAGTGCCCTGGCCGTCGCCTACGAGCAGATCTCGTATCAGACGCTGGCCGATCAGGTACGTCGCTCGGTCCGGAGTTGCCCGGGCAATCGCTGGATGTTCCGGGTCGGGCAGGCCGACGAACACCCGATCCGGCTCCACTCCACGCTGCTGAGGCGAGAGGCGCGAGGGGGGCTCTTTCCGATCCTGGTCGAACGCACGCCGGTCCGGCTGGACCTCTCGCATAGCGCCTGGTCCGACATCTTCTTCCTCGGCATGGACTATCCCGAAGGGGCGCGGGTGCTCAACATCTCGGTCGACCTGGGCGTCCACGGGCGGGACACACGGCCCAGCCCGCCGATCGAGACGCGCGTCCGGGTCATCCCCGAGCCGTTGCTGCGGCTGACGAGCATCGACCTGAACGCCTGCAAGGACGTCACGACGCTCGAAGAACTCTTCAACTTCGGGAACGACTACCTCGGCCTGGTCAAGGCCGGCGTGATCGCCTCGGGCCTGATCCCTCCCTCGTTCGAGGGGACCGCGACGCTGCTGTCCGACCTGCTCGGACGGGTGGTTCGTCCGGGATACGGGCTGGAGGTCGTCAGCAAGGTCAACGACATCCCCAAGGGGTCGCGACTGGCGGTCTCGACGAACCTGCTCGCCTCTCTGATCAGCCTGCTGATGCGTGCCACGGGACAGGCTCGGAACCTGACCGGACCGCTCGATGAGGAGGAAGCCCGCGTCGTCGTCGCCCGGGCGATCCTGGGCGAATGGCTCGGGGGCTCCGGCGGGGGCTGGCAAGATTCGGGCGGGGTCTTCCCCGGCATCAAGATCATCCAGGGCGTGCCGGCGTGCGAGTCGGACCCGGAGTGGGGGGTCAGCCGAGGGCGTCTCCTCCCCATGCACAGGCTCCTCGACGGCCCCCCGATGGCCCAGGTTCACCCCGCCGAGGCGCCCGATTTGCGTGTGGCGCTGGCAAAGAGCCTCGTCTTGGTGCACGGAGGCATGGCGCAGAATGTCGGCCCGATCCTGAACATGGTCACCGAGAAGTACCTCCTGCGCAGCCGCGAAGAATGGAAAGCCCGCGCGGAGGCGCTCGAGATATTCGAAAAACTGGTCGAGGCCGTCGACGCGGCGGACGTCCGCGCCATCGGTGGGCTGACGACGCGGAACTGGGAAGGGCCGCTCAAGGGGATCATCCCCTGGGTGAGCAACCAGTTCACCGAGTCGATCATCCGCGACGCCAGGGCGACCCTGGGCGACGACTTCTGGGGGTTCTTGATGCTCGGCGGCATGTCGGGAGGGGGGATGGCATTCTTCGTCGCCCCCGACCGCCGCGCGGAATTCCTCGACCAGATCGCCGCGATCATGAAACGGGCCAAGGAGGCGCTCGACGACGCCCTCCCCTTCGCCATGGACCCGGTCGTCTACGATTTCGGGATCAACCCCGAGGGGACCGTCGCGACGCTGGTGACCGGCGCCGATGCGATGATGCCCTCCCGCTACTACACGCTGCAGGTGCCCCGGATGATCGCCGCCGGGACGGCCTCGCTCGACTCGTTGCGCAAGTCGGACATCGACCATTTCGCCAGCCATTGCGGCGACACCGGGGAACTGCTCCGCGTCTTCCGCACGATGATCAACCACCTCTTCCCCGTGACGAACGCCGCCGCGGACCCGATGACCGCGTCGCGTGACGAGGCGGCCGAGGCCATTCGCCTCGCGAACGGGTTCGACGCAGTGCAGCACGACGGCCTGCGCGAGGACCTCCAGCGCGGGAGGATCGGGCTCGCCCGCAACCGGTTGCCGGTCGACGTCGACATCCGCGACGTCCAGGACGAAGACCTCACCTCCGCACGGGGCCCCCTGCCCGCCCACGCCGTCGAGCGCGGCGAGGAGGCATTGCGCCGCGGGGAGGTGGCCGTCGTCTCCCTGGCGGCGGGCGTGGGAAGCCGCTGGACGACCGGGGCCGGGGTGGTCAAGGCGGTCAATCCCTTCGTCATGCTCGCCGGCCGGCATCGCTCGTTCCTCGAGATCCACCTGGCCAAGACCCGCAGGTCCCAGGCACGCTCCGGCGGGCTTATTCCGCACGTCGTGACCACGAGCTACCTGACTCATTCGGCCATCGAACGACATCTCGCGCACTCGAGCCGCTACGGCCACGATGGCCCGGTCTTCCTCTCGCGAGGCCAATCGATCGGCCAGCGCCTCATTCCCATGGCCCGCGACCTAAGCTTCCTCTGGGAGGAAGGGGCGCACGAGACGCTCGACGAGAACAAGCAGAAGGTTCGCGACGCCGGCCGACGCGCGATCCTGGAATGGGCGAGGGCGCAGGGTGAGGGTTCCGACTACGTGGACAATGTCCCCATCCAGCGATTCAACCCGCCCGGACACTTCTACGAGATCCCCAATCTGTTTCGCAATGGGGTCCTCGCCCGGATGATCAGAGACTCTCCAAGACTGCGCTGGCTGCTGGTCCACAACATTGACACGCTGGGGGCGAATCTCGACCCGGGAGTGCTCGGGCTCGCGATGGCGACCGGCGCTACGTTGAACTTCGAGGTCATCGCGCGTCGGATCGACGACCGTGGCGGCGGCCTGGCTCGCGTCGGAGGCCGCCCTCGGCTCCTCGAAGGGTTGGCCCAGCCGCGAGAGGACACCGAGTTCAAACTCCGCTACTACAATTCCATGACCACCTGGGTCGAGATCGACGGCCTCTTGCAGGCTTTCGGCCTGAGCCGGCGCGATCTCGAGGCGAACCCCGCCGGGGTGGCGGAGGCCGTACGAAACATGGCGGCGCGCGTCCCGACCTATGTGACCATCAAGGACGTCAAGCGCCGGTGGGGACACGGGCAGGAAGACGTCTTCCCCGTCGCGCAGTTCGAGAAGCTCTGGGGCGATCTGACTTCCTTGCCCGACCTGCCCTGCGCCTTCCTGGCCGTCGACCGAGTCCGGGGACAGCAGCTCAAGGACACCGCCCAGCTCGAAGGCTGGGCCAACGACGGCAGCCGCGATCATGTCATCTCACTTTGCGATTTCCCTCGGCGTGACCCGTGACGCCGGACACATAGAGAAGGACAGTCTTTTCGATGGACAATATGAAATGGGTCGTCGTGACGGGAGGAGCCGGTTTCATCGGCTCGCACCTGGTCGAAGCCCTCCTGGACGAGGGCTATCGCGTCCGAGTAGTCGACAACCTCGAGACCGGGCACCGCTCCAATCTCGATCACCTCGCCGGTCGCTACGACTGGCTGCAAGGCGACGTCTCGGACTTCGAGGTCTGCCGGAGGGCGGTCGAGGGGGCGTCGTATGTCTTCCACGGGGCGGCGATCCCCAGCGTCCCGCGCTCGGTCCGAGAGCCCCTGCAATCTCACGCCAGCGGCCCCACGGCGACCCTGAACATGCTCGAGGCCGCCCGGGAGGCGGGGGTCCGCCGGTTCATGTTCGCCGCGTCGAGCAGCGCCTACGGCGAGACCGAGGAGCTGCCCAAGCACGAAGCGATGATCCCGAGCCCCCTGAGCCCCTACGCCGCGGGCAAGCTCGCCGGCGAGCACTACGTGCGCGTCTACGCCCAGACCATGGGCCTGGACGGCGTCAGCCTGCGCTACTTCAACATCTTCGGCCCGAGGCAGGACCCGTCGAGCCCGTACAGCGGGGTGATCTCGGTCTTCGCTCGCGTCATGTCCGAGGGGCATCGGCCGGTGATCTTCGGAGACGGGCGACAGTCGCGCGATTTCACATATGTCGCGAATGTCGTCGCCGCGAATCTGGCCGCGCTCCACGCGGAACGCCCGCTGTCTGGCGTGGCTCTGAACGTCGGCACGGGTCGTCAGATCAGCCTGCTGGACCTGGTGGCGACAATCAACGCGCGACTCGGGACCGACCTCGAGCCCGAGTTCCGGCCGGCGCGAGCGGGCGACGTGCTGCACTCGAGGGCGAGCCTCGACCAAATCCGCGAGACGCTCGGCTACCGACCGGAGGTGGATTTCGAGGAGGGCTTGCGCCGGACCCTGGCCGCCTCGTTCCCGAGCAATGGACGGGCCGCCTCGCTGGAAACGAGCCGTCGTTAAGTCGACGCGATCAAGGGGAGCAGAGCCCTGCCAGATCGCGAATCGATGCCTCGGCGACGGGGCCGGGGCAGGACCAGACGAGGAAGAACAAGGCCTGTCGCGTCCATCGCTGGGCGGGGTCGCTGGTCAGGAACCCGGAGCCCTTCCGTGCGGTCAGATAGGCCTGGGTCGCGCGGAGGACCAGGGCGTTGGCTTCGGCCCTGACCTCGGAGGCGGCCGGTGCACCCGGTTCTTCCCCGGCCGCGGCCATCAGGTTCGACCACGCATCCCGCCAGGACCCGCCCAGAGCCTCGACCGGCTCGGCCAGCTCGGGGCGACGCGGGGACTCCGACGCGAGCGCGGTGAGGGCGGCGCGGGCCTGGCCCAGGGCCAGCGCCGAGGTCTCTAGCCCGCCGGTGCCCCCCGTCCCGGTCTGGGCCATCACGTCGGGTGAGGGGCCCGCGAGGACGTCGGACGGATCGACCTGGACCCCTTCACACACGACCTCCGAAGTGCGAGACGCCTGGAGCGCGGCCAGCGAGAACGCCGTGCGGACCCGGAGGCCGGAGCGGCCGGTCGGCACGGCGAGCAGCAATTGCCCGCCCCCCTCGACGACGGCACCCGTGATGATCACATCGGCACGTTCCGCCGCGGTCACCCAGGGCATCACCCCGTCGAGGCGATAGGTGCCGGGGGCCCCCTCGGTGGCCGTCAACGCCTGCGCCCCGTGCCGACGCGACGTCGTCAATTGCGACAGGCCCACCGTGAGGAACGCCTCGCGTCCTTTGACCTGGGCCATCCAGTAGCTCGCCCCCGGCCGGTCGAGCGTCGCCAGCAGCCGACGGACCCCCGCATCATACTGCGAGAGGATGAAGGCCGACGTCAGACTCCCCTCGGCCACCCGGGCGTACCGATGCAAGAGCGTGGGACGGCTACACCCTTCGCCGTCGTACTCCCGCGGCAAGGACCAACGCGTCGCCCCCGCCTCTTTGAGGATGGCCCAGAGCCCTTCGGGCCAGCTCCCCGCCTCGTCGGCCGGCCCATCCCCATCGCCCAGCCGCCTTGAGAGCGTGGCCAGGCGATCTTCCAGAGGATCGGCGATATGGTCGGCCCACGAGAAAATCGGCTCGGGGTTGTTGCTCATCATCGAAGTCTGACGCAAAATCCCGGAGACGCCTAGAGGAAACCAAACCAGATAGGCAAACCCCATGCCTCCTCCGTACTGCTACGACTACCCTCGTCCGGCTGTCACCGTCGACCTTGTCGCCTTCGCGCTTGTGGGCGAGGGCCTCCGGACGCTCTTCATCCGGCGCAAGCACGACCCCTTCGCCGGTCGGTGGGCGCTCCCGGGCGGCTTCCTGGAGATCGACGAGCCGATCGAGGGGGCCGCCCGTCGCGAGCTGCGCGAGGAGACCGGGCTAGACTTCTCGGGCCCGGTCTCCCCCATCGGCGTCTTCGGCGAGCCCGGCCGCGACCCGCGCGGGCGGACGATCAGCGTGGCCTATGCAGCGGCCATCCCCGGCCCGATCCCGGAGGTCTCGGGGGGCGATGATGCCGCGGACGCCGCCTGGCTCGATCCATGCCGCCCGCTCGAGCTTGCGTTCGATCATGCCCTGATCCTGGGCGCCGCCCTCGATTGGCTCCGCCACGCGATCGAACTCGGACCGACCGGGCTGGCCATCCTCCCCGGCGAGTTCGGCGACGCCGAGGTCAAGGCCCTCCATCGTGCGGTGGGGAACTCGACGCGTACGGCGACCGCGTGGTGCTCGCGTATGAAACGGGCCGGCCAGATCATCCAGGTGGAGGGAGCCAGCGTCCACTATCGTCGTGCCGAACAGTGACCCGGTCGTCGCGAGCCGTCTGCTCAGGGGGAGTTCAGGTCGGCCTCACTCAGGATTTCAAAGCCCATCGAGTGCAAGGTGACGCTCGCCTGCTCGTTGTTATCGATGTGCAGGGCCACGGCCGCTCGTCCGTGGGGATGGACGATGAGCGGATAGGCGTAGTGGATGTTGATCTCGGCTTGCAGCAGCGCCGTGCAGAGGTCGACCAACGATTGCGGGCCGGCCGGGAGTTCGGCCACGAGCAATTCATTCTCGGCAAAGGCTAGCTTATTCAGGCTGAGAATTTCGCGCCCCTGTTCGGGATGGCTCAGGACCATCCGGATGATGCAGCAGTCGGCCGAATCCGATATCGAGAGGCCGACGATCTTGACCTTCGACCCGTGGAAGGCGCGGACCACTTCCAGGAGCTGCCCGACCCGGTTCTCCAGGAAGACGGAGAACTGCGTCACCGAGGGCCAGCTGCGCCCCTGCATCGTTTCGAATTCGACCTCGCTGCCGCCGTCCTCTCCGAAGCTCATGGTGCCCTCGCTGGTTTCTTCCTCGATTGCCGGGCCGGATTCCATCCATCCGGAGCTTAATTCTTGAACGCACTCGGGTCAATAACGCGGCGTCGAGACCTTGAAGTGAGAGCCGACCGGATCAGCGGAGTCGGAGCACGTCCCGGTTTTCCTCCCGGATGCGATCGAGCCGGGTCTCGAGGATCGTCGGCGTGGCCGGGGCGGCCACGACCCGTCCGTTGAGCTGCTCGGGCCGATGCTCGATCAGCCATTGAAGGGTCTCGGCGACGACCTCCGCGTCGACCTCCTTCCCCTCGGCGAAGGCCTCCTGGAACCGAGGCAGCCAACGCCTGCCCTCGGCGGATTGGATGAGGGGGCGGGTCAGATCGGTCGGGACCAGGCCCGGATTGACGGCAAAGACCGCAATCCCGTCGGCCGAAAGCTCCTGGGACAACGATTCGGCCAGCCGGACGAGCGCCGCCTGGGCGACTCCATACCCGGTGGCGAATGGCAGGGCCCCGTTGTGGCCCGGCCCGACCAGGAGAGAAATCGTGGCGTGGCGGGATTTCCTCAGCGACGCGATCGACTCCCGGATCGCGTTCCGTGCGCCCCGGACCGAGGTCTCCAGGTCGCGCCACCAGATTTCGGGATCGACCGACGCGATCGGCCCCAGCCCGTGCAAGCTCCCCGCGGCGCATACGAGGGCGTCGAGTCCCCCCGCCCATTCGAGAAACCGTTCGACCGCCCCCTTCAATCGAAATCCATCGAGCACGTCGGCCGGACAGGCCAAGGCCCTGCCTCCCTCTTCCTGGATCGAACCGACCGTCTCCTCAACATCACGAGCCGTTCGCGCCAGCACGCCGACGGCCGCACCCTGGCGGGCGAGTCGCACGGCGATCGCCCGGCCCAGGCCCCGACCTCCTCCCGTCACGAGAACCTTAATTCGCCCATCGTCCATCGTGCCACCCCCCTCGCTTCCATTCCCCGACCGGGCGCCCTGCAAATTATGGGAACGACGGTCACCCATCGACAAGACCCCGCGGTCGAGTCCCACGTCCCTGGTTTCGCTCCCGACCGATGGGATCCGGGCGGATGCCGCACGTGGTCCGGGGCACTTTTGCAATTCGACCGAAGCTGTTCAGCGGTCTTGCCGAAGAATAAGAGGTGGTCCGTCCGAATATGCCGAGGCCAGGCGGCGTCTAGCGCGCCCGGCGGGAATACGCAGCCCCACGATTCGGCGGCCGAGACACGGTCTAGTTCCGGGCCACGGTGTCCGTCCGATGGCGGACCCTCGTCCGCGACCCTACTCGAAAGGTCCAACCGAATGCTCTGGCGACACCGTTGCCTGGTCCGGGCTCTGTCGGCCGCGGGCCTCCTGATCGGCTCGAATTGGTGGGTCGCGGCCTTCGCCGAGCCCGAAGAACCGGCCCCCGGGCCCGAAGTCACTCTCTCGACGGTTGGCATCCTCGAGGCGCAGCGCGATGGCAAGGTGGCCGTCCGGGTGCGCGGGCAGGGATCCGATCAGATTCGGGTGGCGATCCACAATAGCTCGCCCGGTCGATTGAATATCGTCCTCCCTCCGGGCCTGGTGGGCGCATTCGCCACGGGCCAGGGCGGCCGCGCGGGCGGCGGCCAGAGCATTGGGATCAGCCCTCCGACGAATCGCGTGGGGGCCTTCGGTCAGTTCCGCGCGGCGTCCGGCGAGGCGGGTTTCCGGTCGGTGGCCGTCGCCGGTGACGAAGTATCCGGTGCGGTGGCCGTCCCCGCCGGCAAGACGATCGACCTCACGCTGCCCGGGGTCTGCTTGAACTTCGGCCTGCGCACGCCGACTGCCACCGACGAGTTCGAGCTCATGGACGTCGAGCAGTACACCCCCGACCCCCGCATCCGCAAGGCGCTCCGGAGTCTCTCGACCCTGGGGACGACACAAGCGGTTGCACAGGCCGCCATGTGGCGGGTCTGCAACGGTGTCCCCTTCGAGGTGATGGCCGCCAAACACTCCAAGGCGATGAACGTCCACGAGATCGCATTGGCCTCGCGGTTCGTCGAGGCGCTCGATGCGTCCGGCTCCTCCGATCTGGTCGACCCGGCGTATCTGACCGAGGCTCGATTGTTCGTCCACGTCGACGGAGAAGGCTCGCTGGCTGCCGACGCCAGGCGGCTGGGAGACGGGCTCGATGGCCTGCGTCTCATGGGCCTCCCCGTCCGCGTCGTCGTCGCGGACGAGGCCCCGAAAGCTTCGGCTCCCGCGATGCTCCTGAAGGTGACGTTGACCGGGTCGACATCGGGCGAGACCCGCGGAAGGGTCGTCGCCATGCACGCCGCCACGGCCGGGAAATGGCAAGCGCTGGGCAAGACCTCGTTCGTCGGAGGGTCGTCGGCCGCAGTCATGGACGCCCCGGCGCTCGCCAAGGCGTTGGACCATGCCGTAGCGTCCCAGTTCGTCTCGGCGAAGCCCGTCCGCCGCACGAAGGGGGGCACCGTCCTGAAGGTAGAGAACCGTCTCCCCTTCACGCTCGCCCATGTGATGGTCAAGGCAGGCGAATCGTCGGGTGCCCCGATCGTCACGATCGAAGGATTGGGCGTCGGGCCCGCGCGGACCGCGGCCGCGCCGATTCAGGCCGCTACCGGCGTGATCGAGCGTGTCGAGCTCAACGGCCTCTGATCGCCAATTGGACCCACGGTCGCTCGAATAAGTCTCGAAGTTGGAAAATTCCGCGCGGGGAGGACGTTCCGAGCTTATCGGTCTGTCCTCCCCGTTTTGCGTCCCGATACACCTGAGATCGGAGAATCGAATCGTCCGCCGACCGTGGCCTTGTTTCACCGAGTTCGAGAGGGTTAAAATAGGGCGTAGCACGTTCACCGATTCGAGATCGCTCGTGATCCTCCTCCCCATGCCTCGGATGTCAGGGGCGCCTCATGCCCATTGAGCGTCGCCGAATCTATTACTCGGGCCGGGTTCAAGGGGTCGGGTTCCGCTTCCTCAGTCAGAGCTTGGCGCGAGAATTTCAGGTGTCGGGCTCCGTCCGCAACCTCGCCGATGGCCGGGTCGAGCTGGTCGCTCAGGGAGACGCCGAGGTCGTCTCGTCGTACCTGAAGGCGATCTCCCGAGAGCTGGCGGAGAAGATCCACACCGTCCTCGTCGAAGTCGAGCCGGTGACCGATCCCCACGAACGCGATTTTGCGATACGATATTGATTCCTCGGGGACTGCTTGCTGATTGTCCCCCAGATTCCGGCGTTCTTCGTTTTCATCTCATCGAGTGACTGCACGCATGAAATCTCTCACTATTGCTATCGCCACCGCCAAGGAGGCGATCCGGCAGCCGGCATTCTTCGTCCTGGCCTTCATCGCCGGGGCGTCGCTGATCTGTTCAATCTTCGTCGCGTACTTCACGTTCGGCGAAGACATCAAGATGTACAAGGACACGGGGCTGACGACGATCTCGTTCGCCGGCCTGCTGCTGGCGCTCTTGACGGCGAGCTCGACGGTCGCCGAGGAGATCGAGGGAAAGACGGCGATCACCCTGCTGTCCAAACCGATCAATCGCCGCCAGTTCATCGTGGGCAAGTTCCTGGGCATTGAGCTGGGTGTCCTGACCCTGTTCTCGCTCCTGGGGACCCTCTTCGCGCTCGGTGTCTGGTACAAGTATGCCTATGATGCCCGCGAGAACGCGGGGACCGTCCTGGATGCGACGAAACAGTGGGCCCAGGTAATGCAGGTGCTTCCCGGCCTCGCCCTCGGCTTCATGGAGGTGACGGTCCTGGCCGCGATCAGCGTGGCGATCTCGACCCGGCTCCCGATGCTCGTCAACCTTGTCGTGTGCATCGCCATCTTCTTCCTCGGCCACCTCAGTCCGGTCCTCGTGGAGGCGACGCAACAGAGCAAAGCCAATGAGCTCGTCAGCTTCATGGCGCGACTCTTCGCCTGGGCCTTGCCGGCCCTGGAGTTCTTCAACGCCGGGCCGGCGATCTCTACGGGTGCCCAGATTCCCTGGCTCGGCTATGTTCTGCCGGCGCTCGGCTATTGCATGTTGTACAGTGGAGCAGCGCTCTTGTTCGCCTTCTTGCTGTTCGAGGATCGCGACCTAGCTTGATGGCCTGACCAGCGTAGCCTCGCGGTCCGTTTCCTGAAGCGTAAGGCGATGTCGGTTACGCGAGTCGGGGTCGGTAGGCACCCGCGGAGCCGAGGTCTGCGGCTCGTTTTCCCACATCCACCAGCCATCACCATGGGGTTCGAGCATGCACTCGGACGCGTTTCGCCGCGCTCGTAAGCTCCTCAGAGGCCATCCTCGCGAGGTGATCACCGCCCGTGTGTTGGGGATCGCGCACTCCCTGCTGTTGCTCTCGCTCCTGGCGGCGGCGGGCCTGCTCGTGGCCCTACTCGTCAGCCAGGGCGAGGCGCAATTTCCGACGGTAAGTCGAACCCTGCTGAGGCACTGGGAAGATCATCGAGTCGTGGGCGGCGATAGCATGTTGACGCATTACGAGGATGCCGGATTGTTGCCGCTGGTCACCGGCAATTGGTCCAGTCCGAACCTGGTGCATTGGAGTTTCGCACGCACTGCGCTTGAGGTCCTCCGCCGGGTGCCCACCCTCCGGAATAACCTTGGCGCCCTGACGACGCTGCTGGCGATGGGTTTGGGCCTGCAATTGCTGCTCTCCGTGGTGGCCTCATCCCGGCGCTCGATGATCTCCGAAGCCACGAGCGAGGTGGCCAGCTCGCTCCGCCGGCAAATCCACCGCCAGATGTATCGCCAGGGCCATTCCTCGCTGCCGACCGAGGGTGTCGGCCCGGTCGTGAACCTGTTCACGCGCGAGGTCAATGATGTCCGGCTCGGCCTTTTCAATGAGCTTGACCTCTGGTATCGCATCCCCATCTTTGTGGGCGGGCTCTTGCTGATCAGCCTGGGGATCGCCTGGCTGCCGACAATTTTCCTGGCATCGTTAGGGGGACTCGTCTGGCTCTCGACCCGCGCGATGAATCGCGCATTCCGGCAGGCGTCGGGCGCGGCCACGCGCGAAGCCGCCGTGCAGCTTTGCCTGCTCCATGAAGACCTGGGACTCCTGCGAACCGTCCGGGTCCACGGCATGGAGAATCTGGACAAGACTCGGTTCGACGACCATCTGGAACATTATCGCCGGGCCGATTCCCAACGCGTCAAAACCGAGGGGCGTCTGAACCCGAGGACTGGCCTGCTCTATGGCGCCACCGCGGTCATGGCGCTCGGGTATCTGGGCTATCTGGTCGTCGTGACCCATCAGCTCGCCCCGGCGGCGGCTATCATCCTGGCCGCCTCACTCTTCGGCCTGATTCAGCCCAGCCTGCAATGGATCGGCATGAAACGCGAGGCGCATCAAGCCTCCCGGTCGGCGTCGGCGCTCATGGAATATCTCGACCAGAGTCCCGACCTCCAACAGACGAGCGGCGCGCATTTCCTCTCCCCCCTGCGTCGCGAGCTCGCCTTCGAAGGGATTACTCTGACGAGCCGATCGGGACGCGTCTTGCTCGATAACGTGACCGCGCGGCTTCCCGCGGGCACTCGGACCGCGATCATGGGCCTTGACGACGATGCGAAGCATGCCCTCGTCTGCCTGATCCCGCGGCTCATCGACCCCCAGGCCGGTCGGGTGCAGATCGACGGTCACGACCTCCGCGAGATGACGCTGGAATCAATCCGCGCCCAGGTCGCCACCGTCCTCCAGGCCGACCTCGTCTTCACCGATACGGTGGCGGCAAACATCGGCCTGGGAGACCCGCGTTCCGAGCTCCCCCTGATCATCGAGGCGGCCAAGGTGGCCCATGCCCACCACTTCATCCAGGACCTCCCCCACGGCTACGACACCGTGATCGGCCCGCTCGGGCATTACCTCAAGCCCGATGAACAATACAGGATCGCCATCGCCCGCGCCATCCTGCACGACGCGTCCATCATCATCCTCGAGGAGCCGAACGTCCCGCTTGATGACGACACCAAGCAGTTGCTCGACGACACGGTGTCACGGCTGGAGCACGGCCGGACGCTGATCTTCCTGCCGCACCGGCTCTCGACGATCCGCTCCTGCTCGCAGGTGATTGTTCTCCATAACGGCCACGTCGAGGCGATCGGCAATCCCCGCCAACTCCAGGGGGAGAGCAAGCTCTATCGCCACCTCCAGTATGTCGAGTTCAACCAGTTCGCGGCCGGTGAGATCGAGGCAGGCCAGATGAGCGTCTGATCCCGAGTCGATCCTAACCATAGGTGAACGGCTTCGCTGCAGCGGACCCGGTCAGCCGAGGCGCCTCGTGGCCGTGAGGTGGTTTCTCTCGGCGTGATAGGCCTCACGAGCAATATCGTTCGGCGATGACATGACACCAAGCCGCTTGGTTCGCTATGGCGGTCTCATCCTCGCGCTTTTGGTCTTGGCCCTGACCATTGGCAGCATCCTTTTATGGGACGATTCCAAAACCCGGGTGTTCACGAAGTATCGTGCCATCGCATCCGGCATGACGCCCATCGAGATTCGACGGCTCATGCATGACGGGGGGGACGTCATGCGCAGCGGGGTCGGGACCGCCGAAATCTGGCACATCGATGGGCGGTATATGATCGCGGTGGAATACGAGCCAAACCCGGACCTGCCGGCATCAACGATCAATCCGGTCCGGCCTCTAAAAGATGATTGGGTCGCGAAAAGAAAGGTCCTCGTTGAGTTGGGTCGCGGTAGCCGGCTCGACCCCTTGCTGGTTCAGTTGCAATTGTGGAAGCCCCGTATCGTGGAACAAGACCGCGTACGGTGATGGCTCCCGCGTCCGTTCATCGTTCGGTCGCCCTGCCAGCGAGGAGCGGATCGTACCCCTGCCCCCCTACGACTCAGCACCAGTCGTCGACTGTCGGCTTAATGACGAGTTCGGGCACGTGCGCGCGAGGATGGAGCTCGACCAGGAAACGGACGGCCGCAGCAACGTCATCGGGCTGCAGGATCGCCTCGCGACGTTCGGTCGGGACGGGGACGGGGCGGGCGTCCAGTATCGGCGTGTTGACCTCGCCCGGGTAGATGACCGACGATCGGATTCCGTGCGTCCCCACTTCGCGACCCAGGCCGATCCCGAGGGCCGCCTGGCCGAATTTGGATGCGGAATAGCCCGCGCCACCCAGGACGCTCGCCCGCTTGCCGGCGATCGAAGCGACCTGGATGACGAGCCCGCTTTCACGCGCGCGCATCGAAGGGAGCACCGCGTGCACGAGATTGAAGGCGCCCGTCAGGTTGGTGGCGATCATCAGGTCCCAATCCTCGGGGGAGAGAGTCTCCAGGCTTCGCCGACGGACGTTGGTCCCCGCGTTGCACACGAGGACGTCAATCCAGCCCGTCTCGGCGAGCACGCGGGCGACGACCGCCTGCACGGCGGCCCGGTTGGCCACGTCGCACGCTTCGATCATCGCCCCCTCGCCGCTCTCTCGCATCGCACCCCGGGTCACTTCGAGCTTCGCCTGGTCGCGACCGACCAGGGCGACGCGATAGCCCATCCGGTCGAGCTCAAGCGCGATCGCCCGGCCGATTCCACTCCCGGCGCCGGTCACCAGGGCTGCCTTGGTCTGCGTGGCCAACTCGTCCTCCCCCAATGAGTAGGCCCCGGCACCAATACCTCGGTCGAGGATCGATGCGCGGGGCCGTAATTCTCGGTCTCATCTGCCCCCGAACTCTGGTGGGCCCCACCGGGATTCTAACTTTGCGAGTCCTTCCACACAAAGGTCGCGTGCAAGCGTCTTCGCGCCATGAGCTCGCGCCATGCCGAGATTCGAGGGCGAGGGAATTCTCGGGCCTTGCCCAACTTGCCCGCGGCCTGAGACCGGCCGGGTGACTTCTCCTCTGTGGCGGCACTGTTATCCCAGACGAGAAGCTGATCGAGCCTGATGTTCGGATTGGCGTCCGTTGCCCATGACGGCTGATCCCAGACGCGTACGTCCGTCAGCGAGAAGACGGAGTCGGGGAAGAGCGTCTGTAATTCGACCGTCAAGTCCTCACGGGCGAACGTCCCGGCGGACTGCCCGTTGACGAAGAGTTCGGTCTGTTGCGGCGGCCCTGCTGGGACTTCCTGGCTGGTCTCCAGCGTCGGAGCTTCTTTGCCGGAATCCATCACCGGAACTTCCTTACCGGAACCCGTCGATGGGGGGGGGGGCGGGGCAATCACTTGCCGTTGCGGCTCGGGGACCAGCCCGGCCGCCTTCAGGACGTCCAGCCGTCCCAGCGAGATTCCCGTGACACTGTCGGTGATCGTGACGGAGCCTGCCTTGAGCCAACCTTCCAGGTCGCTGACGCTCGGCAGCTTCCCGTATCGCGACTGGTAGAGCTGCTGGAGCAAGACGACCGCGCCGGTGACCAGGGGGGTCGAGAAGCTCGTCCCTTCGACGGTGGTGTACAGGTCTCCTTCGGCGGGAGCGGTCAGGCCCACCCCGGGAGCGGCCAGGTCGGTCGCCGCCTCGCCTCCCTTCTCGGATCCGAGGCGCTGAGCATTCGCGACGAGCCGATCGGTCGCGTCGGATGAGGTCACGCTGATGGTCTGCGGATCGATGGCGGTGTACCCGACCCCCTGCTCTCCCTGGAAGCTGTTGCCGGTCGCCGTGACCACGGGGATGTTCAGGGCGCGGAGCTGGCCGATGAGCGTCGCCATCCTCTGGCCGATCCCGTTGTCGGCGGCGTACCAGTTTCGCGTATAGTTGTTTCCGTCGGAGATCGAGAGGTTGACGGCCGAGATCCGGAATTTCTCGCGGTTGTCGATCACCCACTGAAACGCGTCGGCGATGCGGTTGAAGTCGCCCTTGTTGTCGTCTCCAAAGACCCTCAGGGCTACGATCCCCGCCCCGGGCGCAACGCCGGGATGGGCGGGATCGCCCGAGGCGATCAGGCCCGCCACGGCGGTCCCGTGCTGCCAGGTCGTGGCGAAGGGGTCGCTATCCTCCTCGGCAAAGTCGTATCCGCCGACGACCTGATAGCCCTCGCCCAGCCCTCCCCCGAATGCGTCGTGGCGGTAGTTAACCCCCGTGTCGATCACCGCGACGGACAGGCCCGAACCATCGACCCCGTGCTCGGACCGGGCCGCGCTCGCTCCCACGATACGGTCGAAGTCGATCATGCCGCCCGTCGGCCCATCGGCGGCGGGTGAGGGGCGGGAAGTGGAAATGTCGGCGACCTGAGGGTTGGCGGTCAAGAGTGTCCGAGCTTCGAGGAATTCCAGGAGGGGACGACGCCCGGGGCGGGCGACGCGAAGGGATTTACGGTCCAGCACCATGTAGTTGACCTCCCCAGACGACCGCCACGCCATTGGCTCAGGCCGCCCCGAAATTCGATGGTGAACGCCCCCCTTCCATGGCGCGGCCTCATCTCGCGCGGTCAAAGCACGAGAACGGACCGCGGCGACCGGGACCGATGGATGGTCCCTTGCCAGTCAGAGCGCAGGCTTGTGGGATCAGGGAGTGTGCGTTGCCGGTGCAAGGATGGGGCCCACGAGCCCCATCCCTCCAGAACGGACGGTCGTCCCAGTATGGTCATTGTAGGATCGGTGCCAGGAAGCGAGCGGGGGATCCCGGGGAGTTTCCCCTCTCGACTGCCCCGAAGATACTGGGATTCCACGAGGAGAGCGTCCTGTGAAAACGGGGTGGATGCGACCGCGAAGTTTGGACGATCGCCCTCGGAACGAATCTCCGGACCGAACCTTTTCCTGGCGGGTCGAATCCTCGGCACGACCGATCGAGGGGGCGGCCTCGCCTCGCCGATTCGTCCATCGAACCCTTCCCCGCTCGTCAAGGGTCCGATCGCAACGTGGCAACCGTCCTTGACGAGCGGGTTGTCTTCGGATAACCCTCGATCAGTGACCCTTGTATCGGACGGCGCCCGTGCGGAGATGTTTCGAAAAATGGAAATCGTCGCCGTGATCCCGGCCCGCTTCGCTTCGACCCGACTACCCGGCAAACCCCTCCTCTCCGACACCGGCCGACCCCTGATCCAGCACGTCGTCGAGGGTGCCCGCCGCGCGACCCGGCTTGATCGGGTGATCGTCGCGACCGACGACATGCGCATCGCCGAGGCCGTCGCCGCATTCGGTGCCGAGTACATGATGACTCGACCCGATCACCCGACGGGTACCGATCGCGTCGCCGAGGTGGCCGCCGGCCTCCCCGACGCCCGGATCGTGGTCAACCTCCAGGGCGACGAGCCCGAGATTTCCGGCCACGCGCTCGACCTGGTCGTCTCACTCCTGGAGCGCGACCCCGACGCGTCGACGGCGACGCTCGCCACGCCGGTCGCGTCGGAGGAGGTCTATCGCGATCCGTCGTGCGTCAAGGTCGTCTGCTCGGGCGCGGGCCGCGCCCTCTACTTCTCGAGGAGCCCGATCCCCCACCACCGTGACGGGGTGGCGAGCCGACCGCCAGGGCAGCCCCTGGCCTATCTCCACCTCGGCCTGTACGCCTATCGGCGCGACTTCCTGCTCGAGCTGGCCAAGCTCCCCCCCTCCCCCCTCGAGTCGGCCGAACGGCTCGAGCAACTCCGCGTCCTCGAGGCGGGCCGGCCGATCGCCGTGGGGATCGTCGACGAGCCGAGCGTCGGGATCGACACCCCGGAAGATTACCGCCGCTTCGTCGCACGCTGGCGGGCCGCCCATTGACGAGAATTCTCCCGCTCCAAGTCGGGGACCGCGAGGACGGCCATGCCGGGATCTTATCGGGTCGGTGTCGTCGGGATGGGTGTCGCCGGTGCGACCGTGGCGTCGCTCATGGCAGGTGCGGGGCACGACGTCACACTCTTCGAGCGTGCGCCCCGCGTCGGCCCGGTGGGGGCCGGTATCCTCCTGCAACCGTCCGGGCAATGCGTCCTCGACCGGCTCGGGCTCCTCGATCGGGTGGCCGAGCACGCCGAGCCGATCGACGAATTGCACGCGATCACCGACCGAGGCCGGACGCTCATCCGCCTCGCTTACGCCGAGATCGAGCCGGGGTGCCGGGCCTTCGGCCTCCATCGCAACGTCCTCTTCGAGGCGCTCTACCGGGAGGTGCGGGAAAGCGGCGTCCGCGTCCTCTTGGGTCACGAAATCCGCGGGCGCCGCGTCGATGCGAAAAGAGTCGTCGTCCTGGACTCGGCCGGCGAGGGACACGGGCCCTTCGATTTCGTGGTCGCCGCCGACGGCTCGCGATCGGCCCTGCGGGCAGGGACACGGCTCGTCCGCTGGCGGCACGAATACGCCTACGGGTCCCTGTGGGCGATCGGCCCCAACGCGGACCTCAAACGCAAGCTCCTTCAGGTGGTGCAAGGGACACGCGTGCTGCTCGGACTCTTGCCGACGGGCGAGGCGCAGTGCAGCCTCTTCTGGAGCCTCCGGCACGACGAGAAGGAGGCCCTCTGGCGTGCCGGCTTCGACGCGTGGCGAGCGACCGTGATCGGCTTCTGCCCCGCGGCCGGGCCGCTCTTCGAGGCCCTGAAGAGCTTCGACGACATCGCCTACGTCCGCTATCAGCACGTCGTGATGAAGTCCTGTCACGACGACCACACGATCTTCCTGGGCGACGCGGCCCACGCCATGAGCCCGCACCTCGGGCAAGGGATCAACCTGGCCCTGATCGACGCCCTCGTCTTCTCCGGCTGCCTGGCACGCGCCGACGACTTCCGCTCGGCGTTCGATGCTTACTCCGCCCTGCGCCGGGACCACCTCCGCTATTACGCCTGGGTCACGCTCCTCTTGACCCCGTTCTTCCAGTCGAACGGCTTCATCAAGGGCATCGGTCGGGACATCGCCCTGCCCCTCATGACCCACATCCCTCCGGTTCGCCGTCAGATGCTCATCACCTTGTCCGGACTCAAGAAGGGCCTCTTCGGCGGCAAGCTGACGATCTAGGGATTGGGCAATCATGGCTCGGAAGGCAGGATCGACCCGATCACGGCGCGGGCGGGGCTGGGGGCCAGGTCTGGAGATTTGCGAGTCATTGCGACACAATGGACCGCATGGGGTCGACTCTCCTCCACGCGACCCGAGGCGGGCATGGCCCCGCCCCCCCTTCGAGCCGGCTGGAGCCGTCGCCGTGTCCAAGTCGCAGCCAGTCAGCGAGTCCGATTCGGAAAGCTCCCCACGATCGTCGCCCGCCGATCCGTGGAAGAACCCGACCTACCCCCAACGCACCCACCTGCACGAGAGGGCCCACTGGCAAGGCGTGCTGGCTTCGTGGACCGAGAGGATCGCCTCGGCGCGACAGGCCCCCATGACGGTCGCGATGAGGATGGACTTCGCCCCCTTCGAGCGCATGCTCCACCAGATGCAGGGGGCACGAGACCAGATCGCCGACTCCGTCCGGCGCCTCCCCATGGAGACTTACGACCTCTATGAAGAAGATCGGCACCGGCTCGATGAGGCCGTCGCCGCCCTCGATCGGCTGTTCGGGCGGTGGGACTCGCTCTCGACGGCCTCCACGCGCCCTTGAGCCCCGGCCGCGAACGCGTGGCCGGCTCGAGCCGGGCGTGACGCCACCCGACCACCCTCGTTCGGACGGGAGTGAGAGTCCGGGTTCCTCCGGGTGTCATGTGTGAGATTCTATCGAAAAGGGGGAAATCATGCCGTTGGCGACGTGTCCAGACTGCATGCAGGAAGGGAGGGTCCCGGAGAGTTTCCTCGGGAGGCGGATCAAGTGCTCGAAGTGCGGGAATCGGTTCCTGGTCACGGGCGCCTCGGACAATCCTGCTGCCCCGGGAAGTAAGGCGATTCCGGCGGGCGCTGTCAACGACGGGTCGTCCGCCCTCTCCCCGAGCACGCCGACCTTCGAGGGGATCGTCGTCGAGGGGTTCGAGGGCGGCTGGTCGGACCTGCAGGACGACGCCGCACTTGAGGTGCCCGCCCGGCCCTTGAAAGAGCCCGAGACATCGGGAGTCGGCCAGGTGACGGGGGCGACGGGTGCTCCGCCCCCCGAGGGAGTCAAGGAATATAAGCTCCTGACCCCGAAGGACAAGATCTTCGACAACAAGTTCGACCTCCCCCGCCTGGAGGAGGTGATCAACACCTTCGCCTTGAAAGGATGGACCGTCCGGTCGATGACCACCGCTCAGGTCGCGGGGTTCTCGGGCGGGGTCCGTGAGGAGCTGATCGTCTTACTCGAACGTTGACCGGGAGCGTTGCCGATCCCACTCCGGAGACCGATGGTCGAGGGTGCACGCATCCCGCTGATTTTCCGGAAGTTCAGCCCGTGGCGGGGTCTGTCACTTCTTGAGGATCGTGAGCCAGGCCTGTTCGAACGTAGCGCCGCCTCCGGGCGACGGTGCGGTGGCCGTCCTCGGTGGTCGCTGCTCCTCTGCCTTCTTCGGGGACATCCCCACCACGCGGAAAGGTCCGGAGGTCGGTCCCGAGGCCGAGCTGAGTTGAAGGGTCACCGACTTGGTGGAACTCCCGCTCGGGTGCGAGGTCACCGGGGTCGAAGTGACGCCCTCGGGAAGTCCGGTCGCCTGGATTTCGATGGGCTGATCGAACCCATCTCGGCGGTCGATCGTCACCGGGAAGGACAGGGGCTTGCCCGGCGTGGCCGTGTAGCGATCGGCGGCCAGTGTCAACGCGTAGTCGGGTTCGGGGACGGTCACGCTGAGGCGGTAAACGTAACGCACGCCCCCGTGGTCGTAGAGATCCCGGACCTCGATCCGGTAGTTACCGTCCCCCGGGGCGGTGAAGTTCAACTCGGCGTCGCGTCCCAGATCGGGTCCTCGACTCCTCCCGCCCCTGCGCCCCCCCCCGGACCCGGGGTCGTCCACCTCGGCGATCACCTTATGCGCCGGGTCGCTCAGGCGGAGGACCGGGTCGAGCGGTTGGCCGAGCGAGCGAGACTCGACCCGGATGGTCAATTTCTGGCCTTGCTTCACCGTGAGCCAGAAGGCGTCGACGTCATGCGCCGGGTCGATTCGCCCGGTGATCGTCGAGGGGATGGGGAGTTGTTGGAGCGTGTCCGGACGAGTGGGCTCCGACTCGACGAGCGCGGGATGGGGCTCGAGGCGGACGGTGTCCGCATTACCGAGCAGGGGATGGAAAACCTCGGCCTCCGCCGCGTCCTCGATGGCGACGACGGAGAGCTTCCTGGCGGCTTCGGGGATGTTCCAACCGGTCGCCTCGACCTCTCCGGGTTGAGACCGCGAGACGGCGAGCGGAAACACATGGTCGAGGAACCCGCCGGTCGTCAGGGTCAGGCGATAGATCCACGAGTCGCCGCCGGCGAAAGCGATCCGCGAGTCCGGTGTGGAGGAGTAGCCGAAGGCGCGGACGATGTAGCGGTCATCGCCGGGTGCGTCGAATATGATCTGCGGGTCGAGCCCATGTTCGTCGTCGCTCGATGCGAGGACGAACCCTCCGGAGGAGACGACCTGGAGCAGTCCGTCCATCGGAGAGCCGAGCCTGCCGTTGGCCTCCATCGACGCGACCAGCGTCTGACCACGTCGGAGTGAGACCGAGTAGGAGTCCACATCACTCCTCCCGCCGAGGCGACCATTGATCGTCGCCGCCGGGGCGTCAACCGCCTGCGCCTTCCGGGGATCGTCATTTGGCTCGGTTTCGAGGACCTCCGGGAGCAATCCCACGAGGAAGGGTCGCAGCTCGCTGGCCCCTTCCTCATCGTAGAGGCGAAGCCAGTGGACGCCGGCATTCGCGTCGGTGGCGATCGTGAAGGACAGCTTTCCCTTGTCGGGAAGTACTTCGGCCGTGACGCCACGTCCACCCATCCAGCATTGCACGGGCCAGCGCTCGAACGTCCCGGACGCGGTCACCTTCACCTGAGTTCCCCGCTCGCCTCCAGCAGGATCGAGGTGACTGAGGGTCGGGGGCTTCGCGAGCGCCGGGCTTCCCCGCGAGAGGAGGATGCCTCCCCAGAGGATCAAGCCGGGAGTGATAAGGGCACTGTGGATCGCCATGGTGGCTCTGCCTCAGCCCATCAGTTCGCGGATCGGCGTCGAATCGCTCACCAGGTGGGCGGGCCGGCCGTTGGGGGCGTAGAAGATTTTCCCGGGATCGATCCCCAGCTTCGTGTAGACCGTCGAGGCGAAATTCTCGGGGGAGAGGATGCGTTCCACGGCCGCATAGCCCCGCGTATCGGTCGCGCCCACGACCTGGCCGCCGGGGGTCCCGCAGCCGGCGAAGAGGACCGACATGGCGTTGGCCCAGTGGTCGCGGCCGCCCCTCTCGTTGATCTTGGGGGTCCGGCCGAACTCGCCGAGTGCGATCACCAGGGTCGTATCGAGCAGGCCGCGCTCTTCGAGGTCCAGGATGAGCGCGGCGATCGCGGCCTCGAATGGGGGGAGCTTCTTCTTCAACGCATCGAAGATGCCGACGTGGTGGTCCCAGCCCCCTTCGTAGAGGGTGACGAAGGGGACGCCGGCCTCGACGAGGCGACGCGCCAGCAGGGCACGCTGGCCGAAAGGGTTGCGTCCGTAGGCGTCGCGCACCGGGGCGGGCTCGTTGTGGATGTCGAACGCCTTCTGCGCCTCGGGCGAGGAGATGAGGTTGTATCCCTGCTCGTAATATTCATCGAGGGCGAGGACCGGGTCGCCGGATGCTTTGTCGGCGAACCGCCGGAAGCGGTCGATCTGGGATCGGAGGTCGCGCCGGCCGTCGAACCGATCGGCGCAGATGTCCGCCGGCGGTGCGACGTCGCGCACCCGGAATTCTTTGGAGTCGGGATTATCGGGGACAACGAACGGGGCGTACTTGGCCCCCAGGAAGTTCGGCCCACCCGAGCGCGACATGCTCGGGATCGAGAAATACGCCGGCAGGCCACCGATCGCCCCGCGCTCATGGGCGGTGACGGAGCCGAGGCTGGGGTGGAAGCTGACGAAAGCCCCACAGGCGACCGGGATGCGCGTCGGTGCGCCGGTCATCATGTAGTGGTTGCCCGCGCCGTGGTTGCCCTGATCGTGGCGGATCGAACGCACGATCGCCAGTTTGTCGGCAATCGCGGCCAGGCGCGTCATGTGCGTGGAAAAATGGAAGCCCGGCACCTTCGTCTCGATGGGTCCGAGCTGACCGCGTATCTCCACGGGCGCACCCGGCTTGGGGTCGAACGTCTCGTAGTGGCTCGGGCCACCGTCCATCCAGATCATGATGCAGCTTGTCGGCCTCGACCTGGGCGAAGCGGGCGATCCCGGCGAGGCGGCCCGTCCGCGCAGGCGAAGGGCATCGACGAGACCGCCCCCGAGCAAGGTTCCTAGTCCCAGCCTCATGCAGTCGCGGCGGGTGGCGGACGACTCGCAATTCCACGAAACGCTCATGGGAGAAACCCCTTTGCCTGGGCGGGCCGGATCGGCCGGCCGATCAGTCCTTGAAGACGAACTCGGCGGAGTTGATCAAGGCCCATAACAGGTCCTCGACGGCCAGGCGCCGTTCCGCCGCGGAGGGCTTGAACCGCTCGACGCCGACCGATCGCTCTTCCTCGGTCGGGAACCGACAATACGCGAGAAGATAGAGCTCGTCGACGATCTCGGCCGGCGACTTGTCGCCGGTGGCGAGGGCGGCCACCCGGCCGGCATCGCTCGACAGCTTGGTGTGCAAGTTCGGGGCATTCATAAGGTGGAGGGCTTGCACCACCGAGGTGTCGCTGATGCGTTCGCACGGCGGGTCCTGGTTGGGGTCGGGACGCCCGAACGTGTCGAGGGAGAGCGACGGGGACCGGTGGGTCCAGACCGCGGCCGCGCGTGATCGAGGCGGCATCCCCTCGAACGACTCATCGACCCCGGTGATGTCGACGAGCGCATCCAGCAAGACCTCGGCACGCAACCGCTGGCGGTAGTGCCGCGAGTGGTGCCGCGTGTCCGAGATGTTCCGCTCGACCGGTTCGGAGGTCAGGCCATACGCGCCCGACGTCATGATCGTCCGGATCAGATGCTTGAGGTCGTGGCCATGCTGGCGGAAATCCTCCGCAAGGGCGAGCAGGAGAGGCCCGTTGCTGGGAGGGTTCGTGGCCCTCAGGTCATCGACCGGCTCGACAAGGCCGCGGACCATGATCTCGGCCCAAATCCGGTTGACGATCACCTGTGCGAAGTACGGGTTCTCCAGGCTCGTCATCCAGCGGGCGACCACCTCGCGCGGATCAGCCTCGGGGTCCTCGGGTTTGGGTGCCGAGCCGTACAGGGGCTTCGGGGGAACCACAAGGCCCGTCAAGGGGTGCTTCACGTCGCCCGACTTGGCGGTGAAGAAGAACTCCTCGCTCCCGGAAATGGGCGGCGAGATCCCGGTCCCCTTGCGGCCGATACGCGCGAAGTAGGCCGCGAAGCCGTAGAAGTCTGCCTGGCTCCACGACTCGAACGGGTGCTGATGGCATCGCGCGCATTCGAGGCGGATGCCCAGGAAGAGCTGGCTGACCAGGGTGGCGGCCTCCTCCGGCTCGCGACGATCGCGGAAGACGGTCACCGCACCGTCGCGGAACGTGCTCCCCCGCGCCGCCACGATCTCGCGGACGAACTGGTCGTAGGGTTTGTTCGCCCGGAAGGCCTCCCGGACCCAGGCGTCGAGGTTCCAGACCGCCTTCCTGCCCACCCGGAAGGGATTCGGGCGGATCAGGTCGAGCCACTTGTTCGCCCAGTGGTCGGCATATTCGGGTCGCTCGAGGAGCCGGTCGACGAGCCTGGCCCGCTTGTCGCTCGCGGAGTCCACGAGGAAGGCTCGCGTCTCCTCGGGCGAGGGGAGCCGGCCGATCACGTCGAGCGATGCACGACGTAGGAATTTCGCGTCCTCGGAGGGCCCGGACGGGACGATCCCGAGCCGCTGGAGCTTGGACCAGACGTGGCCGTCGATGAAGTTGCGCTGGGGCAGCTGGGCATAGGTGTCGGCGGGCACGTCGCCCGGGAGCGGGATGGCGATGTCAGAGGTCGCGAAGCGGCCGCGGAAGCGGGCGCTGACGGCAGCCTCGCCGGGGATCGAGCCGGTCTTCACCAGGCCGTCGGGACTGACCGCAGCGACGGCGCTCTCATTCGACTGGAATGCAGCCAGGTGCGTCACATCGCCCTGAGTGCCGTCGGAATAGTGTGCGGTGACGATCAACTGCTGCTCGGCATTGGCGACCATCGTCCGCTCGGGCGGATCGATCGTCACCCGCTCGACTTTCGGCGAATCCGCCGGGCTCCGCGGCATCCCCTGTTCGATCCAGAGGCGGATCGTCTCGTACGCCCCGCCGCCGACTTCCAGCCGCCGTCCTCCCCCATGGGCGATTTGGGCCGACCCCTTGAGGAGTAGGAGACTCTGCCCGGGATTCGCGGGGAAGACCCGGCGCCCGCGGGCCTCGCGAGTGATGGCATCGAGGTCGAATTCGGGGTCGAATCCGAGCAGCGACATGGGGAACCCATTCTGACCGCGAGCCTTGCCGTGACATGCCCCGGCATTGCAGCCGGCACGCGTGAGGATCGGCAACACGTCGAGCTCGAACGTGACGCGCCGAGTGTCCTCCATGCCGCGGACCCGGACCGGGACCGCGACCTCGATCCCTCCCACCGTGGCGACGACCCTGGCATCCCCATCGCCGCGAGCAGAGACCATCCCGTCGGCGTCCAGGGTCACGATGCCGGGCTCATCGCAGCGAAGGCGGACCTGCCGCGTCAGGTCGACCTGCCGCCCCCCCACCGTCCCGGAAACGATCAAGCGTTGCCGGGCGGACGGCCCGGTCAAGGCGACCTCACTCGGGCGGATCGTCAAGTCGCTCGGCGCGGCTTCCATGGCCGCCAGCCCCGGGGCGATGGCGACGAGCAGAAAGGCCCATCCGAGGACAGGGGCCGGCTCATTCCTCAAACGCATGCCTTGGTCCCGCAAACGACACGATCTTTCACACGTCACGGCCACCACGGATCGTATCCGATCCGACCGGCCGCGTCCAACAAAAGTGTAACAGACCCCAGGTCGATCGGTAAGCATCTTGATCGTAAGTGGGTCCCTATCCTCACGACTCTGCGGGACCTATTGGTCTTGCATTCGGTTGTCCTCCAATTCGGCCTTTCAACGATCCTGCAATCGGCTGGTTTGGGGAAATTCCGGAAAACGGAGAAGGAAGCCCTCTTGTCACGACTACACGGACTCGTGTATTCATTGAGGAGGAGGACCAGGCTCGATGAACGACAAGCAACCCGCACCCACCGAAGCCGCCTGCTGCACGCCGGGCGACCCTTGCACCTGGCGGCCCGCCCTCGCAGAACGACCGCTGCTGTCGTTCGTCGAGGCGGTCAAGGTGATGGCCCTCTTCAAAGTGCTCGCGAACGACACGCGCATCCGGATGCTGCACCACATCGTGCGGGGCGGCGAGGCGACCGTCACCGACATGGCGAAGGCCCTCGGCATGAAGCCGCAAGCCGTCTCGAACCAGCTCATGCGGCTCTCGGACACGGGGATGCTCTCGTCGCGTCGCGAGGGGAACAACGTGTTTTACCGGGTCGTGAACGGATGCGTCGCGCCGCTCCTCGACCTGGCCCTGTGCCTGATGGAAGACGAGGGCGGCCCGCGAACAACGAACGGAGGACGTGATGCCGAAGTCGATTGAGGAGGTCGTGCGTGAGAAGTACGGGGCGGTCGCGGCGAGCTCCCTTTCGAGCGAGCATCAGGGGGTGAGGAGCGTCGCCGAGGCTTTCGGCTATTCACCCGAGGAGCTTTCGAGCATCCCGGCGGGAGCGAACATGGGCCTTTCCTGCGGAAACCCGACGGCGACCGCCAACCTTCGTCCCGGGGAGGTTGTCGTCGACCTGGGGAGCGGCGGGGGGCTCGACGTGTTCCTCTCGGCGAAAAAGGTCGGGCCCACCGGAAAGGCTATCGGCATCGACATGACCCCCGAGATGCTCGCCCGGGCCAGGGCGAACGCCGGGCGGCAGGGGCTCGCGAACGTCGAGTTCTACGAGGCCACCATCGACAAGTTGCCCCTCCCCGATGCGTCGGTCGATTGCGTCATCTCCAACTGCGTCATCAACCTCGCCCCCGACAAGCAATCCGTCTTCCGCGAGATCGCCCGCGTGCTGAAGCCGGGCGGAAGGCTCGCGGTCTCGGACATCGCCTTGAAGAAGCCGCTCCCGCCCGAGCTCGGGGATGACCTCCTCGCCTACGTCGGCTGCATCGCCGGGGCCATCCCGATCGAGGCGTATGCCGAGGGCCTGGTCGCGGCCGGGTTCGCGGGCGTCGAGGTCGTCGACACGAAGAAAGACCTGAACGCGTACTCGGAAGTCGAGGGCCAGGCGGGATGCTGTTCGCCCGCGGCGCTCCCTTCGGCCTCGGGCCTCACGGTCATCGACGGATCGTGCACGCCCGAGCCGAGCGCGAACGAAGTACACGGCGGCCTGGTCGAGCTGTTGAAGCGGTACGACGTGAACGAGTTCGCGGCGAGCGTCCAGGTCTACGCGGTCAAGCCTCGATGAGGATCGCTCGGCCCTCGTCGTCTCCGAAGCAATGATCGCCCTCGTGTCCTCCGGCATGCGGGTCCATCTCGTGAGGAGTGCCTTCTCTCATGTCCCTTCCACTCGTCGCCCTCCTGGCCTTCGCGGCACCGACCGAGGCCCCCGACGTCGGCCCGCTCGTGCGTGCCCTCTGGCTCGTCCAGCGCCACGGAACGCACGAGGCGTTGCTCCCGAACAACGACCAGCGCATCAAGGGCGTCCTCTCCAAGGCCCTCGCAAGAGACGGCGTGATCTCGCTTCCCGAGCTCGGGGGATTCATGGCACCAGACGTGTTCAACAAGCTTGCGGGCCCGGACTCGAGGCTCGACCCGGCCGAAATCACTCGGGCCCTCGACGCGGCGACGCCCGAGAGCCGGACGAGGCTTGCCCCGAAGCTCCGCGAGCACGCCGATTACCTGGCGACGACCTTCGACCTGATCGACGGGCCACATCGTGAGGCCGGCGCTGAGCTCGCTCGCTGGATCGCCACGAACTACGAGGCGGGCAAGCCGCTTCACGTCACGGTCGTCTGCACGGGCAACTCCCGACGGAGCATCCTGGGCTCGTCGATGGGTAATCTCGCCGCGGCCTACTACGGGATGCCCGAGATTCGCTTCCATAGCGGCGGCACGGCACCGACCGCGTTCAACTCCCGCACGATCGCGGCCTTGAAGGCGATCGGCTTCGAGGTCGAGCCGACTGGCACCGAAGCCGAACGCGGCGAGCCGGAGACGCCCAATCCCGTCTATCGCGTGTCCTGGGGCGAGGGCTCTGAAGCGACCGAATTCTCGAAGCACTACGGCGACAAGGCGAACCCCCCAGCGGGCTTCGCGGCGCTGATGGTCTGTAGCGAGGCCGATGCGGGCTGCCCGTTCGTGAACGGGGCCTCACTCCGCGTCTCGATGCCGTACCTCGACCCGAAGATTTACGACGACGGGGCTTATGAGTCGTCGAAGTATGCCGAGCGTCGCGACGACATCGGTCGACTCATGCTCGCGGTCACAATGCAGGCTCGCGGCGAGCTCCGGTCGAAGGAGTCGCGCGCACGATGAGCGGAGCCGTCCAGACCGGGACAGGACTTCTAGGAATGCGTCCCCGATGGCTCGGTGTAGAGCGCTTCGAGGGCTCCCGCGTACTTCTCGAGGACGTGACGGCGGCGTACGTTCAGCTTCAACGTCAGCTCGTCGTGCTCTAGCCCGAACGCGCGAGCGAGCAGCAGGAACCGCTTCACGCGTTCCGGGCCGCTGACGACCTTCATCAGGCCCGCCACCCGATCGGCCATGAAGGCGTTCAGCGCGGGGGTCCTGATGAACCCCTCGGCCGTTTCGAGGGGGCACCCGAGCTCGTTCGCCCTGGATTCGAGCAGGGCGAAGTTCGGCACGATCAGCGCCGACACGAACGGCCTGGCGTCACCGAAGACGACGGCCTGGTCGATGAACGGGTCGCTGACGAGCAGCCGCTCAAGCTCGCTGGGGGCGATGCTCTTGCCGCCCGACGTGATGATGAGGTCTTTCTTGCGATCGGTGATGGTCAGGAAACCTTCGCCGTCCAGGTGGCCGACGTCGCCCGTGTGCAGCCAGCCGTCGACGATCGCCTCCCGGGTGGCCTCCGGGTCCTCCCAGTAGCCTTGCATGACGTGCGGCCCCCGCGTGAGGATCTCGCCGTCGTCGGCGATCTTCACTTCGACGTCGGGGATCGCCAGGCCGACCGAGCCCAGCTTGTAGCGTTCGAGGCGGTTGAAGCTGATCACCGGCGAGCTCTCGGTCAGGCCGTAGCCCTCCAGGAGCGGCAGTCCCGCCGCATGGAAGCCCTCGGCGACGTGACGAAGCAGGGGCGCCCCTCCCGAGGAGAGGTGCCGGATGCGGGGGCCGAAGATGTGGCGCAGTTGCCGCTCGCGTGCCTCGGGCTCGAGCCCTTCCACGCCCAGCCAGACCTTCTCGTAGAACCGGGGGATTGCCGTCAATCGCGTCGGCTGGATTTCCGCCAGGTTGGCGATCAGCGTGTCGACCGATTCGGCCATCGCGACGGCCGCACCCGAGAGGACCGTGAGGTAATGGTCGACGGTCCGCGCATAGATGTGGCTGTAGGGCAGCCAGCTCAGCAGGACTTCGGACGATTGCATCGGCGAGGTTTCGAGCGTCGCCTCGGCATTGGAGAGCAGGTTGCCGTGGGTGAGCATGACCCCCTTGGGGGGGCCGGTCGTCCCGCTCGTGTAGATGAGGGTGGCGAGGTCGTCGCGCGTCACCGCGTCCTCGCGCTCGCGGACACGACCGAGCGCGACGGGGCCCTGGCCGAATCCGAGGCTCTTCAGGCCGTCCCAGGTGAGCTGACGGATCCGACCGGCCATGACGACCGGTTCGAAGGAGATCAGGAACTCCAGGTCGGGGAGTTCGTCGAGCACCTCAAGCACCTTCTCCGCCTGCCTCTGGTTGCTGACGACGATCGCGCGGGCGCCGCTGTGGGCGAGCTGGTAACGGGCCTGCGGGGGGGTGAGTGGGGCGTGCAGGGGGACGTCCGCCGCGCCCGTCGCGAGGATGGCGATGTCGGCGACCAGCCATTCGGGGCGGTTCTCCGAGAGGAGCGCGACGCGGTCGCCCGGCCGGATCCCCAGGTCGATCATCGCGGCGGCGGCGCGGTCGGCGTCGCGGCGGTAATCGGCCCAGGAGAGGTCGCGATACATCCCGAGCCGCTTGGACCGGAGGGCGACCCGGGGGCCGAGCCGCTCGGCGGTCGCCCGGTGCATGGAGGAGAGGCTGGAATAGGTCACGGAGACGTCCCGAGGGGGTGCCGGATCAGGATGCTCAAGACTCGCACGACTCGAAGATCGTCGCCACCCCCTGCCCCTGTCCAACGCACATGGTGGCCAGGCCGTACCGGGCGCCCCGATCGCGCATCCGCCCCAGGAGCGTGGTCGCGATCCGGGCGCCGCTGGCCCCGAGCGGGTGGCCGATGGCGATCGCCCCGCCGCGGGTGTTCACCTTCGCCTCGTCGATCCCCAGGAGTTTCAGGACGGAGAGGACCTGGACGGCGAAGGCCTCGTTGAGCTCGATGCAATCGATGTCGTCGAGGGTGAGCCCCGCCCTGGCGAGCGCCTTGTGGACCGCGGGGACCGGCCCGATCCCCATCTCGGACGGGTCGACCCCAGCGACGGCCATGGCGCGGATCCTGGCTCTCGGCTTCAGGCCCAGCTCTCGTGCCTTCTCCTCCGACATAATGAGCAGGGCCGCCGCCCCGACGGTTAGCGGCGAGCTGTTGCCGGCGGTGACCGAGCCCCCTTGCGGATTGAAGGCGGGCGGGAGCTTCGCCAGGGACTCGACGGAGGTGTCGCGGCGGATCCCCTGGTCGTGGACGAGCGGGACCTTGCGGCCCTGTTCGTCGCGCCCCCAGGTCGGCACGATCTCGGCGGCGAACTCGCCGCCGTCATCGGCGGCGGCGGCCAGCTGATGGCTCCGCGCCGCGAACTCGTCCTGCCGGGTCCGGGGGATGCGATACTTGGCCGCGAGGTACTCGGCGGTGAGCCCCATGTGATTGATCGCCTCGCCGTGGCGTGCGATCAGGGAGGGGCACGGGTTGTAATCCTTGGTCATCGGGACGTGGTCCATGTGCTCGACCCCGCCGGCGATCTGGACGTCTTCACATTCGGCGGCGATGCTCGTGGCCGAGTCGTGGATCGCCTGCAAGCTCGAGGCGCAGTTGCGGTTGATCGTCACCCCCCCCACCTCGATCGGCAGGCCGGCGATGAGTGCGGCGTTGCGGGCGATGTCGAACCCCTGCTCCCCTTGCTGCCGGACGCATCCCCAGCGAACGTCCTCGATCAGGTGCGGGTCGATCCCGGTCCGCTCGACGATTGCGCGGATGACG
>JAABUS010002097.1_pt1 | contig 39410 bp, 42 predicted proteins | sample 5560161 | NCBI WGS metagenome assembly JAABUS01 (sample SAMN10711885, study PRJNA513376) | rock metagenome | isolation source: Antarctica rocks | place: Antarctica: Victoria Land, Trio Nunatak nord | collected 2016-01-04
CAACCCCCCAAACGTCGCCCTCTGCCAACACCCCTTCCACTTCTCCACCACCTGCACCGCCACCTTATGCCCCACCTCCACCTCCTTCGCAATCAAACAGAAACTCGAGCTCTGCGCCTAATACCTCTCCGGTCTCCACACCTCCACCTTCGCAAACTGCTCAAAATTCCGTAGCAGCACCATATTCTCGAAGCTATCAATACGGTGCAGCAGGATCACGAACGTCCCCCCCGCTTTGAGGCGCTCGAGGCCGAAGATCAGTTGTGCGAGGCGCAGGCGGAGGGCTTCGCGGTCTTGGTTGCGGCGGTGCGCGTGGGTGCGCAGGACGGCACCGTTGGCGAGGATGAGGTTGTAGGTTACAGAGGGGAAGGGGGCGGTGGTAAGGAAGTGGGGGATGTCCGGGTGATTGGGCGGGAGGCCGTAGGAGAGGGGAAGGAGGTTCATGTCCAGGTATTCGACGGAAAGCCGTGGGTCCGAGACGAGGACTTCGTGGCCGCCGGCGCTGGGGGCGAGGGTGACCCCGGAGATTTGGAGGTTGGGGTACATGTCGAGGAGTTTCTTGGTGTAGACCCCCGGGGCGAGGCATAGGTTGAGGGCGCGGAGGGGGGAGGAGTCTGGGGAGGAGATGGTGAAGGCACCGGTTTGGAGCTGGATGGTGTCGGCGATTTGCGCGTACATGTTGAAGAATTTGCGTTCGTCTTGTTTGCTGGTGTTCATCACGCGCTCGCGTTTCTGCTGGTAGAATTTGTTGCCTTCGGGGCTGCTCCATCCCTGGTACGGGGGTTCAGTGTGTGTGTCGCTGGGTAGGAAGGTGTGGGGCGTGTGGCTTACCCTCTCGCGGATCTCATCGACGGTTGCAAAGGTGGTGGAGTGTTGGAGGAGGTACTTCCTTACTGCCTTGTCAGCCCTGCTGAGCTCTGGAGGGCTAGGTCGACTGGGAGTGGTATCAGGCGCCTGGGAGGTGATGCTGAGAGAACCGATGCTGAGCTCCTCCGCTGGGGACTTGTCGAGAGCCATAGCTGGATGTAGGACCAGGCGAGTATTGAGGGCCCGAGTCAAGAGGGTAAGGTGATGAAAGGGTAGATCAGAGTTGTGGTAGTTTCAACGAGGTCAGAAAGCTAGTCAGTACTAAAGGAACGAGCTAGATGTGAGCACAATAAATATGGACCTCATATTGAGCTTACCGGATGATATTGACGTAATCGCTACGAGCTTTGGAGAAGTTTTTTTAATATTGTAGTTGTGATATAGGATGCCTGCGCGATTCCAAATGATCTGTGGCTGTGGCGCGTTTCACCAGTCTTTCAACGCTTCAAGACAAGCTCCCTAATTTCTGCAATTATCAAGTGGCATCTAGGCTTTGAGTAATTTTTATGTCGTGGGAAATGACTACCAACCCACCGAAGTCGAGGCAATGGTGACCTAGTCGGCAAAAGTACCATAATAATTGCAAAGACCTTATCGATGCCTATGTCTTAGGCTCATTTACGGCTGTGTGCTTCTTGCCTCTAATGCTCAAGTGATTCTCTGCTCTGCGAGCATGCTTTAGGTCCTCTGCTTGCAATATGGCCGCGAACGTGACTGCATTTCAGAGGCAACCCGAAAACAAAACTAGATGGTCAGTCTACTCAGACTCGGAGGACGAACTATCGCTCCCAGAAGCCTGAGCCTTCGGTCTCGTCCTGTTATCCTTCTTCTTCTGCTTCTTCTCCCTTTTGCGTCTCTTCTTTTCCATGGCCTCTAAATCCTCGCTCGAAGATGACGTCGAACTGTCATACTTCTTCGCTGACTTCGCCCCTCCCATACTGTACGAAAAACTTTGCCTTCTGCCATCAACGGGGTCATCATCCCGCTGTAGGTAGCGTTTAGCCAGATCCGCCTCGTTACCACCATGGACCCTGCACAAATAGTCATCAAAGTCTTCTGAGACTTGCGCTACCACTTTAAAATGCTCTAGAGCTAAGACCGGTTTCCCTGAGTTCTTGTTGGCGTCGAACTCCGCAAGCGCTATGGCGGTCTGGAATGCATTCTTGATCTGTCGGCCGTTCCACGTTGTTTTGCCATTCTTGTGCAGCTCCTTGTAGTGTTTCCGTGCATATTCGTATATCTCATCTGCTTCGACTTTCAGGGCTTTCTTACTCTTAGCCAGCCGCTCCAGGTTCATTTTCCATATCTTGAGGGTTGATCGCTTATCGAGGGCAGGGTAGTAGAGACTGACGTGGATTCTAGACTTGAAGGCTTCGTCGAAGTGGCCTACCTTGTTGGTGGTCAGGAACAGGATGCCGGAATAGAATTCTAGAACTCGCAGAAAGACCGACACGACGCCGTTCCGCCTCATGTTCTCCCGGTCCCGAGCCTGGAGAAAGACGTCGGCTTCGTCAAGCTAGAAGCCAAGCGTATCAGTATGCCTAATGCAAAAACACGTCTTCAATGTAGAACCAAAAACAATAGCCTTGCAGCATCAAACGCGTCAGCAACATGCAGTTCCTAGCGAGCAAAATGGGTACTTGTTCCTCGACACCCTCGAAAAACATCTTGATGGAATGACGACGGGCCAAGCACGTCACATAGTCAGAGAGACTATCGTTCTCATTATACGGCGAAATTGTTCACGACATCCACATAATCATGGGGGAATTGAGGACAGAGTATCATGACAAAACGTCTCAGTGACCCTCAGTGTCTTGCCAAGGCAGAGTGCACCTATCTTGCCAGCGCAAGGAACAGGTCTTGATAGGATTGTAGGGAAGCCGAATGAAGCATAAAGGAGTCGCAACTTACGAGAAGTACGCATCCCCATCGATGAGCAAGACTGAAATTTTGCTCGAGGTTTTGCTCCACCTCCTTCGATGTCTCGCCAATATCACCGCAAGTAATTGGGAAGAGAGGTCTGTGAGTGTAGTCTGCCACACACTCCGCTGTGCTGGTTTTGCCGACGCCTGGAGCTCCATGGAGCAGAATAATCAGGCCTTTGCCTTTCCCACGCACTAGATCGACATGATGCTCCTGGTCGCATTCGCTGCCAGCAAAAGAGGGCATATTAGCTGGATCATGTGTCTTCACAAGTGACTCTACCAGTCGGGCCACGCCAGGTGGAAGGATCAAATTCTCAAATCCGTCGTTGTGGCGCTCTAGCGGACGGATGTTGTCAATGTTGAGGAAATGCCACCTTCGACTGCGTAAGATGAATCCGTATACCTTGTTCGGAAGAAGTATCATCATGCTTTCAGTCAATTCTTCCGCTTCGCTACTGCTGACGGTCCGAAGAAGCGATCCATTGGCCCTTATGAATTCAACAGTTCTCTGCCTGTCAACTCTGTGATCGTCGAACATGAATCTGTCTTTGAAACAGTCCGTGCAGCCAGGAATACCGCACGCCTCGGTCTGACATGGTGGCAAGTTAGCATTGCACTCGTCATATGGGGAGGGACAAGACTGCAGCTTAGCGCAGATGTACGTACAACTATCCTCGCGTCGTCCTCAATCCAAGACCTGAGTCCGAACTTCGGCGCATTCCTCGGGTATTTGCGGTATGCTAATGCAAAGTCGACGATGACCTGGCTGTCAACCTAAACAGAACATATGGTTAGCGCTGTGAGATTCACTGAGCATTTGTAAGGTCAACTCACCTGTTCCTGCGGCTCACCCATACTGAGGCCATTGTACTCGCGATGTGGATATTCGTTTGGGACCGATAGTTCTCGAAACTTCATGCCTCGTCCAAGCATCAAAGACTTAAAATTGGCAGCATCTTTGCGGAACCGAAGAGGATACATGGGAAGGTCGACAATATTCTTCTCCCCTTCATAGGAGACTAACTGCATACGTCTTTCGACGGGGCCGAACTTCTGCCCGTCGAAGTCAAAGTAGAACACGTCGACGGTGAAAAAGCTCATAGCACTGACGGCTTCTTCCCTGTACACGGACTCTACGAGTTGGTGCGACCCCTCGGTTCTTGTCTGAATCTGTTTCACTGGTCTTCTGCTCGAGAAGAAGTCGCAGGCTGGAAGTATGGATATCTGATAAAGCTCGAGGCCTCTCTCATTGGATTCGCTTTCAGCAACCACAAGGTCGCCAGCCATGAAGAGGTGCCACATGTCTTGGAAAGCAACCTTCTCTGCCTTGGAGGATCTCAGCAGTTCATGTTTGGCGAAGATTTCCTTCATGTCTTCTTTCATGAACTTGGTGAGGATGCCGAGATGCGTGATAGCTTCCATCTGGGCTAACAATTCTTCGGAGACCTCATGTCTGCATTTACTTTCCTCTAATTCCACGGGCACCGCACTGATGGGCGACTCATGTGCCGACTCATTGCAAGAGCTTCTCCGAATGCTGCTGCTCCGTGTGCGTCGAGCATGCTGAGGGCTGACACCATCCACACCGAAGTCGACAAATCCCTTGCAATGCTCTTCAAGAGAGCATTGAGTGTTCTCGGCAAAATCATGCTCTAGCTCCCGAAGATAGTCCAGTATCTGCTCATTGTAGAAGAGTAAGACTTTGAAAGGGCGATGGATTATCAGACGTGAAAAACTGGAGAAAGTTTGCTCTGTTATGGCTTGTAGGGCGTTGATGATGTGAAACGATCTGATTCGAATACGCTCAATGTTGTTATAAAGGCTTGCGGGCGGTTTAGTGGATATCCTCTGTGGGAGTTCGAGCGTAGGCTGTGCAACAGACGACTTGCGTCTGCTGTTAGTGTGCGGCTTTTCAAAAAGGACCTCGAGGATATTTGATGCTTTAGATGCGTCTTCCAAATATTCCTGCCAGTTCATCCATTGGATCTCTGTACTCAATCCGGTTCGCTCCGACGATTCGTCGCCTTTCTCCGAGCTACCAATATGTCTAGAAAGTTCTAGGTTTCGAAGCTGGCTTTCAAGAGATTCGACGCGGTCGAGGAGTAACTGGGATGAATTTTTCACTGTATCGTCTTCATCAATGTGTGTCGGAGACATAATCGGACTCTTCGGCGTTCGTCTAGACGTTGAATGGTTCTCGTCCTCGGGGGTCGCTTTGAGACCCTGAAAGCGGACAAGGGAGCTCGTGCGGTGCGTTCTGGAAGCTCCAACGACATCAAAAGCGCCCTCAGGCGAAAGTGGCGTACGAGGCGTCGAGTTCAGACGTTTGCGCTGGATAGGGCCAACCCCATCGTCGGACTGACTGCCATCGGTGGATTGATCAGAGGACATATTGGTTATGGTGAAGCCTAGTCGACGTCAGCGGAGATCTTGCAGGTTGGTTTTTGCCAATCAATGTTTCTTACAGGAAAGGTGTCTTCGTTTGCGCAAATCCTGCCCTAGAAAATCGCAATACAGTCTTCGAAGCGGTAGTATCCTGGAACACCGACGAAATTAATTTAGCTTCACAACTCTTCGATTGAGCAGTGGGATCGATAACGGTCGTTGGCTCTGATCTGTTAACACAGCGCATTCGACAGGCTCGACGATCTAAATTGCGGAAACTTTGGTATTGACTGGAAATCTTGTGAAGATGGAGGGGGTGCAGTAGCTGACACGAGCTTAATCCAACCTGCGAATTATGTCGCCTATTGACAATGGCGAGCCTACTCTTCTCCCCATGATACGGTGTGGTTATCAGACTTGGGCGTAGATACTATTGGTAGGCTCCCTCTATCTAGACCAGGGAGGATGCACGTAAGACCAAATTCAACCCACACCGCAGACTCGGTATTGCACTGTGGAGGCGCAGCCTTGCAAAGTGAAGCTGAATGGTTGCACAAAGTGAGGCATTTGTATCTTTAGCCGGTCTCGCCGTGGTTTCTAGACTGCATATGCATTAGCGAGACAGACCTAAGAAGTCACCCTACCCGGAAGTAGATGCGTGTGGATTCGTGTGAGAGGGGTGTTTCAAGCAAGGCTGACCAATCAGCCATGTAGGTCAACTGCGAGGCTGGCCCCCACAGAGACAAGGGACCAGAGCTGTGATGCTCACGGAACGTGTGAGCCTCATCACACAGCCTTCCTTCGAACTGCTGGTTGAGGCTATGGATGTGGATATCCGGCACCCTTCATCCCCATCGACTTCGTCCATCGCTAGGCTTTGTTCCTGAAGGCGCAAGGCAGAGACCGGACGGACGCGGTTCCATCCCAGCTTGCAAAAACCAGAGGGGGTTCTCGATCGAACATAGGCAGCAGAGTGAATTGCGCAGGTCGGAGCGTCCCTTACTCCGCAAACGATAGGCAGCACTTAAAGATCCCACACTTCAGCGATACGACAGTGGATGTTGACCCGATATCCACGATCCTCACTCCACGATGACGCAGAATGCCATAGAAGATCCTCGGTTTGTTCCCCAAGAGCCGCTTCTCGAAGACTCACCGACTTCAATTCACGTCAAAGATTCGGTGGCTTATGCTCAGAGCCAAGTCACCGAAAATGTTCATCCTGCCTTTGCGAATGCTGGACTTATATACGATCAAAATAATGACTGTTTTGCTACCAAGGCTGAGGAGGTATACGATGAAGCAGCCTTGTTCGATGGACAAAGAGCCTTCGCCGATGCACTGCAACAATTTCAGCAGGGAGTAAAGCTGAAATACAAGTCCCAGATCGATCTTTGCGCAACTCATACATGGGATCAGGTTATGAGATACGCTGATGAAGCTCGAAGAAAATACACAGGCGTGGGTCGCAAAGGCATTATGAAGAAAATAGATCATGGACTGAAAACTTTCCAAACGGCCGCGCCGGCCATCCAGGCATGGCTGAAATTGCTGCCATCTACTACATGGTATGGATCAATCTTATGCGGTGGTCTTATAATTGTTCTGGAAGTATGCATCAATAGACTGGGCTTTTTGAGAACGAAAGCTGAACCGAAGTAGGCGGCAGTCAATCTCAGAAAGCTCCGAAAGGAGACTCTGAATGCCCTCGACCAAATGCCTTTATGCATCGAGAAAGCCGAGTTTTTCATGCGGACGTACGGCTACCCGCAGGTAAATCGGCAAATCGGAGATCTTTACTTGGCAATAGTAGATTCCCTTCACCATATTCTTGAATGGTATAAACGCGCGGCAGGCAGTGAGTCTCCCTAGTCCACGCACGTCAGCAAACCTCTTTATTCAACGCCACCAGTGAAGTATCTTGGCGCCCTCTTCAAGGGTCCTGCATATGCAGAGATGCTGAAGACCAAAATGAACAATGTGGAAACCGCTTCACAGGCTGTGAATGAACGAGCCAGCCAGAGGGAGCAGGTCAGGTTGCAGGAGATCAGTAACTTGACTCTACACAGTATGGTAGTACTATGATCAGCTCACAATATGAAGCTAACACACTTCTTCAGCCAACGATCAGGTAGGAGAGTTGAAGATTCTTGCTGTTGAGGCGCGCAATCACTTGTACAACGTCCTGAAAGATACCGAGGCGTGGCAGGAAGCCCTGCAAAGTAGGCATACTTCCTCTTCCAATAAACATATACACAGTCCTAAATTCTCCAGGCTGGAAGGAATCAAGATTAGCAAGAGAAACCCGGAGAGCAAGCAGAGATCAGGCATTCTTGGAGCAGAAAGGTAATGCAAGTAGCCCATGTTCTCTGTCAGATGCTGACCGTTCGTCTTTTTAGAAAAAAGCACTACCGCAAAGAAACTGTTGCTTGCTCATTTCGACTTCCACCAGAACGATCCGTCACACGATGTGGAGATGGTGCTAGGTCGGATTACATCAATGACTCTGGGCGACCAAGACAGAGTCGGGGCAGTGATCCAGCATCAAGCAGTCCAGGACTGGCTGCTCAATCCAGTCTTCGGAGGGCTGTTGGTTCATGGCAACGGTCGGCGTCATGACTCCGTCTCTCCGACATCTGTTGCTTGTGCTTTGCTCATCCATATCTTCTCGAAGAAGCTCTTCCTTCCGACGTTGTATTGGTTTTGTGGCTTACACAGCGTTGGGCCCAGCGGCAGCCCTTTGGGAATGTTGCAAAGTCTCGTCTGTCAATTGCTTTGCTTGCCATGTTGTCGATGCAGCATTGGTGATGAAGATAGCCTGGTCACCCGGGACGTCGGAAAGCTTTTGATGCTCTTTCGGCGATTGCTCAGGAGCTTATCCGGCGGGCCTCCTATTGTGTGCATCTTAGACGGTCTCTCCTTCTATGAAAGGCGTCACCAAACCGAAGAAACCGGAAGGATCGTTGGCGAGTTAACAAGCCTCACACTATCGAGCCCACCAAAATTGATCTTGCTCCTTGCCAGCCCCATCAGGACGAGCTACATATCTCGCAAGCCAGAGATCGCACAGAACCTTACCATCACCGAAGTCCCATACCATATCAGTGGAGCCAAGCAAGGTCTAGACAGCCATCAGATCATGACGTCCACAGAGACGACAGCAAGAAGACTGTCGGAAAGCTTTGGAAGCGGCAGAACGTCCAGATAGAGGGCCGAGAGACTAGTATACAGCATGATTTCAAGTGGACGGCCAAACCAGTATCGCAAGCACTTGCTCAGCTATCTATCAGTCGACATTATATGATTGTGATCGAGTGTCCGTCAATCGTTTGGAGTCCAGCGAAATCTTTTGATCGGGCTTTTGGCTAGTGGCTTGGCAAAGCAGGCAACGCTAGTCTTTTCTCATCACACGTTAGGATATCCTTAGGGCTCCGATTCTTGTATTATGATCGAAAGAACGCTTTTCATGATATGATAAAGGTTTCAGGCATGGGATATACGTCAAATAAGCGCTTGCCCAATAACCATCGATCACGCGCAAAACTCTTTTTACAAAATTAGAAACCATTGACAGCAAGAGTTACTTTGCTATTGAACAGATCCCATCTCTTCGTGAATTGTGGCTATATTGTTGTTGTTGTCTATGATCCTCTGTTTGTCATTGTGCGAAGGTACTATGTTGTTCTCCTTCTATCTATGCATATGCAACCTTAGATTAGGCTATGGCCTGCAGTTCCTTGAGCATTACTCCATCCAGGCTTTCCCAGTTGACGTACCCTGTGGGCAGAATCCATATCACTCTCCCTTCTACTCTAGGTTATACATACCGAGGTCCTCGCCTGCCTGCTATACCTCATTCCAGGGAACTATCTAGGATTTGGACATCCTCGATCTCGACCAGAGTGCGCGTTCCAGCCAGACGAACAAATCCCCTCCACAGAAATAACATAGTGGTGCCTGTAGCAGCAATACCTTCGAGTGTGAAATTGTCCAAATAGAAGTACGGTCCATCTGAGTGGTCGGGTGCTCTGCTGCCGTATTGCAACGTTTTGTGCCGCGCCGGATATCCCTCAAACTCCACTCATGATGCTGCACATACTGTTCGGATCATCGGAAGAGAGATAGCTGAACAGTCGATCTTTGTAAGACCCGGAATACAACGATTGGAAGATATGCTTCGGCGTGGCGAAGGAGTTTATGGGAGAGTGGCTGATGTGCAGGTGCGGCAGAAGCAAGCACTTGTTTGTGTTGCAGCTAACGGGGAAGGTGGGACCCAAAAATTATTTAAGGAGATTAAGGTAAGTAGCATGCTTGCAGATCGGTCCCGGGATACAGAACTGGATATCAGAGACAACTGAGAAAGACATACGACTAAGAAGTAAAAGGAATGAGGATTGTAGAAGAACAATGTGGCAGCGGGGTACAGTCACGCGTCGGAAGTTTGAAGTGAGAGGTCGGAAAGGCGGTCGAGCCATTCTTTCTGTGTCTGGCGGTTCTTAGCTATTCATCTACCAAGTCTTTACCACATCCCATCGCTGACTCTCATGACCTACAGATGGACGCAATGACCCTAAATTGACCCACCAAGAGTGATCGATGGCACGACAGAAAGCACATAAGAGATCCTTTAGTAGAGATTTTTAAGATATCAACACTCATTATTGCCAGCGCTTGAATTATGGATCGAAGAAGATAGCACGATCTTGGTAGCATACCGTAAGAATTTAGTGGTCCCTTTGCTTTAGTTGAGTCGTGTAGTATACCCTCCGCAAGCGATACCACATCCGACTTCCTTGCACGCCTGGGGCACTGCATTCACATGTATACCCATCTGGGACATCGTTTCAGTTTCGCACCGAGATGTGAGTCGGTCTCAGACCACTTGTGTCTTGAGCCTTCGAAATAGCACACTTACTCGTCATTTCTATCCCGCACACCGGGCTCACCATAGAAATCCCATTCGTCATACTCCTCCATGGCTTGTGTATGTCGTTCGCGGAAAGCCTCCCTTTCCGCCTTGAATTCCCGGCGCATACGCAGACCTTCTTCCATGGAGATTGGATAGTCATCCACCATTTCAACAATCAAGTTGAAGATCTCGCTGGGCAGTCTCCAAAAGATCGGCACGCTTGTCCGAATATGGTTCGCCCACCAATCGCGCCTTTGACATGGGACCATGGCCGTACTCATGATGCGCCGGTTGGGGTCGATCAAGTGCAGAGTCAATAGTCTGCAGTGCCCTGGTTTCGATCTGTCTTCGAGACTAAATGGCAGGATGCGTGTTTGAAATATATTTGGCCATGCGACTACTCTGCCCTCCTTGAGGGTGGCGTGCCCCATAATTTGGATTGCTGGGTCACCGTGTTTGGCGCCGTAGATCTCCGGAAGGAAAGGTGGCGTGTGGATTTCTCCTTTTGCTGCAATGGCTTCTTCTGTAAAAATAGCGCAGCGGAATGAAAGACGGGGTGCAGACTTTGAAGAGAGATTGGCGGTTGAGTATACGTAGGTTGCTGAGGCGCAAATGCGCTCATTCTATGATGGTGAGCACAATCCTACATTCGATATGATCTCAACAATAACAGGGAGAAAGAGCGAGATACCGTTTGACCCTGGACATGCCATTCTTCACCTCCATACCCAGGATTCTCGGGCGAAAGTTCTATATCTCGGAGATGAAGAATCATCTGCAGTCCTGTATTCCAAAATTCTTTCTTCAGATCTACGAACATAGACCTTTGAAACCGGCCATCCTCGTCAAGGAAACTTTTCTCAGCCCGCTGCTCCGGAGGTCGGAAGCTGTCTGGGTCACGCTTGATGAATGGATGACGAGCAAAATCTACAAGACGTATGCGTTGATTGAGGTGTCCCGGTGCTTTGAGATCGACGATCGTACGGTTGAATACTGGAATGACAGTATCAATGAGCCTTGCAGTGACATTATATAGAGCGCGATGGCGCAATGGGTGGACGTTATTGATGTAACTTTTGATGCTACGCAGAGATGACATGTCAACTGGATTCGAACATGCTCATAACCACGACCAACGTACCTCGACCAACCGAGTCCGTCATTATCGAAAACTACATCGAATGGCAGCCATTGAAAGCGCCTTGAGTAGGCTATATCGTTGCGGTATCTCCCGTGATCCGGTTCCTTGCAGTCATCTTCAGGGGGCATGTTGGCGGGTTCTCCCTCGCCGCATCTTGTGATACAGTCTATTGCCCGTATTGAGCCTTTGCGTAGAAGCCGGGTTTTCTCCCAAGCAAACGGGAAGACAAAGGGATCCACAAGGTCCAATATTTCTTCGTCATCTTCGATAGATCTTCGGAGGACATGGGCAGCTTTCTTTAGTGCCAAGTTTGTGGTAGTATCGACACGAACATCAGATTTGATAACTCCACCGTCCAACAATGGAACCAATGCGGAACCGACAGAGTCACGCGTATAAAGCTTGACTTCCTCCACACACTGTGAACCATCAGGTATATGATTGGAAAAAAGGAATGACCTACCCAATCAGCCATTGACCGAACAACATCATAACCCGTCATGACTTTCGCGCTCTTCCAATCAAATGTGAACTCAGGATCGAATATTTTATGCTGCCAATCAGGCAAATCTGTCAATTCGTTGATCCAAGCAAGCATGGTGAGCTCTCGAACAGTATAGCAGTAAGCGCTATCGTCAAGTTAAAAACTGCCGGACGTTAAGAACAGTTGGTAAGACTCACGGATCTGAACTATTATCAAGCGCAGATCGCAACAGGATATCTTCGTTTCCTATGGGATGAGGTTTGTTCTCCTCCTCTCTCACTCGTGGCCAGTGCAATGGCAGACCAAATCCGGGCACATTCCAGCCACTCTGCCTGCGCGAAGCCATGTCTTTTCTACACAGTGTCGGCTTAGGTATTTATTTTCTGTGCTGTCATTGCCAACAAGCAGATTATGGGAATTCCTACCGCTTCGAAGTGCGAAACATCCTCAGCAGTAATCTTCTGCTCATTGGTGAGCCATACGGTGAACATGACAGGAATCTGTCCGCACACGAGTGGTAATTGTAGTGAGAGAGGATATTGTGCACGTCTTCTCAGACCCACTGGGGTTCTCAATTAGGAAGCACAGGAAAAAATGGGCCGCGATCAACACCTGGCGCTGGACATCGTCTACGAAGCCACAAGCTCTTACATGACATCATCCTTCGCCCCTTCGATAGACGTAGCAATACACAAAGTAAGATCAGCAGAGTTCGAAGGATGAAACAGCTTCCCACCCAAACCTGTAACTGCTTTGCCGCCATAGCCATGGTCGTCGATAGGGTAAGCCCGGAACACCCGAAGGGCCGAGCCCGGGGCCAACCTGGCCCAAACGGGCTAGCTGTGGCAGCGCCAAGCATGTCCATTTTCTTTCTTAAAGTACTTTATATGATGCTGAGCCATACTAATTTGCTTCATGTAGATACACAATGATGCATGTAAGCACACCTCGTCGCAGATCAGCGTTGGAGATTCTGTTCCTTGTGTTCAACGCATCTTTGAGAAGACAAGGTCACCAATCACACTTCCACGTGTCCCTGGCGTACTGATAATCTCATCGGCAGCATATCCCTAATCGAAAAACCATCAGCTACACACTTTCATGAGCCCTCGGCTGGAGCTCATGATGGTGTCCACCTGTTTCATGTGGTTGATCTCCGACCTCCAATCCACCCTATGCGCTGTCTCCCCGGGCATTCGCCCCGAGTGTCCCACCAAGGTCCAATGATATGTTGCCAGGCTCCTCAAGTATTCGTCGCTTGACATATCTCTGTTCTCTCTCGTCTACGGTTCTTTGGCCGCCGTACCAACAATTTTTGCTTGTTTCAACTCCCTTGCAACGTTTCATGCGTGTCGTTCAGCTTTGGAGGAAATAGCAGCGTGACAGGTCCTTGCTAAGGCTGTGGTCTTGCCAATGGTTGCAAGGTTCGAGGCAGTGTTGCTCGGAACTTCTTCCAGCTCTGAGAACCATGATTGCATTCGCGTATACTATAAATTGACCCTGAGCACCGGCATTTAGAGCTGCACATTCTTCATTTTTGTCAAATTCGAGAAATTCAAGTGTCCATTAGACCATTACTCGCCAGCATGGTCCATGTCAAGCGTTCCGTTTTTCTCTGCGCTCCAATTTGCAGCTTCCTTCTCCCTTCCTTTGTTCTTGGCATGCCCAAGGAGACTGGCTCACCGTATCGTTCCCTTTTTGAGATCGAGAAGAGACAAGATGACAGTCCCTACGACGGACCAGCACCCGAGGTTAAAAACGGTGATCCTGAGCCCTACTCAGACACGGATTATCTACGGGACGGTAGGCTTTGGTCCCAGTCTCAGTGGATATTGTGGTGTCGCTGACAAGCCCATAGCCATCCCGTACAGAAAGAATTACTTCTCATCCAACGGTGTCCTGACCTCTATGAAAGTGGGAGCTCAGCCATCCGATGCTACAATGACGGTGTTCACCACTATATCGCCGGGAACATCACCGCCTGCACCAGCGGATACCAACCAAGGAAAACAATTCGAAGTCGACCATCTGCTCGAGATGCAAAATATACATGGGGCTTTCTCGGTCTTGTCAAAACCGTGAGTGTCACTTACAACGATTACGACCTCTACAATGCGGAATTAGCTTTGTGCTGACGATTCTATTAGTAATAATATTCCTCAATCAGATTGGGATGCAGTGAAGACAGCAGTCTTCTCAAAGCCACCCAGTACAGGCTACGCTCCGTAAGTAACCTTCTACTCCTACTCTGCACAAGAACGTGGCTGAGAACACCCACGGGCAGGATGCAGTCAATAGCCAGTAAGATCAGCGGTCCTCCTAACATGGAGGCTATCCCTGCGGCCATCAACAATTTCAAAGGCCAAGTATTTAAAGGGGTCATAAACAACGGAAAGGGAGCACCGTCTACCACGCGTTATCCAACGGAGTTCGGGCCTGCGGTCAACAAGCTACTCGCGGACAGGCAGCCTTCTTACGATGAGGTCATTGGAAGTCTGGGCAGTGCAATGGCAGCTGCAGGCAACAACAACACCGATGTCTCCTCCTTCTTCTCCAGCTACGCTAGCTCGGTCTACAGCTCCGCCACCAGCTTCCTGAGTCAGTGGACTGGGAAGACTGGTGTTTATACCTTCACGACATCATCGACCTCGAGTTCAGGCTCATCCTCGCAAACTGCCACAGCAGCCACGACAACCTCAAAAATCTGCAGCGCGGCGCTATACGCGGATTTCAATAGCTGCACTGATCACTGCTATCAGGGATTGTGCCACAAGAACGCGAGTCGGCCGTCGATCACTTGCTCAGGCTGTCCAAGCGCGACGCCTACAGCCAGCTAGTGAGTCTTGCCAGCTTATGTAGGAGTCCGCGAGGTTGCCTCAATGAATTGGTAGAGGTCGTACAGAAACAGAATTGAGGCAATCGGACAGGCTGCAAACGTGATCAAGATAGGCGAAGGATTGGTGCGTCTTGATGTTGGGAACCAGAGAGTGGTCAAATTCTATTTGTCCTAATTTCATTCGCTTTTTCCCACTCCATACTTGACACTGTGTTCATCGTCTTTTGGGAATTTACTTTATCTTCTTGATAGACATGTATGGTCTTACATCTCGCAATACTATCCCTGGCCCCTCTCTTCAGCATCATGCACCAGCATTTGGAAACCGATGAGGAGATCCGTAAGGGACTCTCAACAACAACATCGCTGCCGACATACTTTGTATCTGCGGTGTCCTAAGGTGCCAAGAAGTGGAGGCCATGACGCATATTCCGTTGATGCCTTTTTACTAACGCCATGGTAAACTGCCTCATATCGACTCTATAAAATCCGCATGCCCCAACACTTATACTATATGACTACATTTCTTTCCCACTCCATAACATGGAGTTTTATCACAAGACCACACCTAGAAACTCACAGCAACTCTGTGCACACGTCACAGCAATCGTGACCGAATGAAAATTGTACTATAAGTTTCCACACACTGACCGGTACCAAAGAGCTTCGTCGTTTTTGCCCTCAGCACCAGATCCAAAACCTTTTACAAATTTGATCTCGGCATCAAATTCCAAGCGTCGCATGGCGTCACCAACAAGCAAGGTACCGCGGCGCATCGTGTCGAAGGGTAGTACTCCTGTGGGGGTAAACTCACTGTGGCTCGGGGATTTCCGTATTGCGGAGTCGACCACCGCAATACCACCAGCCGTAAGGGAGGTTCCCCGTGCTACTGAGAACTCTAAAGATTACACGGTCCGGGTCTCGGGCCAGCTCAGTTCGTGTAAGCTTGATCAGCTTCCTAGGGAAATCTTTGATCGGATAATCTACCATTGCAAGCATGAGGCTTCGTTTCACGGGCAGATTTCGATCGACCACTACCCTTCCAACGACGAATGGCTGCCATTAAAGACCCTCTGGTTGGTCAACAAGCGTATGAACATCTTGATCTCTTCATGTCTTTTCAAGGCCATTACCCTTTATCAGCATGTCGGATACTGGGAATCTCTGAACAACATCGCCAATACCCCGACTCTAGCTTCTCACGTCGAGCACCTCAGACTTGCGCATGTCGGATATGTCAGAAAAGAGGGCCAGGAGAGCTGGAACACGTTGACTGCCGATTCACGAGGGCATCGTGGTCACTTTGTAGAGCACCCGCCTGCGGGAGGTCCGTTGGCGCAATGGGACTTCGGTGCTGAAGCAAGTTGGGAGCGTTATCGGACCTGGCGAGATGCCGAAATGGTAATGCGGGATCACGAGGCCACTAAGACCGCGCCCCTGGTTTCGCTCAACTTTTTAGTCAATCTCAGATCCATCGAGACCATTGGGCTTGGTGCTTTGCGCACGATCAAAAGAAAGCCCTGGATGCGGTCTAACGGTCTGTGCAAGCAGCGCCCTGGATCATGGCGGTATTTTGCGACCGGCCTGAACGACGAAAATACTAGCCGTGGCGTCCCCCCGTGGAGCGCGCCCATACATTCCCAGCACCCATTTACAAACTATGATGATTGCCTTACAGACCTGCGGCCGGGACCTACACAAGCTCACGGTACATCGCGTCCAGGAGCTTTGGTATATCAATGAGCCAGGTCTAGGACTACCGTCGCTCGAACATCTAGTCATTAACTCGAGTCATGTCCGTTACCATGACTGGCTCGAAGCAAGAATGCATAAGGCATCGCAATGGGTACTTGACCTAGAGAACCTCAAGCACCTAGAGATCCGCCAGAACCCGGCCGCGAAGAATAATCCTGATATCTGCAAGATTCTAAAGAATGCCGAGTGGCCAAAGCTTCGGCGCCTCGAGCTGACAAAGATCGAGACGCCGCTTGCTAGTTTGGAATACTTTGCTGCGAAGAATTTCGAGAAACTAGATCACCTCAGCATTATCTGGCCTGTGATAGACACAGAGGACTGGGCAGAATTGCGGTCGCAAATTACGTACGACTGGTCTACTTCGTACACACCACGCGTAAGCAAGGAGCCTACTTAAACGTGGTAAGGGTCAGAAGGTTAGCAGGTCAACAGCTATACGAATTACTGTGCGCAGCTCATCTTTACCACAGCAGATCGGAGTCTCTCTCCTATACAAGCTCAGCCAATAAGCCTCACGGTCATAGTTCCACATTGCGATATCATCAAAAAGGCGACTACCGCTTTGCATTACCAGCGGCCTTGAAGCGGAAATCCTGCCACCAAAACCACGGAGGGTGGGTAGCTCCAAATGCTGGTGCTCATCGATAGGGAAATATCCCCCATGATCTCGGCAGGTCTAGCATCTGTACTAAAAGTTATCTCAATCAGCTATCTATCGAAGAATTTAGCTCGTACTCGAACACTGGTTCGGGTGACTGGGAGATATGGTGCGTGTGTCTGGGAATGTCCGCTAGACTTGTATCTATGTTACAGAATGGATACTTTTATCCCCTGTTGAGCAATGACAGATGTAGTCATAGTCACTCACCCGTGCCCGCCTTGGTATATCCATCCCTATTCGTAAGCACATCTCCTTCTCTCAATGCAATACTGATGTCCAGACGTATTCCTCTGTAGACCGCGGCAAACCAGGAATACCGTGCACGCTCCGAGACCGCCTTCTCGCGAGCTTGGAGGAGTGATTTACCGAATGTCCCGTTGCGGCCTTCTCTCACCATAGTCCCATTTGTAGCTTCAAATTGTTTTCACACCAACCCCCTCCCTGCGAGCTTGTATTCTCAGTTCTAGTTCGAAGTGCACCATACGTCAGACGCGTCATTTTCGCCCAATTTCCTCCCTAGAAGATTTCTGCCTCCTCTGCATCCCTGCTTGCGTTCCAACAGCTCTAGCAAGGTATACTCCCACACCCCACACCCCCCCCCCCTACATCTTTCTCCCTTTCTCTGCAACCGACGCCGGGTCGGATCTTCCATCGGCGAAATTCCCCAAACTCCACACCGCGTCGGCTTGCATGCAGGAGAGGAACAAAGCGTAGGGTAGGAGTGGCTGCTATTGCAAGTCATGTAAACCAGCCGTAATGACTGGCCTGTTCGAGATTTATTTCGCGGCGACCTTAGGTTGAAATAGGAATGCCACTCTTGTCAATGCTATAACAGAAGAGCCCTGCAGGACAGGGGGGCTAGTGCCGGGATGAGGGAGATTAAGGGGTCAGTGCTTGGCCGTCTGCCATACTATTTAGTATGGCAATTGCCCATTGCACTTCCCTCTTTCCTCCCCTCCTCATTGCATTCGACTCTTTTGACCCGCTCTCCCACTTCTTTTGCTCCTGTCGTCTAGATAGAAGAAAGTTAGCCGGCTTCGGAGCAGTTCTGGTGACCCTGCCGGTGGCTTTGCCCCACCGGCGGTCTCTTCCGCACGCATTTATGCGGCGGTGAGATGCTTTTCGAGGTGGCCGGTGCCCAAACACCTGTATATAGAAAATGGCATCTTTGCCGCATCTTTTCTGGCACTTTGCCAGATCTTTTCTGCCCTTTTCGAGTCCCGAAAGCAGTAGCCTATTATTGTAAGCAAATTTCTCAAGAGATTGTGAAAATTGAAGACCCTTATCCCGCACGAGTGCTTCCTGCTAATCAGGCAGCTAGTGTGGGATGGGTTGATGTTGTGGTGTGAGCTCGGGACAATTACTAGTATGGAAATGAGGAGTGTCACAAAACCGAAGAGCAAAGGTGGCTATGCTGCGCCCGTGCCTAACCTGAAGGAGTTTGATAATTAAACCCAAACATCTGCTGAACACTAAGGATCAACAATCTTGACTGCAGATACTCGAGAACGTATTGTGTCCTCCGATCTGGCATTTGATCCGAGGACGACAATACTTTATCGAAGTCGAAGATGGCTCAACCGCCAAGACGCTAGCCAGATCAGGCAACGGTGACGGAGGTCCAAGCAGAATATCACAATTCACTCTTTTATCTTGACAAGTACGCATAGATCTTCGCGGTCTCGTCTTCAATATGATGCCATAATAAGCCACATCGTACTCTTTCAAACATGGGTGAGGCCTTGACCTTCCTCACCCTGGGCGGAGATGTTCTTGCAATCATTGTCAGCCTGGTAAGCTAATCAAATATCGAATCAGGAGATCCATGGTAACGATGATGTACTCGAATAGCTCCACTCTGAGTCTCCATGGTCTCTAGATAATCTTTCACTTGTCTCTAAGTTCTGTAAAGAGCTGGTTGACCCGTTACGATACCGCTCGATAGAGCTGAGTGATAACGTCAACAAGATTGCGTACACGAAGCGGAAGATCCAGAGACTGACTGACCCCAACGATTCGATACTACGCCATGTGCGAGAACTGCATGTCACAGACTTCACGGGAGAGGATCGAGCGTTCCGAGCAGGTGTGTTCAAGCCAATTCTCGGGCATTTGTTCCGGCTCCAAGTTTTCAGGTACGAATACGTTGACGAAGTTACTTGCACCACGTGCTCCTATCGCCGACATTGGGGCCAGGAAGGCAGTATACTTATAGATTTCCAGTTGGCAGTCGAGTGTCAGTCCTCCTCGGAGTGCAATATCCAAATTAGAACAGCAGTGGCCCAGGGCCAAGCTTATAGTCTGCAAACGTGCACGCACGACGTCGGACATACAACTGCTTTTCTCACCACTACTTGACGCGCTGACATTCGATATTCTGAACTGGAAACCGAAGCCCGAGCTGCAAGGGCAACGATCTAGATTGCCTGAACTAAGGGACGTCTTGTTGAACAATGTTCGGCTCAGGGTACTTGATATCAGGACCAGATATTGTTCATCACAAAGATTTTCCAGCGATCAAGCCCAACTCCGATCGATGAACCTGCCCCTTCAATCATCAGACCGACTTCCGCCTCTTCATGAGCTTACATTTTCAGGTCCGGAGCCGTACGAATTTGATCTGAGTCATGTTAAGTTGTGGAGTAAATGCATGGACTGGAGCGAGCTTCGCACTCTAGATCTAGGACTCAGCTGTCCACAGCACTTCTTCGAAGAGATCGGTAGTCAACTAATCGGTCTCAAATCCCTGACAATGGGCATGGGAACGGGTCCGCGAAGCAGTTCGCCTTGGAGGAATTCGCCTTGGGAGTCCGGACCGATGACTTGTGAAACGCTCGAGCCTGCCACCCAGTTCATCGTATCACTGCCTGGTCTGCATGAGCTACACATCACAGACTTCGATGCTGCTACCGAGACCATCGTCCCTACCATACTCGAAACTCAGAATTCACTGCAGGCACTATCGTACCATGCGTCGACGAACCGTAGACTCGATCGACGAGAGCTTCCCTGCACGTGGACAACAGCACAGCTTGATGAGCTGCGGCAGATAGCTCCAGATATGTTGCGCTTGTCAATCGATTTTCCACTTGAGGGTGGTAAATGGGTGAGCATCATCGACCAAGACATATGAGAGATGAAGAGTTGACTTAATTGCTCGCCTAGCCATCGAGTCATGCGGCCGTATTGGTACAATTCAGTCATCTGAGAAGCTTGACGATCTTTGTGGAGCTTAACAGCGACCTGTCTGACTTCGCCCCGGAACAATCTGGAAACCTTTGGGGTGAATTTCCAAAACTCGATGAGACTCGGGGCCGAGAAGTCGCCTCCAGCTTGTTCAAGAGCTTCTTCATGAACGATGCGTATGCATGTATGGCGGACTTAGAAGTCCAATTCATACGCAGGGAGGTTGATGGAGGGGGTCCGAGCCGTGACAGAAAATTTCCGATCAAGATTAGACGACTGGAAAGAGACGATGCGCCACGCCCGGCAGATGGTGGCTTCAGCGTTGAGTGTGAAGGCAAATGGCTTCGCCAGTGGTAGAAAGCCTGAGCACTAAGCGATGGGGTGACGACCATGGCATGACCTGGTGTGACTCCGCTACCTCTTTGTCATCTTCATGTGCTTCTTCATAAAAAGCTCGCATCTCTCGAATCGGCTTGTTGTTCACCCCAGGTCATTGCATTTTGGATGCAATTCGTGTCATAATCAATCAAGGTGCGTCGTAGCGCACGAGCCGAAAGACACTGGGATGACCATGAAGCTTTCCAAGATTTTGCCACCTCCTCGATGTACCTGACAGCATACTCTTGGAGTTGCCCCGAAAGAAGCCAATTGAAAGCGAGTGTGTCTTGTGCGGAATTACTCTGGCGGCACCGATATCGAGCTAAATCCCAGTTGTCAGGTAAGGCCACCCCATGAGAAGAAGGAGGGGAACGATGGGTAAGCAATCAAGGCAGAATACGTCATCGGACCAAAGGTGGGGGCGCGAACCGGAGGGAGAGGGGACACGAAGCATCGAAGACAGAGCTCGAGGCTGATAGTCCTTCATCCTGCGCAGTAGGGCTATGTTTCAGCAATGTCGGTGATGTACGGGTACAGCGCTGCCTGCTTCGCAGATCCTGTCTTGCCTCATTGACTCGTTCAATCACGTCAAGCTAGAGATTTCGTGAAGCTGGTGAGGCGGTGCCGATGAAGACGTGTCTCTATGATGGCGAGAAGTATTGGAATACGAGGCTTAGGAAGCGTAATTAGCCCTGTTACATTGAGCGACCGGAAGGAGGCAGAGAAGGTGATAGACGGACGTAACAGTAGGTTCCCCGCCTCGGGTCGACGGGAGCCCCTTATTAAAATCCTCACATGCTTTCTGGGATGCTGAAGCCGATCAATCGAGCGCCTTCAGCCTATCAGGGTGTGTTTGTTGGAGACCGTTACCGGCATTAAGTCAGGCGCTCGCTTCTTCTCTTAGCTATCACAGTTTTCTATGAATGTATACACCTTGATTGGCGATCAATTGACTCGGCTGTTACAACTGGCCAGTGCGGCATCAAAGAATGAAGTGTCGAAAGCCAATAAACTGTGCAATCAGGTAAGTGAATGTTCCTAAATTATGACATATCGTTTCAGAAGGCTCTAACCAACCTTCCATATGCAGGCTTGTCTAAGAATGATGCAAGAGGATATTGCGCTGGACGCACTTCTGGGGCTGCTTGAGCACTGCACAAGGTGGCACGTGAGACCTTGACGTAGTCTACCTCCACAGTGACATACCTGTATCGCAAGCGTCGGCAACTTCCGAGGCTGGGCCTCTTGGAGCAGGAAAAACATTGGTCATTGTACAGTAGAATTCCTGATTTTCAGTGGAATCTGTTGCAAGGCTCGAATCTGCTGGGCCTGCTTGCAGGCCTCTGCATACTTCATTGTCACTATTCTCCAACCTACGGTGTCGTGTCTTTCCTGTCGTCAAAACCCCCGAGACACATGACTGTTTTGTCCTCTCTCGTCAAGCAGCAAGCTTCATAAGCTGATATCAGCCTCTGTGTCCGAACAAATACGACGTTTCCCGATTGCCGGGATGTTCCAAGTAATAAGTCGGTAGGGCCGGTCCACGCTCTTCATCTACTACCATATCAGCCTATATGAGTTCGATGAGGTGTCCCGCATGTCGTAGATTGGGCCTCACCGTGGATGAAGTGGGGTGGCGGAATCGGTGTGGTCGCAAAGATAATATTGCAAAGAGTTTGCTGAAGTATTGGAGCAGGCTCTTCACCTCCTGCGACCATACAATCAGGATTCTCCGATTTCAGTCACCAAGGGTGATGCATACTTCTTGGGCGTCGAGTTCGAAAGCTTTGTACCAATGTCATTCCAGCGAGAACGAACATCACGATGCCGAATGTTATCGTTGCTGCGAGCTCGGATTTCATGGAGGTGAATGGTTCGAGATATGATTAGTGGAGCAGGATAGAGGAGTGAGACAATCGGTATACGGAGGATGTACTGACTCTCACTAGTAAAAGAAGTCTAGCGGAAATTGCTGCTTCGAATAATATTGGCACTGAGGGTGACAGACGATTCTTATACTGTTCCATGTCCACGGTCCTATGACTGCTCTGATGGCCCATCGTGTTGCTGAAGAGGCTACAGCTAGATGATTCAACGTTAGATGCTCATGGAACTTTTGCTCGGATGGCATTGAAACCCAGCGTCGCTCGTCTCATGGGTAGGGCACCCGGCGTGTCGTCCTTGAGTACGGAGCTCTCCAGCAAAAGTCCTGGTCGACGCTAACAACGCCACTAGCGTGATCAACTGGAGGCCGCCCGAAGGATCCACTTTGGGTTGTCGCCTGGGCGAATCGGTTTGTAGGTTTGGGGGCGCCTAGCACCCTATGATCCCTATGTGTCCCCTATCGGCCAGGTCTTGGCATGACCAGGACTTTTGCTGTAGAGCATCTACCGCAACGCCGAGTGCGCTGCCATTCGTCCAACAAAAGTTCGAGGTGCATGGAACTTTGGTATTCGGAATCGGGTGCTTGCAGTAGCTTCATGCAAAGAACTTTCGTTTAGAGCAATGATAGCCGATCAAACTCGGCTCAGACCTTCAGCCTCATGAAGATGCGATCCCAGCTTTACTGAAGAGCGAGGATGCAGACCCGACGCGAGGTCACCGAGGTGTCAGCTCGGCTGAAGTAGACCTTGCTCTCATAGTTCTATAAGACTCAGAGACTGCCTTCTCAGTCTTGGACCTTTGCTTCTCCAAAGATATAGCGTTGCTCATATGCTGGCTTAAGGTCTCGTCCGTTTCCCTTGGCTCTTCCGACGATGTACCCAAATTCAAGCATGAATTTCGATTCCTTCTTTATTCTGGGCGACGGTGAGCCCCATGAGAATATATGTGATATTGGCCAATTTCAAGGCATCGATCAATCGACCGGTTTTGATTGGCTCTCAGCCACAGGAGCACATCTGGAAAGCCACTTGGGCCTTGAGACTCCCCACGACAGGACGCTGCTGGGTCCAGCCGATACGGCATTGACCATGATGGACTATCAAGTACAGCTCGACGGTGATTCGAACATGACAGATGCCGGCCTTTGCTATGAGAATCAGGCCACATCAACGGATTGGAACAACTTCAACACCAATAGAATCCAAGATCTGGACTTACCGGGCGCCTTGTCGACTTTGACAGATGAGGAGCAACAATTGACCGTTGGGCAGCACCCAGTTCTCACTGAGCCGGGCCCTCAGACCAGAGAACTTTCGGTGGCCGCCATTCATCATCTTGATGGGACTGAAGCCTCGTCAGTGAAACATGCCACCTCAGAGGACTGGCCCAAGCATCGAGGTCTCATCACAAGTCTGTACGAAAAGATGACGTTGCCGGAAGTCATGCGACATATGGAACAAGAAAAAGGCTTTTCCGCAACGTAAGTCCGATAGCCTACGTCCACTAGCCATCATTAACGCTATCTAGGATTAAGATGTACAAATCTCGATTCACACTTTGGGGGCTCGACAGCAAGAACAACAGAGAAAGAGAGATGAGAGCGGCGGTGCGAAAACACAACCAGCGGACTCAGCATGGCAAACGCTCCATTGTCCGTATACGAGACAAGCCGGTCGACTATCAGGAGATAGTGCGATATTTCACCCGGAAGTGTTTGTCAATCGAGGATGTTATTGCTCGACGAAGGGCATCCAAAACACCCGAGGCAGTCGTCTGTCTCACTCCCATCACATCACCAATCGCCATTCCAGAAGTGTACAAAACCCCGCAGCTTCTCTTCACGAGCATTTGCGACTACGTAGACGGATCCTTCCGTTCTGGATTATGGATCAAAACGAAGCCAACAGAAGGTTGTCGTAGCGTTAGAGGGGCCAGTGGTTGGGAGAGTAGACTTTTGGGGCAATGTTACGAGGCTCGCGATCTTCTTAACCTAGGCCGCTTGCAAGCGGCAAAACAAATTCAAGACTCTGTCATTGACGGTATTCGTCAGATGCTGCTTGATGAAGACCCAATTACTCTTGGTCGACAGTTCCTTATCTTCGTGAGAATGTTCCGAACTGGAAGGCCTGAGATAGCTCTTACCGTATTGAAGGCCATCGTCGACATTGGTGCGTCGACCTTGGGCCAACAACATCCTCTGCCGACAGTTGCTGGCTTTCTCCTCCGACTCGATTGCTCCGACATTGCTGAGGTTGGCGCTAAATGCCTTCAAGCCTTTAGCGATCAATTCGAGGACGTTCTTGGTCCAATGCATGTGACCTCGCTCGATATGCGTCTATGGGACGACCAGGCCACTGATCGCCATATACGAAGTTTGCTGCACAGGTGTCAGTCCGATCTGGGCGTTGGCGATATTCGAACAATGGAAGTATATCTAGCGTGGTCGCGGAAGCTATATCAAAATGGTGACTATGGCCTAGTTGCCGAAGAATGCTATAAGATGCTCAGCCAGACCCATAGGATCCAGGATACGGTTTATGCTCGGACAATCCGCGCCGATATTCTTCGCCTGCTCGCTCGTCGTGAAAACATGTCATCGAAATGCCACCTTGCCACGGTGCATCTCAGAGAAGCCATCGACATTCGCATCTCTGTTTGTGGCTCATTGGACAGTGTAGCACGGCGATGGCTTCTTGTGCTACAAGAGTGGCTGACTGATTGCGGTGGAGATGAAGAGGTAGCGGAAGTTCAGCGCTGGTGGGAGTTGATGATGCAGGCTGAGGTAGCATCACAGGAGCAAGCGATCAGATCAATCGGGTGATCCGAGCCTAACAATTTCGGGACTCGGTTTTATGTGACTGAGCCAGTGAAAGTCTAGCAACATACTTCAGGCCATAAGCAGTGTCAAGCATTGAGAGCTAGTTGGACATAGGAGCGAAGCGTTGAGAAACCTAGAGTAAAAGCCGGAGCACACTCTTATGCAAGTAGACTGGAACAGGAGCTCAGGCCATTAGTGATGAGGAGACAAATTACGCGAGTCTAACAGCGGTTTGCATCAGCCTCGATCTCTTAATTTCCAATACTGGCTTCGTTGGCCGCCCTTCTAAATTTGAACATCATGAATTACAAAGACGCAGCTTGATCTCTGTGCAAATGCACTCCTTTACTATTTCAAACAAAAACAGCCTTTCAAGAGTTCTTCATCTCATATAAGAAATTAAATCTTCGACGAAACAATCGCAAATCCATCCGTGCTACCGAATACCCAAAACAGCGCAAACCAGTCCCAACCAAGCCCACCACCTGAAAAAGTCCCAGGTTCATCAACGCATCGTAAACTGAACCTCCATGGTATCCAGAATCTGCTAAGAAGAAAACCAAAAGATATTCAGCTCCTCTCCTGGACGCCACCCACCCCTCACACCAAGGGATATTCCGGGCTTCGTACCCACAGGTTCGTCGCCCTCCCAGCACACATCCACGGTCTCAGTTGAGCCCATGGCGTCGCCTGCCGTAGCTCGATTACATCGATTGAAATCCCAAAGCCTCAGAAGATGGATGTCATGTTTGGGACGGGATCGAACCGCCGCGGGGGACCAGGTGGTTTTATAGATGGGCTAGCTAACTAGGCCACTCGCCCTCGAGTCTGGAAAAACTGTAGTCATTTGTCAACATGAAGATAATGTCCTGCGAAGGGGCGAAATGACTGATCGATGAGAGCTGATGGGTTAAGGGTGAAATAAGAAAAAGTAATTTTTCCCCTATCCTGGACAACATTCACCCCCCGAAACCAAGGGATACTCCGGGTTTCGCAGTGATGCGGCCCCGTGTCCAGCATACACCTCAGGAACAGCTGTTCCCGAGACAAGTTATGCCGTAGCTTGATTACATCGATTCAAATGCCAAAGCCTCAAAAGGTGGATGTCATGTTTCGGGACGGCTTCGAACCGCTACCACTTTTGGAGAGGGACCAGATGGTTTTATGGATTGGACAGCTAGGCCAACCCCCCTCGAGTCTAGATATTAGTGTGTGGTGAAGCCTTTTAGAAGAAGAAAATAAAGTTATTCCTTGACGACATCCACCCCCCGAAACCAAGGCAGTACTCCGAGCTCCCCACATCTGCGTCGCCCTGCCAGCACACACACTCGGTAACCTTTGTTCCCGAGTTATGGCATGCCGTAGCTCGATTGCATCGATTGAAACCCCAAAGCCTCAGAAGTGGGATATCATGATCGGCAACGGAATCGAACCGCCGCCATTTGGGCAAGGGACCACGTGGTTTTATAAATTGGTTAGCTAGGACAATCGCCCTCGATTCTAGATTGTAGAGTGCTGAAGTTCTCCAAACAACAGAAAAAATAAGTGATCTCCTGGACGACACCCGCCCCAGATATAAAGGGATACTGCAGGCTCCCCATAGGTCACCCGACCACCGACACCCGTATCGTAGCTCGATTACATCGATTGAAACCCCCAAGCCCAAGAGCAGATGTCATGATATGGGACGGAATCGAACCGCCGCGATGGACCGGGTGGTTTTATAGATTGGGTAGCTAGGCCAATCGCCCTCAAGAGTGGATGGACCGTAGCTATCTTGCACTCTCATGACGTCTCCAGTGGATAAGGGTGAAGGATTCGATGGCGAGGAGTCTAGAGTTGTGCCTTGATTACTGCTCGGTGTTTGTCGTTCCACCTGAAAGCTTATTCAGCTATCTTGCGTATCAGTGGGCCTGCTTTGGCAAAGGCAGGATCACACAAGGTAAGTCCATGCCACTGGAGAGCTAATTGAGCAGTGATGCTAGTGTAGTATTTTTGTTCACCAGCTGGCGGAGAAGGCTTTTTCGATGGCATTGCTAGAGGTGATGTTCGATTAGTGCACTGCGATTACGCGAGTGTTAGATTGATACTCATCATAGGAGGTAATCGTCAATGAGAAGGATATCTTGGTGAGAGCCGCGTTGCATTATTACTACTATTACTAGGAGAAATACTAACCCACCTGAAAGCCTAGTACCGAAAGACAATGGTCTACATCCCCGTCAACATCCATGCTCCACTTCATGTCCAGTCTAAGCCTTTCGCGCTGGTCCCATCAACAAGTCCAGCAGGATCTTCGATCTGTCCCCATTCGCCTGCTTCGCACGATCAGCCAGGAGCATCTCAATCCTCGCATCAATCAAGCGATCAATGCTCGACGTAGCCTCCGCAATCCTGACCTCACGTTCAGGGCCCTTAGCTTTGACCTCTTGAGCGCCGGCACAAGTATCTTCTTCGTCCTGGCCCTCAGCTTCGAGCTGTTCGCCACACTCAGAACTAGACTCCATTGTGGGAGGCTGATACACTGTGCGCGGCTCCGCAGCCTTTCCTTTGTCCTGGCTCCCTAGGGATTTCTCATGGGCAGCATAGAATGCGTGCAACACCAAAAGCTCCTCGAATGTCAGGGACACATTTCGGAGGTTGAGTTCGAGGAAGCAGATGCGGAAGGGTCTGTCTGTGTCAGCGAAGCTGAATTTCCCAGTACGGTGGTTAGATTTGATGGGGCAACCTTCATGCGGACAGGTGTACTCTGGCTTTGCTGGTCGTATTGGGTCGATGAAATTGGGGTGCGAGAAGGGCTCGTGTAAGCTTGCGGGGAGACTGGACGTGTCTTGAGTAGGACCAAATCTTGGGTCAAATCCCATCGAACCGAGGTACGAAATGGTTGACCTGGGATGTAGGCGTTTATGCTCTTCCAAAAAGATTGACGCTTGCTCGAGGCTGTTGAGATAGGAGCTGGGATCTTCAAAGCCGGAGTCCTCCGCGCCAGCGAAATCCTCGAGCGTGACGAGCTCGCGCAAGTCGGCGAGCTCCTCGTCGAGTGTGAGCATTTCGTCGTCATCTTCAAGGTCCTCGTCATCTTCGAGGTCCTCGTCATCTGCAAGGTCCTCGTCATCTGCAAGGTCCGCGTCATCTTCAAGGTCCGCGTCATCTTCAAGGTCCTCGTCATCTTCAAGGTCCTCGTCATCCTCAGAGTCGCTCTCCTCCTCAAAAGGGTCCTCACAATATTCGAAGTCGACCAAGCTGAGCCCCTCATTGTAGGCGGCAAGCCCATCCTCGAAGTCGATCAGCTCATCCAACGTTAAGCTGGGTGTGGGGTTGGCCGTACAGTTTGAGCGTTCGCGAAGGAACTTGAGTTGCCGAGCTAGCAACGGCTCCAGTGCTAGTAGAGCCTCCCGGTTGCTGGAAGGTAAGCTGATTGCGGGTCCTGAGCTTGAGGTTGAGAAGATGGGAGACATGTTTGATCTAGCCGGCTAGATACGATCGAGCGTTCTGTTTTGTGTCTTGGGACGAATTGGAAATTGCAGACGGAAGATGGTTGCAGAGAAGTCGAATTGCTGTTAAATGATAATAGATGTGAAGGCTCTGATCAGAGAATTCTTTTTGCCGTTGAACGATCGGGCTTATATATTGCGTGTGGTTGCCATCATAAAGAAGGACAAGTCCATTGTCTAACCTAGAATTGCATTGTTGCAGATTGGCACTGATTTTGAAACAACAAAGCGCATTGTCTTTGAATGCCTTCTGGACAAGCAAGGGGCAATCGATAGTTTGTCGTTTGGTGACACTGGACGTGGGCTGCCATTGCCTGGTATCGTGACTAAACCTCGCAAGTTTGGCGTGTGTCGCTCCGCGTCAAGAGTTATGAACCTTTCAATTGCTGCCTGGGGGACTTCTGTCTGCGTGATAGGCTCTCCATTTGGTACGTTCATCAATGATTTGACCATCGAGAACAGGGTGTAAGAAGAGTAAATTCGGGAGGCGCAATGAGAAGCTGACACGAAAGCACTCAATGCGAACTTCTGAATAACACAGCTCAATCTAACATGAGAATACCGATTCGACGTAAATTTCTACAAGGTTGGTGCTGACAGACTCCGTCGGATCTGGGCGGCTTGTCGTCTACTACAGAACTTACAATTCGGCAGCTTTATCCAAGCACATTCTAGTAGCGTCTTACAGGTCGCTTAATAGGACTGCTCGCCACGATTTGTTGACAATGAAATTCTCCGGTTGATCGGGTTCCGCTGTCGCTTATTGCAAGGGGTTTTGGCCAAGCTGGGTCATTCGCACGGCTCAGAGCCCGAGATGACAGCAGTTACGTGATTGAAAATTAAACGATAACATGTCATGCATTCGCATGCATCTTTTCGGGTATTTAGGCTTCTGGCATCTCCACTGCGCGACGATTTGCGGTTATCCCTGAGTGAAGTGTCTGCTCTGCGAAATATCAGTCCCAAAGATGCATTCTCTTTCGCTGATTGCAGCTTGTCTCTTGCAAGCATCAGTCGTTTCCTCACTTCCTACGAACGGTAGTCATCATAGTCTATTATACTCTGATAAGGTTTCGCTGAGGTATGACAAGCGTAATTATGTAGGCTCTGATTCTAATCTTCGTACTTAGCTTTCAGAACCACACTTTCGACTTGGCTGGAAGCGTATATCCAGTCCCCTTCACTGACGTCACTCTTCTCATCAGTTTCGGGCGCCCTCTACGAGTTGAATCATTAGCTCACTTTCTTGATGAGGTTGAGATCCAAGTCATGAAGGACATTGCACGCTACGGCGCGAAGAGCCGTATACCGAGTGGTGGCTTTGATCGCAATACGGATGGTTTCGCCTTCAGTGTATATAGCCCTTCAGAATTGCCAAGCCAGCTTCACGTGACACGAGATGTCTTGAAAGATGTGGTTGATGGGGTAGGCGGTATAGTGGTCGGAGATCGCCGGTTTAACGAGGTGTTCTTTGTCATCCAGACCGGGCCGGACGATATCTTTCGAGGATATGGCCACTTCGTGGCACAGAGGCAAGGGGCAAATTCTTGAGATTTTTATTGCTAGGAACTTACTGTATGCGTCCTTGGGGCAATGTGCCTCTGCAGTTGATCTATTTAGCAGACGAAATACGATGGAGTTGATCCGAGTTATGCCACGAGTCTAAACAATTTCGACAGCACTTGGCCATTGTGCAAGCGAACTATAGCGTCCAATTGAGATGTTGTTCTCTACGTATACCCTCCGACCCTGGTCTTGGAGCGCTTCTTAACTCTCACAATATCGGCCTTGTCCTCTCTTTGTCTTTTCGTCCTGGTGCCCTCCTTTCCAAAATCCTCTGTTTGACATGCCGCTATGCTCCTTGCGTCTCTTGAGCCTGGTTTGCAAGCATCTCAGCTCAACACGAACATCATCGTGGGCATAAAAGAACATAGATCGAGATAGCCACTGTGATCCCTTTCCCAGCACGTATATAGTATATCTCATATCTCCCTGTGAAGCCTTGCCTGGCACCTGCTCCCATGATCTTCGCAAAATTCCCCACAAGTGCCCAAGGTATTGGAGCTTGTTTGCGGAAGAACTCTAGTGCGAGCTGTCCTGACCGTAGCCTGTAGAAGTTCGACTCAGCTAACGGGAATTTTGCTCGCTCCACAACTTCATTGTAAAAGCGTTCGAGTATGGCGGCTGCCGATCCTGTGGAAAGCATGGAAGCGTAGGTGCCCAGTTCTAGCTGCCATCCATTAGGCATAGTGTGAGTGTCAAGGTGTCGGTATATGAAGGGGGGCTGTTTCGTGTTGAGGTGCTGCGTTGGAAGCGAGTTGAAGGTGGCGCGACGAGCGAGGCCACTTGGTTCCGGAGCGATGTGGCCACCGTTAGGACTTACAATGGAAGTGCCTGCAGGGCCACTGGGATTTCCAAGGCTGCGAAGAGCAACGCATAGGGCCGGAGACGCATGCTGGCTTTGACGTTGTTCTAGGTAGGATACGTGATTCACGTCATCGGCTGTTGGATATCCATTTCAGGCGGATGACGATGTGAAAAACGGTTGGGTTTCAGAGCTCTCCTGCTATACGTCATGAGATAAGGCTCAGTGGGCATTGCTGTCCGAGATCTTGCGTGACCCTCGACGCGCATACGCCTGGGATTCGTTACGTCGCCAAAACTGGGGGCAATTAATTGGCGCGGGTTACCATGTGGGTCCTAAATCATCTCGCGCCTTCTTCGTTTCCAACTGCGGACGTAGCGTAGGTAGGTTGAGAAGCATCTTGGCTTGACTCGTTGCAGAGCGGTTGGATTGGTCGGCGACGCAAGCGGTCACGTGACTTGTAGGCTTGGCACGTGACCTCGACTCAGAATATGCTTCGTCGATTACATTCAAAGTAGCTGGAACCCTGTCAATGGAGTACCGAATAGCCAAATGGGGATTCTGGAACTGTGCCAGTCATAGGTACGCTAGGTGCTTCCTTGAAGATCACGAATCTCTGGCTAGATTGCTGCCGTCCAAATTATATGTGAGCTGAGCGGACCAGAGTTCCATATTGCCATTCTAGAGCTGGCTACACCAGGCGTGCTGCTGGAGGGACCAAAGCTCTGATGTAGCTCTTTCACTTTTTCAAGATAGGCTTTGTCCCTGCTAATGTTCGTAAGGGACACTCTTCCATCTGAAAATCTTGGTCTTCTCGGTCACTTTGGCATCTTTGTCCTTTCCTACAAGCTCGGAATACTGGTATCAATCCTCAATCTCTCTTCTTTGCTGACTCCTCTTTATCTCTGCGCTCTGTTGCGTCTAGAGGCGGACCGCTTAGAAGTGGTGATCTCGAATCAGGAACCACGATCATGAGCTTCAGCATGGCCCCTCACGGCACAGGGCCAAACGGAGAGCGAGTGCATCTCATCAGGCAAAATTTGAAAGAAGACCTGGCCGCAAGCGATGGCATGCGGCCAAGCTCTCCCGCGATCTGGGAAGCCTTGGCGGTAAAACGTATGTTGAGCACATTGTCGCTCCCTCCGGAACTCGTTGAGTCGATCATGGATTTCGCGGAGCACTGGCCTTGCACCTACACAAGCATGAAAGATTCGGTAGCTGTACTGAGCGACAATGATGTTCGAATCATCGATTTCTACTCTGTGATGTTTACCTATCATCACTGGGTTCCTGAGGCTGTGAGAGATAGGGAGCTTCTTCGTACAGGGCCTCTAGGATTTAGGTATCCTGCCTTCAAGAAAGCTTGGAAAGCACCTTGGTCCAAACGAGGGACGTGGAAGCCGGACTCCAAGCCTCCGGGACAACCAATTTTCTGCCCAATACCGTTACCTACACGTGGCGTCCGCCCTTGTCGGAAGATCGTCTTCTCAATCATAAGTCGCGAAGAATGCAGAAGTGATGCCGCGGCTGCTAGCTGGTTCGACGCCGCACTGCAGAAGGCAGTACCTGGCCCAGGTCCTATCGGCAACAGGCCGGACCCAGCACTTCACTCTGCAGACACGCAAGATGCAGAGCCAACTACGCCGCCCAAAGCCCCGTCAAGCATTCTCAACTCATTGCAATCGGTCTGGCAATATCCCATCACGATGGCGAAGGGTTTGGTAGAGAGGAAGAAGCCGCATGAGAGTCCCCTCTCGGACCACCTATTATGGCAGTGCGTCAGCTACAATGAACCCAACTCCAGATTGAACAAGCATCGGATTATAGCTTGGAGATACGATGACGACTCTGAGGAGCAAGCAGATGACGCTGTCCACGACCGTCACCATAGTGGTGCCAAGTTTGTAAGATCTATGAAGCTAGGCGACAGCATTATTCTATGCGCGAGGACACGGAGCCCGTTTGCACCTGGTATGACATACATTTCTAATGCCAGTGTCTGCGTCTATTGGGCCGTTTAAGAGCGTGTAGATATGTGGCATGAAACAGCGGACCTGAGTAAGCGTTGCCCATGTGGACAACAGGTCATAAAGCAAGTCAACGCAAATTGCTGATCGGAAGTTATGACATACCGACATAGATGGAAAACCATTGATCGCCAACCATTTCTTGGTCTCTCTGTCGCCTCGTATACGCCCACGACTCTTTGTCCCTTATTGTTGAAATGATTTCGCTTCGAAATCTAGTCCTTCGTACGAGCCTGAGACGGGTAAAATCGTATCAGCTCGAACACGTGGCTCAACTGAGGATGACGAAAAGACCTCCGTGGGAGTAAGGGAAGGCCTGGTCTGTATGAGCAAAGTGAGGTGCTAGCAAAGCAACGGGCTTCGTATCAGCTACCTGAGAGCACGAAACTATGCTATCCGCGACGTCGGCATATAAACAGCGTAATATTCCGAGCCATAAGCACACAATGCGCATCGCTCTCACGTCGGTGTCTGTTGTGTGAGTATAACATGCTCGTGTTGCTCATCCTGCGAGTTTGGCAAAGCGTTGAGTCGCCCATAGCCTATCTCGCCCTCCTCTGACAATCTGTCTTTCGCAAGATCGAAGCTCCATTCAAAGAATATGCCTCTGTCCCTTACAGCTCTTTGCATACCCCGCGATGGCATCGTCCACATTCGCCACGCTGAGTCATTTGGGGGGATGAAGATTATTGTCACATTATGTATCCTCGATACCAAGGGCACCGTGCCAATGATGGTGTCAGCATCATGGCTATATGCTGAAGATGTTGCCATTTCTAGGACTCGTACAGCATCTTCACGGGCCAAAAATAGGCCATAGTCAGAGAACTTAATGCTTAAATCGGATCCCACCGGCAGCGCAACATAAGGATCTGGGACTGGACTAGGCGAAGATATAAGAAAGTGCGATTCCTTAGACATCTGCTACTTACTAATCCGGGTCTCTGGTATCGGAGGTATAATTTGGACTGATATAGCGATGATTGTTCGGATTTTGCTTCGCTGATGCAAGGACGTTGAACGGTGCAAGCCCCGCTACAAACGAAGATGCCAATAACCGGAGTATAACAGTGAGCCATATATGGACTCTAGATGTATTCATTGTTGCACGGACTATACAGCATCGAAGAAGCCAAAATAGGCTATCCTGGAGATAACGGAGAGCGGCTATAGCGCGTCTGCTTTGCGCTCTTTATTGCTCGCTTGCCGATTACAGATTACATTTCATCGCTTATCGTGATGAGACATCCGCTATTGCTCTCAGCGCTGCAATGGCATGGACCGCAGACCTACAGTAGCATCTTGGAAGCTACTCTTTGCTGCCGGCCCCGAAGAGAAAGTTGCTCATTGGGACGGCTGGTGGAGAATTGAACGCGCTCCATCCTCAGGATTTGGGGATTTATCTTATGGGTAGAGTGCTTCGGCATCTGAATGGCTTCCTTGCAATTCGTCCATGTGTTCGGCTCTTTTGTAAGTCGAATAGAAGATGCATCTGTCACGGGCTCTACGAGCTGTCTCTGGAGCTTGCGGAACTCGGTCATCCGGTCTCATCCTTCCTGTCAAAAACAACGAACAATACATCACCGATTACTGCCCTGGGACCCAGCACGAAGCAACATATGGTTTGGAAGTTGTTTCATGGCATTCGGAAGATACCCTTCCGCAACCAAAGAGTGGTGCACACACGAACGATGGGCAGAACGAGCCGACTATCTACATCAGTTATACTGGTCTAGACCCCACGAGCCCGGTCACTTCAACCAATTCGTGTTCTGCACAGGAGTCGATACCGTGAAGTTTAAGAATCACAGGATGTTCAACTAGGTAACTGGATCGGGCTGTTCTCACCCGCGGCTACGGCAGAAAGCAAGACCTGCAAAACAGACGATGAACCAAAATATCAGGGCTTTTGTGCTGCGCCAAAGGCTGTCGGTCATAACGACGGCGTACGAAAGCAATCCAAACCGGTAGTCGTCAAGACACCTCGGAGTCTCCCGACTTGGAGAAGGGACAGGTACTCACAGGTAGATATCAAACACCACAACAATAACAAACCCTTTGTTCTAATCTTCCCTGTAGGTTCGAGTCTCAGAGTCAATCCGAGTGAACCTCTATGGGCCCCTACGAAACGATGACGCGGCAGATACTCAATACGGGCGGCAGTATCATTGTTCCCCTCCAAACTTATTCCTGGCAAGCCGCGAGCAGCTTCGTGGATGAACAAACAGTGATGTGGGCCAGACCATCATTTCATTCGATCGTAGCTGGGGCCGTCCATGACATGGGCAGCCTCCCTCTATCAGTCAAGTCACAACCTGAGAACAGGGAATGAAGTATTTCATGCGACGAGGTACATATACCTCTCGGCGACAGGAACCTCATTCTACGCGGGCGTGGCCTATTCAAACAAAGACCAATTACGCAGCCTTTCGGGCCCGATACTCAGATGTTGGTCTCCCAGGTTGCCGCGTACGCTCTTGCTCTAGATGGATTTCCTTTTAGACGGAATCTCAAGACACCGCGGGAGATCAGGGGCACGGTCGGAATATCATGGGAATATCATGCTTTTCCGAAGTATCTTTTGACCCGGTCAAAAGCGTATCAAAAGCACCGAGGCTTGCTCAAGCGGCGTTCGCGCTAGGGATATGCGTCGTCACACAGCTCGCTCAATTAGATGTGGAATACCGACTTCTCTAATTGATAGTTAGCACTGTTCATTGGAGGACACAGCCTGGAAGCAAACTCATTTTTCCGATCGCACGGTTCTAGTGATCAGAGCGTTGGAAGAAAATTGAATAATATCCATGATGAATTGACCTTCTCCGTCTCTTGGATTTTCTCACCCCTATCACTCTCAGCCGCGGACACGGCCCGCAAATCCTCGTAGAGTCGCATACTCACAGCTCACAAAAGCGATCCAACACACGGTTTCTGCACGATTCGGAGGGGTGAGATCCAGTCGATTTCTACACAGCACGCAAGCTCATCAAGCTGGCCGACCACCCCTTCTCCCCTCCCCTCTCCCTCCTCCCTCCTCCTTCTCCAACATCCTACACACGGCTCCTAGACCTCAATCTCTGCAACCACCCTCCCTTCGCCGCCTTCGCCGCCTTCTCCTCCGCCGCCTTCGCCGCCTTCGCCGTTTTCTCCTTCTTCCTACACGTATCACAATCCTTCTTCAGTACCTCCACCTTCTCTTCCCTTACTCTATCCGGGCCCTGACAACACTTGGCCTGCGCATACTTGGGATTTTCTTTCTGGGTCGCGACGACGGCGCAGTAGGTCCAGTATTTTTTGTGGCGGTGGGAGCAGTGGTATGTGGAGGTTGTGAGGGAGCACATTTTGTAAGAAGGGGGGGCAGTGGGGGGTGGGTGGGTGGATGTGGTTTGGATGGTTTGGGGTTTTGAGGGTTTTGAGGGTTTTGGGTTGTTTGATGTTTGTGGGTTGGGAAAGGAGGTGTTGTGGGTTTGAGTGTCTGGAGGGGAAGGTATGTGAAGAGGGGCTTTTTGTAGTAGAGGATTAGGCTGTGGATGTGTTGCTCATGATAAAGAAAGGGTGTGACTATAGGGCTGGGGCTTGCGGACAAAGAGGGGGGGTGAATAGGGTTGTTGATGATGGACAATAGGCATTGTGAATATTGGGGTGTCCCTTTGTTGTGAGTTATGGCCTTTGAAGGGGAATCACGGTATCTGGACCTTTGGTCATGGCTAGAAGATTGATTCTCTTTGATGGTTGGGCGTGGGTGCTGCTGTGTATGACTCCTCCTTCGAGACGTGCAGCTATTTTGCTTTGGCCTTGCTTTTGCCCTTATGCGCAGGCAGGGCAGTGTGCTCAGAAGACTGTCAAAGGAACTTAGAACGGGTTCGCAATGACCGCAGATAGATCAATGTTGTAGGCATAGATTGATCGATCAGTGAATCATTATCACAGAGAGAAATCATAATGAGTATTTGCGCATGGAGCTGCTAGGTAGACTTTGTCATGAAGAAACCAACGCGCAAGCTTGTCACCGATGCATTTGCTAAGACAATCTTTCGAAAAAGACAGTGTCGGTGCACATTTTAAAGACTGCCAAATGATGTTCAGAGTATGACGGGCCGTCGGCGTTTTGGTTGGTATTAGTGTCGTCGACTTTAGTATCAATATCCTCTTCCCAGTCGTAGCTAGCTTCAGGAGGGGTTGGAGGATTTGGAGACCCAAGGCTTTGGGGAGTGGAACATCGTGGCTTTGGCGAACGAGTCTTCGCCGTTGTTTTGCTAGCAGTGTATTCACAGCTGATGCAAGTTGAACCTCCCCCTCCACTGTACATTGATCGAAATCTTACGCTTTGCGAGAGATCGCATAACGTAACACCAAAGCGCGCCCACCGGATTCAGCTCCGAGACGGAAATCTTGTTGTTCTACCAGTAGCTCTCAGTGTGAGCACAGGTTACTGGAGAGGTTTTCGATTGACATAATATGTAGTCAGCTCATGCAGATTGGATCTCGTACAGCCCGCTGACGCTACCGTGAATAATAATGAGAAGGCTGCACTCTCGAAGTTCTTCCTGTCTGTCAAGGATATTCGATCTTCGTTTTGCTAATCGCGTCGTTGATACAAGTATCTGAGCTTGCCACGGGCGAATGGTCCTATAATGGCTGACCAAGCCTCGCGAATTTGGCAGACGGTGCATCAACCGAAATTTGCTAGACATGAACGACCTTCAAGAATTTGGCGTTCTATGCGTTGTACAGGCACTGCTCATCGTCCGCTATCGGCTTACAGATCAATGACCTGCTGATTAAGTGATAGTAATTGCTGGCGCCGGCTCATTCTTGCTGGTAACAGAAGTCAATAACCACGGACTTCCCAAAAGAAGATTGCCCACCTTGTTCATGATGGCTCGGTACTAGGAGGCCATAGATGCCAAGCCCATCTTTGCTTTTCCGCTTGCAACTTCCCATTATTGCATATGTACATTCCTTCATCGCGAGACCATCCTCTGGCGGTCGCAATTGCCTGGATCAGAGGCTCGAAGACGTCCGCTGGCGTAAATATGTCCTTCTGTGAATATCTATCCGTAATAGTGATGTCGATGTTATGCAGGACTTTCATAGCAGCAATCGAATCTACAATCTTGGTGCTGGGTGTGAGCTCGTTGACTACGGATCGGTACCCGTGCACATGTGCCAGGGTTTCCCAGCAATAGGAATCGAAATGGAAACTTAGCTCAAGCCGCTTCAACGTGTAGTTTTCATTCGCAAGATAGGCGATCTGCTGAACAAGTGTGTCCGGAGACTGGTGACCGCTAACAATAATTTTAAAGCATTGGACGTGTCGGAGACTGGTTTCTGTAAAGATACAGATTTTGTACTTCCGAATATCCCGATACGTGTTCTCTGTTACGCAGCCTTCGAACACTCTATTTGCATACAGAGACGAGACTGCTTCGTGATAGATCTGGTGACAAGTTCCAAGAACGGCAGGATTGCTCGGAAGTGATTCGTAAGGTAATATAGTGGCGTAGAGCGGCAATTTGGACTTCTTTGGAAGTTGGCTCTCCTTATCGCCGGGGGTTTTCGGTGGCTTGCACCTTGGGATATTGAACAATGACTTGTAGATCTCAGTTCGTACTTCCAGAGGAAGCGTTGTGAACGTTATTGTCATGATTGAGAGTTTGACAGGACCAAGGTGAAACACTATGACGAAAATATATGCCTGCAGGAGAAGACAAGGCAACAATAGTCGGATAGTGACATGTAATGCCCAGCCGGGCTCAGGATCGACATTCAGTGCCAAGCCCCTACTCGTTTTCACCTATTAATGTAATCCACCAATCAATGCAATGCGCTAGTAATTTAGGTCCATAAATCTAGGGTTGAAATCTATAGCCCTGAATTTTGCACCTAAACCACTAGCGCGTTGCATTGATTGGTGGATTGCATTAATAGGTGAAAACGAGTAGTACTGTTGCCTCAATATTTAGACCATATAGAAAGATTATTGCAGCAGTGCGACGCATGCAACGCTCGATTTAATGCGTCGCGACATTAAGCGTCGCATTATTAAGTGTCGCATTTTTCTATACGTCGCAACATAAATGTCGCATTATTAAGTGTCGCATTCGTACAATAATCTTTCTATAGAGTTTGAGGGCGACACCTCGAAAATCTATTATTCTTGAAAAATGAATTTCAACGTTATGTTCGCCATGCGATAGAGTCTTAATCACTACATTTTACATCAATCAAGCTACGTTCGTCGCTAGATTTTAATAAGTTTTAATTTTTCTTAATCAAGTTATATACTAAT
>JAABUS010002098.1_pt1 | contig 39366 bp, 32 predicted proteins | sample 5560161 | NCBI WGS metagenome assembly JAABUS01 (sample SAMN10711885, study PRJNA513376) | rock metagenome | isolation source: Antarctica rocks | place: Antarctica: Victoria Land, Trio Nunatak nord | collected 2016-01-04
GGGTCAGGTGGTCGCATATGCTCAGCATATGGGGCTCTCACCCCGGCTGAACTTGCTGCATATGCGCGTTGACCCTGGCTCAACTTTGGCTCCCGGGGCTATAGGCCTTAGAGCCTACCTAATATACAAAGCATATGCTCAGTATATGCTTAGTATATACTAACGAAGCGCCTATAACGTAGTTGTTTCAGGGCTTTTGGGCTCGTAATATACGTATAAGAACTAGATATAATGAAGTTTATCGGTATATGCTAAGCATATGCTATCATTCCTGGGGTCCCTGCCCTGGAGCAAAATTTTGACCCGAGATGAGCTCCGAGCATATACCGAGCATATTCCTTACCCCGGCTTAACCCTGATATTAGCGCACATACTGAGGATATACTGACCCGGCCGGAGAAACTTTAGACCCCGTCCGAGCTATTGCGAGTAAACTCGCAGAGTAGACACGTGCTTTGCGATAAGCAGGGCCAGCAAAGAGGTGAAATATTACTCCACTGCAAGCCTTCATAAAACATGAAATTATACGCGGGTAGCTCTACTTTGTGCTGTACAGCGGGTAGATTATCCCGACGATCCGGAATCGGACTCTTGTTAGAGGCCGAAAGAGGTCCCTGCTTGTCAATGACGCATTGACATTTTTGGATTCAAGGCTTTCAAGTGTAGTTCTAAATTACTTTGTGCATTATTGATTGGTCAAAAGCTCCGTGGAACCACGAGATAAGACTAAATAGGCCATTAGCGTACGTCAATCGCGCAAAGCATGCACCTAAGCATTCTGTGTGTCTGTTTATACACCTAAGGTTGCAAGGATTCCCTGCATACGAGTACCTGACAGTTACTCGTACGCCTGCCGCAAGAATCCGTGCTTACTCTCGCAATCACTGTCGGAGTCCGAGAGTATGAATTTGGATGCTCGTAAAGACAACGGCATGTCTCTCAATACCTGTCATTTGCAATACAATCACTTTCCCCCACCCCCACCCCCACCACCACCACCACCACCATGGCTTCCCAAGACGAGGCTGACAGGCCACACCTCTCCGAACATGGAGCATGGCCTTCGACGTCTGCCAACAGCTTCAGGCAGCAGTATCTGGCTCCAGAAAATGGGACCATTGCACACGAACATACCTTCCCAGAGATTGATGTCACCACATCCGGCCCACTAGCCCCAGTCGAAGCGAACGATGCCACTTTAAACCCCAGAAACACCATCCTCACAGCTACTACCAGCAGATCAGATCCTGTGTCGAGCAATGAACCAACAGCTGTACCTTCTCCTGCCGACTCGCAACATGAAGAATCTCCGGCAGCAGCCGTCGATCCTACCAAAACACCTTCAAAGAAAGAGATGGAGGAAGAAGAGAAGGCAGACGCAATCGGAGGGTATGCACCAATCAGGACGACCACTTCCCACAAACAATCCTCTCGTCCAGGCATGCAATCGAGAGGATCGGGCAGAATGGCCGAGGACGATCTTTTCAGGGTATTGAGCCGAAGAAAAACCAATGCAAGCACCAGGGAAGGGTCCTTTCTTACAGAAGGCGAAGCTAGTGATCATGAAGAAGAGCAGGCTGAGATCGAGAGGCTGATGTCTCGCATGTTTGGGAAAGGTCGTCAAGCAAATTCGGAAGAGGAGAAGACAAGGCACGTTGGTTTGGTCTTTAGGAATCTCACGGTGAAGGGCATGGGCCTGGGCGCGGCACTGCAGCCCACACTGAGCGGACCCTTCCTCAGCTTGCCTAGATTGATCAAGGCTCTAATTACTAGTGGACCAAAGGCTGCCTCCCGAAAGCCACCCGTCAGAACGATATTGAACGATTTTACCGGCTGTGTACGCCCAGGCGAGATGCTCCTCGTACTTGGTCGTCCAGGGTCAGGATGTTCGACTTTCTTAAAGGTGTTGGCAAATCAAAGATTCGGATATGAGAGTATTGAAGGAGACGTAACATATGGCGGAACAGATTCCAAGACTATGGCCAAACACTACCGTGGTGAAGTCCTATACAATCCTGAAGACGATCTTCATTATGCAACCTTGAAAGTCAGAGATACCCTCAAGTTTGCGTTGACGACAAGGACGCCAGGCAAAGAGTCACGAAACGAAGGCGAAAGCCGCAAAGACTACATCAAAGAGTTCCTGCGGGTTGTTGCAAAGCTGTTCTGGATTGAGCATACCATGAATACTAAGGTTGGAGACGGATACGTCAGAGGTGTATCTGGCGGAGAAAAGAAGCGTGTCAGTATCGCAGAAGCCATGATAACAAAAGCCAGTACGCAATGTTGGGATAATTCGACAAGAGGGCTAGATGCCAGTACAGCCTTGGAATACGTGCAATCCTTGCGGTCACTTACCAACATGGCTCACATATCCACCTCCGTTGCGCTTTACCAAGCTGGAGAGACTTTGTACGATCTATTCGACAAAGTCGTCTTGATTGACGAGGGCAAATGCCTGTACTATGGATCTTCAGATAACGCGGCCGCTTACTTCGAGGACCTCGGGTTCCGTCGACCTCAACGATGGACTACCGCCGACTTCCTGACATCTGTCACTGACCCGCATGAGCGTCAAATCAGAGAAGGATACGAAGATCGCATTCCTCGCTCAGCCGAGCAATTCGAAGCAGCTTTCAAAAAGAGTCAGTTGTTTGCGACTAACGTGCAAGATGTCGAGAATTTCGAAGCAGATGCAGAACGTCAAAGACAAGACCGCTTAGCAGCTAGTACCAAGGCCACCAAAGAGAAGAACTACACACTACCATTTTACAAGCAAGTCTGGGCTTGCACACATCGTCAAGGCCTAGTCATGCTTGGAGATAAGCAATCTCTAGGTGGGAAATGGGGCGGAATCCTTTTTCAGGCTTTGATTGTGGGCTCCCTGTTCTTCAACATGCCTAAAACATCCGCAGGTGTCTTCGAGCGTGGTGGTGTGATGTTCTTCACGCTCCTTTTCAACGCTTTGCTTGCTCTCGCAGAGTTGACTTCGGCCTTTTCTAGCAGGCCCATCCTGCTGAAGCACAAAAGCTTGTAAGTTATGCCAATCGTCTCACTCTATCCTTTGCTAAAAGTAGTCGTAGCTCCTTCTATCGGCCCGCAGCTTACGCGATCGCGCAAACGGTTGTCGATATACCCCTCGTCCTCGTCCAAGTCCTCATATTTGACCTTGTGGTATACTTTATGTCTGACCTAGCTCGCACTCCTTCGCAATTCTTCATCAGTCTGCTGATCCTGTGGAGTATTACAATGACGATGTACTCTTTCTTCCGATCTCTCGGCGCGCTCTGCAAGTCTCTAGATGTGGCGACTCAGTTTTCAGGCGTTGCTATTCAGGCACTTGTGGTCTATACAGGCTACTTGATTCCACCGCAGAAGATGCATCCATGGTTCAAATGGCTCGTCTGGATTAATCCTGTCCAATATGGTTTCGAGGCTTTGATGGCTAACGAGTTCTACAATCTCGATATCCAGTGTGTGGCTCCATACCTCGTACCAGAAGGGCCCGGTGCAGCTCCACAATACCAGTCCTGTCTCATTCAAGGAAGTCAACCTGGGCAAACGACTGTCAGCGGAGCTGATTACATCTTCACTGCATTCACTTACACAAGAGCGCATCTTTGGAGAAATTTCGGTATCATCATTGGCTTCTGGCTTTTCTTCGTCGCAGTCACCATGTTTGGTATGGAGATACAGAAACCAAACGCGGGTGGTGGAGCAGTGACTATTTTCAAGAGAGGCCAAGCGCCGAAGTCTGTCACTCAAGCTATGGAGAAGGGTAGCATCCCAGAGGATGAAGAGAAGAAGATGGGCATTTCAGGTGAAGAAAAGATCCTGGAAGAAACCACCAGCTCAGACTCCGAACGAGGCGCCAAAGGCGTTGCTAAGAACAGTTCCATCTTCACCTATAGCAATGTCAACTACACCATACCATATGAGAAGGGTGAAAGGAAGCTGCTGGACGATGTCCAAGGATTTGTCAGACCCGGAAAGCTGACCGCTCTAATGGGTGCATCTGGAGCGGGAAAGACAACGCTCCTGAACACTCTAGCACAGAGGATCAATTTCGGAGTCGTGACGGGTGACTTCTTAGTCGATGGAAGACCTCTACCACGATCGTTCCAAAGAGCCACTGGATTCGCGGAGCAACAGGATATTCACGAGCCTACTGCTACGATAAGAGAAGCGCTCCGTTTTTCTGCCCTTCTGAGACAACCCAAAGAGGTACCTACAGAAGAGAAGTATGCATACTGCGAGACCATCATTGATCTGCTCGAGATGAGGGATATAGCTGGAGCTACCATCGGCGTCATCGGCGAAGGCCTAAATCAGGAGCAACGTAAGCGAGTCACTATCGGTGTCGAGCTTGCCAGCAAGCCAGAGCTTCTTCTGTTCTTGGATGAACCCACGTCCGGTCTTGACTCTGGGGCTGCCTTCAACATCATCCGTTTCCTGCGTAAGCTGGCAGACAGCGGTCAGGCTCTGTTGGTGACCATTCATCAGCCCAGTTCTGTCCTTTTCGAATACTTTGACGAGCTTATCCTACTCAAGTCTGGTGGTCGCGTTGTCTATCATGGCGAGCTTGGCAAGGACTCAAGACAGCTAATCGACTACTTTGAGCGGAATGGTGCACACAAGTGCCCACCACGCGCTAATCCTGCCGAATATATGCTCGAATCCATCGGTGCTGGTGATCCCAACTACAACGGAAAGGACTGGGGCGACGTCTGGGCTCAGTCACCAGAATATGGACAGCGTAACGAGGAGATTAAGTCCATGATCAGCTCGCGACGCAGCGCCACGTCAAGTGACAAAGCAAGAGATGACCGCGAATACGCAATGCCTCTCGGCACACAGATCTATGCTGTCGTATACCGATCCTTCACCAACTACTGGCGTACGCCAGACTACATGGTTGGGAAGTTCATGTTGCACATCGTCACTGGTCTTTTCAACACCTTCACCTTTTACCATATTGGCAACCAATCCATCGACTTCCAGTCGCGTCTCTTCTCCATCTTCATGACCCTCACTATCTCTCCGCCTCTCATCCAGCAACTCCAGCCTAAATACCTCGCTTTCCGGCAGATTTTCAAGAACCGCGAGTCGAGATCTAAGATCTACTCCTGGTTCGCGTTTACTTGTGGCGCCGTCTTGGTCGAGCTACCCTACTCAATCCTGGCAGGCACGCTCTATTTCATGACATGGTGGTGGGGCGCCATAGGCCGAGGATCGTCAATGTTCGATAACGCATACACATGGATGTTACTAATGTTGTTCGAAATCTTCTACGTCGGCTTTGGCCAGGCAATCGCTTCCTTCTCGCCAAACGAGCTGCTGGCTTCCCTCCTAGTCCCTGTCTTCTTCCTCTTCGTCGTCTCCTTCTGCGGTGTCGTTGTTCCATTCGCCGCACTACCCCACGTAAGCCCCACCGTCCCGCTTACACCTGCTTCCTAGAAGCTTTCGCTCGCTGACATAATTCTACAGTTCTGGAAATCATGGATGTACTACCTCACCCCCTTCCGCTACCTCCTCGACGGCTTCTTGGGCGCCGCCGTCCACGGCCGCGCCGTCATCTGCTCCTCCACCGAATTCGCGCGCTTCCCTCCACCGCCTGGCCAAACATGCCAATCCTACACCCAGGCCTTCATCGCCACAGCAGGCGGCTACGTCCAAAACGGCAGTGATGGCTTGTGCGAATTCTGCCAGTACGCGACTGGTGATGAATTCGCAAGGGGGTTCAATGTTTACTATAGCAATAGGTGGATGGATTATGGGGTCTTTTGGGCGTTTTGTATTTTTAATTTTATGGTCGTGTTTGCGTGTTCCTGGCTTTTCCTGGGGGGTGGGAAGAGGATCAAGGATTTCTTTAGCCCGAGTGCGAGGAGGCAGGAGAAGGCGAGGAAGGTGGCTAATGAGAAGGTTTGAAGAGGTGGGGTTTGGCCGTGCTTTGGCAGCGATTTTCGTGGTATATACATTGGGTGGGTAGGATAGAATATTGCATAGCGATGGCGATGGTGATAGATAGAGCAGTGTGCGATAATGCAAGTAACGACGTTTAATTTAGTCAAGATGCGATGAGTGAGTCTGCGAGGCTGGATTCCGTTGAGAAGCCCAAGGTTTCGTGGCCATAAGGCCCGGTTTGAGGTGCTGGAGCTGGACCAGCAACATCCAGGAACTAAAGCTCCGGACCGGACAAAGTATCCTCCGGCTAAGACGTCAGAAGTCAACGGGACTACAACGATATTGTTACCTCTCTTGCGGACATGGGATAAAGAGATAAGCAAACTGTGCGCGTCTGCTCGAGCTATGTCGCAACAAGAGACTAAGCTCCGAGCACTAACATTGCGGCTTACTTGAAGCTATACAAATCCCTCGCAGCGTTCCTCCTCCTCGACGCCGACAGCCATTGGAGGTAGGCAATTCGATTACATCGAGACATGACGCCTCAATTGAGCTAGTTGATGGGGCAAAAGAGGAGATGATGATGATATCACATGTATTGAAAACGCAGTGAAGCCTGCCTTCCTTCCTGCATCAAGCAGCAACGCTACTTGCGAGTATTGATAAATGACTTCAAACCCTCTCACCCCCTTCTCAAAGAAGCGAAAAACCCCGATCATCCTTCAAAGCTTCCTATTGGCTCGATGAGATGTGCCACGGTGGCGATATACTGCAACGGATAGAAATTGCGAATATTCGCTGTTCAACGTGGGAGAGTATCAATGCGCGCACTGCCATACGCTGACATATACCACCAACCCTTGTTCAAACCTATGTACTCCTACGCAACAGCTGGAGATTGATTTTTAATACACCGATGTCTTCCGTGATGAAAGTCGCGCGTTAGATGGCAATTTGGAGAGGGTCGTGCGAAGGGTGGGGGTGTGATACAACACCGCAGTATACGAGGCGCTTGGCCTGCACAAGAGGGAGGTTGTATAGATACAGGCAATATGTTCGGCAAAGGGTTGATGGGAGTGGGAACGGACTTTGAGTCTTCTTGTCAAGAGATATAGATTTGGTAGTAAACGTTCGAATGATGGCAGTAGAAATATTTGTGTGACCGTCTACTCTATCTGCCGCTGCTGAGCGCATCTCAGTCCATCTATCAGATCCCATTCCCCTTCTCACTCTCATGAAAGACCCCCATCCCCTCCGCCTCCTTCTCCGCTCGCACATCCTCCACAAGCCCATACTCCCTCGCCTTCGCATCAATGCCCTCATCCGTCAAGAATTCCAGCTCTTGTGCCGCTTTCACGTATCCGATATTCTCGACGTAGCCCTTGGCGAAGATGATGTCGATTTCCTCGAGCGAACGTCTGGCGGTTTCGGGGTATGTGAAGTAGATCACTGGGAGGAAGCAGGCGTTTACGACGGCGAAGAAGAGATAGGTGCCCCAGTGGATGTTGGTGATCATTATGGGGGTTATCATCACGATGACTAGGAATGAGAGTCAGACGTTCGAATTTTGACCCGATGAAGGGGAACGGCAATGTTGGGAAGGACTCACGGAAGTTGAATAGCCAATTTGAGCAGGTCGAGAGGGCATTCGCCTTCTGTCGCGTCTTGATTGGGTTGATCTCTGCTGGGTATAGCTGTGAAGTGTCAGCTTGATGCAAGATCTACCAAGGCGATGACTCCCTACCCAAGGCAAAGGCAACCAACTCGCGCCAAAACTCGCAATATACGTGAACAATCCCACCGCAGCTCCCTTGGCAGCAGCACCCGTGCCAGGTATTAAGCACGAAAAAACAATAACCATACTCAAGCACTGGCCTACCGTTCCCCAAAGGAACAGCTTGCGCCTCCCAACGCGCTCGATGATGAACCAAGACACGGTAGCGAAGATGGCGTAGACGATCATGTTGACGCCGCCCAGAAGTAGCGAAATGTTATGGGATTGACCAATCGACTGCTCGAACAAGATAGGGAAGTAGTAGATTATAGCATTACATCCACCCACTTGTTGCATGAATTGGCTGCTCACGCCAAGCATCATACGTCGGAAATGCTGCGTCTTCCCACCCGTGAAGACGGCTTTGAGAGGCGTGCCTTTTCGGCCTGCGTAGCCTGATGCTTTGATACTGTCCATTATGATTTGCTTTTGCAGTTGGGTCTCTTTGTCGTCGATCTCAAGGCCGCGGAGAGCTGCGATCACCCTCTCGCCTTCTTCGTACCGCTCTCGAGTCAGAAGCCAACGAGGTGATTCAGGCAGCCAGATCATGCCGATGACGACAATGAGGGCAAACACGATTTGAAATGCGATGGGGAAGCGCCAGGAAAGGTTTGGTGAGCCGCTGGACAAGGAATGTCAGTCTTAGCATGGAAATTCTAGACAGGGGAGAATGCGTACTAGCTGGCACCATAGTCGATCCAGTACGCAACGAGCGTTCCAAAGGCAATGACACCGCCTTCTATACATATCAACAAGCCTCGGTTGCTTGTTCTCGAGCATTCAGCCTGATATGTAGGTATGGTAGAAGTATTGATCCCATTCCCAACTCCCGTAATCGTACGCCCAATGATGAATTGAGCCAAAGGCGTAGCACCTCGTTCAGATGTTATCTGTATGATAACGCCCAGGATCATGATGCTCCCACCCAAAATCATCGCCTTTCTTCGGCCAAGGTAGTCACCAAAAGCTAATATGAAGATGGCACCGAACAAACAGCCGATCTCATAGATGGCTGTCACGAATCCTTGCATGGTCGAGTTACCTTTGGTGGCTGTGAAGAGGTCGTTGAAGGCTGGAGCGGTAATGATGCCGGACATGACACCTTGGTCATAGCCGAAGAGGACGAAGCCTGTTGTTGCGACTGTGGAGACGGCAAGGGAGAGAGCATGGCCGGTCAGGCCCATGAATTTTGGGGGTGCCATTGCTGGCTAGTTGTTTCTATAATCCTATACTTCTGACAGTGACCGAAGAACTATACGAGTGAAACAGAGTAGTCAAGAGATCTTATATGAAAAGACAGAGTACCAGACATGGAGAATCGAAGATAAACATGAAATAAACCTCGGTGAAAGGTGAAATGTCCGACTCAACATGCATGCCATCGTCACTAGCATCGAAGCAGCGGGCCATTTCTTGCCCGCTGCATGTTCTCAATGCCATCATTGGACATACATGGAAAAGTATGAATAGTCGGGAAGAGCTAATTTCTCAACGGCGCAGGAGATCTAAACCACGAAGAGAGCAATGCCGAACCGTTTTTACCCCGCAAAGTGTATACCTCGGCAACAAGATAATCAAGGCATGCCGATGGAAAACGAGTTGCCAAGACTTGAGATGGCAGTATTCTGCTTTTCCAGCTGTTTGTACTTCTCTCAACTATTCGGTTTGCTGGCATGTTGTCAATGAGCGCGATGTGAAAGGACGAAGGCGTGGAAAGTGAGCCCACCTCGGCAGGCTTCAAATGGCAGAGCGGAACCCATCCGCGCTCCGCTAGTCCTACCAGCCCAAGCTGAACAATCCACGACTGGGGCTTGTAGCTCGGACGGGTCCGGCCGGGTCAGTATATCCTCAGTATATGCGCTAATATCAGGGTTGAGCCGGGGTAAGGAATATGCTCGGCATATGCTCGGAGCTCATCTCGGGTCAAAATTTTGCTCCAGGGCAAGGACCCCAGGAATGATAGCATATGCTTAGCATATACCGATAAATTTCAAAGGGACCTCCCACTATAATGGCACAGACAACATATAAAGGGCGCCCAATGATGGCTTTTCTTCCACTCGCTCGCACCCAGACTGCGAAAAGGTGTTTTCCAGCACCTTGGAACAGTGTTGACCCCCGGACCCCGAAGCATGCTCCTTATCAACCATGCCCCTAACAAAAACCTCCCACCTCTCCGAATTCACCCGTCCGCCTCCTGATTCTGCCACCTTCGCCTTCCCTCCACCTCTGATGACATCGCCCTATATCCCACCCACGCTGATCTTTTTCCGCGCCAGCGCAACCCTTGGTACCAAAATGCGTTGGCATGCTACCCATACCGAGTATATCAAAGTCGTTCAAGGCGCCGTCCTGGTCACGGTATCCGGTGTGACAAGGACATATACCAAAGATGACGGGGTGGTAGAGGTACCGAGATATGCGAGACATGAATGGATGCGCTTCGGCAGGCCAGCCGAATTATTGTCGAAGGGTCAGCGAGAAGCGCAGGATGCCTGGACGAGATTCGAGTGAGAAAAAAAATTGTGTGAGTATAGGGATATCGATCTCATAGTGGAGGAATGGGCATCCCCAAAAGAGGGACAAAAGGAAATCTTCTTCTGAAACCTCTTCTCGACAGCTGGCGAGCCGCAGTATAAATCGTCGATAACTGGGTCTGTGTACAATATGCTGACGATCCTGTGTGTGATGTGGGGATTGTACAACCATCTCGTCTTGGTAGATTTCGGAGGCTGGAAGGGTGGATGGAGGGTGGTAATTGAGAGTGCGTTCACTTATGCTGTGATGGGCACTCTTGTGCTTCTAGGAAAGACACTAGGCTTGAAGGCTGTCAACGAGGAGTACACGCCTCAGCATCTCATGAAGACTTGGGAAGAAGATGAAAAGCACACTATCAGAAAGGTGAAACAATCTGCTCTTGCAGCTGCGGGGACCCGGTAGAAGGTGGCCCCAAAAATAGTAGCGAATTTCAGGTTTCGAAAGTCTGCGGCATGGATGAATGAGAGGGCACTCTTCTTCATTATTTTGACGACCAGACCGTGATTACCGCTCCCAAAATCCAGAAGACTTAAGTTGATCTGGTATGGAAGATGCGATGTAATGACGCTGTCGACTGCGGTGCAGAGGTGATTGTGGTGTGTCGATAATGGCTTGGAGTTTCCAATGCCACTCGTCTCGAACATATTCCAAGTATCGGTAGAACGCCAATTGAGCGGTGCGTCCCGCGCGGTATATCGACTTTCGATCGTGGGCTACCATATTGTCTACCCTCTTCACTAAACGCAGACGCAGGATACTAGCCCCCATAGCACATCCTACCCTTGTGACCGAAATCGAACCCATCTTATCGAATCTCCCAAGGCCTGGAGCTTTCACTAGTAGCCACTTGGATATTTCGTTCAACGATGATACAGCCTCAACAAGTCTTCCCCGCGCGGTGTTATCATCTGATTCGCATACAGCTCGCTAACATTTGGCCGATTGGTCTCCCCAAGATTTTGATGTTGTCTCCATTGCAATCAGACGGATTGTAATCTCGAACTGTGTTCATGGTATCGATAGAATACCGATTGAGCAGTGCCTGAGTCCTCGCTGAAGGGTTTTGTTGGTGTAGAGAATTGGTACAGCTTCATCCTCGACTAGCTTGCAAGTCAGAGGATGAAGATGGAAATGGTGCTGTCTGGCGTGTCTCTCAGTCGCTTGTACCGTCTTCGTCTAAGAATGTTCCATCCCACATCATATCCATGAACGGCCTGTCCAAGTACTGCGTTACCCCCTTTTGATGAAAATTGAGTTCAAGATGCTCGCTCGGATATCTTGCAGCATCAGTCGGAGATGTGCGTCTTAGTCTAAAGGCGGAGTTGTCTACCGTTGCACTGGCGAGGCCGGTCGTGGGTGGAGAAGTCTCTACCAGAAGTCTGGGAAATGATCGAATAGCTAGCGCTGTCCAGAGTGCCGAAGACGATGAGACGGTATTCTGGATTGTATTGGAGCTTCTTGAGTGCCTTGTCTGCAGGGAAGTAGGTTAGTAGAGCTCTCAATTCCTTCACCGAGCGAGACACGACTTACCATGATCGGCAGCGAAGCCGGCGCGAATCCAACAATGAGTGTCGATGATAAGGAAACGCTTCTGGCAATCGATGAAGCTGTTTGAATTGACGGTTTTGTTTGCTTCGTCGTGCACTCATGCTCCTTTCCACAAAGGCTCACGCAAAGCTTCTAGACGTTGAAGTGGAGGCTGCGCTGGATTTGGCTGACGTAGTAGACTGGGTTGATCATCAAGATTTGCACAATCCCGAAGCCAACTGGTAGGGCGCTCCGAATTGCGAGGATGTTTTCTTTGCAGTTTATCAGCCCATCGGTATAACGATAGCAGAATCCGCCAAACATGCGGAGGCGGGCGTAAGGGCCGTGAAGGTGGAGTATGAAGAGCTGCCTGCTATCTCTACCATTGAGGAGGCTATTGCCAAAGTAAGCTACTAGCAACATGGTCTCGCATGGCAAGAATCGTTTTCAGCATGGAGCCTGCGTAGCGTCGTCCCCCATACGGTGAAATAATCCGCTCTCACAGCTGCTGCGTTGACGCTTACTTCGAGTATGTTTCACTCATCTCAAAACAAGTTCCTGGCATCGGTAGAATGCCAGTTGGGCAGTCCCTGGGTCCTCGCTCGTACCTCCTTCGTCTAAGTGGACAAATGACGGTGTATTTGACATAGGACGTAGCTGGGCTCGAAATGAGCTGTATCGGTACGCTTGGTTTGTTCTTGTTCTGGCTTGTATACTTGTATTATACAAGAGGTACATTTATACCGGAAAAAGAGGAAGCAGGATTTTTTTTGGCGAGTTTGTCAGCCAGCTCTTCTTCGGAGTTCATCATTGCTGCTCAAAGTTGGACCAACAAGGGAGGTAAGCAGCCAGGCTAGGTGTCAGGACAAGTGCCATTCAAGAGCATTGGGGCGGTCAGCGTATTACAGTTTTGAGGTGAAACGTCCCGCCGAAATTGTCTGTTGGTGCGTTGATTAGAGCCAGCAGTGATGGTCAAAGAGAGTAGCTTACCTCAGTGGCTGACCATATGCCATCGAGTGGAATAGATCACTCTACCAGCTTCTTGACAGAAGAGCCGAGCTGATCCTGCTGGGTAGATGACGGCACAGTGGTGCTCGGTATCGGCAAAGAAGAGCAAGAAAAATACTGACGATGCAAGCTTTTCCAAATGAATGTGTGCATGGTAGTCTGATGGCGTTTTCCACGTATCCCTCATCATTCTCTTCGAGGGAGATGTCACTGTACCATCTCAATGCTGAGTCAAGACTCTGAGGTGACGGCCCACAAGGCTTGCTGAGTTCATTCCTCCACCATCGAAAGGTACGGTGCCGAAGAAACAAAATGGAAGGCTCACGGTGTCAAAGCTCTTGCTTCAGTCGAGTAACGCTCCAAACATGAATGCCATCGCTAAAATCATTTGTTCTTGAGTCCACGTAGCCTTGGTTATTGGTGAGGGTATCGCCTATGCTGGAGTAGACGGAAGATGGTGTATTTCAGGTGAGACATGGCTAGGCTCCAGAAGAGCTGTATACCACTGTTGGGAGGAGTAGCGTCCCGCTGGAAGTGTCTGTTCGTGTCTTGGTCAGAGTCGGTCACAGCAGACAAGGAGGTTAACTTACCATGCAGCTGCCGAATACGATGAATGTATGGCGTGGACATTGACGAGAATTTGTCTTGATGTGATAATCAGAATTTGGTGAGCAGAAGTTCCTAAACTGGGAGGCGGACGAGGCTGGAAAGATGCTGTCTCTCCTATATATGTATGACAAGAGTAACAAAATTGGGGAAGCGAGCGGTGGTGGAGGTCGAGGATATGGTTGATGAAGGTTTGAAAAGGTGAGTGTTTTGGTACGCAATCTAAATGTGCTAGGAAATGTTCCGAAGTTTAATTTGGAATTTCATACAGAAGCGTGTAATGAATATCTTTATGTCTATGAATTCTGCTGTCACAAGGGCACACTTCGTCATCTAGCTGGTCGGATATCGATACCTTGAACATTGAGAGGCTTCGCTTGAGCTGCGTTAGGTTTAGGTCTTGAACAATGATTAGTGGAGTTCGCAGGTAATGGGGCAAGAAGCCTGTGGTAGTAGCGATAGGATGTAGCTGAAGCCAGGCTACTGTGTGTACAAAGAAAAGAAGCCCAGATGTATGGTCAGCTCTGGGGTAAGTAGGCTGCTTTGTTGTCCAGAGTGTGTGGAGATGGAAAGTACAAAATACGAGTGCTGGGCTTTTCATGTAACAGGACATTGGTGAATGCCCATACTTCATGGGCTTTGGTGAAGATGCATGTGGCAAAGGTTGGATTCAGATTGGTGAAGGAGCATTTGTGGGTGAAAGCCATCATGATGACGTTCTGTGAATTGAAGATGTGATAATTGGTATCTAAGTAAGGTGACCTCAGTCTTAGTGAGGTGAGCATTCAAATTAATCTCAAACCCTCTTCCTCAGATGAGTCTGGCGTGATATAGAGATTCCTCCCCAAGAAGATACGCATCGTTTGCAAGGAGGCATAGAAATCCATGAATGGCCTCTGATTTGCTATGGTCTCCGCCACCAGTGTTTTCGTTGGAATACACAGCAACTGAATACAGATCTTAGTTCACTTCCTCGCCAATGCGGTAAGACCCAACCAAAGCTCTTTTCAGGTAGACTTTCAATGGACAATTGTCAGGGGTCATGATGGAGCCACGAGCCTCCGATATGGACTCTAGGAATCTGGCGAAGAGAGCTGCAACGATCAGAGAGCCCAATTCGCATGCCGACCGCTTCAAAATGTTCTCGACAGTGTCTAAGGCTTGTCCTTCATCGGATCTGGAGGCTTGATTCGGAGGTGGGCCAAGGAAAATTTCTGGGACTTCAGATCTGCTGCATCTCCGACATAGCAGTCCTGGTGCCAAAACATTCTTTGCATTTATGCCATCTGGGACATGTGGGTAACGCTCTGGCCCAAGATACCATCTCTCTTTGGTGGATTTCTTCGCGGTATCGACTGTAGTATTTCATGGATAAACCAGAGCCTAATTCAATATGAGGCCTGCTCACGGGAGTTCTCCATACCATCCCGGTGTCTTATTAGGTATCTTAGAAAAGCTGCTCTCCTTCATTGACGTTCGAACAGTCGCGTAGGAAGCTGGGAGGTCCGATGATGGGGTGGACGATGCCTATAGATATGCCCAAGGCTTTGGTTTCGGAGGCCTGCATTGAGAGCCTGATCAGCTCAACACAGAAGTCCATCACATAGTACCACGAGTGACAAGCTCGGCATAAGAAAAACTAGCTACATCGAGGAGGTCTGTCGGGCTCTGTTTCTATTTGTTCAAGATATGCCAAGAGCCGGACTAGACTTTGTCCGCTCCGGATCGACAGCTAATTGTAAAAAGCATCTTCCAGTCTTATGAGGAGGAGATGATAGATGATAGGTGCTAGCATGGGTGCTAGAAGCTTAGATGTTTCTCACAAATTTGACTCTTATTGAGCAGTTGTCGTCCGCTGGCTGGAAGTTGACCACATCTCATCGCAGCTCGACCTGGATATACCACTCCTCATGACTATATGGCATACTTGAGATCGTTGAAAGTGTGATGGAGACAGCCTTGACCCACCGATCTTGTGAAGTCTGTCTCATGAATAACATCAAACTCCCTCGCATGCATCTGATATTCGCTGGTCAAATAGTTGACAGTAAGGGATTCATGCTTGTTGGAGATTCGCAAGAACCATTCCATCTATGCTTCTACACCTCTATATGCGGCAAAATCTTTCAGATTTTCAGCCTTGGCCCTTTACACGCTTTCCAAAATTCCCACAACAGGTCCCACACTCGCAGTGTAATGAATCAACCCAAACCCAATAACCCTCCCACCCTTACTCTCATCCAAAACCTCAAAATTCACAGCCCTCGCCCTTCCCACCGCTCCAACCACAAACTCCTGAACGCCACACAAAATCTGACCCAATTGCCACCACGTAACACTGTTCCACATATTGTTATGGACGCTAATACTGAGCATTTCATTTTCTGCGCTCAAAGTCCTTTTCGCATTGTACTGGAAGTATGGGAACGTCATACTGTCGTTAGGGTGTGCGACTTCCTCGGCATTTGTACTTGAGAGAGCGCCGGTGAAGAGGGATTCGAGGATGGGGTAGGGGATGGGGACGGTGCCGATCTTGGTTATGGAGAGTTTGAGGGGTGTGCCTTCGATTTGGTAGGGGATCGGGAGGGGAGGGTCGATAGTTTCTTTGACTGAATTTGGCCTAGAAGCATTGGCTGAAGGTGAGAAGAGGAGCGTTGTGTTGATCGTCTTGAGGAAGGCTTCGCTAGAGAAGGAGGGCGAAATGGGCGGTGTGGCCCTCTTAGACACCGATGTGGCCGTGGTAGACGACCACAAACTGCCCAGCGCTATTCTGCCCACTGCATCCTTATCGACCCAAAAATGTGTTCCCTGATCATGCCCTGCAACTCCAGCCTGCGGATCGCCTAGCATGAAGGATGTCAGCCCCAGCAGGATGTCGTCCAAATCTAACCAAGTTATGTCATGGTCGTCGTCGGCGTAGATGATGATTGACACTCTCTGCTGTGGGCCATGTAACTCGTTGTACCGGTAGCGATTGTTTGGTATTCGATCATCTGGATGTGCTTCAACCTCATTGATGATCTTCAAGCGCGCCCCAACGATCACATAGCTAGCGTCGCGTCCAAACTCGGGAACAGCTACCCCTATACTATTTAAAACGAGCGTGAGAGTGGTGCCAGAAATGGGAAATGAAATTGAGACAGCGACTTCCGGTAGAAGCAAACTCGAATTAGATGACTGAGCCAAGCCAATGGCGACTGGCGTCATGTTCGCCACTGCATTCGCAACGAAGGTCAAGATTCCTTGTCCAATGGTGCCTATGCCAAACTTGTTGACTTGGAATCGACAAGCCCAGTCACGATAACTTCCCGTCGCTGGGTCATGCATGTAGAATTGATTGAGCCCTTCAAGGACATTTTGAAGATCTTGCCACGAAACGTGACGAAGCTCATGCGAGCGGACTCTGATTACCAGTCTACCGCGAGGGTTGTCGAAAGCCTTGCTGACTTCAAAGAAATTGTTGGTGATGGCGGCATCAGGTTCTTGGTCGACGAAGGGCTGGATATGGACTAGGGTAACAGCGAGTAAGCATGAAGCCTCTTGGCCTACGCCCCCTATTGGTCGACCGATGAAGTTGATCATCAAGGTTATGGCGGTGCCGCTTACCGGAAAGGCAAAAGGGTCTTCGAGGAGCATGAGACTCGAGTTGTATGGCTGTGACAATTGAAGGCCAGCCTCCGCCCTAGTAGTAATTGCACCAGCTGTAAAAGACGACCACAATGTCCCCTGCCCTATTGTACCAATGCCATCTACATTGATTAGAAACATTGAGCCTTGATTGCAAGGGCTACCGGTATTCGGGTCTCGCTGCATGAGCCAGGAGAGCCCGTCAAGCACAGCGTCAAGATCATGCCATGACATGGTGTGCCCGGTTTCGAGTGACGTATAGACGTATACCAAAATCTTCCTAGGGCCAAATCGTTTGCTATATTGGAAATTGCTGTTGGTGATTGGATTGTTGGGAATTGTTTCGACTTTAGAGGCTATCTCTGAAAGGGCACTGCGGAGAGTATTTATGGCCTCAATGCCAAAGCCGGGGACGCTTATACTGAAGTAGAAGAATAGCAGCGTGATCGAAGTGTCGACTATAGGGAATGTATATGGGGCTGTTGCTCTAAGCAATTGCAATGCCGATGTCGAAGTCATGTTTAGAAGTTGAATCGGGACGTCGCCGGTAAGTGCCCTCTTCTCCAATCCATGCTTCCTAGGTATATGCCAAATCTGTCCACTGCCCATATTGATCCCATCGGCTTGCAACATAAACTGCAAGTTCTGCATGTGAGGAGATGCACTAGGACCAGATCCGCCGCCTATCATGTATCCCTGCAACCCTTGCATGATTCGGCATAGCACATCATATGTCATCTCGTAGAACGGTATCCAATCAACATGGATCGCAGTCTGGCCAGTAATGCTGCTATCTAGTGTATGCTCTTGGAATGAGGTGATGGGTACTACCTGTTCAGACGCCGGTAAGTCTCGATAGACGCGGTTGAAGAGAAGGCTGAATTGACTCGCTGGGATCGGAGTCCCTAAGTGACGGAAGCAGAGATCAAGTCCGGTGTGAAAAATATAGATGCAATCATCATTGGTCGACGATGACAACCTGGTTATATTGAGCAGCTGAAGCATAGTCTTCTTGGCTGCTGTAGGTAGGCGTGGAGGACTTCCGTCAGCTATTGCCCTACTTTCCACCGCGACTTGACTGGGGGTATAGCACACATAGCCGGTCCCCATATCAGCCTTCTCGAATGTGATCAGGTCGAACGTGAGGACCTGGAAATGCTGCTCTCGACCCCGTACACGTGGTCGAGTGCCCTTCATATACATCCACAGCCCAGTCAATATCCGCTGCAACCCAAGCCAAACAAGAGTCGCCCGCGGGCTTCCTTGGATAATCATTGAAATTCTATTCCCATTCGCATTGAATACTTCAGTGTATTGAAAAAGATTCTTTGGCACTCGGTCTTCTGGATTCTTTGTGTAGAAAGACTGCATTTTTGCAAAGGCGCCTTTGAACATGCTGTTGACTTCTGGACCCGGTATCGCCTGGCCAAACGAGCGGAAACATGACTTAATACCCACATCCGATATGACAGTACAGTGCCCTGTAGGCGATGGGAGTGAGATGTTTGTAGTACTGGCAGGGATTTGCAGGATAGTCTCATTGACAAGCTCCGCCCTCTTCTCCGTCCTTTCCAGGCCTTGGGGCAGTCCCGGTCGAAGTGGATCATGGCCCAGACTCCCAAAACCTATCATACCTTCCCCCGCAATGTCCATTTCAAATAAAAGCTCGCGACAATCATCTCCCTTCATCCACTCCAGCAGTCCGGATATAGTCCAGCTTAGCTGCTGCCACGTGATAATTTGCATGCTACTTCGACTGAAAACATTGAACCATAAATGGCTGACATTATCGCGGTACCAGAATCTGTTGCCGGGTATTGGCATGTCTGCACGACTTGCTACAGAGTTGCCGATGCGGCGAAGTGCATTGGTGAGGCCCGCTCCGACTTCAAATGATGGTATGGGTTCTCCTCGGTATGTGATGACGAGAGTGACAGGGGTACCTGGAATTGGATATGGGATGCAAGTAGAATGCATGTTGAGGTTGATGGATGCTAGCGTTTTATTTGCAATCCTCTTTTCGACTTTGATGAGATTCCTTGCGGCAAGTGTGCTGTTTGAGTCCGCTTTTCCGATCTCCACGAGAGAGCCGTGAGCGACGTTACCCTGGCCCGGTCGACTGACCCGAAAGTCCAAAGCCTGGAAGTGTGTTTCGGAAGGCGGCCAAGATCCCGTCACGAAGTGCGAAAGGGCTATCAGAATACCCACTAGCTGTGTCCAGGTTACTTCGTGTCCGGCGTGTTCAGTAACAATGATTGTTACATTCTCAAATTGAAACTCGTACGATCCGTCAATAGAGTCAAAAGGGTGATTATCCGCCCGCATGCGCGCACTTCGAATAGCCCATATAAGGTTGCTACGCAGCTCGGAACGTGGAATCGCAGAACCAAGATCGGTAAAGAGGAAGCTGTCGCGGCTGCGAGGAATAGGGAAAGGGACCGAAGCGGGAGTGACAAGCGGTGGTGGGAGTAGAATCGCCGGAGTCGATGCATTGGAGATTGTCGTATACAGAGCCCTCTTCTCGACCACCCTGGTTGCAGGTAAAGAACGGGCATACAGAAACGTCCCGAAGCCCACTCTACCCTGCTCCTCAAAGTCGATCTCAAAAACTAGTACCTGACTATGATCTTCCGCACAGAATTGCAACATTCCAGCCAGAATCTGGCTCAGCTTCAGCCACGTTATCGTTTTGTCTCGGTATGCTACCATGGTAATTACCATCAGCTGGTCATCAGAGACGTATCGGAAGTTGTCATTCGTAATACGATCATTGGGTGTCTGGTGTAAAATTGGCAAAATGTATTGTTGGGCACCCATGAGTGTGGCGGTGACTTCCTGGGGTGGAATGAGATCACCGAGGAAGGTAAATGTAAAGAAGATATCTGTGCCTACAACTGGCCATACCATAGATGTCATGACGGCACTGAGCGAGATGGATGTGTTCTTATGCGCGTCTGCCAAATACAAGGGAGCATTGTTCTCTAGTCGCAGTAGCTGCTCAGCTCCTGGGTTTGTCTTTTGGGACGATGCGGACCCAGGAAGGTCTCCATTTTTGCTTTGTGACCTTTTTATTACCTCGCCTCCTCCTGGTTTGTCGAACGATATCGTACCGAGACCAAGCTTACCTAGGATGTCATCGAAGATCCTGAATCCAAGTACCTGGTAATGCTCCTGCGTGAGATTGTTTTCACTGAAGGAAGTAGCGAATTGATAGAGGCCAAAAAGAACACCGAACAACTGCCTCCATGATATTGTCTGATGATGGTATGTAAAGACGGTCACGGCTACCCTAATTTCTACGCCACGTCTGGGCGGGAAGAAATATTGGTAATGACTGTCTGTTATTGGGTCATTCTCACGTCCGCTATCTAAAAACGGACGAACTTTGGCTAGAGCGCCTTGGAGTGTGGATTTCACGATGTCTGGTGGTATCGAAATTCCAAGAAAGTAGAAGTCAAGGAGGAGAGTGGTTCGGGCGATGGGAAAAGGCATTGGTTCATCATTCGCATTCTGACCTAACAACAGGCTTGTCGCGTTAGGCACTAGGAGGTTAGTCTCGTTGGCAATTGAGGTTAACGGTAGCAGCGATGCTCTCTTCTGGGCGTTGCCCAAGCCAGGTGGAAAGTACCATATCAGTCCAAAACCAACATCTGTTGAAGGGACTGCCTGAATCTTGAACTCTAGGGCTTGGTAATGCTCGTCTGGAACGCCTGCCCCGCCACTCATGAATCGATACAATGACAACAGCACTCGGGATAACTCTTTCCACGTTATGTCTTCTCCCATGTTCGCCACGATGAGCATAAGCATGTTGCCATTCTCGCGGCGATATTCAAACCGACGATTGGGGATTCGCTCTTCAGGATGTGCTTCAACATGGTCGTTAATGGCTTGTTCCGCCCCAGCGAAGGTCCACTCAACCTCGGCCTGCGGAATCGCCCGACCTAGCGAGGTGAAGGCTAGGATGATTTTGCGGTAGGTAACAATGTCTAGGGGCGTGGCAGGCGTTGTAAGTAGCTGGAGCTGAGTTGCGTTTTTGGTTGCGTTTTTGGTTGCGTTTTTGGTTGAGAACGCCGCTGGGAGTGCGGCTGCAGTCGCTAGTAGAGCGCTGAGAAGCAGGGATAATGAGACAATTGTGCTGCAGATACCCTTCATTGTAGGCATTTGTTAATGAAGGACAACGCAGGGCCCGACGTGCTAATTAAGCTCAAAGCATTCGAGGTAGACGTGGGGCGACTCAAAACCGTTGGGAGACGCGAGGTAAATATGGAGCGTCTGTTGAGATTGAGAACCTGGTAGCGCGCTGTCACATTTCGCGATATCCATCCTCGCGCGTTCGCGACGAACGCAGGTACTGGCGCATAGTCTGCTGTTGAAAAGAGTGGACGCAGGGTCACACCTAGCTCTCAAAGACAAGAAACAGATCGGTCTTATGTCCAAAATAATCATGCACTATTAAGAGTGGGCGTGGCCGAGAAATTTGGTTTCCCTACAATTGCTCTCAGTCGAAGGAGAGATTTCAGTCTGAGCATGGAAGGCGAAAGAGTAAATGGACCTCGAACGGTTTCTGCTGCGAATGCAAGCTTCTTGGTCATACTTTATGCTCTTCAAGCTCGTAGGCTATTACCAGCAAAGCACCATAGCGTGAGCTTGACATTCAACCCAAGGATCCTGGTATCGGGACAGGAAGACCTTTCGCATTGTTTTCTTCGCGCTGCTTTTTGTCCATCTCTTCATTCAACGGCTCAGCGACCAGCCGTTGCAAAGTATGTAGTAGCTGCAAGTTTGCGTCTTGCTGTATCTGATCCTTCCACTCCTCATAGACGTCCCACCACCATTCATGTGTCGCTCCGTCTCTTCCAAGATGTCCTCCAATGCCATCGCTAGCCACTCTCTTCTGCCAGGGTTTGTCGACGATGTAGTGCAATCCTTTCACCTCTTCGTCCCGCCAGATGTTTGGATGCCATTGTTTCATTGTCTTCAAAGCATTGTATTTCCAAGGTAGAGATAGCCACTTTCCACGGAAGAATTCTGCTAGAAAATCCTGGTCTGGGAAGTGGTAGCTCTTAAGGTTGGGAGAGGTCAGGAAAAACTGGTACATAGTTTGCCAGAGTTCTTCGTGGGGTTTGTAGAGAAAAAGGCCGCCATTGAGGAGGGCCAAAGTGTGGGGGGGAGCTAAATCAGATGGAATGGGAGATCCTGTCTCAAGCGCAGAAGGATGTTGAAGATTGGTGTATCCGCAGTTCTCTTTCTTCCAACTGTCAGGAGCCCAGTCATCATGATCTAGATTACAAACACAGGCATGAGCTGCGGCAATCCACATCTTGTCTGGGAGGCCGAGGTTGAATATTTCGTCCATATTTTTGTAAATTGTGATATCGGCGTCAAGGAAACAGCAAACATCGTAATCAAAAAGCTCGAAAGCACGAAGCTTGGTCCATGTGTCTGCGAAACGTTCTGCTATGAGGGTTCCTTTCTCGCCATTGGGTAGTAGTAATGGTTCGATGGGCCTGAAGATCAGGTTGCTGTGTCTGGCCTCAAGATTCAGAGCTTCAACGCTGGAATGCTCAAGCGATGCTGTTACGAGTACAATAAGAGGGTAAAGAGATGAGTGTTTGGAAAGGCTATGAGATAGAGTAATGACCCCAGGCGTGTAAGACTGTTTGGTGAGGAGAGTCACCCAAGCACGTTTGGGCAGCTCGCCCCCGTCGCTGGACTTATTGTCAGGCATTGTTACCGATTGAGTAGTCCAAGTCCCAGTACGCGTTCCCCTAACAGGAGCCCGTTGCTTTGCCTGTTTCTCTCAATAGCTGAGCAGAAAGAAATAAGAAAGATATGGGGGACCAGAGTGAGTACAGAAATGAATGAGAGTAGGGGTATATCAGTCGTCCACTGTAAGCCTGATGCTTAGACTTCCAATCGCGGTGTTGTCAGAGTGGGAATGATTATTGCAACCATTGAGTACGCAACGAGAGTAGGAAGCGTTATAAGTTGGTATTGGTGGGCATGCTGGGACCGTCGTCGTGAAGCAGAGGAAATGCCAAGCCCGGATGTAATGTACTGATGTCACCCAGCACAATTTTTCTACAGAACCAAAGGCAAGCGCAAATCAAGTACAAGAAATATGGCTTCTTGTGCGCAGAAGTAAGTAGGTCAATCAGCTTACTTGAAGCCTGCTGTGCTAATAATCACATCTTTAGACACACAAGTCCTCACCATCAGCCCTTGCCGGCGCAATTCCAAACGACAGACCAAGGGCGTGCAGCTGCAGAAGAATACTACAAACCAATCTCCGGCTCCAACATGTCTCCCACGAAACCTGCGCTCACAGACCTCCTTGCCCTCCCAAATTCCGGCGTCAAAGTACCCCAGCTGGGCTTCGGCATATACCAGTCACCCACCAAAGTTTGTATCAATTCTTGCCTCACAGCATTAAGATCTGGCTACAGACACATCGATTCCGCTCAATTCTACCGTAATGAGACCGAGATGGGCGAAGCGGCGCGGCAGTCGGGGGTACCACGTAATGAGATTTTCATGACCACCAAGATCATGAGTGCGGGCGGCAGTCCAGAAGCAACGTATAAGAAATGCTTGGATAGCGTCAAAAGGATCGATGGGGAGGATGGGTATGTGGATTTGTTTCTGATACATACGCCAAGCGGTGGTAGTTCGGCCAGGAAAGAGATGTGGCAGGCGTTGGAGAATTTAAAGGAAGAGGGCAGGGCAAAAGCCATTGGTGTTAGTAATTTTGGAATCGGGCATATTGAGGAGATGAAGCCGTACGCAAGGATATGGCCACCGCAGTTCAATCAGATTGAGGTATGCTTCTAAACTACATTTTCTACTGATTCGTATTGCCAAGTCAGCTAACGGTGACCTGCAGCTCCATCCCTGGTGCCAACAAAAAGCTATTGTCGACTACTGCAACAAGCATAAGATTATAGTCGAAGCCTACTGCCCTCTCGTTCGCAATCTCAAAGCCCATGACCAGACACTCGTCCAAATGTCAAAACAACATGGCAAGACTACGGCGCAAATCCTCATTAGATACTCATTACAAAAAGGCTGGGTCTGTCTGCCCAAGAGTGATACGCCGAGTCGAATCGAAGCCAACGCGGATGTCTACGGATTTGAGCTCAGCGATAGTGACATGGAGACGCTAAAACGGCTGGACCAAGGGGCCAATGGTTCTATTGTGCAGGCTGTTAAGAATAGTTGAAGAGGCGACAATGGAAGGACAAGTCAAACCTGGCTTGCTCTCTGAAACTTGCATACACGATTATAGCGGACCTCATCCAAGCACACATCATTGCCACCCCACATCGAGCAAGTATACATAATGCATGGCAAAAGCCCGATTTTTAATCAAAGATTGTGACGTTTGCCTCCGACATGTGCAAATATCTGGGCGATGCGCCAGCCCAAAGTTTCAAACCGTGCATGCATTTTTTGAGTACGCAACCGTGCAATTATGGCATATCTGGCTTGCCACTTCGAATGTTGGACATTCCGGGGGCATCAAGTCCCGAACATACTGAAGATTGGGACCCGAGCTTGTGTAACCAGGGCTATTGTGGCCCGTCACGACGAATTTTGGACGACTTCTGGGGCCCACTATGCGCATATTACTGGGTATGAAAGCCACGCGACTTCAACTTCTAGACCTCATCATTTTGACGCTTTCGTCTTTTCTTAGTCTGTACCCCAACCGAGGCGGCAAACATCTCCGGGACAATGGCGCGAAGCTTGGAAGAAGTTGTGGTACGAAGCCCGACCATGGCACATCATAGCATCCTCCATGTCTCACACTCACTGTCACATTTTGCCGCTTGGAACAAGATTTTCTTCGCTGTGAGGCCTGAGGTCCTTGAGCACTGAGAAGGGTAAGTGAATCGGAGATGGCTTGATAGGAGGCCTCTGCCAGTACAGACTTCACCGCCATCTGTCGGGGCTTGCAGCACGCTTGTCTTCAAGCTTCACCTCTACAATCGAGAACAATTGCACATGTAACTCCGACATTCACCGCAGCAAATTCATCTCCGCCAATCTATGGTGCAAATCTATCTCCGGCCGGTCACTGCAGCACATTGATTTTCCAACTCCCACACTCATCCTCGATCCTCACCTCACCAACATTCCCTTCTTCGGTAAACGTGAATACTATCTTCCGATGTTTCTCCGCCCAACAGTATTTAAACTCCTATCCTGCCCTGCCAAACCATCTCTTCTAAAACCATCCACACCAGCTGTGGTCGGAACATTGGCCACCATCAAAGGCAACCACAGGTCAAAGGACTAGGTCATGGTAATTTTCATCACCATGGGGCTTGCTTGACAAGGCTTACCCTCCGTTTGCAACATGTCAAGGCAAGGTAGATGGGCTTTCCTTCTCTTATTTGACTAGGATCTTGGTCAAGGGACTTGCCCACAGTAGGCCTTGAGTATCGATAGACATCATCAATAAGGTTCGTCCTTTGCTTGCAACTTGCCATGGTGAGATGCATGCGCTTTCCTTCTCTCGCCTTACTTGACCCTTCGTCATAGAAAGAGATGCTTGCGTGGTCAACTTTCATGTAATCAAACTATGTGAGTACACAATTGATGCTTGCTTTGTTTCATTTGGACTGATGCGTGATCCATCAAAAGAAATATATGGAGTGATGTTGATGCTTTTGCATGTTGTCAGTTGCGAAGCTGAAAAGATCACGTGGAAGTCCTGGAACATCGAGCTTCAACTTTCAATTTGGTGCAAAGCATGCATAGCATTGTTACTGGCTTTACGCAGTGAACGCTCTTTTAGAGTGTTTGTATGGCCTTTTGCGTCTTGCTTCACATCGAGAAGACCTTGCATGAAAGACCAACATAGACTTGCATCTGAATAAACGCTATTTGTACGCTTTACTTTTGTTTGAGGAATTGGCATGACGGGGATAGAGCCTTAGAAGTCAGATCATGAACTTCAATTAAAGAACAGAAAGCCTTCACAAGTCGTTTGCTACCACCTCTACCACTTCACCAATCGTACGGATCCAGCCTCAGGCAAGCTTGGCGCCTCGGGCCAGGAACAGCGCTACCGCGTCGCTGCCGGACAGATAATTGGAGACCGTGACACTTTGCATAGAAACCTCACTACCACGTGTGTCATTCCCTCACTGGAGTTCTCAGCTTCAGCCTGGCCCATTTGGCCCTGAGAACGGTAACTTTGTGAGGCTGGACTCCTCGATAACGTTCCTCAATTGAATGCATAAAATACCACATTGGAATGTTCCAGGGTGGAGCGGTAGCTGTTTTGTGGCTCAGAAATGTAAAACCGCTTACTCGTAGCTTGAAATGGCGCTAAACCTCATCCATTTTTTATTGAAATTTTGGGATGATGCGAACATGAGATTCAACTTGGGCCTTGGATTGACTAGGAAATGCTCCATAGCAGTGTTGAATATATTGGATTTTCCATGATTCAAGCGTGGAAAGTGACACATAATGTATGTGTCGAACCGCCATGATTTTGCTAGCGCGGTAAGTTGACCCTTTCAAATCTCCTTTTCCTGAAGATTCCGCCACACAACACTGGAAACAACACCAAAGCACTCAGTACCAACATCGTCAATTGTACCATATTTCTCTGTACAAGCTACTACTATCCTCAAACACAATGGCTACCAACGCCAATAATACCACCCCAGCGAGCTCAAACCCTCCTGCTGGCGTCCCCTGGGAGCAGACGCTGGAGTATCTCATGCTAACCAACCGGATCATTCCACCAGGGGGCCGGACCACTTATGGTATGTCTCTTGTCGAGAATCTGTGCAATTGCTAACATTATGTCTCTAGTGGTGCCTCACCCAGTCGGAGCCTCGCCTACAGACATCACCTCCTTCGTCTACGGACAAGCCTCAATTACAATCAATACATGGCCAGAATTCATGTATATGTTGAGTCCAACGCCGGAATGGAGGGCTGCCAGAGGCTCTCCCAAGCCAGCACAGAAGATAGACCACAATGGCCAGCCAGTCTGGGAGCGGTATCCGGTGGTGGGACAGCCAGCGAGGGCACTCCTGGACTACAAGGGTCTTCCTGATACAGTAAGAGCCCCCAACTTCTTGATATATAAGCTTACTAACAGCTCCTCAGATCTCTACCCACGAGGACTGGTGGTGGTATGACATCTGGCGTCGTCTCCATCCCCAATCGAAGTGGGACGACATCATCATGCGCATGGAGGTACCAAACCGTGATGCAGACTGGGACATACATTTCCAGAATGCCATACAAACCGATCTCAAGCGAAAGTGGCATAAGCACTATCACATCGTTGTCACCCACTGGTTCGGTACCGGAAGGGGAACGGCGGCGGCGCTTGCCCCTGTGCACGCAGCCTTGCACGCCGCCAATATCCCACTTCACCTGAACACGACTCGAGGCGTGACGCCTGGTCCAGTCTTTCCGATGCAACCCAATAGCAGAATGATTCCTCATCCAGTCCTTCCAATGAGGAGATATCAACGTGGTCGCCCATCTCGACTCTCGGCTGCGGCTCAGACATCTGACTCAGACACGAGCGGCGAAGCACTCCCTGACCTGGGCTCCGAGATTGAGGAAGACGGCATTCCAAAGGAGCATGGAGCTTCCGATGGCGGTGAAGACTGGACAGTGGCTGACAATATTCCAAACCGCAGCCCATCCGTAGTCTCGGTGGATGCTGTCGCTAGTAGGCCGCGCTCTACTCGTCGACGTCGCCCTCGATCTCCAGGCTCTTTCACGCCTATTAATTTGCCAGCACCTACTCGAAGACGACGTCTACCAGCCCCTACGCCTGTTCCTGCTAAGCCACGTGAGCGGAGAGTCGCAGCTCACAAAATCGAGAAAAAGGAGCGTCCAATTGGCCACCTGCAACGATTCATGAAGCAACAAGGAAGGAATACCGATGTCAATAGCCTGCGTGACGAAATGTTTGCTCCTTTGGACCAAGCTGGTACTGACTCCGATGAATCTCAGAGTAGCATACGACGTCAATACCGTCCAGCCACAGCGTCTAATATGGACAATGAAGCAGCTACGGCCCCAGCCAGGCATATCGTTGTCGATCCGGCTGAGCGCCTTACAACAGCAATGGACCATGAAACAAACGCAGAAGATGCCCGCAATGGCTCGCTGGAGGAATTTTTGCGAAATCCAACGCGTCACTCAAGTTTATTCCACCCGCCGAGTCATGGCCAACAAGCGTATACAGCAACCTATCAAGAAACTGTAAGAGCTCCATTCGCGGCAATGTACGGTCCTGCTACCTCCACCTACGGCACAGCACACACTACTGCTCAGCGCTACAGCTATAACAATCACATCATACAGTTCAGGGCAGCCTCCCCCCCTACTATGCCAGCTCAACCCCAGCAAGCCAATGACCAGCTCGATACTTCTACGAGCGATCAGCAGCTAGCTATCACTTACTACGGGCCAGCGCCTCCGGCAAATGATACCTCCGCCAATAATACTTCGGAGCAGAATTTTCCTGGCTATGGGCCGCGAGGTAGTTATTTTGAGTCTGCCGACCTCTTCCGCGAGTACGAGGGCTGGTGAGTTCATGATCACTGATCAATTTGTGCCGGGCGCATTTACTCTTCACTCCTTTACCACCGCTTCAGGTTCATCTTTCCTTTACTTCATATTTAAAGTGCCCATAAGTTCTGACATACCCACCATGCGTAATGCGTGCGAGCGCCGCCTCTCCTTTTATCCTTCAATTTGTACATAATCAAAGGTGCTGGTCTCACCGAAAACCTAATGTGCTCATTACTCTTTACTTCTACAATCCTCGAATGAGAGTCACAAAAGGACCAAACGTGAAGCTCTCTAATAGACGGAATGATGTTCACCAGTGCCTTCCAAATATGAACAGTAGAAGTGATCATTTGGGAGGAAATTGCCCGTGCACTTACAATTGGTAGGGGGTTAATGCCACGAATCGACTTTGGCCAGCTGCTGAGAGCTGAACTCGTGATTCCACCATTCAGCATCTTAGTGAATGACACGAAAACCCTGTGTTTCATCATTGAAGAATACTTGAACGGCGTTCTTGTGTCAATGCTCCTCTCTTCTCCAAGCCCCCTTCGGGCTGGGAAGAACTCCTTTTTGCGAGTGCCCTTGAGATCTCGTAATCTCAAAGCTCCAACATATATAAATACTTACTTAATTTATCGTGCAACCCTCCCATTGCTGTCGATACGATTTTCTCCAAGCTAGGCTTTGAGCATCACAGGGCCGTTCAGAAAGGCAGGGTCGCCAAGACCAAGAAACTCTTGCGTCGTTCTCGCGGTCCAACCTTGATCGGAAGGTTGATTCCAGGCTCACCGCAAAAACAGCCCTGAAGATCTCATGCTCATCATGCGTTCGACTGCTGCATTATCAGCTCTACTTTAGTTTCATAGCTTGCCGCTTTCAGGCACCTTGAGCTTATCAGTTGTTCAAATTAGACTCTATTCTATTGAGCTGAAGACAAAGCTCCCGAATTCGATCTGTGACTCAGCGCCGTGACTGAATATCCTGATATTTCTCCTCCAAACATCCATTATCATATAATGTGGTCCATCTGAATCCCTCGTAAAAGATTTCTCCTTTCAAATCTTCCACAACACAGTCTTTTAGCAAACATTTATTTGACATTAGAGAGTGGATCTACTAATGTTTCACGCTAAATTACTTTAGTCCCCACGATCTTCACTCGGGAATAGTTAATCTATCGCCAAAGTCCACCTTCGATGGTTTCATCCCGCAACCTGGCTTGCCATGAAGGTTACCATGCCAGCAAAGGCCATTAAAAACAGATGTGAAAGCGTCACAAAGCTCTACTCTTACTCCAGGGGATGGCAAAGCTCCGAGTGTCTTCGACAGCTAGACACAGCAAATCTGTCTCTCGACATCTTCTAGTGTATAGGTTCTCAACGGAAGAATTGCATGTTCACGCCGGAAAGCAACCTACAGACCGGCTCTGAACATGGCTACCTACCACTAACAGGCATAGAATTCTAAGGCAACAAATCACCATGAAGTTCCAGACTGGAAAGAAGCCGACAGAAGAACGAGCAACAAGAGTCAGAAAATGAATGGTGAGATAACATTCAAGTTTGCCGTCTTAAACTCTGCTGACCGACAATGGCGAGCAAGATGTCAGAATGAGGAGCATTGACAAGGGCATGTTAGTCAAGCAAGAGACGGATATAGACACCGTTGATAGCGAGGAAGAGCCAACCTGGGGTAAAACATGGTCAACCTTGAGTATGGAAGTCTGACACCTCGGGCTAGAAGCCCTCAAGCAAATCACATCGACCATCTGGTTGTCTCTAGAGCCTTTGGGACCTTGGCAGTGGCATCCACGGTCTCGTTGCAGGAGTCACGAAGAACAGTCCGCTTTCAGCGTCGAACCTGAATCATGACTTCGCCTACAACGGACAAACCTCTTTGAAACGAAAAGACTAGAATCAAATTCGACAGGAATGGGCATATGTGGTACTCTTAGTATTGATCTTTTCACTGGTTTCAAAAATCAACACCGCAATACTGCCGTTCAAAGGTGGTCATTTACAGATAATGTCATCCGCCCAGTTCTTCTTCCTGGACCAGGCTTTCACAAGTTAGGCATATACCCCTTCGATAAGCTAGAATTGACCAAAGACTGAGTCATCAACTCCGTCATGTCGAACGCCACCACTGCAATGCGTGTCACGCGCTGCCCTCGATACGGTAAACTATTTGACGAGGATGGCATGCTGCACAACGGTTCCAGCGCCGCGGAGCCCTCGATACGGTAAACTATTTGACGAGGATGACATGCTGAACAACGGTTTCAGCGCCGCGGATCCCCGCTGGAACGATCTCACGCATGAGACTGGAGAAACTGAACAAGAGGAAGAAGAGAACGGGGTCTGGATTACTGCCGTCACACCTACATTCGATATGATCCGCGTCGTGGATCCTAGCCGTGGAGAGGTGCCGAATGTGAAGGTCGTACAGAAGGAGGGGCTGATGTTTTATGCTAATGGTTCTGGGGCCAAGAAAGGGAGAGCGTTTTGGAGGGCTGCGGATGGTTCGAATGGACCTGGACTCGGGGATGAAGTGGTCAAGTATGAAGCCAACTAGTGGCCCTTACGCAGCAGGGACAAGCTACCAGCATGGAGGAACAGGGGTAAGCCACCATGATTCGTGGAAATTGGACGTCTGCTAACCAATGGTAGTGAACCGAACATGACGATAGAAAAGTTTAGATACGACGACTACATCAAGCAAGAGCTGAGGACTGATGTTGATCCCAATGAGAATCACCAGGAGATGGACGGAACAGAGCTCAGGAAGGCGCCAACCGGCGTAGCACGGCCGTACGGTCTTGACCAGTACTATGAGAAGATGGCATCTGAAGATCAAGAATTCGGTATTCGATCTGAAGCAATCAACAAGCGTTGCTACGATAGGTAACGCTTGACGTGTAACCCAGAATAGCGACGGCGACTTCAAGATGGAGAGCATTGAAACCGACGCCCTTATCAAACAAGAGTTATGTATCGACATCTATACCAATGAGAATGTCCTGGAGATGGACGGAATATCGCTTAAGAAGGAGCCAATTGATGACGGCGAGGTGGCTACTGGGCGGACTACAGAACTTAGCAGTCTGAAGCGTACAGTTCGGGCCAGCCACAGGGTATAAGAAGGATCTGACTGAGATTGATTGAGCTATTGGGCAACAACTTGGGCCAGATAGTGTCCGTGAGCGTTTGAATGGCGTACTGTACGTGTGGCTAGCTAAAGACTAATCAAGCTCTCGTGCCATTCCTCATGTATGTCCCTTTCGCATCAACTGTTCCCATTGCTCCCCTGCAATCGATTAGAATTGCATATACAGATCTAATTGGCCTCTCACAGTCGTTTCCACGTCCTTGGAGCGGTCGGCGATCCACTCAGAAGATCGATCCAGCGCAGGGATCCAGCCATTCCCTATACAGCTGTTGTGCCATGACATTTCAGTGAAGGTCGTTACGCACGCTGTCGTCAAGGGTCGCTCATTCCTGAGCATCTGCGCCGCCAACTCGGTGTAACCGAGGTACATTACGCTGCCATCGCCGCGTAGGCTCGTGACAACGTTGCTGATCGTGGTATCCGTGAGGGTGGAGCGGTCTTCGTAATTGAGGTACAGCTCAAGAGTGACTGCGAGCTGGCATTCGTACGTGCTAGATTCGCAATCAAATTTGGGTATGCAGAAATGAATGTTGGTCTGAGAACGGTGTTGGTGATGTGGGAATCACATGAGAATGTTCTCTAATTAGTCACGCGGTCGGAGGATTGCATTTGTGGTAGAAAAAGATGATTGGCTGAAAATATCGTCCCTAGCCTCGCCTAGCGCGATTTCTCGTGGTTGTTGATCTCTTGATTGATTTAACCAACACAGAACCCCCAACATCAATCCTTTTTCTAACAATCACATCTTATACTGCTCTCCCATGCCCTTTCTTCGTTTCTATAAATATCAAATATAGCGTTCTTGATCAGAAGAGCACCACCTTCACCTCGCAGCAGCCTGCCAAAAAATTCCGATCTTCTCCATCTTGTGAGTGACTGTTTAGACACTGGAGCACAATTTCAACACTGGCACCCACAAGCAAAGCTCGCAGCAGTGCACCTTGCTATCATCAGAAGGTGCTCCAGAGAATCCAAAAAGCTGACAGCGACATCAGGGGTATTTGTGGCTGTCACTCTCACCCACATCTTCAGCTGTGAGCTTCTTCTCCATGACAGGAAGCCTATTGTAAGTTTGGCTAATTGTAGATGAGCCAGATTCACGCCGCAGTTGCTCGCTTTGCTTTGCTGCTTTTGTCAAAGTTCGCATTTGGTTAGTCTCACTCCCTATACCTTCAAAAGGCTCAATGGCCTACAAATCTCTCGCGAAAACATACAAATCATTACTCATCAGCATGCAACATTCATGTTTTGAGCCTAGCATCTTTAAAGGATTGCACAGCGGTGGAAATCAGGTATCAGTGGGGAGTGCGGCTGTCAAGAACGTATTTCCGACCGTGCGAATGTCTACAAAAGTCTTCAACACGAGACTGTGACAGTTTTTTACGTTTCCTCTTACACCCTTGTCCATGTGCTATAGCTGACAAGATCTCGCGTCTTAGGTATAGCCATAGCCGCTGACCATCCTGGAGGAAATCCATTGATTCTGCTGGCATCGTCAATCACACGCCAAGATGGCAAGACGAATTTGAAGCGTGGTGTGTGGAACGAAGAGAACATCGCGAAGGTATGTCAATTGACCCAGAACAGTGACCTGAGGTTCCAGCACTGCCTCTTTGGTGGCACTGGCATTTGTTGAGTCTAGCTTACTGGCTCCTTACCAGCTCATCTGCCAAATTATCAAGGTCCACAATGTTGACTTGAACAGCACCACTGTCTCGAGATAGTTGAACAGGAGGAAGGTGCTAGAGGCACGGCCAGCGGGTCCGCTAAGCCATCAGACAGTGCCCCGCCCGCAAAGAAGGCAAAGCTCACTCGGAAGGAAAAGGGTATCGACGGTATATTACACTCACTACCCAGACTCTCTATTACTACGCTAACTCTTAATTTCAATGAAAGCCAAATCAGTCAAGGAAGAATTATTAAAAGTCGATGGAATCTACTCGCCCGCGATCGGAGGTTCTATTACGATGCCTAAGCACAAGAACCCCACCGGCCTAATCATCTGCCCCCGCTGTGCCTATGGGTGCACACGAAAGCGAAATCTACAAGAGCACTTCCCCAAGTGTATTAGGGACAATGGCAACCCAGAATCCTTGCGACACGACTCACATGAGAGCTGGCCGAGGAAAGATCAGGAGGAGGACCTGGAAGAGGAGAACCAGGAAGGGGAGAACCAGGAAGAGGAGGCGAGCATGGACCCATTCCCCTTATCTCGGCTAAGCGTCTCCAGACGGTCTTTGTTGAAAGTTATTTCCATCCGCTTAGGATCGATCAGATAGAATCGCATTGCTTACATTCCCCGTCAGATAAAGAAACAGCGGTCAAGTGGCCAGTAGTATAATACCACCTTTTCGTATTTCGCGCTAGGGATAGTCACATTCCGCAAGCTAAACAAAAATTCACGAAATTTCTTTCCCAAACCTGTGAACCAAATATACAATATGATGTTGAATTAAACTTTACACTTGCGCTGATTTTGTTATTACCATCCTTCGTCTGAGCCTTTGACTCGTGTGGGTGGTAAATGATAGAATAGCAAAAAGCATCGCAGCCAGATATGAGGCTTTTGAGACATCGACTTTGGTCCAGGCTGATAGACTTTTAGGGTATCCTAACAGATTATAGACACTTATATCCCCAGATCCAGTCTATAAGGCTTTAAGCTCCTTCGCAGATATTAAGCTGGCTCGCTGTGTGAGCACACACCATGACTCGCAAGCCTAGGGAAATGACAGAAGGGGAGTCCATGAGCGCCTTCTTACGGAGCTTTCCCGGCAGGAAGCCAAGAAGGATTCCAGTAAAAAAGTGGAGCTGCTGTGAATGTTGAAAAAGGAGACACGCCAGTATCCCGGTTTTATCTGAGCAAAGACGGTGGACGTCACGAACAATCGTCAATGACGGGCCCTGGAGCGGCCAAAGCAATGATGCTAAAAGCAGCAGTAGCACGAACTATCCAAAAGATGGATTCCTCTCCAGACACCACCCACAAGCCGGTAATGGTGGCGGTGGCTTACTCCTGATTCGAGCACTTTACTGTCGCTAAGTACAAATTAGGTCATCGAGATACGGTCGTGCCAAAAAATGTTTCCTGGACCCTCAGTCGATGATATGCATGAAGACGTGTATCAATGAAGCCATCAAGAGAAGCAAGCTGTGTCGCATGTCCGTTGCAACACTGCACTCCTCGTTACAGAGAATGCTATAACATACCCCCACCAAAGCCATTTACCTCAAGGTCGACAAACCTCAGTGGGAGAAGATGATGAAAAGCCGCAATACTACATGGAACCCTGATGGCGATATCGACATCCAATTATGTGACGGCAATTACGATCCGATCGAGGTCAGGGACAACAATCGTATTGCAAATGTGGTTGGTCCCGACTTCACTCATTGTCCTAAAATCCTCCTTGCCCTCGAGATATAGAGAGTTGAAAGACATACGGACCTTCGTCATACCGAAACTTGTTTTCTTCGAAATCTCCATTTCTCGGACCATCATGGTTCGGAATACATACACCTACACTACCTGGGCACAATACCATTGTACCTACGGCCAAACTCGCCACGTCTTTCATCGACAAGACAGCCCCTCTCTCTTTTCCGGTACAGCTGGGAAACCTGTGCTTCGGCGCCTCAAAATTCCTTACGGACCAATTGTACTGAGCGCGGCTGACAATGAACCATTGAGCGTGAGAGACACGCAAATCTCAGCTGCGGATATCCACCGGGGGAGCCTGTCCGAGGAGCCTTTCGTTCACATGACCGCCTTATTATTCCAGCCAAAGCATTGTAGATCTTGCAAGGCAGATCTCAACATCGACTCCTTCACTTTTGCAGTCTCCCGACCAAGCTCTAAGATCTTAATCTTGGCATCGCGAAGAGATATGGGACACGTGCTACATCGAGCTGCGGTGAAAGCATAACCCTTGGACGAACTACGTGCAAACACGCTCAGCCTAAGTGTCCGTGAGAGCACAGCAACGAAGACGTGTGCAAGACACGATTTCCAATGGCTACGATTCTGACTCGCATCCTGAGACTCGCGATACCTCTTGCACTATAGGTGTAGACTACTTCCAGAGCTACTCCCCGTTCATCAAGAGCCTTCGTCATGTCCACTGAAAGATCTGGAGAAGGAATCAGGGGCTGAAAGCAACCACCTCCCAGATTCGATTGACATCTCCTCCTACGGATATCTATGTGTAAATTCAGGCAGTGGTAGCTCTCGGCCAGGCATAAAACCATCTATCAGAACCTCTCTCGTCAGAGCATACAAGCACTCGACTATTGGCGCGTGCGTGGTAATTTCGCCGAAAGATTTCTATAGGACTCGAAGTTGAGGAGACTCCCCGTAACGCGTTGCACATGAGCCAAGATAGAAATGGAGCACCAAATTTGACCAATTGTGAATCCTCGTACCTAACGTAGAGAAATCCCTGCTGTATCTCATCTACGTCGATCTTCCATACAGACCGAACTATTACAATGCTTAGCAAGGAAGAAGCATAGGGGAATGGCCAATTCCTTCCCTTTCCAAGCGTGATGGAATTGTACCTGTAAGCCAAATCGATCTCAGCCTTGCATCTTGTCTAATGAAGCCAAGGCGTGTAGTTTCATTCTTCGACCTAGAAGCTAAATACAGCCGAGTTAAAAAATGAAATTTGGATACCCTGATATGCTGGATTATTTATGGAGCCAAATAGTGTAGATTTTTCGGCATAGAAACACAGTCATTGGCGTTATTGTCTAAGACCCTGTTTTCCACTCAAGCCTGGCCTTGACTCATACTTTAGATCGATGAGCTAAGAAAGGTAGTCTCCTTAATACGCTTAGCGTCGTATTGCCCACATTTTTCGGGTAGGAAAATTTCAAAACATACTCTTGCGGCTCTGTGGTAACCCCCTCCTCGTCAAAGACCTTTCGGAAAGACATCTTCTCGATTACCTACTACCATATTCGTTCTTCTAGGCCTGACAACATGGTCGGCAAATTGACCCCATTCCAAGTATGCAGGCAGCTGTGCAGCCAAAGGCCTTCGACCTTCCAGCTCTGGCCACGTGGACTGGATCACCACACTTACACGGATACCCCAGGCCTTCGAAGACTCGTGAAAAGCTAGATCACCTGTTCAGCACCCTCTACTTTTATCAACACCCTTTCTAACATCTTCCACAACAAGAACATCCCGACGCTGTCAATTCACCCCTTCACAAAAGATTATACTGCATTGGCAGCTTTTAGTAAGCCCCTAACTTTTCCGATTTACCACCATGGTGTTAATTGGCGCAAGTACATTCAGGCTTCCTGACTGGCCAGCATTGATCCCATACTGTGTCGAAGCTGGGGCAACTGTCGACCAACGTTCGAACATCCAGAGTGTCGAAAGTATCTGAGATGGCTCCTGGTATTCTTATGGGCGAGTTGAATGCCTTCTTCAACGTAAGTCTTGTTCATCTTCGATGCCGGGGCATTTGCTAACAGGGTTTGGCCAGATTTTAAACCGTCAACATTGCTCCCAGTACTGCCGCAAGCCAACCACCTAAGACCACCGAAACATTTCCTTAGCATGTCTCCTATATATGATACATATTTGAGGAGTGTTGAGAACGCATGACCCGCCGACCCCTTCGTTGACTCCCATCGTCGGTTCTGTGATTCCTCAGGCCAAAAAGCCAACCTACCAGCATTTTGACGACGTTGCGGCCAAAAGTGATGAATACAAACCTGCGGAGCAACCACCCGTCAATATCTTCAGACTCCATCGGGCTGTTAAAGATGAACATCAATTTCTGGCAGAGTATATACGAATTCACTTGTCCGAGTTCATACGAGCGCGATCCAGATGGATCCTATCAGCCACACCGCGGATGGATAATTTTGCTGCCTGGGTTCGTAAGACGATGCATCAGAGGCACCTTTGTGGAGCTACAAGCCATCCGCATCAAGCATCTCAAGGAAAACATGGAAAAGGCGGTGGAGAGAAGGATTCAAAATTCAAGGGAGGCTTCTGGGGGAACAGCAATAACAGATACACACTTCTTGATCGCGTATTCGACAAAGTCACAGTCGACGTTGGAATAGAAGACGATGCCCCATACGTCCGACGACATGATGCTTCACCATGCTCATATACGCCACGTTTTGACAAGAAACTTGTGCAATCGTGGACGCGGAGTCGATGGCAGAACAGCAGAAATACAAGACTTCTACCAAGAGATTCTGGGCATTCAATGACAATCGGGCTGGGATGCTGATTTTGCACAAAAAAGCGCTCGATATACTCCACGATGTAATCGTTCTGCAGTTTGGCATCATGACCGCTGAACTCATGCGAAGATGACGAGATATAGTCTAGGTTTGGGTACCAGGCCCGAAGAAATACATGGTTCAGCAAGAGCTAGACGACTATCAAGAGAATGCCGTCGACGAGGAGATAAACGACCCGGAGATCAACGACGAAGAGGAATCAACTCATAGTCACAAGTCCGAGCGAGAGACACGCACGGTCAACAAGGTCATAAGAAAACCCTCAAGACGCGCGTATGAACGTGGCAGCGTACCCTCCCGTCCTGATAGATACCCAGATTCGAATACTATCGCTGAAGTCACTAGAGCTCATGAGGTATATTACGCACCACCAACGACTCAAATCCCAGAAATACGCATCCATATTTTGAATGCGCAAGTCAAGAGCAAACTGCAGCAAGTGATGAAATCTGACACTATGGAAAGAGTATTACACCTTCAGGACGCGGACGGGACGAGATTCACCCACCAACACCTGCCAGATCTTCAGCCGACTCGAACACTGCACCAATCTCTCGACGTACGCGGACTGGACGGCCCGCCTGCAGGACAAGCGCAGATCAAAGGGCCCAGCCAGCACATCTACTCCACTCTATTAACATGCACGGCTGACCTTTTTTTTTTTTTTTTTTTTTTTTTTTATACAGCTGGCGTCCAAGCGTCAGAGACCGAAGCCTGACAGCAAGCCCGCTATGAACCGTCGTCAAGAGCCGAACCGTCAGGCACAGCGGTAAGATAGCCATTCCAGTCCTGTCAGTCGGTCTTTTTACCGCAATGCCCAGATGCTAAATTATATTTAGTACTCACCGAGAACGAAAAGAGCTGTACGCTAAATCGCTCGAAAACAACGGTCCATATCCGACTTATTACCTTTCGGTATGAACCACGGAGATATTTATCGCGTTTCCGTTATCTGGAGGGTGCGAAAGTGGGACGACTCAGCAGAGTATTCGTTTCTGAACCGGTGTAGTTTGTGGACATGTAAACGATGTTGCTGGGATGGAGTGGAAATGGCGGCGCGCTGAAAAGCGTGAGTATCAGTATTCCCGCTCGGTCGAGTCTAAGCGCTGATGGTGTTTACAGTCTCGTATTTCCCTGCCCACCTACGCATAAGGGACAATAAAAAAAAGACACCCTCGAGCAGTTGCCAATGCAGGGACGATCCATTGACAGGCTAGACCATGCGCGATAATACCGTAAGGAGCTCCAAGAGTTGGGGTTCTTTGTCTGGGCTTGTGAGTTTTCAAACATCTTCAAGTCACAACCACCTACCAACAACGACGCCCGCCCGCAAGAACAAGCAGCTCAAGTATCAACAGTAGCAGCATCCTCATTCTCAGGTA
>JAABUS010002100.1_pt1 | contig 39349 bp, 45 predicted proteins | sample 5560161 | NCBI WGS metagenome assembly JAABUS01 (sample SAMN10711885, study PRJNA513376) | rock metagenome | isolation source: Antarctica rocks | place: Antarctica: Victoria Land, Trio Nunatak nord | collected 2016-01-04
AGGGGAAGGGGAAGGGGAAGGGGAAGGGGAAATGGAAATGGAAATGGAAATGGAAGGGAGGGGAGGAAGACGAAGAGGCAGGGAAGTACTATCCGATTGTTGTTTGAGCGCTGATAATGCAACGAGTTCGTCAGGCTGAAGCTGAAGGAAGCACCAGGAGTGGGGCGCATGCTTACGAGGATTTTCAAGCAACCCGACCACCTTGCATGAGGCAATGTAACAGACGTGCCTGCAAGCAGTCATGTAACCCATATGGCGCGGAACTGTCCTCGGATTGGTTTCCTGATCGAATCTGGTATTCGCTCATGAGTATCATTTTCCGTGTTCCTGAACTTCATGTTTGCTTCTCACATCATTTTCACTCAAGTATCTTATGTCTTCATCAAAGGTAATGATTTCGTTCGGTTCACACAACGCAAACCATTTCTTCTCCAATTTTCACTGATAATATTTGGTCTCCGAACCATGTAAGATGATTGATCCCAGGTTGGAGTACTCCGTACTCGTGCTACGTTGTTTACCTGAGTCAAGATCCTTGAACCAAGAAGGCGCCCACTGACCCACAATATTCTAATCCCCGTGCCAAATAACCAATCGGGTGATTCGCGACAGATGGGCAAGCCCGGGCCCCAATCCTTCGTGCCGTGCCGCGCGGAGCGGATGTGCTAGTTCACTTCGAACTGCCTTATAGAGTACCACTTGCATAGTAGAGTGTGTGGAGTGTATGGTGGTGGTACCTTGGATTCCTTGACTTACTCACGGCGGCGTTCATCCACCCGGTGCATCTTGTAGGCATGGCGAATCAGGGAAGACTATTCACCCCTCTTACCTTAATGGTGGAGTTTTTCAATCGTCGACCGCTTTTCTTCTCTTACCTTCGGCTGCTATCCAGTCACACAAAGACTGCCAAATCCACTCTTTGGATGTCTTAGGTCATGCTAATTTACAATTACAGCAAACGCGGCGTGGGAAGAACACCCTGATTTGTTGACGGTCTATGAGCCATGCATAGGAGGCATTGTATGCATTGCCCGGTTTTGACAACCCTCGCCACCTAGCGGATTCGCTTCCCCTGCAAGACAAGCAGGTAGAGCGCGAAATCGACTCGCGTATGTATTCAGAGTCGCGCAACAGGAAACACTGAAATCTATCTCTGTCAACAGAGTCTTCAAGCCAGCGATGCCTTTGCCGTGTATTCTCCCAACAAGGCAATCGCCATGCCTGCTCCGATCAATTGGTTCCATTTCCTAAACCACCACCAACAATTGGCGGGGTTTCCAAACTCCACCTTCTCTACCATGGCGCCTAGAATGCCTGTCGGGATGCCACACAACAAGTAAAAGATTGGTCCCGCTCGTAGTGTGTAACCCAAGCTGATGAGTGCAGAGAATTGGACGGTCGCAACGACTCGAAGGAATACACGCGGATTGTCTTTGTAGCGGATCATTGTTGACTTGACACCGATCTTGACATCGTCCTCAACGTCTTGGGACGCATAGATGGTGTCGTATACGGCGGTCCAAGCCGTGCAAGCCGTGAAAAGACAGCCGGCAGATGTGACGTGCATGGGTTTCTCCAGCGCTGGAAAGGCCAGCAAGACCCCCCAGGACATCGTGACTCCAAGGAACACTTGTGGGTAGTACGTGACCCGTTTGGCGAGCGGGTAGAGTCCGACGAGTATGATTGAAGGGATGCCGTAAAAGAAGCACTGCCGGGGTAGAAGTGTGAGAACAACAGCCACTCCGATCAGAAGCTGGAGAGCCGCAAAGATCATGGCTTGCACGGTCGAGATTGCGCCGCGTGGGATGGGACGCAAGCGTGTACGAGCTACTCGGCGGTCAATGTCTTGGTCCACGATGTCGTTCCACGCACAGCCAAGGCTGCGTACGAGGAAGCAGCCGACCGTCAACTTCGCATTGACAGTCACAAGAAGTGCGGGAGAGATGAATACGTCGCTATTGCATGCAACGAGAGCGGTGCCAGCATAGCATGGCCAGCACAAAAGCAGCGTTCCAACAGGCTTGTCAAATCGAATTAGGTCCGCATAGGGGTGCCAGGAGAGTCCGGGCTGGTATTGAGCAGCCTGTTCTAAGCCTGCTGAAGCTGACATTGTCGTGTAAGAAGGGATCGTTCTTGTTCCAAATACAATTATTGGCTTTCATCGAGGCAGCAGAAAACTCATGGCCAGAACTACTTTCTATGGTCAGCGAGGAGTAGGCATTGGCGGGAGGCTGAGTGCTGGTGGGGTGCACGTTGATAGCTAAATATTCCGGCTGCATGATTCTAGAAGCAGTGCTTTGCCACAGCAAAGAGAAATTATTTCAGAGGAGGGATGGGTGGAGACTCGGGAAGAGCGTCTGCGGACTACGTGTCCGGACCGATTGGTTTTTAGATCCATTATCATTGCCTGTTTGGGATCAAAGGCTTCGAGGCCGGGTACACCTGAACGTATCATATTCTACCGATCCACAAGAGGTCGTCTGACCTCGAAAGTAAGCTTGGTCTCATGTTATCATCTACGTGAGGTGTCCCCGGAGGTAGCCTTACTGGCTTGCCGCATTACTGTAGCAAGGATTGTTCGGTTAGTAATGCAGCTCAAAGTCGAATAACGGCGGGTCAGGTAAGCTGTTGACTGAAGTAAGAGAGAGAGTGTACCTGACCCCTCCTGAAAGTTTCGACCCAAGATCTAGGAGCAAGCAATTTTTGTCTCTTACCTGCTCAAAGTATGTCTAAGCACGACTACTTACTCGGACGAGGCTACGTGCCAGCGACAAGGTGAGAAGCTGATGCGCCAGGGAAATACATGCACGAGGTGATCAAACTGACAGAATCTCCTAGGCTCAATCTCCAGTATTATCTCTGGAGAGAGACACTAGGGTACAACTTACATCCCAGCATTCGAACGGCTGATGAAGAAGATCTGAAGATCGCCGACGTTGGAACTGGCACCGGGCATGCTACCACGAGAAGCTCTTGACACAGCCGCTACTCACAACCAACGCTGACCGAGATAGGCTTTGGCTCTGTGACTTGGCCAGCCGACTGCCGCCGTCGACTAAGTTGCGTGGCTTCGACATTTCCTCCGAACAGTTCCCTAGCACTCAGAGCCGTCCCTCAAACGTAGAATTTGACATCTTGGACGTTTTACAGGAGCCCCCTCTTGGTCTGCACGGTCAATTCAATGTCGTGCATCTGCGGCTCCTGCAATCCGTCGTCAACGACAACAATCCGTCCGCCATCATTTCCCACTGCCTAAAACTTCTGAGTAGGTTTCCCCCACGTAAAGAAAGCAGTCATGTTGATCAGCGCGCCTACTTTTATAGAGCCGGGTGGATACTTGCAATGGGACGAACACGATCCCACTGCGCAAATTCCAGAAAGTCCGCACGGAGTGTCAATCGAATCTTTGAAGCAGCTATCACTGTACTCGAAGACCGCCAAGCCCGTTGGGTTTGTCTCCCTTCCCTTCCCTCAGCCAAATCCGCCTCTTAACCTTCCATTTCATTCTCTGACTTTGGAGGAAATCCTCAAGATGGCTGCCAGACTTGCCTCGGATCCTCGGCGGAAAGGGGCTCACGGTCCTTGTGACGGACCGGAAACGTGAGCTGCAGTGGCAGCGACAAATCTTGATGGAAACATGGTCGATCCTGGCCGAGGAATTCGCCAACGGAATGGAGCAGCGTAGCAGTGGTCGCGCCGGCGAAGCTGACCAGATTCGATCTTTGGGCCGTAGCGCGTACGAAGAAGCCAAGCTCGGAGCGTTCGTTTCGCAGATCTTTCAAGTAGTTGTCGCTCGGAAATCCGGAGACTGATAAAGACTTGCGATTGATACCGTACGGTTGTTTGGAAAAATTGCTCGATGCGGTTGGTGGCACGTTTCAATGCTATTAGCACTTCAGATTAGCATTCAGACTCTTCTTACACTCCATTACAAATGACGTGAGAATGTAATTAATCCTGAAGCTTATCGCACCCTGACTCTGCTCTGCATCATTCCACATCCCTTTCAACCAGCTCGCAACCAAGAACCTCGGCATTTAGAGCATTGGGGTCGACCCTCGTCTCCGCGTCAAGTTCAAACATCCAGTTCATCATCGTCACCATCACCACTCAAAGCAACTTCTATCACACTCTCCACCACCTCCGGCGCGCCCCAAACCCTCACAATCCTCAACCCGACGTCATTCAACAACTTCCGCCAAACATTCTCGGTCCGTTCCTGGGATGCCAACACAGCCATCATGACCATATCCGCGGACGCCGTCAACGGGTTCGTCCCCCTCGCCGTGACCACATGATCGTTGATCAGGATGCGGCTATAGCCACTACGCAGCGCCGACCTAAGGTTCATCAGGATCAAACGTGCCTGCTCGTCCGGCCAGTTGTGTAGGACGGAATGTAGATAGTAGGCGCGGGCGCCGAGCACAGGCTGCGGGGATGTAAGGAAATCGTACGGCATAGGCGTGATTGAGGGGTGCAAACCGCTAGTCTCCGCTTGCCGGATCACGTCCGGTAAGTCCTGAAGGACCAGACGGCCTGAAGGGTTCGGGTGAGCTCGTCGGAAGGACTCCAGGTCGTGGCCGAGGCCCCCGCCGACATCAACGAGCAGCACCGCCTCTTCGTTGTCGCCTTTCAATACATCCGCAACGGCCGCGGTATCGAGCAGCTGCGCGGTCGGGTAAATATGCAGCCAGCTCAGCCGATCCGCGGTATATCCAGCCATGAGCTCATTAAAACTTGTCGCTTCCCGCGGATGCGCCGCCAACCACTGAAAATACCGTACACCCTCTGTGCGGGACGCCAGCTGCCATGGGCCTCGGCAACTGTCGCTCGGATTCTGGTAGCCGGTTCGTCGGAGGAACTCGGGCACGCTGGCGTACGCGGGTAGTAAGACGTCAAAGAGATGTGTAATACCACTGCCGAGCTCGATCTGAGCCGCGAACGCGGCGGACAGATCACTGGTGCCATACGCGTCCGGTGGCGTTTCGATCAAGATTTCCCGGGCGGCGAGAAGCCGGAGAATTCGCGCGAGAAGGATCGGGTCGGCGCCCGTGAAAGCGGCTAGTTGGGAGTTGGTCTGGGGGCCGTGCGTTTCGATTAGGCGGAAGAGGTCGAGATCGATGGCGACTTTGAGAACGACATTCAGGGGTGCCTTTGCGACAGAAGGCTACGGTTTCAGCCAGCATATGGCCCTTGTGGACTGGGGATGGGTAGGGCGAAGGGAGATGGAATTCGGATAAGATGATGGAATTCGCCTGCGCTGAGCGGAACACTCCGGGGGTGGGTCGCAGGGTTGGGATTGGGGAGGGGATGAAAAAAGTAATCATTTACTTACGTCTAGGTAAAGCATTCTGATGACGGCGTCCCATGGTTTCTCGAGTCTGGCGCACAGAGCGCGGGCGGACTTGAGGGCGCGAATACGTTCGACTTCTGTGTCTTGAAATAGGTGCCTGTCGACCGATTCAAGCGAGTTGAGAAGGCTTGAGACTTCTGAGGAAGTAGTCATTGCTTTGGTTTTGATCTTTATTCGAGAAAGAGATCGTAGAAGACTGACTATTGCTCATAATTTATAAAGTTTAATTTTATTCCAAGTATACAATATACAGTCAAAGTTGCCTACAACGAAGGTGGCAAATCGGCTTCTCCGTTCCGTAATACAAATGTTACGAGGTCAAAAAACTAATTATTCTATCCGGAATGATCTTCGTACCGCAACTGCACTATACGAAAATCAAACGAACACGCAAATAGTCAAATGTAGTGACAATAGCACCAATTATACGTAGAAATGTTAGGTGATATGAATTATAATATATATTTATTCCTGAAAGTAATTGGCTGTAATTCAGTCACTCTATTCAAGAATAATCTGATTCACCCGATGCTTCTGATTCGTAATAGAAGAATTAATATTCTTTTCTATATTTAACTTTTCCCATTTATCATATCAGATAAGTTTCAGTTTCAATCTACTTTTAATAAAGAATCGTCGACGTGATTCTTAATTCTTTATGAGGTTTCATATAGGCTCTATGAGATTAAGATCAGAACTGAGCGCAATTCACACTTTTGTTCCTGTGGATTTTCTTCACCTTTCAGGTACCCCTAAGGTGTGGCTGTTATGCTTACCAGCGTCATTTGCAAGTTCACGATAGTGCCTAGGATATCATGCACACTTCGTGCCTTGCATGCGTTCAAGCCAAGAACAAGCACCATCCTATTCGTTCAACCTGACATACCTGACCATAATTAACCATCTGTAGGGTACTGGCAAAAAGCGCTAGCGCTGCTGACTCAGCATTGCGGCGAAATCATGTACAGTAGCGAGATAAATTTTGGTGATGATCCAAGACCTTTGAGCAGCCCATTTAAGACCAGCGTCCTTCTCTCCACTCGTACTTTGCTGTTCTTTTCCCTGGGATAGTGCCAGCGTGTATCAAGATGGCAACTTTTACACGATCATTAGCACCCTTCCTCCGGACGACTCGGCTTACGCTGCGGCAACAACGGGGCGCCAACCCCGTGCAGCAGGTCTTTGGGAAAGATCCCCATGGAGTTCGAGGGCTTGCGACTGTGTTTCAGCGGACGAAGCCTCATGTCAACATTGGTAGAAGATCGCCCCCCATTGATGTGTGGATGCTTGAGTGCTGACTTGATCAGGCACAATTGGTCACGTCGATCATGGCAAGGTCTGCTCACGAAGCACAATACATGGTGCCTTCTGCTGATACAGGTGTTTAAGACTACTTTGACTGCTGCAATCACGAAACGACAAGCCGAGAAGGGCCTGGCAAGCTTCTTAGCATATGGGGCTATTGACAAGGCGCCTGAAGAGCGAAAGCGTGGTATCACCATTGCATCAGCCCATATTGAATATCAGACGGAAGCACGGCATTACTCTCACGTCGACTGTCCCGGCCACGCCGATTATATTAAGAACATGATCACGGGTGCTTCAAGCATGGACGGAGCTGTTATCGTTGTCGCAGCTTCAGACGGGCAAATGTAGGTTATACTAGTTATTCCCTTCTGGTCGTACGAGGGTGTTAACAAGAGATAGGCCACAAACAAGAGAACATCTCCTTCTCGCGCGCCAGGTCGGTGTCCAAAAGATCGTCGTCTTCGTCAACAAGATCGACGCAATAGAAGATAAGGAGATGTTAGAGCTTGTGGAGATGGAAATGCGAGAACTCCTAACCACGTACGGTTTCGATGGAGATGACACCCCAATTATCCTCGGCTCCGCTCTGTGCGCGCTCGAGGGTCGCCAACCCGAGATCGGCGCTCAGAAAATCGACGAGCTACTTGCGGCTGTAGACACTTGGATCCCCACCCCTGAGCGCGACACCGATAAGCCCTTTCTCATGTCCATCGAAGACGTCTTCTCCATTCCCGGCCGTGGCACCGTAGCCTCGGGTCGTGTGGAACGTGGTACGCTGAAGAAAGACAGTGACGTGGAGCTGGTGGGTAAAGGGGGCGAGGCCCTAAAGACGAAAGTCACCGATATCGAGACCTTCAAGAAATCCTGCGACGAGTCCCGTGCCGGCGATAACTCAGGTCTCCTGCTCCGTGGTGTGAAGCGCGAGGACGTGAAGCGAGGGATGGTGGTTGCCAAGCCTGGGAGCACAAAGGCGCATAAGCAGTTTCTATGCTCAATGTATGTTCTTACAAAGGAGGAAGGAGGACGGCATACTGGGTTCCATGATAACTACCGTCCCCAACTCTTCATACGTACAGCTGGTGAGTTTACGACCAGCCGTTGCCCATGACTTTCAATCTCCGAATATACTTTATCTTTTGAACTATAGCTGACACAAAGTTACTCCCCGCCACAGATGAAGCTGCGTCCCTCCACTGGCCCGAAGGCACCGAAGACCGCGACTCGAAAATGGTGATGCCGGGCGACAACGTCGAGATGATGTGTGACATATACAACCCCGTCGCCATCGAAACCGGGCAGCGCTTCAACATTCGCGAAGGTATGTGTATTGCAAAACCGTTCAACGCAATCCTGACTCCGTGATTAACAATCTACAGGGGGCCGCACAGTCGCTACAGGTATCGTCACAAGGGTCATCAAGTAACACTATCTACCAAGCAGGAGAGATATTTTTGTCCCACCCTAGCGCGGGAATTCCGAGACGAGGGGTTGAATGAAGCAAAGGTGGTCTTCACAAGATGCATATTGCACAGGCGAGCATCATCATCGGGTAGGGATTGAAAATATTGAACTTTTTAAAATGTACATTTCTAGCTATTCTGCAGGCAGGTTCTTCTATTACTTCCCATCCGAATCTCTACTCAGACGGCTGGCGCCCAGGGAGTTGGATGGGTTTTGTAACATAGCTGGGAATGATCGAGAATAGAAGAGTGTTTGTCCAGTCATCAAACTTTAATTGTTTTCCCTTGTTTCTACCCATCATTGCTAGGGCTTCGCTCATATCCGCGTTCTGAACTAGCAAGTTCTCAAGAGTCGAGGATATTTCCCCTGGCTAAGACTTTGGAAAGGTCGGAGAATTGCCTCCAATAGAATACCCCGCCCCGGGTTTGCGTAGGGAAAATCTATAAATCGTCAGCAATATACCCCTTGGGTCTTGTTGCGGCCACTGACCCGATATTGAGATAACTAGGCTGGCGTTTGCCGGAAGTGTATGTGGTTTTGTAGACATGCAAGCTACATCACCACTCACGAGAAACTCGGATCTTGAGAGCAATCGCTCACAGCTTTTGCTGCAAAAAGCAACTGTATCTTGTTGTCTGAAATCTCTTCCACCCACGAGCAACGTCGACTGCGAGGGGGATGGGTCGACTGAAATATCCGCTGGTTGTGTACATCACTGCGCTTTGACATTCTTCGACGCATTGTTTTTTCTCCGCGCAAGCTGGCTTTTGAGCGCCCCAAGCCACCGCGCCAAAGCCTCCTCGCTAGGAGCACAAAAGCGATAGCTCTTCTCCTCCGCAATGATCTGCATGCAGTGGAATTTCGTTCTTGATACCGGGTCGATCTCGACAGCATCGATCATGTTGGAGAGCGGGATGATGAGACGGGCGGCATACTCTTGTTCGTCCTTGTAAAACGCGAGGTTTTTTGGCCGGAGCACTGCCCATAGCCTCTTCCATTGCCTGACGCCGCCTTTGGATTTCAGGCATAAAAGGTAGCCGTGCCAGACCACGCGCTCGTCGTCGTGGTCGACGTGGAATCCGCTGTGTTGGCTGGCGTTGCGTGCGGTTCCCGGATATATTGGCTGTGTAGGGGTTGGTGTTGATGAGACTCCTCGCACTTTCCGATGGACAAATGAGCCGAATGATGGGTCGCTATAGCTCTGCGGAGGAGGAGTGTCGGAAAAGTCAGAGTTCAGACCTTGGTCATCGCCGGAGTATTCTATATTGCCAGTAGATGGCCTCCCTATGACAGGTATCCTGATGCCATCCCTCGTTGTAGAGAGTCTAGCGGTCTTCTCAACTGGCTCTGGAGAACTCGAGCCTAGACGATCCTGTTCCCATCGATCGTTTTCATCTCCTGGTGGGAAATACTGCTCTGGACCCGCTGTGGTCACTACTGAACTCCCAAGGAGCAATCCGTGCTGTTCATCTATGCGGGCTTCGCGTTTGATGAGCTCGACCCAAGCGCGAGCGTCTTTCTCGTCCCTGGCCTGGAAATGATGATTTCTCTCCGGTGAGAACAAGCCAAAGACATGTTCTCGTCTTCCCTTGGGGTCTTTGAGGTATGCAACAGCAGTGAGGTCAGATAGACCAATCTGCTTGTGCAAGCGCTCTTCCGACGAGTTTTTGTAGATCGAGAGGAGATTTGGGCGTAGGACTAAGTAGAAGCTTTTCCACTGCTATAAGTTTGTCTTAGCAAAGCCAAGCTTGGACGCTCGAGTGAATTACTTTGGTCTTCCTTGTCCGCTTCATCACCTCTCCACTCTTGAGGACCCGATCGAATTCAAAGCTTCCATTCTGATTCATGGGCGAGAATGATCCCAGACTCAAGTGCCCGTTCCGTACACCAGCGAATTGGGGATTGGGCACAAACGAGAGTGGGGGCACGTCTGGGATTCTGTTTCTCGGAATTTGCTTTGGCTGTGTCGACAGTGGTTCATGTGGCAAAGCGACATCTGCCATGGCGCTGGATTCTATGTCTTTCAAGGTATGTGAATGCACGGTGGTGATGCTCACGATTCTGTTAAAGAGCAGATGCTTTGCTCGAGTGTATGTGCATCTCAAGAACCACCTATGTGCATTTGATGAAGGAGCATAGATGAGGAGGGAGTCTAAGTTGCAGATGTTGCATTTTTGTTGTGCTCTTGCTGATCGCCCCACGAATGAATTCCACTTCCCCGCTGCACCCGCCTGGACCCTTTGACCTACGCCATGCCGCAGCTTGTTTCTCCAGGGGTCGCCTTTAACTGAAACTACTGAACGACAGCCAATCGGCCCACCTGAAACCATGCCTTTCATGCCCCCAGTCAGAAGCTCTCCACTGAGTCTTCTATCTTTGTTGTGAGGGATCATATATTTTTAGTTTCGATGCAGTGGAGGAAGCGGCCAATGCGGTATTCCTTCCTATACAGAGCCACTCGATCCAAACATCTCTGACTGCGCTGGTAACTTCCATGGTTGGCTGGTAGCTCATGATAGGGCACAAAATCTCATTGGTGTTGATGAATCACAATTTTCATGTGCGACGGAAATTGCGCTTTATAGTTGTTCCAATGAAGTTATCAGTCTTGACGACTGGCATGAGCAGATTATATCCCTCACAAGATGCCTGTCGTTAATCCGGAGAAGTTGGTTGCCCTACAGCGCAATGCAGATGAAATCCGAAATGTGCGTCTACTGTCGTCGAACATGTGGGCCAAGTGCTGATAGAAGAATTATCAGATCTGCATCCTTGCACACGTCGTGAGTTTCCTTTGGTCACTTACCTGAGTATAGTCTAACGTCCTAGGATCATGGCAAAACATCTCTCACCGATGCACTCATTGCCACCAATGGCATCATCTCCCCAAAGCTCGCTGGAAAGATACGATACCTGGACTCTCGGCCAGATGAGCAACTACGAGGAATCACCATGGAATCCTCCGCCATATCTCTCTATTTCTCCATGCTCCGCCGCTCCTCCCCTGATGTTGGCCCACTCCAGAAGGAATTTTTGATCAATTTGATTGACTCGCCTGGCCACGTTGACTTCAGTAGTGAGGTCTCAACCGCTTCACGATTATGTGATGGTGCCTTAGTTCTGGTGGATGCGGTTGAAGGGGTATGCAGTCAGACAGTAACTGTTCTTCGGCAGACGTGGACCGAGCACTTGAAGCCCCTTTTGGTTATCAATAAAATTGACCGCTTAATCACGGAGTTGAAGATGAGCCCAGGAGAGGCTTATGTCCACATGAGCCAGTTGCTGGAACAAGTTAATGCAGTGATAGGGAGCTTTTATCAAGGCGAGAGGATGGAAGAAGATCTACAGTGGAGAGAGCGAGTAGAAGAACGAGTTGCTGCCGCCACCGCTAAGGAGCAGGAGAGGACTGAGCGTAAAGCTACCCAAACTACGAACGGCTCCAACTTGGATGACGTCGAAAGCATAGCTATAAGCAGTACAAATGGTGATTTTGAGGAGAAAGACGACGAGGACCTGTACTTTGCCCCGGAGAAAAACAACGTTATCTTTAGCAGTGCCACCGATGGCTGGGCATTTACTGTACGCCAATTCGCGTCTCTATACGAAAAAAAGCTAGGCTTAAAACGTTCTGTCCTTGAGAAAGTCCTTTGGGGAGAATTCTACTTGGAACCAAAGACCAAACGAGTGCTTGGGCCAAAGCATCTGAAGGGCCGAGCAATAAAGCCAATGTTCGTGCAACTGGTACTAGATAATATTTGGGCAGTTTACGAAGCTACTACAGGAGGCAATAAAGGCAAAGGGTATGTCTCGCCCTTCCTTCCTCATACAATAAATAGTATCGCTGGAAGCTTATACTCTTTGTTGTTTAGCGATCCGGCCATGGTTGAAAAGATCACTAAAGCGCTTTCTCTTACATTACCATCCCACATCCTCCGCTCCAGAGATCCACGTGCTATACTTAGTACGGTTTTTGCCGCTTGGCTTCCTCTCTCGACTGCTATCCTTGTCTCTGTTATTGAATATCTACCAGCACCGCCAGCCGCACAAGCCAGTCGTCTTCCGGCTCTGATCGAGGCCTCTCCAGGTGCCGATTACGTCGACAAAGCTCTCAAAAATGCTATGATCGAATTCAAAGCTTCGGAGCATGACCCAATTGTTGCGTACGTAAGTAAAATGGTCTCTATTCCTGCAAGCGAGTTACCGCAAAACAAGCGCAGGGGCGGCAGCATCTTGACCGCCGAAGAGGCACGAGATCTTGCAAGAAAGAAGCGCGCTGAGCTGGAGAAAGCAAGAGCTGCTGCTGAGTCCGAAACCTCGGTTAGGCTGACAGGCATCACCAATTCACTCGAGGATGCCAGGCTTGACGAATCCAGTGAGGGGGTGGTAGCGGAGTCAAGAGGACAAGGAGAAGCAGAGCATCTCATTGGATTTGCTCGGCTTTACTCCGGAGCCCTGTCGGTTGGAGACTCTGTCTATGTACTTCCGCCCAAGTTTTCGCCAGCAAACCCTCACGCGATGCCTCAACCGCATAAAGTCGCTATCACTGGCTTATACTTACTAATGGGCCGTGGCCTTGAGGCTTTGTCATCTGTTCCTGCGGGCGTGGTATTCGGTATCGCAGGACTTGAAGGTCATATCCTCAAATCTGGTACCCTCTGTAGTCAGCTTGAAGGCGGTGTCAACCTGGCTGGAGTGAATATGGGAGGTGAGCCCATCGTTCGAGTTGCATTGGAGCCCGTAAACCCTGGTGATCTTGGAAAGATGGTTACTGGAATGCGCTTGCTAGAGCAAAGCGATCCTTGTGCGAAATACGAAGTACTGGAAAGTGGTGAGCATGTCATTGTGACCGCCGGAGAATTGCACCTTGAGCGCTGCCTGAAAGACCTCCGGGAGAGGTTCGCGAGATGCGAGATACAGGCAGGAGAGCCCATCGTCCCATACCGGGAAAGTATAATAAGTGCTGCAGAAATGGCACCGCAGAAGGATAGGAACCTCCCACGAGGAACTGTTCTCGTTGTATCCACGTCGAAGCAAATCAGCGTACGGCTGAGGGTTGTGCCTTTACCATCTGCAGTGATTGATTTCCTTAAAAAGAACGTTGCGGCAGTACGGCGTCTGTATGCTGAGAAAAAGGCGAAGGAGGGCGCAGGAGAAGTCACCCAAGAGAACGAAGATGCTCTTGCCGGTGACGAATCTAATCAAGAACTTGTTGTTAACTCAGGCCAGCTCAGCTTAAAAGAATTCAAGGAACAGCTGGAATCGGCATTTACAGAGGAGAAAGGGCAAGCTGATGAATGGAAGGATATAGTGGACAAGATAGCTGCCTTTGGCCCTCGAAGGATTGGACCGAATCTCCTTATCGACATCACGGAGAGTGGGACTTGTCAGAAATTGTGAGTAATCAAAAATTTATTCGAAGGTTTAGAGAGATCTAAAGTTATTTGAACAGCCTTCAGGAGGCTCACGAGCTCGATTCTCACAGCAACCGAAAAGCAGGCACCCCTGCTGACTCTATAACATCTCGCGACTTCTCAGACAAGATTTCCTACGCTTTTCAATTAGCCACCGCCCAAGGCCCCTTATGCCATGAACCGATCCAAGGGATTGCGGTATTCTTAGAGGAAGTGGCCGTTACAGCTCCCTCAGACGAAGAGTCATCAGGCCGTGAGAAGCTTGGCCGTTTGACAGGCGAAATCATCAAAATAGTCCGAGAATCTATACGGCAAGGCTTCCTTGACTGGAGTCCACGACTGCTTCTTGCTATGTATAGCTGTGAGATACAAGCCTCAAGTACGTCGTTCTCTTTCAGATATGATTCTCTCTATCCATCATACGAATTGTGCACGTTTTGAGATCTCTCCATAGTAGCGAACACTGACAACATCAACAGCCGAAGTCCTTGGCCGTGTCTACGGCGTAATCACCCGTCGGCGAGGCCGCATCGTCTCCGAATCCCTCAAAGAAGGCACACCATTCTTCACGATCCTCTCAGTCCTCCCCGTCGCCGAATCCTTCGGTTTCAGCGACGAGATCCGCAAACGCACGTCAGGTGCAGCGTCCCCGCAATTGGTGTTTCAAGGATTTGAGATGCTTGACGAGGATCCGTTCTGGGTCCCATTCACAGAAGAGGAGCTAGAAGACTTGGGAGAACTGGCGGACAAGGAGAATGTGGCAAAGAGGTATATGGATGGAGTTAGAGTTAGGAAAGGACTGGCTGTGAAAGGAAGGAAGTTGGTCAACGATGCGGAGAAGCAAAAGACATTGAAACGGTAGGCCGTCAGGAAATCACATCAATGGATAGAACCCACAAGTTGCCGGCGAAAGTAATGTGCTCGATGATGTACAAGTATGACTCGATGTAAAAGTTGCCAGTACATGCTAGGCTCATCTCCAACGGCATCCGCCTTTCTCCAGTATGCATTGTCTAATTAATGCCAACTGTATTTAGACTCCAAATGCTATGCATCAGTAACGACCATGATTTATATCCATTCAGACGTCCACCTCCGCAGGCACCAGGTTATTCTCGATCCAACTAAACATCTCCACCCCACCCAACTTTGCAACAATCTTCCCCTTGATCAACGCCAGCGGCAGCGGCCCAAAGGTCCTAGAGTCTCTCGACTCGGGCAAATTATCCCCAATCAACCAGCAATGTCCCTCAGGCACCTATCTCCCACCCATCAGTCCCTCCCTTCCCCCAAACCCACTTCCAGCACATACCTGTATCATCATCCTGTTTCCCGTCCCAGGACTATCCCTCGCCACGAAATCCCCCGGCATCCCTACCACCCTCTTTATAGCCCCCATTTCGGGAAACATCGGATGCTTGAAGTTCACCATATCCCCCACTTTTATCCCTTTCCCTCTACGGTAGAGTTTGGAGACGTAGACTGCGTCGCCGGTGGCAGCGAGGGTGGGCAGCATTGAGGGACCGTAGGTGCCGTATGTGCAGCCAACGTGCGTGGTAAGAAGGTGAAGGATGGCGGCGGATTTGATGAAGATTATTGAGCCGCGAAAGATGGGCCTTCGGGTCAGAGGGTGTAGAAGCCTCCTAAGAAGGCTTAAAGGGGGTGTCATCTGGGAAGCATCGTGTGGATGTTCAAAAAAGCAGATTTCAAACCAAATTGGGCTCCGGGTTGACTTCGAAAAGGTTTGTGATGTGATGGTTTGAAAGGCTGCGGCGGAAGTGGGTTCCAAGGCAGTTAGAAAGATCGACGACAGGGGTATGCTTTTGCTTAAAGCTCAGAAAAGCCTCAAGAACAACTGATATCCTCCACAATAACCATGAAACACTCAAACCACCTCATAACTACCACAGAAGCTCTCCAGCGCGTCTTCTTCCCTTCCCTCCGACCCACCCACACTCTCTCACCCCTCCATTGCCGCCTCCTACCCAAGAAACCTCCTATAACCCACCACCAACGCCGCCACGCCTACGTCTTCAAATCCCGCCAGGTAATAGATCAACCCCAAACCCCAGAAACCCCCATCGGCCCCGCCAAAGATGAAGAGATCGAGTCCGACATGGTCCAAGTCGTAAACGACGAAACGAGTCGCCTCCAACCCCCTGAGCCCGTCTCCACCATCCTCTCCTACATCGACCGCAAAGCCTTCTTCCTCGTCCAAGTCTCCCCGCCCGCGCAGGATGGTCTCCCCGTCTGCAAAATCCTCCCCAAATCCGTTGTGCGCAAACAAATCGCCGACAAGCTGCGGCCGCCGAGCCAGAAGAACCCGAAAGCGGACAAGAATCTTAAACAGTTGGAGGTTGGCTGGGTGATTGACGTTCATGATTTGAAGATGCGCATGCGGCAGATGAAGGCGTTTTTGGAGGAGGGCAGGAGGGTGGAGGTGGTTTTGGGGAAGAGGAGGAGGGGGTGGATGGGGAAGAGGAGTGTGCCGCAGCAGGAGATGATGGGGATGTTGGAGAAAATTAGGGGTTTTGTTGGGGAGGTGGCAGGGGCGAGGGAGTGGAAGAAAATGGAGGGGGAGATGGGGGGGGAGGCGATGCTTTTTTTTGAGGGGCCGAAAGTGGAGAAGAAGAAGAAGAAGAAGGAAAAGGAAAGGGAGGAGCAATCCCCAGCCTAGGACAGCCGACTTCGTAGATCACGGCTTGGTCAGAAAGAGGTGGGATAGTGTCGCGAGCGCCCCGAAGCGGTCCTTCGAACGAATGCCGCGCTACAGGTGCCGGAGGCAATTCAATACTTCATTTCATATCAACTCTACAGTATAAGCATCCGGAAAGCGGACTCCTATTACCCTCACCAAAGCCAACCCCTGATCACCGCAAACCACTATATCGAAGCTGCCTGTGTAAGCACGTTGACCCTATATCAGGGCGAATTGCTCGGAAGAAATCTATCTTTCAGATAGGAGACTTTGGTACGAAGATCGAAGTCGAATATCAAGACATCGCCAAAATCTTCTACTCTCCACCCTCCCCGCGCCCCTCTTCTCACCATCGACGATCCGGATCCCTCACTTCCTCGTTCCAATTTCTCATCAAAATCAATTGCAAGAAAGGACATCACACAGATATGTCAAAGAAGCTCCATGTCGAATATCAAGCACAAAGGACACTTTCCTAAGCACTTCCTTTACATCTTTGTACTATATTGATCCCATCGTATTGTTCATTCCACGTGCTAGACTCCGAAAGCTGTAAAATGACAAACTACTTTCATTTGCATCGATGGGTGGAGGATAGCTATTTAAGTTTTTTAAATTTCTGATTCCTTACTCTCCCTTCCATTTCCATTCCCTTTCTTCCCCCATTTCCATCCCAAATTTCATTTCCCGTAGCCAACCCCCACCCCTCTACCCCCCTTCACCCGCAATCTTCACGCCACCCCTCTTTTCCATCTCCCCTAACCACCACCACCTCTACTTCACTCTCATCCCCAACCCCCATCCCCTAGTCGAAACACCACCACCAGCCCCCTCAAAAACCAAAACCCACCACCCGCCAACCCTCTAGTTTCCATCTGATCCCCGGGTGTAAGATTGTGCTGTTATTTAAGGAAGGAGGAGAGTTTCTAGGGGATGGAGGGGGGAAAGAAGTGAGGAAAAAGGAGAGTAGGAAAGCCAGAGGAACGGGAGAGGATGAGGGTACAGGCGCGAGGTACGGCACAGAGGCATGCAAGCATCAAAAACAAGACCCCAACGCCAAGGAAGCAACAACCCCAGACCTTTGAAAACGGCCGCGTTGTAAACGAATCGGGAAAGAGAGACGCCCGCGGGGAAGAGGATGATAAGAACGAGATACAGTAATCGCTACGTTCGAACGAGGTGTTTGGGGGGGGTAAGGGGGTTAATTGGATGGATGTTTGTGGGTCAGGGTTGGTAGAGACGACTGTCGTTGTGGCGGGGTGTCTTACTTGCCTAGGGTTGGGGCTGACGGTTTTGTGGTTTATTCGAACAGTGGGGAAGAGGCTGTCGTTGTGGCGGGTTGCCTGGTTGCCAAGCTTGGAGCTGTGGTGTCGTGAAAGATTGTCGCGGCGTGTTAGTTCAGTGGTGGCAGCATAGACGAAAGAATTTGACGTGGTGAAGCATGAGGTTGGGAGGGGGATCCAGAGACGCCTCGCAAAGGGGGTTATCTATTATGTCCTAGAAGAGGAATCCTCGGATTAGGCATTAAAGAGAATACTCCGAGACCCCAAAACACCCAGCCATTATGCCATACCATAACACCCATTCATTTTCTCTCATAAAGCTCTTCCTCCTCCGGCGCATACGCCCCCATCTTTCTCGGCTCCACCTTCATCACAAACAGATGATCAATCTCGCTAAACGTCTTGCCCTTGAGCTCCGGAACATAAAAGAACGCCCAAACAGTAGCAATAGCGCCCAAGCCCCCAAATACGAAGCCGACCTTGCCCTTTAGATCCGCCTGGTCGGGGTTGACCATGTAGGGAATAACGACGTTGAAGGTGATGCCGAAAACGGCCTGCGTTGCGGTTGCGAGCCCCGTGGTTTTGGCGCGCAGAGTCGGGGAGGAGGCCTCGCCGAGGAGGACAAAGGCCATGGCGCCGATGGTAAGGAAGTAGACGAAGGCGTAGAAGACGGTGAGGGAGGCTTGGACCCAACGTGCGGGGCCGGTGGGGATGACGTCGAGGATGCCGATGAGGAAGAGGATGGTGGTGACGCAGATCATGCCCTGAAGGAAGACTTTGCGGCGGCCGTATGAATTTACTACGAACCACGAGAAGATGTTGCCGAAGATTCCGCATGCGGTGACGCCGACGCCTAGGCTAAAGGCGTTTGAATTCGCAAGGCCAGCGAGTTCGAAAAAGTAGGTTGAGAATCCGAGGACGAATATGATGCCGACGAAGTGCTGGCAGGCGAAGACACCGCAGGAGATGACGGTGCGGACAAGGTTCGTGCCCCTGAAACAGTCTACCCAGCGGGATTTATCGCGGGCTAAGTCTTCTTGTACCGTTTGCTCGATAGCGGCGAGTTTGTCGGCGACTTCGGTGGGATTGCTGTAGAGCGAGCTGAGAACTTTGCGGGCTTGGTCGATGCGACCCTTGCGGACGAGGTACCAGGGGGATTCTGGGGCGAAGGGGAGGCCAATGGCTAGGACGGCTGATTTGTGTGTAAATAAATAAATCGATTTTAATGGCTGGGATAAATTAAAGAATATGGAGAGGTTGCTCACCAACAAAGATGAACTGGCATGCAAAAGGGGCACGGTAAGCCCATCGGTCGTTTCTACCCCCAAAACCCTTAATGGCAGCGTTCGACAGCAATTGCCCAATACCAATGGCCATGTTAATTCCCGCTGTGGTAATACCTCGAAGGGCCGTTGGCGAAAGCTCGGAGCAGTAAAGCGGTCCCATGGTCAAATAGAAGCCCAAACCAAGCCCAAGAACCAGCTTGCTAACCAAGAAAGCAGGACGAGCAACAGAGAATATCTCTCCTAGAATACCACCAAGACAGAATAGAACTCCGATACCGAGGCCGCCTTTGCGGCCAATGCGGTCAGACATCCAGCTGCATATGAACGCACCAAAGAATTGACCGATTGATGAAGCTGCATTGAAGGCACTCTGCCATGGGGCTGGTAAGACGGGCTCGCCTTTGTAGATGTATCTAGAGCCAAGCGTGAGCACCAATACCGGGAGAAGATTCTCTAGCAGGAAAGATCTTTTCCGTACCCGAAATCCCTACGAAAGGATGGGACGGATATGGCGGCGCCGTTAACCTGAGCATCAAACCCCCATCCGACGGCGCTGAGCGCAAAGAAAAAGGTCCAACCAACGATGCGCTTGTGGCCCCGGATGATCTCCCATGCTGTAGCCTTGTGCTCTCTGATGTTGTCGGCAAGAACCGCCTGCTCATGCGACTCTCCTGAGTAAGCATGTTCATATATCTCTGCTGTCGGGCCGCTCATGGTCTTCTCCATGATTGCCTCACTGAATGAAATTGAAGGAACAATTGTCGAAGGGCCAGTCGGTGGTCTTTAAAGCAAGAACTGAAGGCTGTCGTCTCTTCTTTTATGATTAAGCTTCCTATACTGCAGCTACAGGTCAAGAAATACTAAGGGACTGGAAATGTCCCAGACTATTCTGGACAAACGTTCTCCACCAGCTGCAGTCAGGGTCAATTGAGGCAAAAAGGATTGGCTAAAGGGATCTGCACCTGGTCTAAACCCCCGCACGGCATGGTGGGATGTAAAAGAGTAAGGTAGATTCTGATCTCAACTTCAGGAAAGGTACATCTATAGCAACTGCTGAAGAAGTCGCAGAACAAAAAGGATAGGGTCGCCAAAGCATGGGGCCATGTGCAGGCCAAGCTTTTGAGTACAGTAATCAAGTCGCGGAGACATGCCGAACCTGGTCGATCGTGCGATCGATGAGGGGAAACAAAAGCTGAGAGGTAGAGCAGCTTGTGTTTTAGTGGAAATTGTCAGCTCAAACTCAGGACTGATCCTCGGTTGCCTGCCCTGGTCATGTTGCCTCCCGATACCACTCGAGAGTCGCAGTAGCAGCAACGATACCCCCAACTTGGAGTCTTAGACGCACCCATTTTCCGTATCAAGGTCTGACCTGCGGGGATTTCCAGATTGAGAAATTGAGAATATGAGAGGCGTGAGAGGAACCGTTGCCTGCATCACGCTAGCGCAGACCACGTGAGACGGAACATAGCCGACGACTGCCGATATCCTTCTATACGAGTAATCACCAAATCAAACTCCTGCTTACGAAGGTACAGCTGAAAACTGAAAGATCTCCCAGTACTGTCTGTTGGTATACGAGATCATATGGGGGCATATTGATATTTTGATTGTTGCTGTTAGGAGTCCATCTAGTAGCGAGCATTGGAAATAGGGGAGATGTTAATCTCCGCCTTCATAGGGCTGATAGGGCTGATAGGGCTGGGGCCCGCTAGTAGAGTTTTCACCTGCTCGCTCCTAGATACTTACCTACTCCGTACCTAGACTCCTAACAGCAACAACCAAAATATCAATATGCCCCCATATGACCTCGTATACCAACACTGTCCAGAGTCTGTTGAGTTGGAGGCTCACTAGTGAGTATCATCTATTGCTGCTTGATGATGATCTCACCCACGGCGAAATGACATGAGTGTAGATGTTGATAGATATCGGTTATAGCAAGGCTACTCGTCGAAGGTTGTCAAAAGTCCAGGTCTGGTACTAGTATGAAAAGGGGATCGTATTATTACTGTACGAGCCTAGACTGCTGTGTACTATTCTCAAATCCAACAACAACAATTTTCTAATCATCGTGTGGTACAATAATAATGTATCTACTTCTTTGTACTTGTCGCGGATAGTCGGGGAGTAAGCTTGATCACGTCCTTGCCCAGCAGCCTCACTGTTCTCCTGACCACTATGGATAGGGCTAATTAAACGAGCTTTCGTACCCCCGGTTGTGCTTCACATATGGATCTCCCGCTACATGTTGCTCAGAATGTATTAGAGCCGCTGACCGAGCTGTCCCCGGGTGCGACGCATTCAGAATTGGCCCTCGCAACCTCCACGACAACGAATAATACGAGCAACAACAAGAGACAAACTGCGCGAGGTGATGCCTCATATCCGAGAAAACGTGCGAACACGGCATGCCAAGTTTGTCGGGCACGGAAGACCAAGTGTGATAATCGAAAGCCAAGATGCTCATTCTGTGAACGAGTAGGAGCAAGATGTGTTTCTTCGTCCTCTACCGACTTATCCACGTACGTAACACCAACTTTCGCTGTACCAAGATCTGAAACACAACTGACCTGCTTCAGCTTTGACCCGGCCAGCCTTGCTATCCTCGAGCGGATAGATCAGCTCGAAGGAAAACTCCAGGCTCGTAATCAATCCGCTGGGGTTGACCAAAGGGACGATGCCATATCAAGTACGCACTCGACTCCAGGTCGACCAGACAGTACCTTTCAAACGAAATCCACCTCAAAGGGAAATGTTGCTATCATCAATGTCGAGAAGATCTTGTCGTGGCCAATTTTCCATCACCAATTTGATGCTCATCTTAAGCTGAAGCCTTTGCTCGAAGGAAGCTTGAGTGCCCCTGACCGTCTGTCATTGCAATCAGTTGACAGAACCAAAGCTGCGGGTGAGCTTGAGATTGAATCTTGCAGTAGGCTGCTAGACGTATTCTTCAAACATGTGCACATCAAGAACCCCGTTCTCGACGAAAAGCTCATTCGTCAGTGGGTAAGGGATGTTTGCCTGAATGGTATTTCTTGGAGTGCTCAATCCTGTTTAGTGGTAGGTTACGCTTAATTGCTCGTCACTCTTTCAACAGATTGACCGACAGATTAGCTTCTCGTCTGCGCTTTGGGAGCGGTATCACTACCATTTGGCGCGTTCCGTCAGGATGACCCCATTTCTGCTGGCCGGTCGATGGAGTCTGTCAGGGCGGAGGCCTGGTTCAATGCTTCCCAAAGACGCATTGGAGCACTACTGACCAAAGGTGACGTGCTTTCAGCCCAGTGCTTCTTCTTCTCGGGCGTCTACCTTATGCACACGATGAGGCCATTCCAAGCTTGGGCTCTGTTCGTGCAAGCTCTAGCATGCTGTCAAAAGTTTGATTTCTACGCCGGGTCGTTCGGGGCCCCAGAGGTACAAGAGGTTGTTGGCTCAGAAACGCCATGGAGATCGGAGGAGAGTATGTACTGGACATGTTTCAAGTCTGAACTGTAAGTGGCTGTAACAACCCCCTTTTCAGTCGCCTGTCAAAAGCTGATCAAGACGTTTTTGGAACCTGCACAGTGAGCTTCGATTGCAATTATCAGTACCTGGATTCGGCGCTGCCGGGGATCTTTCTTACCCATCATTCTTACCGTCTCCGCCTCCAGGATCGGTGAAAGACCAAGAAAGGTCCTGGTACTTTTACCTCGCTGAAATAGCTCTGAGGAGGCTTGGAAACCAAATTCTTACCCATGTAGTTCAATACGCCGTTGATGATAGGTTTGACAACCTTGAGGAGGTTTCGGCTTGGATGTCTTCATTTGAGAGCCATGCACAGGAATGGTTTGCCTCCTATTTTCTTCGTTTCCTTCAAATAGATTGTCGCTAACGCTGAGAGTCAGGTCTCGGCTTTTGCCGCCCGAAATGGACCTCCAAACCAGTCAACATGACGACGATATTCTACGTTTTGTTCTCAGAGGCCATCTGTTGGACTGCTATGAGACTATGTACTGGCCCTTCCTAGTCGAAGCCATCAACACTACATCTTGGGATGTCACGTACCAGGTTTTCGTCCGAAAGGGCCTCCGAGTATGCGTTGAACGAATATGGAAGAATGAAGGCGGCTTCTACCACCATCATCATGGCACTTGGCTCATGTTACGTTCTTGCACCAGAAGTGCTCTAACTCTTGTTGCAGCAAGATTGTGTAGACATCTGGACGACTTGTTACCGCCAGACTGGGAGGCAGCTGTACGTAAAGTCGTTGCCTTGCTGAGCTTCTGGCAAGAAGAATCAGAAGACGCTCGAGACCGGCGTTACATTCTCGAAACCCTAATGGCAAAGTTTTGATTTATCTCGACACTGATATCAGAGCCGCATGATCGGCCGATCCTCTTTTGTCTGCGCCTGTACGATCATTCTTCAAGAGTAAAAGCAATATATGCCCTTTGCGTTCTTTTTGTATTATATTTGCAGCACTTTTGATGGTCATGGTATGCCAGGTCACACGAGTTTCCTAGCTTCTTCTTTCATCTAAGTATCCGATTTCTCCAGATCTTGGTAGGCACGTGGCACGCCGCGGATTATCGGGCTCGGGTCCATATGACTCGAGGCTGGGTCTAACCGACCCATACCTTAATTATTAGCCACTTCACTGATTCCAGAAGGTGGAGATGTAATCTATTATCAAGTCTCATAAGATGTCGTGTGTTCTTGATTTCGCTTGTCTCGAAGCTGACTTTCGCTTTTCTCCCACCCTTATATCCCATGGCTCCCCACCGTGAAGAACCTGCTTCGGACGCGGCTTTCTTAGGTAACAGAAGTCACGCCAACGGAGCTCATATCAACGGAGATAACTATTCCCCTAGGAAAATTGACTCAATTCTACAGGTTGAGGGCACTGGTATCGTTGACGGCCATGGCGTTGCCGTGGTGCTTAAAGGAGTCAGTGCTTGCGTCTCCAAATAAAGTACTACTTATACTCACGTGAGGCCAGGCGGGCCTGGGAGGCCATATGAATATGGAGAACTTCATTACTGGCTTTGCCGGTCACGAGCACGAACACCGAGCTGCATTGCTGCAGGTGCTCGGGCCAGAAAAATACAAGTACTTCTTTGACAAGGTCAGAAGACTTGTCTCGAATACTCCAATCATGCTAATACTATGCCTTATTAGTTTCTCGATTACTTCTTCACAAGCTCCGATGCCCGATTCTTTGCTTCATTGGGATTGAATTGTATCCGCGTTCCTTTCAACTACAGACATTTTGAGGATGATATCAATCCAGGGGTATATAAGGAGGATGGTTTCAGACTGTTGGACAGGGTCGTGGAACGTTGTGCCCATGAGAATCTATATGTTGTTCTCGACATGCATGCGGTTCCGGGAGGACAAAATCAGGACTGGCATTCCGATTCGGGGGTACACAAAGCTCTTTTCTGGCAGCACAAGGAATTCCAGGACAGGGCGGTCAATCTCTGGGTAGCACTGGCTAAGCGCTATGCTGGAAACCTACACGTAAGAGCCATGTTCCGTTGCGTTTAGAGGAAGTTCTAACCATGGGCCCAGATTGCCGGCTATAACCCGCTTAATGAGCCTGCAGACCCAGACCATAGTAATCTAATCGCATTCTACGAACGTGTAGAGAAAGCTATTCGATCGGTAGACTCTGACCACATTCTGTTCCTTGACGGCAACTCTTACGCAATAGACTTCACCCATTTCACAACCATCCTTCCCAACTGTGTCTACGCTATGCACGACTACTCTCCCATGGGCTTCCCCCTCGGCGAGCCCTTCGAAGATCGAACCGAGCAAACACAGAAGCTCCGCTCATCCTTCGAAAGAAAAGTAGCCTTCATGCGCCGAAACAAAGTCCCTATCTGGAACGGCGAATTCGGCCCCGTATACGCCTCGGTTTCAGAACCCAACCACGAGAAAACCAATACGCAACGCTACAATCTCCTGCAAGAGCAACTAAAAATTTACTCCGAATCAAACGTCTCATGGTCCATCTGGCTCTACAAAGACATCGGCTACCAAGGCATGGTCTACGTCTCTCCCTCGAGCCCCTGGATGCGCCTCCTCGCCTCCTTCCTCACGAAAAAGAAATCCCTCGGCGTGGACTTCTGGGGCCGGGATGACAAGGACGTGCAGCACATCTACAAACCCCTGCTCGACCACGTCGAGGAAGTCATCCCAGAGCGTTTCCAGAAAAGAATATACCCGAGTCCGCTGTGGACGGCAAGACGGCATGCGGAGCGTGTGCTGCGTGAAATGCTGTTGTCAGAGTACCTTGGGTTTGAGATGGCGGAATTATTTGAGGGAAAGTCCTTTGAGGAGCTGGAGGCGTTGGCGGCGAGCTTTAGGTTTGAGAATTGTGTGCAGAGGGCGGGGTTAAATGAGATTTTGCAGAGGGATTCGGGGATGGTATAGGCTTTGCGGTTTATGAAGCGAAGATTCTGGTGGGGTTAGGTGTCCTATGTGTCAAGATCAAGATCAAGATCAATATGAAAGTGAAAGTGAAAGTGAAAGTGTCATTTCTTGGCATGATTTTAACATATTCAAGACGTTCTAATTTCGTCTCCTGTTAATCTTCTTAGAATCTTTCTGTTCTGTTAGTTCAAGAATATCCGTAAGCGAACTATTACGGTTCTGAAAAACCTTCATCATTGCAAAAGGGGCTTTGAGCTGTGCCGACCCGTCACGTAATATTTTAGCCCCCATTAAGGTATCTTGCTTGTGCCGTCCGTCCTTCGACTCTCAACACTCAACATCTGTAGCCACACTTCATGCAGTGGGATCATCAGGCTAGAGATGAGGTTATACCGGCAAATGTTAGCTACGAGATGGATTACGGGATTTGCCCGATTTCTTACTGCTGCACTCGGCGCACTCGGCATAGCAAACTTTCGCAAGGGAACCCAAGTATTTGTGCGTTCCTGTACTGAGTCCCCAGAGGATTCGTGATCAGTGAACTGCGCCCGTAATCAGCATGTCTGATGGGGGCGCCTGCATCCTTACGTGACCCACGACCCATTTTTTTTTTCTCAGGATGGTTTAAGAGGATGCCCATCTTCGCAATGCACTTACGATCCTGCGTTTCTCTATTCTCCATTTCGCTGCGAGGCTGCTTTCGTTCGTGGAGTCCTTTGCGACGATAATTTCAAAGTCACTCGATAGCGGAGTGGGAATTATCTGATTGATATCTTATTTTCGACACCTTTACTTTCTCATGTCGCTATTGCTAGACTTTATAATTCTTTTTCTTCTAAGCCTCTTCCAACCGTCCATATCCACGCAATGCTACAGTTTAGATAAGTCCCTCTCGACTGACATTCCCTGCATTTCCAATGGCACGGAGTCTGCTTGTTGCAGTTCTGACTCCTATTGTCTCTCCAATGGACTCTGTTTGACGAATATGGTTCTGTCTCGAGGGTCTTGCACGGACCAAGGTTGGAAGTCTCCTCAGTGCACACAGTACTGCCATGATAGTAGGTATTACCATACGCGACCAGAATTCTAAGATGCAAAAACCTAGGTACTTACTTTCCCCTCTCCCAACAGTTAATCCCAGTGGTGGCGCAGCGATGGCCTTTTGTTTTCCAGATCTCTGGTCTTGCACACCGGAAACATGTACCAGCTACAACTTTACCATTCCAAACGGCCAACTCGTCATCCGAGATGATCAAAAACCCGGCCTCGGAATGGGCGCCAGTGGTCAGGCAGGGAACTCCACAGTTCCGAGTACAGTCCAAGCTACCACGACCTTGAACGTCTCAAGTACAACTGATTTCAGCATCGTAACCGTCGAACGAACGCCTTTTGCCACCGCCACCATTACCACAACGCCAATCCAGATGGTTACCAAATCAGCCCTCGCAGTCAGATCAGCTATTGTCGGCATCACTGTTGGCATTCCCTTACTCATTATAGCCATCGTGGCCTTCTTGATTATCGTCTGGGAGAGATGGAAATATAAAGGGCTATTGGACGAAAACAAGAAATTGCAGGCTAAGAACATTTTCTACAAGGGGCTCACTCCAGTCTCAAACAAGGACAGGCTTCAGAGCTGGTACGAATTGTCGCCGGGGGCTTTGCAATTGGCAGAAGAGATGTGTACAGGCCCGGTAAGGGCGGGGTGGGGTAATGGTGAATCTCAAACTTGTCTGACTCCTGCGAAGAAGATTTGATAGGGTGGGTTGAAGGCTATCGAGAAGATGCTGTATTTGGTGACTTGAGGTATTTGAATGGTGGTCATGATACGAGGAATGAGAAAGCCTTTCCCTAGTATCATAAAGATTAACGCATGAAACCAAAGCCGACTCTACTCTTGACACATCACACAGAGTGTAGAGGTAATCTAACGAACGATAACATCTCGAAGCTTGAGCGCCGATAGCTAGATCTCAAAGAACACAGACAGCCATCGGGATCTCTTATTGTCGGTTGAGACAAGAAAAGCCCATCGACCTATCTAAGATTGGACATGGAGAGATCGTGATTTTCTGAATTTGCCTACCTCGCACTTCTAGAGCCCGCAGCGACATGGCCTTTATAAATATGCATTGCTCCTCCATCTCACAAACCCTATCAACAGCAGCTCCTAACTCCATCAAAGCAATTCCCCAAATATCCTCCCTCATCCCCTCCCCCCATCTCCAACTTCCCCCACCCTACGACGTCCCAACCGCCACCCCCTCATGCCCCTGCCCCTCCTCCCTCTCCGCCCTCCTCCTCCTCTTCTCCAGCAAATTATTCCGCCTCTCCGCCAATATTTTCATCTGTCTGCTCTCGACCCCAGTCAACCAATATCCGAAACTTCCTCCCGCGGCGGCGAAGAGGGGCCACGCCCAAAGGGATTCTTTGTTGAAGAAGGGACGCATTTCGATGCCGAGTTGCCAGAAGCGGACTGCGAGGCCTGTAGTGATTGGTGGTGGTTAGTATTGGATTTGATGTGTTGGGAAAGTTTGGGGGTGCGTACCGAAGCCGCTCCAGAAGAGGATTTTGTGGACCATTGTGAGCTTTGGGTAGAAGATAGGGTTGTGGAGACGGAAAACCGGAGGCTGCGATATGCAGGCAGCACCGTAGTCGATTGCAATCGAAGTCGAAGACGTGTATTGTTTTGACACCTGATGAGCCTTCGTGACTTTTGGATGGACAGCCAATCGGCAACTGCCGCCGCTAGTATCAGAGATCGACCTGCGCAAACGCATTGATAGTCAAGGACGTGATTATCATCGTCAACAGGTATGGCTACTACAGATCTTATACCTACTACTCGACCACATGAAGGGGAGGTCTTCGTCCCTCGCAAGAAGTTCAAGACCTCTGACCTTCCACTCAATTCTACTCAGCGCTCGACGATCGACAGCCTGCTACATACGATCAAGAAGAAGGGCGAGTATGATGCATTGAGGAAGAAGGTCTGGTCTCAGTATGCGGAGAGTGTGAGTGTCGAATATTAAAACCCCATTAAGCTGCCCAATTGGCCGACTAACATTGGGTTCTACTCAGGACGACAAAAATACATTTACCTCCTTGTTGAACGAGCTCGCAGAGGCTGAGACCGATCGAGATCCCTCGTTGCTTTCCCGAGATCGTGGCAAGGCAGCTACGTTGATGCAAGGGGCAGTTGATCGGAGTGACATCTACAAAAGCGTCGAAATGTCTCTCGATAAACTGATTGCGGCGCACATCGATCACGTCCAAGAGGCTGGGAGGGAGATTAGGAAGGCCGAAATTGGCGAAGAGGCTGCTGCCGAGGAGGAAAAGCGCGGCAACAAGACAGACGAGGATTACGCAAACGAATCTGCTGCTAGGAGAGAAGCCAGAGAGGAAGCCAGGAAGAAGGAGGAAGCGCGCAAACGCCGAGAAGATGAAAAGGAGAAACTTCGAGCTGAAGAGAAGACAAAGAAACTCGAGCTCGAAAAGCTTCGCAGCGCCGATGAGCGTAGAAGAGAAGAAGAAGCAAAGGAGGCGAAGCGGGAAAAGGAACGAGCAGCCCAACGGGCAGCAGCCAAACAAATCGAAGAGGAAAAAGAGGCTGAAAGGCGTGAGCGTCACGAGCGCCGCAAACGAGAAGAACTAGAGCGAAGCAGAGACGTTGAACGAAGCCGACATCGCACTCGCTCGCGCAGTCGTGACCGCCTCAAATCCAGCCATCGAGACTCCGAACCCCCAACTCGATACCGCGAACCCCCTTCTCACGCCATTCCAAGAGATACACATCAATCTCCAGGCCCCTTGATCCCGCCTCCTCCGGTCGACGAAAAAGCACTCGAAGCCGCCGCCCTCGAGCTCCTCCTCCGCGAAGGCCGCGAACTGGCTGCCAAAAATACCACCACCAACCCCCCAACGCGCTCCGAATCCATTGAGCCTCCCTTAACCCGAAAACCCCACCTCTACTCCCGCACCCCCGGCACCCCCAAAATTGAACCGCGCCCTGGGCCTAAACTCAGTTTCAGCACCACAAATGTCCCCTTTACGCACAGCAGCCGCCTCAAAAGCCCCCACCACATCCATCGCCATCGCAGCAGAGATAGAAGCCCCTCCCACCACCATCATCACCACCACCGTAGCCGCTCCCGCTCAGCCTCACGACGCCATTCAGCCCGTCACGACCTCTCCCCCGACGCAAAAGCGGCCTGGAAAGCCAAAGCCTCCGCGCAGCGCGAAAGAGACGCTGAGGCTTACAAACGCGCGCGCAGCCGAACCCCCACCCACGACCGCGACCACCACCACCACGAGTTGTCGCACCGATACACGCGCTCGCCGAGCCGGGAGCGGGGTGCGGAGCGCGAATGCAGCGGACGGCATGAGAGGGGAGGTGAGAGGTATACGCAGCGGAGAAATAGGGATAAGAGCCCGGTGGAGATTGATCGGTATGTTCCTGGTGGGAGATCGACGAGGGTGACGACGAGTGGGAGGGATAGGGAGAGGGAGAGGGACAGTGGGGAGAGGGCGCATAGAGAGGGCGGAAGGGACGGGAGGGACGGGAGGGAGCGGTATGTGGAGATTGACCGATATGTGCCCGGGCACACTGATGGCGATGGGAGCGGGAGCAGGAGAGGGAGGGGGGAGAGGGAGAGGGAGAGGGAGAGGGAGAGGGAGAGGTAGTCTTGGTGTGAGATTGTTCGCGGAGTGCGTTTGTTGATCTATTGGCTCTTCGCTTGTGTGCGTTCCAGCGAGAAATGCATCGCTTCATTGCAGTCGCATATGATACAAGTGTAGGAGTAACTGCTTGTTCTTGCAGGAATAAAATAGCTATCTATGCTATAAAATCGGTTCCGGGTAGAACTTCGTGTGAAAACTCGCTGAAATTGACCTTGAAATTGAAATCCGAAAATCTTCCCAATACCGAAAATCCTGACGTCCTTGTCATAGCGCATACCTGCGGCTTAAATCGAGATCCTAATTCTCCGCCCTACCAACCACATTCCTTCCAGAAAACATATCAGATCATTCAATTCGCCTCCACCATACCCCCTCCCATCCCCATCCCCATGGCTTTCCCCGCTCTACTATTGCCCCCTCTCCCACTGCGTGGTCCAGCGGTTCGCATCGGTGGTGGGGCGAGTTTGTGGGGTTCTTGGGGTTTGTCTTGAGGGGTGTCTAGGGGGTTGGTAAAGGAGTGGGGCGGTATCGTGGTGGTTGGTGGTGGTAGTGGTGACGTAGAACTGGGAGAGGAGGGTGCCTGGGAGGGTTCTTGGGGTGTATAAGGTATGTGGGGGGGCGGTGGAGATGTGGGAGTTTGGGGGTTTGAGAATGGCGATGGGGGAGAGTGGGAGGTTTTGGGTGCAGGGGGTGTGGTGAGGGCTTCGCTCGATGTTGCTGAAGATGCTATTGGAGGTAGTGCTGCGGTATATTCAGGGAGCTTTTCCGCTACCGGTACGGTGTTCACGATCTCCGAAGCATTTGATGGAGTTTCTGTTGAAATCGCATCGCAGGCGGAATCATTTGTGAGGGTAGGTTCTCGGGGAGTTCCAGGCTTGGTCTCTTCCACTGAAGAGACGACTTGCACCTGCTCCGGCTTAATATCCGCAGCTATTGACGCTTCTGGTTCCGGAACGCCCCTTTCACCTCCTTTTGGCTTTTGAAGCTTTGATTTCTCGTAAAAAAGCATAAAAACCCCACCCTGCGATAGCACGTTCTCTTCGCGGACTTGAGACACTTCGTCATCGCTGAAGCGCCACCAAGGGTCGGCAGCTCCATCTACTGGATCAGAGGCGCTTGAGTGTCTTCGGTAGCAAATATAGTGTCCGTTTTCGTGGCGTCCGTAGTGTGTGATGACAGCTCGAAGCTCGTACATCTCTTTGCAATTGAGGTTCTTAGAATCTGCTTCTGCTGGCAGCATTGAAACCGAGGGATCCACGTTCCAACTCTCCGGTTCTACTGGGTCATCACTCTTCGCCGGCGGCGAATTGCCTAGACACCAAGGTGCAATATCGAGATTGACGGGGAATCTGACATCGGCAAGATTCTTGCTTTGCACTCCGCTCAATTCATTGAAGATGCTTCGATTAATGTGGACAACCAATGCCTGTGGTGCCCGAGCGATGACTGCTTGCCGTGACTTGGTTGTTGAGATTCGGCTTCGAGCGGGAATCTGGCACTTCTTGAGGATTGCATTATCCGAGAAGTCCTCTTCGTCCAAAGCGAGATCCACTGCAGCAAGTCGATCTTCGATGGAACTCAGCAAGGCCGACGACAAGGGAGGAGCGAGTGGATTCGGGTCACCAGTGTCTTGATTGTAGAATTGAGAGCGTAACCGCTCTAACTGTTTCTTGTTGTGTAATAGGGTGCACTTGACACACTCCACCCCGTTAATCGGTTCCAGATTGGTATATTCGTCAAGGCAGGTTCGGATATCGTACACCCATTGCTTGCCCAGCGGCACTGTGAGGCAGGTGAAAGGAACAACAGACAGCCCTTCAACATATCCACAGGTCAAGCAGCCAACGCGCTGTGCTTGAAGACCTTCCAGAGGACTCCTCGCAATTACTGATCCTAGCTCGTCAGGAAGTTGATCAATAGATGCTTTACTCGAAGACAGAATATTGTGTGCCTCTGACTTCTCGACTGCGTCGTCGATTTTCATGGTTGAGACTCGCAGCTCTTGGGCCGCCTCTAATGCCAGCCCAGCGTGTTTAGACTTGCTCTTGATCGTCTTCGAAATCTCTCTCTCGACGTTATCCATGATCTTGGAGAAGTATTCTTGGGCGTCTTGTTGTTGCCAGCTACTCATACTTTTAAGCCCTGTGGGGGTCCAGAATAGCTTTCCTGCATTTGACGGGTCATTGAGCTTGGAAATGATTTCTCCTAATGCTGCCTGAGTTGAATGGGATTGGTCTACTTTGGTAATATTTCCTAAGAAAGTAGACAGCGACGGCAGTGAAGCTAGACCCTGTATCACACTGTTTTGATAACAGGAGTTATCCCAGTTCCCCAGACCCGGAGGGCTACCACTTGGTCTACTTTGGAATAGGGTTCCCAGGCCAGAAACAGTCCTCGTCCGTTGGACTGCTGTCAAGATGCCCGTACCATCTAACCCTAATATGCGTCTCATTACCTCGCTTTTTGTAGCATGCTTCTCTGAGGCCGGAGCTTCGTATCCGGCTTTCTTCCCCTGGTGTAATCTTGGTTCCGAGCGAGCGTCTAGAGCTGAGATCACTGATAAAGGCGTAAGATAAATGAAAGCGTTCCAGAGAAGTTCAGACGCGGGTAGGGAGAGATAATCGAAGTACTGGAGGGCGTGATAAATGAGAAGTAAGACCAGAATAACGTAGGCTAAAGTAGCCGATGACAAAGTCGAAGAGGGCGGTTGTGGGTGCCCTGAAAGATCAAGATGATGTGGACGGTCGTTCGATCCATAAGCCAAGCTCATGACGAAGACGGAAGTGTCTCAAGCTTGTGGAATTATTCTTGATGGTTCGTTACTACAACAGAGAGTGAGAGTTGCACAAATAAGCTTACTAATGGATTTAGAGTTGATCCAATTTTATCTCACCAACGGCTTTCTCCTGAGACAATGTTTATGGCAGTCAAACTATGCGTATAGCGATTAATGCAACTTTCGTTCTTTAGGTACGGGGCATTGAGGTTTCCAAACCGCTATTGCTACGCAGCCCACATTCATACCTATCCTGGAATCAAATCCAATAAAACTCAGCAACCTACGCTCGCAGCAGCACATTCACCGCAAGCAACCAATGCTCTCTCAACACTGAACTATGTTGGTCCAGGATTACACATCAATGCTTCGGACGATGGCGTTCGAACGCTTGCAGATTCGGAAGACCAATACACGAACCCCGTTGGCGGTGCGCTCGAGAGCAACGATAGGTCGCAGGAAAATCAGAAGCAAGCTTTCTCAGATATAACCCTCGGTCTCCCTGACAGTTCACTTGGTTCAACATCTACTTATGTAGCTCGACAAAGGGTCCGGGACACGTTACAGCAGAAACTACCCCACGAGCTTCTCCCCGCTGTTCTCGATGCATCACAAGACCCAGGTTATATGAAATCTTTGCCTTCCACTACTTTCGTAGAAATTCTAGAGGTCCTTCATCCTAGACATTTCGTCGCCGATTTCAAGCACATCTACAAAGACTTGCATCCTAACCAAGTTGAAGCTTTTCGCACCGCTGAATTTCACAACATTTCTGCCGCATACACATCCAAGATAAGAGAAATCATCGCAAGGCGGCTACATGCAGGTAGAGACTTAGGGATTGAAGAGTGGAGGTCTTTATTGCAATGGGTGGCTTATGTAGGCGACGGGGTGACTGCCTTGGACATATGGATCGATATGGTTAATTGCAAGATCAGGCCGGATCTGATATGCTACAACTTTTACTTTATGGCGAGATGTTGGTCAGGTGCTTCTTTTCCACTTGAGAGGCATAGACAGCGGGTAATTCCAAAGACTCTCCAGCTGCGACAGCTTCGCGAGACTGGACAAAGTCATTTACAGAGGCTGCGGGGTTTTCAAGTTGGACCAGGTGGATTGAAGGATGAAATTACTAGGATGTTCGCCGTCATGGTCAATCGAGGGATTATGGCCGATGCAAAAACATTTGGCCTGCTCATGACCGCTTTGTCCAGAGAAGGAGATTTACAAGGAGTGAAATCGGTTTTGAAAAAAGTCTGGAAAATCGACGTGGACAAGATTTTAGAAGGAGATCAGGTTCCGGTGAAGCCACGGAATCTCTCCACTAAATCTCCTTTGTACCCAACGATTGATACATTATACGCCATTGCTCATATTTATGGGTCCAATAATGAGCTGCCAACAGCATTGCGACTTGTCGACTTTGTTTCACGTAAATACTCGATCGCCATTCCACCGGAGGTCTGGGATGAACTACTTGAATGGGCCCATGTCCTTTCAAGCCCCCGGCGTGCATTACGAAGGGAAGACGGAACTTCCCAAGGCCAATTACCCCTGAAAAGCGTTGAAAGTTTATGGAATACTATGGTTTCCGCACCTTACAATATACGACCAGACATGCGAATGTACAACCATTACTGTAGCAACCTGTTCAAGCGCCAGATGTTGCATGCTATGCTACACCAAATGCGCGCCGGACTTGCTCTCTATCGGGTCCAAGCTACTGAATACGCAGATTTAAGACGTCTTCATGCAATGAGTTCAGCTGAGCGTTCGGAACAGCCCAATTGGCGCGACCACACCAAAATCGAATTGTCGCATCAGGAAATAGCTTTAGGGGCTCTTACTGAATATCGAAATTTCCTTATGGTCTCTCGTTGGTTTCGACTACTTCTGGGTGGGAGACGTTGGGGGGGTGAATCAGATCGAGTCATGATATGGGAACGACAAGAGCTCCCCAACGCCGTGCGAGAGTTCTGGCATTTCAGACCCAGGCCAGTTATCCATTATCATATTGCGACAGGCATAGTCGAGATTGCTGCCGACAAGGACGGGGACCGTATTAATAGGCGACCTCAGCAAGATCTTGATGGTGGCCACTTCCGTACGTTCAAAGGGTTTAATACGAGATTGAAAAGAAAGCTTCATAGAGCTGAAAAACTTCCCAGGTCATGGGGGCTTCCCACGATTAAGCAGCGTCATAGAGCCAAAGCACCTCTCGTATCTTCACGAGCTATGTCTTAATCAGTGACTGGTGAAAGTCTACAGAGAAGAGTTATGCAGAATACGCATTACGTGCTGTGGCCTGTGACTTACAGCCGAAGAAGGAAAAAAAAGCAACATCATGTTGCTGCAGGTGGATCAGTTGGGTTGGGACAACCATCGGATGGCCTATCAACATCTTATTTAAGATTCTACATCTCTAGCTCAGCAGTAGAGTAATGGAACACTTACGGATGACCCCTAAATAACCCTAACTAATAGATTTCACGTCAGCTTTGTATGACTGAGTTAGTCAAATTAAACACGAGTTCTTTCGTTTCCAGTACGAAGCATTTTCAACCCACCTACTTCACCGTTTCCACCAACCCCAGCAACCTAACAGCGTTCCCTCCCAGCACCATTCCAATCGTTTCCTCGTTCCCAGCCGACGCTCCCTCCACCGCCTCAACATTCGTCCGCACACTAAGCCACTCCTCCGCCCCATCATCCAGTGGCGGAAAGAAAGGATGATCAGTCCCAAAGAGCACTCTCTCCCTCCCCACGGCCTCAACCGCCGCCCTGGTCGCCACCTCCCCATACGTCACAGCATCTAACCAGACATTCTTCCTCAGCACATCCCACACGTCCCTCCTCTTCCTCACCATATTTCCCACGGCATCCCGAAAGTGTCGCTCATGCAGCACACAGCTCTGGACCCTCCCAGCCAAAAACGGCACGGCGCCCCCAGCATGCGCGAGCAGTACTTCCAGGTCCGAAAACCGATCAAACACCCCGCTCAACAGCATCCGCGTAAAGGCCACCGTCGTCTCCATCGGGAAGCCCAACGAAAGCGGCAACACATGACCGTATTCCTGTACCCGAGGGCCAAAGACTTCGTTGGGTAAGCCATAGTGCGGATGTAAAAACACCAGCGTCCGTGACCGCTCCAGCGCCGCCCACATGGGATCCAGCGCCGCGTCATCGAGCCCCCTTCCCAGCCCCGACGTCCCTAGAATCACGCCCCGGATATGCGGCAGCGTCTTCAACCTCCGAATCTCATTGCACACCTCGTCCGCCGACGCGCTCACAGGCAGGCACCCAAACGCAAACAACCGGCCCCCGCTATCGGCGCAAATGGCTTCAAACTCATCGTTCACTTTCGTCGCCCACAGGGCTGCTTCAGCGGCAGGCAGGAAATCAAGCCAGGGATTCGCGAGGCTGAGGACGCTGGTGCGGATGTTGTGCGTGGACATGAAGGCGAGTTTTTGGGCAACGGAGGAGTAGGAAGGGTCGATGGGGCGGCCATGCTGAGCTGGGGGGAGAGTGGGGGGAGCGTCGGTGGGGAGGATTATCAGGCGCGGGTGTGGTGATGTGGTGGGGAGGGTGGAGGAGGCGTCTGTGGGGGTTGGGGAGGGGTGGAAGAGATAGGGGATTTCGGTCCGGGATGAGAGGAGGGAGAGGTAGGTTGGTGGGTAGAGATGGGTGTGGATGTCGATGAGGGGGTGGGTGGTGGGCATGATTTCTTGGAGGGTGGGGGGGGAAGGGTTTGATGGTGTGGAGGAGACAACCTTGGATCGGGAGAGCAGTGGAAAAGCGGGCGGCGGAGCGAGCTTGTGGCGTGCCGCACTCTTGTCATGGAATTGACACCGAGAATCAGGTACGCGCGGTTTAGCTGCAAGCTGCCAGGTCACACCTACTTACCGATGCGGTATGCATATGCATATGCGTGCGCAGCGATAAGGCAAACCAGCGATAAGGATGCGGGGCAAGTACCTTATGTATTTTGTTTACCGATTAGGCTTCGAAGTCCTCGGCCGTCTCTTCACACGTGCACTCTCCACTTCCACCTTACCTCACCCCATAAACCCTTCCCAATTGTTTAACGATGATCAAGGATTCGACACGATGATCTGATCTACAGTACCAAACGTCCGCCTCAACCATACCGAAACAGACCGACCCCCGCCAAAACCAAGCCATGCCACCATCAGCAACCACCGCCGCCGCCGCCGTCGTCGTCGTCGAGGCTCCCTCGGAAAAGGAGGAAGAAGAAGAAGAAGTAGTAGTAGTCGCAAAAAAGCCCACCACCTCGCTACCAATCCCCGTAAACCCCCCTCCACCCCCCTCCCACCCCCCCCCAACTAACCACCCCCCCCTCACCCACAGCTCATCACGCTCCCCTTACCACCGCACCCCCTCCCCCCCTCAACCGCGACGACCCTCCTCACCGCCCTCCGCACCTCCGGCTTCCTCTACCTCTCCAACCACCCCATCCCCCCCACCCTCCTCGCCCGCGTCTTCGCCCTCTCAGCCCAATTCTTCGCGCTCCCGCAACGCCGCAAAGACGCGCTGGCGTGGACGACCGCGCGCGAACCGCGGATACGTGTGCTTGGGGCGGGAGAAAGTGAGCCAGGCGCTGACGAGCGCGGAGGTGGCGAGGGAGCGGGAGGGCGCGGGGGAGGATTTGAAGGAGAGTTTTGAGGTTGGGAGGGAGGGGGGGGTCGGGGGTGCGAATCGGTGGCCTGAAGAGGAGGAGGAGGAGGAGGAGGAGGAGGAGGAGGAGGCAGGGCAGGGGCAGGAAGGCGGGTTTGATGCTCGGGGGTTCCGGGAGACGATGCAGGAGTTTTTCGAGCGGGGGAAGGAGCTGCACCGGGTTGTGATGCGCGGGGTTGCGATGGCGTTGGGGCTGGAGGCCGGGTTCTTTGACGGGTTCGTCGGGGCGGGGGATAACACGCTGCGGCTGCTGCATTACCCGCCGGTGCCGAAGCGGGTATTCCAGGAAGGGAGGGTGCGGGCGGGGGCGCACAGCGATTACGGTTCTGTGACGCTGCTGTTCCAGGACACGCGCGGGGGCCTGCAGGTGGAGGATCCGGGCGGGGAAGAAGGGTGGGTGGACGTGGGGCCGCGGGAAGGGTGCGTGGTGGTGAACGCGGGGGATTTGCTAGCGCGATGGAGTAACGGGTTGGTGCGGAGTACGAAGCATCGCGTTGTGGAGCCGCCGTTGGTGGGCGGGCGTGGCGGTCGTGGTGGTGCCGCCGACGGGGACGTGGTTCCGGCGAGGTACTCGGTGGCGTATTTCTGTAACCCGGATTTTGATCGGTGGATTGAGGCGTTGCCGGGGACGTATGGGGGGGAGAGGGGAGGGAAGAGGTGGGAGGGGATCAATAGTGGGGAGTATCTGGAGCAAAGGTTGAGTGCAACGTATTGAGGTGGCAGAAAGTTGGCGTTTTTCACGGTCAAGGATCGATGATGGGGAGCGTAGGATCAGAGTAGTGTTGGGGTTAGATGGTCTGACGGTGGACCGAATGAGGCATCTCCTTTAATTGCCGTGGGAAAGACACGATACATTAGTCAAGCGCTCCGGTATGGAAAAGAACGTCGGGATAGAAGCACTCAGGCAATGAATCTGTACGACTGAATATCTCTGATATGTACGCCAGTCCTAACGAGCACTCCTCACAGCCCCAATGCCGGAAATAACTTGCTATGCGACTTCGAAAGCTGATGCGACGAGTCGATCAAACCAGATCGGACAATGTATGCAGCCTAGATAATTCAGATTATTGCGCTATTCCATAAACAAACTCCATAACATCCCACCATGGATCCAAGTAGTTGACACTTCAGTTGTAGGGAAATATCTGCGGAAGCTCAAGTACGAGGTACCCAGGTAGATTATTCGGGCCCTAGTCTGAGCTCGATGGTATATATTAAACCGTGGACCGGATCAGATAATTAGACAGCTTCATTGTTCGACCCCAAAATAATACAGTCTTGGCCTCTTGCAGCTATAAAGTCGTGTAGGGATAGAGGCAAACAATATTGAGAGGCTGAGTGCGTGTAGCCAGGTCTCCGAGTAATCAAGTTAATAAATAAGATTCTGTCGACAACGCGCCATGTATTATCTCGCGGTCACTCCCCGAGAAAGGTCAAGTCTACTGTTATACCCGAATATCGAAGAGGGGAGGCATCAATAATCCGGAGACGGTTTGGGCCTCAAATCGTCTTCATTAAATAATGTAGAATCTGTGGTCCCTGCATAAGCGTTCTCGGTTCTGCAGGTACTGTTGGCGTTCCATGTGGACCCCTCTCGATGTAAGCGTGCAGGAGTGCTGTTCCTTCCCCAAGGCATCGTGCCATTCGCAACCATAGCCTCCCTGGGTATCAATGCTGCTGATGGTTCCCTCAGCGGATCCTGCCAATTAAGCCTCATGTAACGCTGCTCCAGTTCCTCAATGTCTCATATGATCCAGCTCTTCATAAGGTAGCGGTTCGCCATCATAATCGTCGAGCTTCGGATACCCTGGCGGACTCGTAGGGACATCCTCATACATCGGTGGTTGCTCTTCATCCCAGCTAATGCCCATCCCACTCCGCTCGGTCAATATAAGCTTGAATACCATGCGTAACACCCGCGCTGCCCCTGTCGGAGTTGCATGCCTCATACCCTTCTGAATGTGTTCCTCTGCGACAA
>JAABUS010002101.1_pt1 | contig 39318 bp, 34 predicted proteins | sample 5560161 | NCBI WGS metagenome assembly JAABUS01 (sample SAMN10711885, study PRJNA513376) | rock metagenome | isolation source: Antarctica rocks | place: Antarctica: Victoria Land, Trio Nunatak nord | collected 2016-01-04
ACTCATGGCGGCGCTACGGCGCCGTGAACAGCGCCGCGCTCACCGTGGTCGTGCTCGGCTGGGCCGGGGCGCGGCTCGGGGAGGCCCGGCCGTCGCTGCTCTCGCCCCGCGAGCGGCGGCTCGCCCTGGCCAAGGACGCCGCCGTGGGTGCGGTCGCCCTCACCGGCGTCGCCAGCGCGGCGGCGGGAGTGCGCTTCGCGCGTACTGCCCCCGATGGCGCGGTGCCCATGCAGACGGGCGACGTGTCCGCCGAGGGGGCCGGAGAGAAGGCGCAACGGCTGAAGAAGGCCTTGAACGTCTTGGGCTCGCTGCACCTGGCCTCGGCGGTCACGCTGGCCGGACTCAACGCCGGGCTCTCCCAGGCCAACTTCCGGCGCCCTCCCGCCCGCCGCCTGCTGCGCCGCCGGTTCTAGCGCTTCAAGCCCAGCCTGGTAGGCCGCTCGATCCGCTGACGAAGCCCGAGCGGCGCTGCACTCATCGCCGAGCGGCACCGCGAAACCTCGCGAGGAACTCGCTCAGGGCGATCCCTTCCGAAAGGTTGACGCCGAGCGGACGGCGAGCGTGCTCTCGTATCCGTCGGCGGCGGACTCGCTCGTCGAGCTCCCACGCGCTCTCGGAAGCCCGTTCAGGCCCCCGGGGGGCGGCCCTCAACGAGGTTCCAGCACGACGAGCGGGATCTGGCGCTCGGTGCGGTCCTGGTAATCCCGGTATGAGGAGTAGGCCTCGACGGCCTTTGGCCACAGCCGCGTGCGCTCTGCCTCGGTAGCCTCATGCGCGCGGACAGGGATGCGGCTGCGCCCGACTTGGACCGTCGTGTCGGGATATGCGCGCAGGTTGTGCAGCCACGCCGGATGTTTGGCGAATCCGCCCTTGGACGCCACGACCACGATGTTCTCGCCGTCGCGGATATAGAGCAGCGGTGTGGTCCGCTGCTTTGCGCTCTTCGCGCCCCGGTGATCGAGGAGGAGCACCGGCGGCAGCCCCGGCAGGCGATGGCCCACCGCGCCGCGGGTGATGCGGTACGCGCGCGCGTGGAGACCCATCACCCGGGTCAGGACGGGCCAGGCGCGGTCGGTGAGGTCCAGGTAGCCCACGACCCCGTAGCCTACGCTGCCTCGGTGAGCCACCGCGACCAGGACGGTCCCCTCGCTATCCGGATGCGAAGGGTGGTCAAGCGCTACGGGGAGATCACCGCCGTGGACGGCCTCGACCTCGACGTCCCCGAGGGCACCTGCGTCGGACTGCTCGGGCCCAACGGCGTGGGCAAGTCCACCACCATGAAGATGCTGACCGCGCAGGCGATCGCCGACGAGGGCGAGATCGAGGTGCTCGGCTACGAGCTGCCACGCGAGTCCAAGCAGGCGCGCGCAGAATGTGGGGTGGTACCCCAGCTGGACAACCTCGACACCAGCCTCACCGTCGAGCAGAACCTGGTGGTGTTCGCCCACCTCTACCGCGTTCCCCGCGCGGAGCGCCGTGACGCGATCGAGCGCGCGATCGGGATCGCAAACCTCAGCGGGCGCCGCCACGCCAAGGTGGATGAGCTGTCGGGCGGGATGCGCAGGCGCATGCTGGTCGCTCGCGCGCTGGTGCACCACCCGCGGCTGCTGCTGCTCGACGAGCCGACGGTGGGCCTCGACCCCCAGGTGCGCCAGGAGCTGTGGGCGCTGATCGACCGGATGCGCACCGAGGGCATCTCGATCCTGATGAGCACGCACTACATCGAGGAGGCGGAGCGGCTCGCCGACAGCGTCACGATCATGTCCCGAGGCAGGGCGGTGGCATCGGGGCCCCCCTCGGAGCTGGTCGCCGAACATGCCGGACGCGAGGCGGTCGAGGTCTACGGGCCTCCGGCCAAGCTGGCGGAGGCCGAAGCCTCCGCGCAGGACGCCGGTTTTCGCACCCGGCGCACCGGCACGTCGGTGGCCGTGCTTGGTCTGGCCTCCGCGAACGGGAGCGAGAGCCCGGCCCCCGCGGCGCACCGTTCGACTCCCGATCCGCCGGAAGGTGAGCGCCGCCCCGCCAACTTGGAGGACGTGTTCGTGCTGCTGACGGGGGAGGAGATCTCGTGAGCGCCCCGGCCCGGGGACCGCGGCCCAAGCTGGGGCGTTTGGAGCGGCCCGCGCTCGCGGGGGTACTAGTGCGCGAGATGATCAACTTCTCCTCCTACTGGCGCGCCACCACCTTCTCCTCGACGGTCGAGCCCACTATCTACCTGGTGGCCTTCGGCTTCGGCTTCGGCTCGCTGGTCTCGGAGGTGGGTGGCTTTCGGTACGTGGAGTTCGTGGGCACCGGCACCGTGGCCACCGCGGTGCTGTTCTCCTCGATCTTCCCGGCGATGTTCGGCACCTTCGTCAAGTACCAGTTCCAGCACACCTACGACGCGATCCTGGCCGCGCCCGTGGACACCGAGGAGCTGGTGACCGGAGAGGCCCTGTGGATCGCCACCCGCGCCGGCGTCTATGGCTGCTCGCCGCTGCTGGTCGCGATGGTCTTCGGGCTGGACCCGAGCTGGGGCATGCTGGCCGTGCCCGCGATCAACTTCAGCGCCGGGTTCGGGTGGGCGTGCTTCGGGATCTGCATCGCGGCGTTCCTGAAGTCGATCGAGAACTTCAACTACGTGACCAGTGCGGTGGTCACGCCGCTGTTCCTCGTGGCCGGGACGTTCTTCCCGATCGACCAGCTGCCGGAGTGGGCTCGGGTGGCGGCGCAGATAAACCCGCTCTACCACTGCGTCGAGCTGGTCCGCCACGCGGTGTTCGGCTGGGAGGGACTGACCGACCTGGCCCACGCGGCGGCGTTGGTGGTATTCGGGCTGGCTGCCTGGCGCGTGTCGATCGCCGGGATGACCCGCAAGCTCGTGGATTAAGAAAGGTGCGGTGCTCGCCGGAACGGCGTTCCGGCAGCGCTCCTCCCCCGGGAAAGGTGCGGTGCTCGCCGGAACGGCGTTCCGGCAGCGCTCCTCCCCCGGGAAAGGTGCGGTGCTCGCCGGAACGGCGTTCCGGCAGCGCTCCTCCCCCGGGAAAGGTGCGGTGCTCGCCGGAGAATCTCCGGTGCGGTGCGCTCCTCCCTTGACGCTCCGGCTGTGCTCCTCACTGTCCGCTACCGGGCGATGAGCAGGCTCGCGCCGATGGCGCCGCCCAGGTCTCCCAGCGCGGCCAGCGCGACCTCCGGCGGCCGGTCGTCGACGAACAGGTGCGGCTTCATCGCCTTCTCGATCTTGGCCACGTAGGGCTCGCCCAGACGAGTGCCCAGGCCGCCGCCGATCACCACGGCCCCGATGTCGAGCAGGTTGATAGCCGACGCTATTCCGGTGCCAAGGGCCTTGACGGCCCGGCCCACCAGCTCCTGAGCCAGCTCGTCCTCGTGGTCCAGCGCACGCGACCAGATGCCGCTGCGCAACCTCGTGCGTCCGTGCTCCTCCATGATCTTGAAGAGCACCGTCTTGCGGCCCTCGCCCGCCATCTTGCGCGCCTGGGCCTCCATCGCCCCGCGTCCCGCGTATGCCTCGACACAGCCGCGCCGCCCGCACGGGCAGCGAGCGCCTCCGCGCTTGACGACCATGTGGCCGAACTCCGCCCCGGCGCCGCGGCCCAGCCAGGGCTTGCCGTCGAGCACCAGCCCGCCCCCCACTCCGGTCCCCCAGAACACACCGAGCACGGAGTCGTGGTCGCGGGCTGCTCCCAGCGCAAACTCTGCGTCCACCGCCACCTGCACATCGTTGCCCAGGGCCACTCTGGTGCCAAGGCTCTCCTTCAGGCGCTGGGCCACGGGGAAGGGTTCGGTCCAGTCGGGGAGGTTCGAGGCCTGAGCGACCGTCCCGGCGGAGGCGTCGACCGTTCCCGGCGATCCCACGCCCACACCCAGGAGGCTGCCCGTCTCGACCCCCGCAGACTCAGACGCCTCCCCGAGTGCCGCCGCCATCTCGCCCGCGACCGCCTCCGGCCCGCCCGCGGTCGGCGTCTCCCTGCGCGCCTGGCCGAGAACCTCGTGGTGGGCGTCGACCACCACGGCTTGGATCTTGGTGCCGCCCAGGTCGATTCCGCCGATCGATCCGTTGTCGCTCACATCGGCATCCCAGCACACAAACGAACGACAGACAACGCGGCCGCCGCCTCAACATCCTCCTCGCCGATGCCGATTGCAACGGGGTGACGGTGAACGAGCTCGTACTGGGGCAGGGCATGCGCGACACCCGCCTCGCGCTGCGGCGCTTCAACGAGCGCCCGATGCAGGTGCTGCGCCCGTGGCTGGTGTTGAGCGTGGTGGTGGCGCTCGGTCTGCTGGGGGCCGTCTACGGCGTGGCCACGCTGTCGCGTCCCGATCCCACGCCGCTCGCCCTGCCGGGCCTGTACAGCCCACCCGGCGGCGGCGACTACCTCTTCGTGCTTTTTCGCAACTCCCTGGTTCTCGCGCTGCACGCGCTGGCCTGCGTTGCCGGATTCATGGCGGGGAGCTCCATCCCGCTCTCCGCGGCCGAGCGCAGCGGCCTCGATCGCTGGATCCACGAGAAGACGGCCCGCTTCGCCATCGTGTTCGTGGCCTGCGCCACCACCTTCTCGCTCACCACCCAGGCGTACGTGATCGGCGGCGACGCGGCGACGATCGCCAACCAGCTCGGTATCTCCCCCGCTCTGCTCGTGCTCGGCCTGCTGCCTCACGCCGTGCCCGAGCTGGTGGCGCTCTTTCTTCCGCTGGCCGCATGGTTGGTGGCCAGCCGCCGCGACCGCTGGGACGAGTTGCTGGCCGCGACGGTCGTCACCGTGAGCGTGGCGGTGCCCGTCCTTCTGGTGAGCGGGGCGGTCGAGCTGTGGGTGTCGCCCAAGCTCATGCGGGCGCTCTCCGTCATGGTCTGATTGGGCGACGGCCCGCGCAGGCGCGAAGCCGCCGCGTAGGCCCGGATGTTGCGCTACCGCGCCCGCCCCGATGCGCGCTCCACGCCGTCGAGCAGCTCCCAGTTCCCGCGCAGCACGTCCTCGGCCACCTCGAGCAGGCGGGCGAGATCGGCGTCGGCGAGGCGCTCCTCGATCAGCTCCCGTGATTGCGCGGCGTGCTCGTGGTCGCGTTCGGAGTGCAGCGCGAAGTACTCCGTGGCCGGGCCCTCCTCGAAGCCGTAGCTGGTCAGCAGGCCGTCGAGCTTGGTAGCCGATACTGCGGGCTGGCCCGACTCGACGGTGAACGCCGCCACCAGGTTCTCGAGCGCGTCGCGTCCCGCGGTCCAGGACTCGCGGCAGGCCAGCGTCTCGGCGCGCGGCTCGCGCTCCAGATCGGCATCGAGCGCCTCGGCGAAGTCGTCCCACAGCGTCACGTGCTCGGACTCCTCGGCGGCGTGCTCGGTCAGCAGCTCGCGCGTCTGGGGGTCCGCGGCGCGGGCGGCGGCATGCACGGCCTCGGCCAGCGCGACCACCGCGTGGCGGTACTCGCCCGCGTAGAAGGACAGCTCCTCGCGCTCGAGGCGTCCCTCGCTCCAGCGCTCGTAGAAGGGATGCTCGAGCACGTTCCAGCGCTCACGCAGCGATTCGAGGCGGGCGAAGAAGTCCACTTACAGCTCCTTGGTAGGCGGCAACGAGACGGCTGAGGCATCCTAACCGGCCAGAGATGCGCCCGCCGCCCCACTCCCAGATACCCGCGCCCGAGTTCCCGGCCAAGATGGATTGGCTCAATGTCGCCTTCCTGCGCATGGCCCCGCTGCTGCAGCGAGGGCCCGTCCTGCTCGAGTTCTTCGACACGGCACGGATCAACTCGCACCGCACGCTGCCCTACATGCGCGCCTGGCACGAGCGCTACTCGCCGCACGGCCTGCGCGTGATCGGGGTGCACTCGCCGGGCTACTCCTTCGGCCGCGACCGCAACGTGGTGGAGCGCGCGGTGCACAAGCTGGGCATCGAGTACGCCGTGCTGCTGGATCCCGACTTCGAGGTCTGGCGCCTGTACGGCAACGCGGGCTGGCCGGGCCGTTACCTCTTCGACGTGGCCGGCCACCTGCGCTACATCCACTACGGAGAGGGCGACTACCTGGATGGTGAGCGCGCGATCGGCGAGCTGCTGCTGGAGTCCGATCCGGCGCTGGATCTGCCCGAGCCGCTGGCCCCGGTGCGCCCCGAGGACGCCGAAGGAGTGCTGATGCAGGCCCAGACCGCCGACGTGGTGCTCCCCGCAGACCGCAAGCGCCTCGAGCTGGTGCGCGACTGGACCGACGGCGAGGACTTCATCGAGGCCAGGGACGCCGGCGGGGCCGCGTCGGTCGCCTACGACGCCGGCCAGGCCTATGCGGTGCTCTCAGGCCCCGTCGAGGCGGGGCTGTATGAGACCGGCGGCGAGGTGGTGGCCGAGGAGCCGGGGCTGCGCCTGCACGGCTTTCAGTTCACGCCGCGGGCGCCTTCGCCTCGGCGAGAGCCTTCCTGATGTTCTTCGGCAGCATGAACCTCACGTCTTCCTTGACCACCTCGAACTCGGCCACGTCCTCGGTGCCCCGGTCGCGGAAGAACTGGACGAGCCTCTGCACGAGCCCCTCCGGAGCGCTCGCGCCCGAGGAGATGCCCACCACCCGCTTTCCCTCGAGCCACTCCTCCCGCACCTCGCCCTCGTTTTCGATCAGGTACGAGTCGGCGCCGTGGTCGTGGGCCACCTCGACCAGGCGGTTCGAGTTGGAGGAGTTCTTCGAGCCGATCACCAGCACCAGGTCGCACTCGCCTGACATCTGGCGCACGGCCATCTGGCGGTTGGTGGTGGCGTAGCAGATGTCGTCGGTGCGGGGACCGGTGATGTTGGGGAACTTCGCGCGCAGCTTGGTGATGATCGCGCGCGTCTCGTCGACCGACAGGGTGGTCTGGGAGATGAACGCCACGCGGTCGGGATCGGCCACCTCCAGCCGGCCCACGTCCTCTTCGGTCTCGATCAGCACGATGTTCTCGGGGGCCTCGCCCATCGTGCCCTCGACCTCCTCGTGGCCGGCGTGGCCGATCAGGACGATCGTGTAGCCCTCGGCGGCGAACTTCTTCGCCTCGACGTGCACCTTGGTCACCAGCGGACAGGTCGCGTCGATGGTCATCAGGCCCCGCTCCAGGGCATTGGAGTGCACGCTGGGCGCCACGCCGTGGGCGGAGAAGACCACCGTCTCGCCCTCGGGCACCTCGGTCTCCTGTTCGACGAAGATCGCGCCGCGCTCGCGCAGCTCGGCCACCACGTGCTTGTTGTGCACGATCTCCTTGCGCACGTATACGGGCGGTCCGTACAGCTCCAGTGCGCGCTCCACGGTCTGCACGGCCCGATCCACGCCCGCGCAGTATCCGCGGGGCGCCGCGAGCAGGAGCTTGTCGGGTGCGCAAGGCATCGCCTCAAAGTGTAGGCAGCAGCTCCAGCATGGCCTCGCCTACGGCGTCCAGGCTGCGGGGCGAGATCTGGCTCAGCCCGTCGCACGTCTGGTGGAAGCATGGGTAGTTGAAGTCGATTAGGTCCACGGCCGGGACCCCCGCTCGCAGGAACGGCACGTGGTCGTCGAGGATCGAGCCCTGGCTGCCCGAGGCGAACACGCCCTCCACCCCGGCCCGCCGGGCGGCGGCGCTCAGCTTGCCCCAGAGCTCGGGATCGGAGAGCTCGTCGCGCTGGAGGCGCAGGCCCTTCTGGCCGACGAAGTCGAGCAGGATCATCGCCTCGGCGTCGCGGTAGCGCGCAGCGGCGACCTTGCTGCCGCGCAGACCCAGCTGCTCGAACTGCTCCGGAGGCGCCCCCGCGGGGCTCTCCTCACCGTCGAAGGCGATGAAGACCAGCGTCGAGCGCGGGCGCCGGCGCTCCATGCGCCGCGCCAGCTGGAGGAGGATCGCGGTGCCCGACGCGCCGTCGTTGGCCCCGACGAACCCCGGGATGTCCTTGGTGTCGTAGTGCGCGCCCACCACCACGACCGATCCGGGGTCACGCCCGCGGACCCTGCCCACGACGTTGCGCAGCCCGCCGGGCACCGCCTGGAAACGCCCGCCCGGGAGCGCCCTGCGGATGCGCCGTGCCAGCTCGCGCGAGGCGTCCGAGCCGGCCGGCCGGGGCCCCAGGGCGACCTGGCGCCTGACCGAGGCGTAGGCCGCATCCGAGTCGAAGCGATCCGCCGAGGGGCGCGGCACGGAGGCGGCTTCGCTCTCGCCGTCACCGACGAACGGCAGATTGTCGGTGGCCACGAGGGCGATCAGCGCCCCCGCCAGGACCAGCTGGATGGTGAGCACCACGAAGAGCGCGCGCATCGCACCATTGTGGCGAGTCGACCTAGCGGGGCGACAGGTGCTCGGGCGCGAGCCGGCGAGCCAGCTCGAGCGTTTCGGAGCCCAGCTCCACCGGCTCGAGCTCGTAGCGCTTCGCGTACTGGTCGAGCAGAGCCTCTACTACGTCGTCCCAGGACGTGCCGGGCGCCTCCTCGGCCACGCTGCCCGCGGTCTCGGGACGCCAGTCAAGGCCCAGAGCCTCGTAGACGTCCACAAGCACGTCGCGCACGCGCTCGGCGCCCTCGACCACGATCACGCCTCCGAGGTGCACGCCGCCCGCCACGAGCCGCTGGCCCACCCCCATCAACTTCCGGGCGCCACCGGCGTTCACGCTGTGCGCCCCGGGGCAGTACTCCCCGGCCACCTCGCCCACTCGAGCGTCGATCGAGAAGCGGCCGAGCGCTGCGGCCACGAGCCCGGCGGCCGCTTCGAAGCGCGCGGTCACGCCGGCACGGGGATCGGGGGCGCGCACCGCGTGGGCGAAGGAGATCGTGTCGTGGTGAAAGACGGCGGCCCGGCCGCCGGCCAGGCGCTCTATCGCCTCGAAGCCGTGGGCGCGGGCGCCACGCACGGCCGCCGCATAGCCGTCGCTGACGACATCCCGCTTGCCGAAGGCGACGATCGACCCGGGCCGGGCGATGCGCAGGGTCTCGGGCTCCTCACCGGCCGCCACACGCAGCATCAGCGCGCGGGACACCGCGGTGTCGAGCACGGGGTCGTCCGGCAGCGAGTGGGTCAGTAGCCGTAGCCGGGGCACCCCGACCAGTATGAACGGGGTTTGGCAGGCCTCAGCGCGAGGTCACAGTGCCGAGGTCACCGGCTTTGGGCACGGCTGCCTGCCAGCGGCCCTTGCCCGAGGCCTTGGCGCCGCTGAGGGCGAAATCGGCGTGCTCGAGCAGCTCCTCGGAGGTGCCCGCATGGTGGGGATAGAGGGCCCAGCCGATGCTCACGTTCAGCCGGAAGCCCGGCAGCTTCAGCTCCTGATCGGCGCGCTGGATGCAGGACAGCACGCGGTCGGCCACCCGGCGCATGCCGTCCTCGGTGACTCCCCCCACGATGATGGCGAACTCGTCGCCCCCGAGACGCGCCACGAGATCCTCGCCGCGAGCCGCCTCGCGCAGAGCGTCGGCCGTCCGGCAGAGCACGGTGTCTCCTCCGGCATGACCGAACAGCGTGTTGGCCGACTTGAAGTCGTCGAGATCGACGAAGAGCAGTCCCGTCGCATTATCGGAGACGCGGCTGCCGCCAACCCGGCTCGAGAGGGCGGATCCGAAGGCCCTACGGTTGGCGGCTCCCGTGAGCGGATCGGTCAGCGAGAGCAGATCCGACTCGGCTCGCAGTCGCACCAGCCGCGACTTCGAGGTCGCGATCAGGCCGCCGAGGACCACGTAGATCGGCACGATCACGATCAGCTCCGCCAGGAAGCCGCCACCCGCGGGGTCGGTGTCGTAGGCCAGCGGGAGGCTGTGCACGAGCGCGCAGAGGACCACGTAGACGGCCGCCTCGGAGGCCGGATAGAACCACGAGCAGTAGAAGACGATGAAGAGCAGATAGAAGCGTGCGGGCGAGGAGGCCCCGCCCGTCTCGGCCACCACGATCGCGATCGCGGGAAGCCCCGTGAACGACGACAGGTGCGACACCAGCCAGGGGCCGCGCTCCCAGGGCACGAGCTTGAGTGCGACGGCGCCCCAGAGCAGCGCGACGGCGCCCACCGCGAGAAGCACTCCCGGGTGTGCGACTTCCACGCCGGGCATCACAAGGAGCGTCAACCCGGTCACGCCGGCGCTCAAGTACAGCGCCGCGCCGATCTGACCCGCAAACCGTCGCTCGTTTGCTATGTGAAGTCCTCGCATCTGGGACCCCTCCTCATCGAAAGCCCCTACCCCCGAGTGAAAGACCCTACCGGCTCAGCGGGCGCGAACCCGAGCGTCAGTATCCGAGCGCGAACTTGGCATCTTCGGACATCAGCTCCGGAGTCCAGGGCGGCGTGAAGGTCATCTTGGGATGCACCTTCGATACGCCCTCGAGCTCGCCTACGAACTCCTCCATCTGCTCGGATACCTGCGGCCCGATGGGACAGCCCGGTGAGGTGAGCGAGAAGGTGATGAAGACCTCCTCGCCCTCGACGGCGATGTCGTAGACCAGGCCGAGCTCGACGAAGTCGAGTCCCAGCTCCGGGTCGATCACGTTCTCGAGGGCTTCCTGCACATCGTCGACGGTGACTTCTTCGGCGGCCATGGGCCCATCTTAGTGCCCGGTAGGGTTGGGTCGATGCCGCTGCTGGGTCTCGTCGCCCTGTTCGTCCTGCTTCCGATCGCCGAGCTGTACCTGATCCTCAAGGTCGGCGACTCGATCGGCATCCTCTGGACGGTCGTGCTGCTCGCCGCCGACTCGGTGCTCGGATCGGTGCTCCTGCGCACACAGGGACGCACGGTTTGGCGGCGCTTCAACGAGGCCATGAACAGCGGCCGCATGCCCCACCGCGAGGTCCAGGACGGCGTCGCGGTGATCTTCGGCGGCGCCTTCCTGATCACCCCGGGCTTCATCACCGACATATTCGGCCTGGCCCTGCTGCTACCGCCCACCCGCGCACTGCTGTTGCGGGTCGTGCGCAGGCGCCTGGCCAGCCGGATGGCAGCCCGGGTGGCACAGGGCCCGGGCCGTGGCCCTGGCCGGGCCGGAGGCCGCGACTATGACGTCGAGGGCACCGCATCGGAGCAGCCGCCCCGGACGCCACCCCGCCTCGAGTAGTGAGCGACCCTGCCGTTTCGATCGCCTTCTTCGATCCCGAGCACGGGCTGCACGGCAGCACCCGCACGGGTGCGACGCTGCTGTTCGAGGGCTCGAACTCCAACCTGCTGCACGAGGGGCCGAGCGTCGAGCGCAACGGTACCGGGTGGCGGGCCGAGCTCGAGGGCGCCTTCTCGCTGACGCTGGAGCCGCTGGCCCCTGCGCTGCCGTTGCCTGGCGTGGCTGCCCACGTGTGCCGCGTTACCGGGTGGGTTGGCCCTGAGGCGATCGACTGCCTCGGCACCGTCGGCGAGACGCACACCCCTCCCGCGTGGGAGGAGCTGGACGTGCTACGCAGCATCTCGGCGGTCTTCGACTCCGAGAACGCCTTTCTCGCTCTCGGCCGGCGCCCGCGAGGCGCTCCGGGGCACGACGAGGAGCAGGTGGTGGGCTGGCTGCTGGAGGGCGGCGAGGCGCTGGCCGTGGAGGATGTGCGTATCTCGACGGTGTACGACGGCGATGGGCGTCAGCGCAGCGCGGGGCTCGAGCTATGGCTGCCCGGCGAGGAGGCCCCTCAGCGGGGGTCGGGGACGGTGGTGGCCGGCTCGTCCCTGAGCCTCGGGCGACTCGACGTGCACGCGGCCGTGTTTCGCTGGCGCCTAGGGCACCGTGAGGGCCTCGGCGCCTACGAGCTGTGGGTGCGCTCGGAGCCCTCCGCCGCGTGAGAGGAATGGTCCGGTGCTCGCCGGAACGACGTTCCGGCTGCGCTCCTCCCCGAGGAGGAATGGTCCGGTGAAGGCTGTGATCAGTGACTTCGGCGGGGTGCTGACCACGCCGCTGGGCAACTCGTTCGCAGCATGGCAGCGCGAGTCGGGCATCCCGCTCGAAGAGCTCGGCACCGCCATGGCCGCGGCGACGCAGCGCCACGGGGAGCATCCGCTGTTCGTGCTCGAGAAGGGTGAGATCTCGCAGGCCGAGTTCGTGCGCAGGATCGACACGGAGCTGAGCGGGGACAGGTCGCTCGACGGCATGCTCGACGTGTACTTCGCCCACCTCGAGCGCAACCACGAGATGATCGACCTGATGCGCGACCTCCGCGGGCGGGGCCTGCGGATGGCGCTGCTGACCAACAACGTGCGCGAGTGGGAGCCCCGCTGGCGCGCGCTGCTGCCGGAGATCGACGAGATCTTCGAGACCGTGGTCGACTCCGCCTTCGTGGGCATGCGCAAGCCCGAGCCCGAGATCTACACGCTGACCGTCGAACGGCTGGGCGGCGGCATCGTGCCGGCCGACTGCGTCTTCCTCGACGACATCGCGATCAACTGCGACACCGCCTCCGACCTCGGGATGGCAGCCGTGGTCTTCGAGACCAGCGAGCAGGCACGCGCCGAGATCGAGTCCCTGCTGGCCGATACGGACTCTGCCGCGACGGGGCGCGGCGAGTAGATCGCTCACCCCGTCGAAGTCCACGTCGAGGATCGGGCGCGGCCCCAGTCGACCAAAGACTCAAGAAAAGAGACGCGGGCCCTAACGCTCGAGGAGCGCGCCACCTTCGACCGAGGTCTCCGGGGCATCGCGGCGGGCCTCACACCTCAGGGCCTCGCTCTTTGCGTGTCGGGTCCGCGTCTCTGCCGGAACTCAACCAACGCGGCTGGAGCCCGTCAATGGCCCTGGCGCGAACGATCCCGCTCTTTGGACAAAAAAGCCTGGGGCTCAGCGGCTGATCGCTGTCAGTTGTCGGAGCCCAAGCGATCCCAGCAGTACAACTCGACCGCCTCGGCGGCGAGCTCAATCGTGCGCTGCTTTGACAGCCAGGGCAGTACGGTGTCGAGCGCCTGCTCCTCGCTCATCCCGGCCTCGAATGCGTCCTCGCCACGGAACCCGGCCGCGATGCGCAATGCTTCGCGACGGTGCTCGCCCAGGTGAGCGAAGGCGCCGAGGAGAAACTCCTTGTTCGCGATCGGCTGGCCGACCTCCAGCGAAGCGTGCCACGCGGCGAGCATCGACAGGTCGTCGTCGTCGAGCACCTCGACGGCTTTGGCGTAGTGCACCTGCAGCTCGTCGTCTGGAATCTCGTCGACCCAGGCGCGTACGACCTCGCCGAGCAGCTGCCGCCGGGCCTCACGGCCTACGGCCTCGGCCACGACACGGATGGCTTCCTGCGGCTCAATGAAGCAGAGGGGCATGTGCCGGAAGGTACGCGGCCCGCCCGACGGAACCGAAACAGCTACGCGGGGGCTTCGGCGAGCGTGCGCTCGGGCGGCCACGAGCAGAGCGCCGGCTGACCTGGACAGTCTGCGCAGAGGCGCCTGTGCGGCTGGTCGGTCGGCTCGAAACGGCCCGCGACCACACCTTCGACGAGCTCGGCCAGGCGCCGCTCCAGCTCCGGCGCATCTGAGGCTTCGAAGGTCGCCGTGACCGGCCCGTCCGGGCGTTCGAGGAAGACGTAGGCCACCTCCACGCGGCGCGCGCCCGAGCGCAGGGCCGCGAGCGCGTAGACCAGCCGCTGAGTGGAGTAGAAGGCCTCGGTGAGCGCGGCCGGCTCCGCGCCGCCGAGGCGGTCGCTCTTGTAGTCCACGATCAGGACCCCGCCGGCGGATTCGACGGCGTGCACGTCGACCACCCCGTTCACCAGCAGGCTGCGCCCTCCGGAGTCGGGACTGTTCAGCGTGAAGGCAAAGGGCAGCTCCACCCGCACGCGCTGGGCGGCGGCGATGCGCCCGCCCAGCGCGGAGCCGGCGAAGGCGTCGACCATCGCGATCAGCTCAGCCACTTCGGCCTCGCGCACGGGATGCCCCGCCGACTCGATCAGCTCCGCAACCTCCGACGCTTCCGGCGAGGCGAGGTGCCCGAAGTCAAGCTGCTCAAGCAGCGCGTGCACGACCGAGCCGCGCACCAGGCCCGGCAGTCCCTCCAAGGGCTGCTCCCTGGCCACCGGTGACACCTCGGGCGCCGCCACGGCGGCCGTGGACGCCGCTCTGGGCACCTCTATTCGCGGCAGGCCGAGCGCACGCTCGAGGTAGAAGCGGTACCCGCAGCGCTTGTAGCGCTCGAGGCTCGAGTAGCTCAGCCTGCTGACCGCGAGCGCCTCGGGCACGGGCACGGCGGCGAGCGCCGGCGCGGCGAGCGCGTCGAGTCCCGGGGGCTCGGGCTGGGGGGCCACCGGCTCGCGATCGGCCGCGGGCAGCAGCTCGTCGACCGCGTCGGGGCGCAGCACCTCACAGCGCACGCGCACCTCGCGGCCGTCGAAGAGAGCGTGCGCCTGCTCACGAGCCCCGAGGTCGGCCAGGCCAGGGGCGAGTCCGCGCCAGATCCACCGCATCGGCTCCTCGAGGGGCCCCTCGGGCGCGAGCTTTACGAGGTCGGTGGCGCCGCTGAGGACCAGGTGCTCCTGCGCGCGGGTGACCGCCACGTGGAAGATCCGCTTCTCCTCTTCCTCGTCCTCGAGCTTCTCGTCCTCGCGGATGCTCGCAAGCTGGGAGCTGTCGATGGCGCCTCCGCCGATCGAGGCCAGCCGAATGCCCACCCGGCCGTCGTCGCTGATCCGAAGCGCAGAGTCGTCCTCTCTGCCCCGCTTGCCCAGATCGGCCACGCAAACCACCGGAAACTCGAGGCCCTTGGCGCGGTGAACGGTCATCAGCCGCACGGCATCGAGAGCTTCGGCCTCCAGCGGCGCCTGGCCCTCACGCTCGGCGATCAGATCGCGCTCGGCCACGAAGTCGATGAAGCCGCGCAGATCGCGGCCCTCCTCGGCCTCGAACTCGCGCGCCATTCGCATCAGCTTGCGAACGTTGGCCATGCGGCGCTCGCCGGCGGGCATGGCCAGGATCGCGCGGTCATAGCCCGAGCCGGTCACCGCCCGGTCGATCAGCGTCTCCAGCGACACCCGCGGAGCCGCCGCACGCTCGGCCGAGAAGCGCTGCACGAAGCGCCGCAGCGCCCGCGCGTCGGCGGCGGGCAGCTCTCGTGACAGGGCCACGATGGCGTCCGAGCCTCCCGAGCCCTCGGCTGGGGGGACATCGAGCGCCTCCACCACGCGCCACGGGTCCCAGCCCGTGGCGCGAGCGACGGCGGCCACCATCACCAGGGCGTCGAGTGATACGCCGCCCAGGGGCGAGGCGAGCACGGAGTGCAGCGCCAGCTCATCGAGGGGGTTGGCCAGCGCGGCCAGATAGGCGCGCAGGTCGCCCACCTGCTGCTGGCTCCAGTAGCCGCGCCCGCCGAGCACGTAGGTGGGGATGCCGCGCTCCTCGAGCGCGCGTTCGTAGATGCCGATGTGGGTGGTGGCCCGCAGGAGCAGCACCACGTCGCCGGGGCGGTAGGGACCGTGCGTCGTGAGCTCGTCTATACGCCGGGCCAGCAGACGGGCCTCGGCCGCCCGCCACGGCGTGATCCCCCGCATCGAGGCGCCGAAGGGGGCCTCGCCCGCCTCCAGCGCGGCGTCAAAGCGCGCATCCCAGCGCTTCTTCTCGCGGTCGGTGATCAGCAGCTCGACGCAGGGCTCGATGCGCGGCTTCACCGAGCGGGCGCCCGGCGCCTCGCGCAGCGGCTCGAAGCCATCTCCCCACACGTCGCCGAAGACCAGGTCGACGGCGTCGAGCACCTCCCCGCGGCTGCGGAAGTTGACGGTGATCGGCTGCTCGCGGCCGCGCTGCGCGGCCTGGTCGCGGTGGCGGCGGAACACCTTCACGTCGGCGTGGCGGAAGCGGTAGATCGACTGGCGCTCGTCGCCCACGCGGAAGAGGTTGTCGCGGTCGAGTGAGTCCAGGATCTGGTTCTGGAGCGGGTTGGTGTCCTGGAACTCGTCCACCATCACGTGGACGAAGCGCTCCGCGTAGGCCGAGCGCAGGCCCTCGTCGCGTCCGAGCAGATCCCGGACGAACAGCTCGAGATCGTCGAAGTCGAGCCCGGAGCGGTCGCGCTTGAGCGCGTCGTAGAAGCGTCCGTGCCGCCGGATCAAATCGCGCAGGAGCACATGGTCGGAGTACTCGCGGTGGCGCACACAGTAGGCGAGGTAGGCCTCGTGAGCCGCCCGGAACTCCTCGCAGGCCGCTCCCTTGAGCGCCTTGGCGGCGCCCTTGAAGCCGAGCTCCTTCAGCGCCGGTCCGTCCGCCACCGCCTCCTCGGCGAGCCCTCCCAAGAGGGCGGCGCAGCGCTCGAGCTTGGACCGCGCGCCGGCGACCGCCACCCCATCCGCGGCGCCGATCTCGGCGAGAGCCGCCCGCACGGCGGCCCCCAGCGCCTCGCGCTCGCCGGCCGGCCTGGGCGGCGCCGCCTCGGGCAACTCCGGCCTGGCGTCGCCCCTGCTGCGCCCGTGCGCGTAGGCGGTGCGCACCATGTCGGCGAGGCGATCGGGCGTGTAGGAGCCGAGCAGGCGCAGTCGCTCTGGATCTTCGCCCAAGCCCACGAACTCCGCCAGCGCGCGGTCGAAGGAGTCGATGCCCAGACGCTCGGACTCGAGCGCGTCGAGCACGCGGAACTCGGGGTCGATGCCCGCCGCAAGCGCGTGGGTGCGCAGCACGCGCGAGCAGAAGCCGTGGATCGTGGAGATCCAGGCGGTCTCCACGCGCCGCGCCTCGGCGCGGGCGCCGAGAGCCATCAGGCGCGTACGCACGCGGGAGGTGAGCTGCGCGGCCGCCTTGTCGGTGAAGGTGATGGCGAGGATGGCGTCCACGGGCACGCCGTCGTCGAGAACCGACCGCGCGAAGCGCTCCACCAGCACCGAGGTCTTGCCGGTGCCCGCGCCGGCGCTGACCAGCAGCGAGCCCTCGCGCAGGTCGATCGCGCGCTGCTGCTCTGAGGTGAACCTCATGCCTCCACCCGGCAGATGGACGGGTGCGAGCAGCCGCCCCGGTAGGCGCAGGTGTCGGGGCAGGGCTCGATCCGGCCCGTGCGCATTCGATCCGCCGCGTCGGCGATGGCGCCCTGCGCCCAGGCGGTGCTCTCGGCGAACTCGTCCTGGGGCTTCACGTCGTTGTCGTAGAAGTCGCTGCCCAGCCGATTGAGCGCCTCCGCCGCCACCATGCCGCGGGGCCGGCGCTCGGCGCCCGACAGCGGCACGTACACGCCTCCGGCGGCCCGCAGTCCCAGCAGCCTCTCCACGACCATCATGTAGAGCGCGGCCTGAAAGCGGTTCTTGGACTCCCAGTCCGCCGCCTTGTAGGAGTCGACCTTGCCGCTCTTGTAATCGCGCACGAGGGCCCAGCCGCCGTGTACGTCTACCCGGTCGATCACCCCCCGTACTCGTAGGCCACCCTCGAGCTCCACGGACTCGTGCTCGCTGTCGGCGAAGCCGAACCGCAGCTCCAGGTGCTCGGGCTCGAACAGGCCGTCGCGGCCGGCCTCGTGGCGCAGGTAGCGCAGCAGGTCGAACTCCAGGCGCCGCACGGCGGCCCGGACACGTACCTGGTTGGGCGAGAGGCGAAACTCGCCCTGGCACTCCTCGAGGGCCTCGACCACGAGCCGTTCGGCCTCGGCCAGGTTGGCGGGCGTCACGCGGCGCGACCCGGTGCGCTCACGCAGGCGCCGGAAGGAGAGCTCGAGCACGCGGTGGGCGTAGGAGCCCCGCACCATCTGCTCGGGGTCGGGCTCGAGCTTCTCCGGGTCGAGCACATCCTCCACCAGCCACTTGACCGGGCAGCCGGCAAAGCGCTCGAGTGCCCCGGCCGAGACGATCTCCCGCCGCGCCACCTCGCGCAGGGCCGGCTCGGCCGTGAGCGCGCTTGCGCCGCCCACGGGCCGGCGCGGCCCCGATCGCGCCACCGCTCGCTCCCACTCGGCTGGAGTGGGGGCCTGCTCAAGCGGCCAGGTCACGTCGGCTAGAGAGCGCACTCGCACGTGCTCGTCGAGGTCGGGCAGCACCTCCCGGGCGTCATCGACGAAGAACGACGGCGCCTGCGGGTTGCCCTCCTCGTCGCAGTAGCGGGTGCTGAGCACCAGCTCACGCTCGGCGCGTGAGGTGCAGACATAGAACAGGTACCGCTCGCGCTCGAGCTGGTCCTCGCGCAGGGGCAGGCGCAGGCCGCTGGCCCTGGCGATGTCGCGCCGGTCGGCGTCGGGCAGGAAGGCCTCGGGTACGGCGCGCCGGGGAAACTCGTCCTCCTGGAGACCGCAGACGAGCACCGCGGCGAAGCGCCGCGCCCGAATCGTCAGCGGCGACGCCACCTGCACCCGGTCGGGCTGGGTCTTTTCGCCGATCCTGACCGGCAGCTCGGCCAGCGTGTCGTGAACTCGCCGGTGATCCAGGCGCATGCGCGGGTTGGCGCCGATTACCGCACGCAGCTCGGCCAGGGCCCCGTGGGCGGCGACGAAGGCGCGCGCGTCGTCGGACTCGGCGCCGCGCAGGACCGGTGCCCGGCGCCGGTGAGGGGCACTGAAGAGCCGGCTCAAGCAGGCGTCGAGCTCGCTCAGGCACGCGGCCGTATCCGGCGATGCGGCCAGGCGGTCGAGCTCCTCGAGCGGCCATCGGTTCTCGGTGGACTCCCAGACAGCGCGCGCGGCGACGGCCGTCGACGCGCCGGCCCTGCGCACGTCTCCCTCCAGACGGTCGGCCAGCCGCGGCTGGGTCAGCAGTCCGGGCGTGCGCAGGTAAGCCAGCAGATCGTCCGCGCTGCCCTTCAGCAGCGCGCAGCGCAGGAGGGCCAGCAGCCCGTGGCCGATGGCCGTGTGCGCCAGCGGCACCGAACGGTCGATCGAGTAGGGGATCCCGTAGGAGCCGAACACTTGCTCGAGCATCGAGGCGTAGCCCTCCGGCGCTCGGAAGACCACGGCGATCTCACCGGGCGGCGTGCCCTCTCGAAGCATGCGCAGCACCTCCGCCGCGCACAGCTCGATCTCGGCACGCTCGCCGCCCGCACGGTGCAGGCGCACCACCCCGCCGCTGCGTGCCCCGGTGTCTTGCCGGACATCTTCGAACAGGGTGCGCTCCAGGGCGTGCAGCGCCTGGCGCGAGCCGGGCGCGTAGTGATCCGCCAGCGCCTCGAGGGAGTCCACGACAGCGCCCCGCTCCTCCAGGTCCTGACGGATCGTCGAGGTGGCACGGAACGCCTCGCGGCCAGGCTCCCACGGAAGCGAGACCGTCACCTCGGCGCCGGCGTGGCGCGAGAGCTCCTCCAGCGTGGCCAGCTCGACGCGGGTGAAGTCGTCGAACCCGTAGACGAACACAGGCGTGGCGCCCCACCCGCCCGGCTCGGCGCGCAGCGCCTCGAGCGCCCGCCACGCGAACAGCTCCTCGTCTTCGAGCCCCGCGGCGTCGAGTCCGTCGCGGTAGCGGCGATATACCTCGGCCACCTCCTCCGCGTAGGGCCGCCGGGGACCGTTCCCGGCCCACTTGCGCAGCGCGCGCGTCAGGCTGGCCGGCTCGACCATCGACCGCTCCAGCTCGGCGGTGAACCGCGCCGCCGCGCGAGCGAATCCGGGCCGCTGAGACGAGGCGGCCAGCACGTCGAGGTGCGCTGTGCGAACCGCCTCCTCCACGATCAGCATCCGCTGTAGCTGCGAAGCCCGCCGGGCGCGGTGGCCGGTGCGTGTGGCGATCAGCTCGAACAGGGCGCCGAAGCGCAGCACCGTGGCCCCGAACACCGCCCCCCGCTCCGCCAGCTCGCGGCGGCTGTGCTCCACGTCCTCGAAGGAGGGCACGGCGAGGATCGGAGACTCCCCAGCGCCGTTCTCGGCGGCGAAGGAAAGGTCCGGCCGCGCCCCTTTACCCGCCGCGAGGCGGTCGCGCAGAGCTCCCAGGACGGCGCCCGCCTTGGCGGCGTTCGCCGGACCGGTTACCAGCTTGAGCGGCACCGGTTAGTTGTAGGGGGCCCCGAGGACGGCGTGCAGGCACACGGGCCTCAGAGCCGGACGCTGGGGCCGGCTGCTGGCGCCGCGGGCACGACTCCCTTACGGATGGCGTCGCCCAACGCCTCGGCGTAGCGCTTTGCGGGCAGCATCGGCGGCGCATCCTGGAGCTCCCAACCGGCCCCGGGGCGCAGGACCCAGCGGGCAACCCGTATACGGCGCCCATCCAGCCGCTCGATTCGCAGCTCCTCGCGAAAGTCTCCGGCGCGCCCCCGGCTCACACCGGCGTCGGTCACAGGAGGGCCCGATGCGGCCTCTGGGCGCGCCGTCGCCAGCGCGTCAACCAGCGCCTGCGCGTCCCGCGTCGCCAGCACGCCCTCTGCGCCGGCCACCAGCGCGACGAGATCGTCGGTGCCCACCACCGGAGCCCGCGGCCGCAGCTCAGAGCCCGACCATTCCGCCAGGCGAACTCCCCCCGGCACCCGCTCGAGGCGGACCATATAGCGCACTCCATCCGGGGCCTCGAAGGGACCCGCGCTCACGTGAGGGCCGCTGAAGGCGGCGGCCGTCTTCTTCGCGGCGCCCGACCGGCGCGGGGACCCCCCGCCGGAGGTCGCCCGCCGGGCGGGGCGCCTGCCCTGGTCGAGCACCGTGCCCTTCGAACAGATCGGGCAGTCGGCCAGGAACCGGCTGTGGCGGCAGAAGAGGGACACCGCCGTTGAGCATAGGCCCTGCGGAGCCCTGTCAGGATGCGAGGGCCGTGGCCACCGCGATCGTCTCCGACCTGCACCTGGGCACCGTCTCCGGCGGCGACCTGGCGCGCCGCCCCGAGGTGCTGACACGGCTCCTCGAAGCGCTCGCCCCGGCCGACCGCGTGGTGATCCTCGGGGATGCTCTCGAGCTGCGTGAGCGTCCGGCGGCGGAGGTGCTGGAGCTGGCGCGGCCGTTCCTCGAAGGGCTGGGGGAGGTGACCGAGGGCAAGCAGTTGTTGATCGTGCCCGGCAACCACGACCACGAACTGGTGGCACCGGCGCTGGAGGCGGCCCGGCTCGACGGAGCCGCCCCGCTGGGAGCGGAGCACACCTTCGATCCCGCGCACAGCCCGCTCCTGACCCGGGCGGCGGCGCTCATGCCGCGCACGGAGATCGTGCTGGCCTATCCCGGCATCCGTCTCCGGGGGGACGTGTACGCAACCCACGGCCACTACCTCGACATGCACCTGACGGTTCCGCGGATGGAGTGCATCGTCGCGTCGGCGATTGCGCGCTTTACCGGCGTGGGCGCAGCCGGCGCCTCCGCGATCGAGTCCTACGAGGCGGCGCTGTCGCCGCTCTACGCCTTCGCCCACAGCGTGGTGCAGGTCTCACCCGCGCGCGCGGTCACCAAGGGCGGCAACCTCTCGCGCCGCGTGTGGAACCGTTCCAACCCCGACGGAACCACGAGCCTGGCCGGGGTGGCACTGGGGAGGATCGCCATTCCCGTGGGCGTCGCGGCACTCAACGCGGCCGGCCTCGGCCCCTTCAAGGCCGACATCTCGAGCCTCGAGCTGCGCCGCGCCGGCCTGCGCGCGATGGCGGCCGTGATCCACGCCACCGGGGTCGAGGCCGACCACGTGATCTTCGGCCACACCCACCGCGCCGGGCCGCTCGGCGACGACGTTGAGGGCTGGTGGCTGCCCGACGGCGCCCGGCTGACCAACACGGGCAGCTGGCTGTACGAGGCAGTATTCGTCGGCGACGGCGGGCCCGACAACCCCTACTGGCCCGGAAGGGTCACCTGGCTGGGCGAGACAGGCCCGCCGGAGCAGGTCGGGATCCTCACTGACGCCGACCTGCCGCACCGCCCGTGAGGGTGGCTGGGGGGCGCCCGACCCAGCCCTTCGCCGTCAGGTTGGGTGGGCGGCGCCCGACCCAGCCCTTCGCCGTCAGGTTGGGTGGGCGGCGCCCCACCCAGCCCTTCGCCGTCAGGTTGGGTGGGGGGCGCCCCACCCAACCCTCCTACTTCGAGCACTCCTTGAAGCCGTAGTCGGCGGCCTTCTTGCTGGGGGCCGCGAACGGATCCTCGTTGCTCAGCAAGATCTTGGGATCGTCCTCGACCTTCGCCAAGGCCCCCTCGACCTCGTCGTAGATGCCGTTCAGCTTGTCCCCGTCGCCCTCGGGCGGGGTGAGATCGCGCAGATCGTTGATCTGCCCTTGGGCGTTGGGCTTCAGCACTTCCTCGGTGAACGAGGTCAGCTGTTCCTCCGAAGGCTTCTTGCCGCTGGGCAGCTTGGCCTTCGCGTCCTTCTCGAGCTCCGCGGCGGCCTTCTTGCAGATCGCGTCGCCCTGCTTGATGTACTCGGCCTTGCTGAGCGGCTCCTCGTCGCCGCCGCCACAACCCGCGCCGACGCCGGCTGCCAACAGCGCGAGAGCAAGCGCGCATCCATACCTCTTGAACATGGGATCTCCTAGTCGGGAGCCAGATTGGCCACGCGACTCTATGGCCTGGCGAGGACGGCGCGCGGTCGAGGTCAGCTCGCGCGAGCCGCCACGGCGTCGGTTTCCTCGGCGCCGACCTCCTCCGCGGCCTGGCCGGCCGCCTGGGCCCCGCCGGAGTCCTCGCCGTCGCCCTCTCCCTTGGGCGGCTCCTTGGCCCACTCCTCGTCGAAATCGACCTTCCACCTGCCCTCGGCGTCGGCCCGCGGCTCCATCTTGAGCTTGGCGCGGAAGTTGCGGCCCGAGCGCCCCCGGAAACCGGTGACCGCCTTGGCCGTGCGTCCCACGGCCGGGTCGTCGCCACGGTCGATCGACGCCTTGAGCGACTCCATCAGCTCCTTGGCCACCGACACGGGCAGCATCTTGGATGCCTTCTTCTTCCAGATCACGAATCCGCACCCCGGGTCGTCCTTCGACCAGCAGGAGTAGCCTTTGCGGTTCTCCACCACCTCGCGGCCGCACACCGGGCACGGACCGAGCTTGGCCCGCTCGATCTGCACGCCCTTGAGCTTGTCCAGCTCGACCACGGTGTCGGCAACGAACTTGGCGATGTCCTTCATGAACGCGGGACGTGTCTCCTCGCCACGCTCGATCAGCCCCAGCCGCCGCTCCCAGTCGCCGGTCAGCCCGGCGGAGGTGAGCGGGTGTGCGCCCAGCAGCCTGATCACCTGGATCCCCTTCTCGGTCGCGTGCAGGGCACGCCCCTCGCGCTCGATGTAGCCGACCGAGATCAGCCGCTCGATGATCGATGCGCGGGTGGCCGGCGTGCCGATGCCCGACTCCTTCATCGCCTCGCGCAGCTCGGCCTCCTCGATCTCCTTGCCCGCCGTCTCCATCGCCGCCAGCAGGGAGGCCTCGGTGTACCGGCGGGGGGGCTGGGTCTCCTTGCGCAGCGATTCGACCGACCGGGTCTCGGTGTCCTCGCCCTGGTCGAGCTTGGGCAGCAGTTGGTCGCCGCCCGAATCATCCACGGGCTCGTCGGGCGACTGTGCCGTCTCTCCATACACCGCGCGCCACCCGGCCTCGACCAGCACGCGGCCGCTGGTGCGGAACGCGTGCTCGGCCACCGTTGTCTCGACACGGGTGCGCTCGAACACCGCGTCGGGGTGGAAGATCGCGAGGAAGCGCTTGGCCACCAGGTCGTAGACCTTGAGCTCGTCGGCGCCGAGCTTGGAGAGGTCGTGCTCGGACTTCGTGGGGATGATCGCGTGGTGGTCTGTGACCTTCGTGTCGTCGACCACGCGCCCGAGGGGCAGCTTGTCGAGCGAGACGACGTACTCGGCCCCCCTGCGGTACTGAGGGTTGTGCCCGACCAACTCGGCGGTTGGCTTGATCTCGTCGGCCATGTCGCCCGTGAGGTAGCGCGAGTTGGTGCGCGGATAGGTGAGCACCTTGTGCTCCTCGTAGAGCTTCTGCGCCGCCCCGAGCGTCCGGCGGGCCGAGAAGCCGTGCATCGTGTTGGCGTGGCGCTGGAGAGAGGTGAGGTCGTAGAGCATCTGGGGACGCTCGCGCTCCTCCTTCTTCTCGAGCTTGGTGATCGAGCCGGGGCGCTCACGGGTCTCCTCGACGATCTTGGCCGCCAGGTCCTCCGCGATCCGCTTGCCGCCCATGTAGCGACCGGTGTAGTTGCGCTCCCCGCTCGCCGCGAACTTGGCCTCGACCAGCCAGTAGGGCTCGGGGACGAAGGCGCGGATCTCCTCCTCGCGCCGCGCCACCAGCGCCAGCGTCGGGGTCTGCACCCGGCCGAGTGAGACCGCGCCGTCGAATGCCGCGCGCAGGCGGATCGACGCGGCCCGCGTCGCGTTCATGCCCACCATCCAGTCGGCCTCCGAGCGCGAGCGCGCGGCGTCCTCGAGGCTCTCCATCTCCGCTCCCGGGCGAAGGCGCGTGAACGCGTCCTCGATCGCCCTGCGGGTCATGGACGAAAGCCAGAGCCGCTGCACCGGCTTGTGCTCCTTCGCGGTCTCGTAGACGTAGGCGAAGATCAGCTCGCCCTCGCGGCCGGCGTCGCAGGCGTTGATCACACTGTCCACGTCCTCGCGCGCCATCAGCTTGTGGATCGCCGACAGCTGCTTCTTGGCCCGGTCGTCGTTGGGCACGAGCTTGAACTTGTCGGGCACGATCGGCAGGTCGGCGTAACGCCACTTCTTGAGCTTGGGGTCATACGCGTCGGGCTCGGCCAGGCCCACCAGATGGCCGACCGCCCAGGTGATCACGTAGTCGTCGCCCTCGAGGCTGGTCTTGTCCTTCGTCTGCTTGAAGGCGCCCGGAAGCGCCGCGGTGAAATCGCGGGCGACGGACGGCTTCTCTGCGACTACGAGTGTCTTGGCCATGGCAACGGTTCTCCTCCCCACCATACGCAGGACGCCGCGCGACGTGTGCCTGGCGTCAGGAGCCGTAGGGGTCGGCCGGTCTGCGGGCCTGACCCTCGACTCGGCCGCCAGGGCAGTCCTGGCGGCCTCTCCGGAAAGGCAGTCGCACCACCGTCGTGGCCGAATTGTTGCGCTCGTTGGACTCGTAGATGCCGTTGCGGGGATCTGCGGTGTGCCGGTAGGCAAAGCACCCGCGCAGTCCCGTCACGTCGATCCACTGCTCGGGATAGGTGGGTGGGTAGATGTCAGACCAGCCGACCGAGGTGCCGAGGGTCACCCTCATCTCGTGCGCCTCCGTGCTGCAGGCCGGATAGACGTAGGTCGCCGGCGAGCGGGGCAGGCCCGGCCGGGAGTGTCCGAGATCGCGCAGGCAGTAGCTGACCTTCGGCCCCCTTCTCACTGCCTTGGTGCGCCGGCCGACGGAGTCGATCCGCCAGAGCACGAACGCCGCCGCCCGCTGGAACTTCCAGTAGCGCAGCTGGCGGGGCACGAACTTGAAGAACACCCGTGCGCCGGTGGTGATCCCCAGGCGCCCCCCCGCGCGGCGGTAGATCCGCTGACGGCCCTTCATGAAGTAGCGGCTGGTGCGCACCCCGTGCAGCTCGACGGGTCCGCGGCCGACGTTGTCGATCGAATTGCCCGCCCGCAGCACCACCCGTCCCGGCTGGACGGTGTAGTCAAGCGCCAGCCCGGACGGCCGCTTCATCGTCAGGTCCGGGCAGTTGAGCGTGCGTCGCTGCGCCGGGTCGAGGCACGGGTTGGGCGCGAACGCGCCCGCCGGCGTGGCGATCGCGCCGGCAGCGGTTACAGCTGCGGCCGCGGCGACGAAAATGGCTGGGGAGCGCGATCTCACGGTGGGAAGTTGTACTGACACCCGAGACCGCTGTGAGTTTCGGACGCGAGCACTACCGAACGCAGGGACCCGTGTCGACGGGGTCGTCCGCCTTGCGGAGGGCGTCGCGAACGATCGTGTCGGGCACCCCGACCCCGGTCGGAGGCTGCGCTCGCACCGCGACGGCGAAGATCGTCGTGACCACGCGGCCGGCGGTGTCGACCACCGGACCGCCCGAGTTCCCCGATCGCACCCGGCCGCGAACCGCCGTCATCGGCCGGCTGACCGGCCCCCGTCCGTACGCGTCCTGGCTGAGCACCGTTTCGGTGGATCCCAGGCGGCCGGGCCGCGCGTCGTACGGGCCGTTCTCGGGAAAGCCCAGGATCGCAGCCGAGGTCCCCGCCTTTGCGTCCACGTTGAGCGGCAGTGCAGGGGTACCCGACACGCCGGGGGAGCGCAGGATCGCGAGGTCGTTGCGGACGTCGAACCAGATCGCGTCGGCGTCGTGGCGGTTCCCCTCCCCGCCGACCTGCACGGTCGTATCGTCCTGGCCCGCCACCACGTGAGCGTTGGTCACCACGACCCCGTCGGCGGCGACCCAACCCGACCCCTGCACGCCGAGGCCGCAAGCCGTCCCGAGCACCTTCACAACGCTCCCCGCCGCGGCCCGGACCTGGGGATCGCGCGCGACGCCGGAGTCGGGCGGGCGCACGTCGGCCTCCGGGCCGTCGATGCGCGGGAACGGGTCGAAGCGCGCAAGGGCGTTGAGGAGGGGGCCCGACGGCGGTAGCACCGCGTTGAGCCGGCGCAGGATCGCCGAGCGCTGAATCGGTTCGCGCAGCTCGCGCACGCCGGGCACCTGGAGCGCCACCGCGCCGGCGATCCAGATGAGGCCGAGGCCCAGGCAGCCCACCAGCACGGCGCCCCCGATGCCGTCGAGCACGCCGAAGCGCTCGCCGAGGCGCCTGCGCACGCGAAACCCGAGCAACTCGAGCCCCGCGGCCAGCAGAGCGCCCAGGAGCAGTGCTCCGAGCAGGGCGAACATGGGCGAATATGGCGAGCGCGAACCGTCCGCGAGCAGCAGCGGTCCCAGCCGCGAGCCCACCAGCGCCCCACCCGCGAAGCCGGCGAGCGAGAGCGCACCGACGATCAGCCCCTGCGCGTAGCCCCACAGCGCCATCAGAAGGGTGAGCACCAGGAGGATCCAGTCCAGCGCTGTCATCGGAGGTGGACGGTACCCTCCCGTGCCGTTGCCCGTGGAACGTATGCTCGATCGCCGCAGGCGCCTCACACACCGAGCGTTGCCGCTCGGGGGACTGGCCGCGGTGGCCCTGGCGGCGGGCGTCGGGTTTGGCTCGGCCTTCGAGGGAGGCGCCGAGCGGGTAGCCACCCAGTTCGCCAGGGAGTGGAGCGCCAAGGACTACACCGCCATGCACCGGCTGCTCGCGCCCGATGTGCAGGCGCGCGTACCGCTCGCCGAGTTCACCGCCGCCTACGAGCGCGCCGCCGGGGTGGCTACGGCGGTGGTGGTCCAGCCGGGGGCTTCCGACGGCATCGGCGACGGCAAGGTGCGTGTGCCGGTGGTCGTGAGCACCCGCCTGTTCGGCACCATCGAGGGCGAGGTGGTCCTGCCCGTGGGAGAGGACGAGAAGGTGAGGTGGGCCCCCGATCTGGTCTTCCCCGGGCTCTCCCCGGGGGTAGAGCTGACGCGCCGCGTGGAGTTGCCCCGCCGCGCCAAGATCCTCTCGCGAGACGGGGAGGTGCTGGCTGAGGGTCCGGCCGAGGCGCGCACCTCGCCGCCCGACGGCGTCGGCTCGAGCATCGCCGGCACCGTGGCCCGGAGTGAGGACCGGGACGAGCGCGAGGCGCTGTTCGCCCGAGGCTTCGAAAAGGACACCCCGGTCGGCACCAGCGGCCTCGAGCGCGCGCTTCAGCGCCGGGTGGAGGGGCGGCCCGGCGGCGCCCTGCTGGCCGGCTCGGACGTGCTCGCGCGCAGCAGTCCGCACGCGGACGCCCCGGTGCGCTCGACGATCGACTCAGACATCCAGGCGGCCGCGGTGAGCGCCCTCGCAGGCCGCCTAGGGGGCATTGCCGCGCTCGACCCGCGCACAGGTGAGGTCAGGGCGCTGGCCGGCGTGGCCTTCTCCGCGCCCCAGCCGCCCGGTTCCACCTTCAAGCTCGTGACCACCACGGCCGCGCTCGACAACCGGCTCGTGAAGCCCTCGGACGAGTTCGAGGTTGCCAGCTCTGCCCTCATCGACGGGGTGCCGCTCTCCAACGCCAACGGTGAGCTGTGCGGGGGCACCTTCAGCGCCAGCTTTGCTCACTCCTGCAACTCGGTGTTCGCGCCCCTCGGGGTCAAGGTGGGCGCCGAGCGTCTGGTGGCAACGGCCGAGCGCTTTGGCTGGAACGAGGAACAGACGATCGCGGGCGCCCAGGAGAGCACCCTGCCCAAGGCGGATGAGATGACCTCGCCGCTCGAGGTCGGTTCGAGCGCCATCGGGCAGGGCCGCGTGCTGGCCACGCCTCTGGAGATGGCCTCGGTCGCGCAGACGATCGCCAACGGCGGTGTTCGGGAGACCCCCTCCCTGCTCGTCGGCGGACCCCGTCAGCCGCGGCGCGTGACCTCGAAGCAAACCGCGCGCACGATCGAGCGCCTGATGTTGGGCGTGGTCGAGTACGGCACGGGTACCGCTGCCGCGATCGATGGAGTGAAGGTGGCCGGCAAGACCGGCACGGCCGAGCTCGGGGACACCCGCGGACCCGATGCCGTGGAGTCCGACCCCTCCAACACCGACGCCTGGTTTACCTCCTACGCGCCGGCGGGCAAGCCCGAGATCGTGGTGGCTGTCCTGTTCGTGCGCAACGGCGCCGGTGGAGCCACGGCCGCCCCGGCGGCCCAGCCGGTGCTGATCGCGGGCCTGAAGGACAAGTGAGAGGATCGGTGCGGTGCTCGCCGGAGATCGTCCGGTGCGGTGCTCGCCGGAACGGCGTTCCGGCTGCGCTCCTCCCTAGGCGTTCCGGCTGCGCTCCTCCCGAGACGTTCCGGCTGCGCTCCTCCCGCCCGCGGTGCTCGCCGGAGTTGCCGGCTAATACGATCGGGTTGTGTTCAGCCAGGAGGAGAGGCGCGACCTCCGGGAGTGCCTCGTCGCGGCTGCCCAGGTGGATGAGCGAATCAGGGCCGCGGCGGTTGTCGGTTCGGCGGCCGCCGATCGCGAGGATGAGTGGTCGGATATCGACCTGGCCTTCCGTCTGGCCGCCGGCCTCGATCCCGCGGATGTCGTCGACGCCTGGACTGGGAGGATGTATGAGGATCACGGCGCCGTCGACCATCTCGACGTGTGGTCGAAAAGCACGCTCTTCCGTGTGTTTCTGCTGTCCAGCTCGATGCAGGTAGATCTCTCCTTTTGGCCCTGCGAGACCTTTGCGGCGTCCGGTACGTCATTCCGGCTGCTCTTCGGTGAAGCGAACAAGCCCAGGCCCTCGTCGCCGCCGACGCCCGAAACCCTGATCGGCATGGGGTGGCTGTACGCGTTGCATGCCCGATCGAGCATCGCCCGGGGCCGCAACCTGCAGGCCCTGCACATGGTCGATGGCCTACGCGATCACGTCGTCTCGCTCGCGTGTCTGCGTCATGGGTTGCCGGCCGACCAGGCCCGCGGCGTCGATGACCTGCCCCCCGGCGCCAGGGCGACGATCGCCAAGACGCTCGTGGGCGGACTTGGCCCAAGCGAGCTGAGCACGGCGTTCGCCAACGCGATGACGGCTCTGATCGGCGAAGCCGAGCAGATCGACCCGGGGCTCGCGTCGAGGTTGCGCGAACCCGCCGGAGAGCTCGTGCGAACGGCGTCGGTGCGCGGCGAACCGGCCGAGGAGCCCCTCCCTTAGCTACAGGTCCAGCTCGACCTCCTTCGGCTCACCCCCGCCCGCGGGAGGCGTGATGACCAGGTTCAGCGGGCGGTTCTCGGTGTTCGCGAGCGGGAAGTCGAAGAGGAGCATCGCGCCCGAGGTGGGCCCCTGGTCGGCGACGCTGCCGTCTTCGGGGACGCAGTCGCCCGGCACGAGCTCTTTCGGCTGATAGGCGAAGTCGTTTTCCTCTGGCAGGTCCACGGGCTCGAACTGCGTTCCCTGATTGTCCTCGACCACGAAGTCCTCGGTGGCGATGAGCGACTCACCTGCGTCCTCGGGGTTGCACACCGTGAGGAAAACGCCGTAGAGCGCCCTGTCCTTGGCCGCCGGAGGCCCCCCGTAGAGGGCCTTGTCGGGGGTGATCGACGGGTTCAGCTCGCGGGTGATGAAGACGGTGTACTCCAGGCCACCCACGTCGAGGGTAAGCCCCTCCCGTGCGGGCTCGTCGACCCCTGGCACCGCGTCGCCGCAGCCGGCGACGGCTCCGCCGGCGGCCACTGCTAACAGGCACCCGGCGAGGGTGCTCTTGAGGCGGTCTCGGGCCATCGGCGCGGGGAGTCTATCCGTCGATTGCGGAAGCTTCTCGGGGAGGCCCGGAGCCGGAACCTCCTCCCGGGCGCCCCGCGTCTTTTCGCGCCGTCCCGATGTGCGCGCCGAAGCGCGGAGCCCGCCCGGGCTCGGTGGCGGCGATCGTCGCGTGGGCGAGGTCTTGGCCTGCCTGCTCCTCGAAGACCTTGCGCAACCGCTCGAGGGCGGTCTTCGACTGCCGGTCCATCCATCTGTGCGCGCGGCGCGCCTTGAACCGGTCGAACGCCGTCTTCGGCTCGCTGGAGGTGGTCATCTCGACCTTGGTCGAGCCCCCGTCTTGAGCCGTGAAGTCGTACACGGTCACCATCCGCGAGCGGCCCAACCTGCCCAACCGCCCCTCCTCCACGATCCTCCCGGGCCGCTCGGCCTCGGTGATCGAGAGCTCGCCGCGCTGGCTGAACAGCGGCGCGTCGAGCAGAAAGCGGGCGGCCGCTCCTTTCCCGACGGGGTTGGCCCGCGCCAGGCGGTAGTCCTTGAGGTAGTGGTCGCAGTACGCCGGGCGGCGGGAGAGGTCCACAACGAAGTCATAGATCTCCTCGCAGGGGGCTGAGATGACGGTGTCGACCGTTACCTTGCGCATCGCGCCGGGAGTGTACGGGCCCCCTGCCTACGCGGCGCGAGGCGCGACGCTGAGCTGCGTGTCCAAGGCGTGGACCAGCTCGCTGCTGACGGCTTGCCGGTCCTTCTCGGGGAGGGCGGCGACGCACAGCTCACACAGCGTCCGGCCCGTGTCCATCTCGTGCAGCCTCTCGCCGACCAGCGGCGTCCGCCTGCAACCCGCGCAGCGCTTGAGCCCGCTGTCGAGCGAGCGGGCGCTCCTACGCAGCATGATCGCGGCGAGATCTGGCATGCCGGGGTGCTTCGCCGCGCACTCGAACAACCCTTCCCCCGATAAAGAGGAGTACCTCCCGGCCGCCTGGGTAGGCCCACTCTCCCGGCACAGAGGAGAGCGATGACCGAGTCCTTCGAAGCGGGAACCCTGGCGGGAGCCGGATCCTTTCGATGCGAGGGGTGCGAATTCGCTGTGGCCCTGCATCAGGAGGACGAGCTGCCCACCTGCCCCAGCTGCGGTGGGGGCGCCTTCCGGCGCTCTTCCCTGTTCGGCGAAACCCGTGCGGGGCCGGCGCCAAGCCCCGAGGCCGTCGAGCCGGACTGGCTGGCCGAGGCTCGCGACGGGTTGGTGCGAGGCGGCGACTACGTGGCCTTCGAGAACGGCGACCGCGTGCAGGTGCTACCGCTCCAGGACGGCTGGACGCGAGTTGGCCGAAGCCTCTCTGCACAGATCCGCCTCGACGACCCGACGGTTTCGCGACGGCACTTGCTGATCCATCGCGACGACGACGGCACCAAGGCGCTCGACGACCGCAGTCTGAACGGCGTCTTTCACAACGGAGAGCGCATCGAGCTCGCCGACCTCTCCGACGGCGACACGCTGTCCCTCGGTCGCTTCACGCTGCACTTCATCCACCTCGCAGCCGAGCGCAGCGCCGGGCGCACAGCCGGTGCCGCCGGCGGCTGACCTCAGCGCTGCCGGCGGTCAGGCGCCGGCCGGCGCCTGATTTGGCCGGGTGTGTCGCTTGTCACTCGTCGAGGGGGACGCTGTTCCAGGTGAAGACGTCGGGAGTGGTCGGGGCGACGTTCAGCTTTAGCCACCCGCGCGGACTGGACTCGCCTCCCTGCACGACCACGCGCGTCAGGTTCGGCACCGGCGGCCTCGAGTCCAGTAGCGGCCGGTCGACCTTGAATACGTGTGAATCGCCATCCAACACCAGCACCGGGCGGTGGAACGCGCGTGCACGCGTGGCCAGCTTGGCGATGAGCGCGTTATAGCCGGATGTCTCTGCTCCCGCCCCGCTCGAAGGCCACATGTCGGCCTGCGTCGCCACGACGACGCCGGCGGCTCGTCGGGCCGACGCGACGTCGAACGTCTGGTCGAGCCAATCGAGGTCGGCCTGTAGGCGGGACCGGTACTCCTCCATCTGCTCCCGGCCCGGAGCGGCGGCTTCGAACCAGGGGGCCAAGTCGTTGTTCGAGCCCGGGACGTGGATGGTCGCGAACACAGTGCGGGCTTGGGTCCAGCGCACGTTCTCGACGAATGGGCGCCGTTGCGTGGCGATTCGTGCCGGGTTTCTTCCGAGCGTCCGGCCGGAGCGGTCGAAGAAGACGGACCGAAGCTTGGACAGACGCTCCGTGGGTACGAAGCCCCCCTTGCCCGGTCGATGGCAGTCGGTCCATTCGTTGTCACCGGGGGTGTAGACCAGCGGATCCTCGAATGTGTCGAAGTCGTTGCGGATGCGCTCCAGGTAGCGGTCGGTGCAGCGGCTCGAACCGTCCTGAATGTCGCCAAGGTGGATTACGCGCGTCACGTCGGGGTCGGCATTGATGGCTTCTATGTCCTGCCGGAAGCCGGCCTCCTGCTGGCGGCCGTATGGCGTGTCCCCGATGACGGCCAAGTCGAGACCCTTCGGGCGTTCCTCCAACGCAGGAGAGTCGCCGCCCCCACCGCATCCGGCGGCCGCGAGCAGGCCCGCCAGCGCAAGCGCTGCGAGTCTCGGCGCGCGACAACCGAGGAGAAGGCTCATCGCGAGCGGATCCTAGCGCCGGGCGTTGTCGGTCAGGCGGGAGGGCGAGGGGCCCTCAGCTCACTCGGTGGACACCGAGGGATCGGTCTGCTGCTGCTCGGGGATCGACATGAGGAAGTTCTTCTCGGCGGCCAGGGCGAGCGCGGACACCCGGTCAGCCTCCTCGTCCTGGCCCGTGCTCCGCAACTGCTCGCAGTAGCGCCCGAGCAGCTCCTGCACGTCGAGCACACCCTCGGCATCGAGGTCGCGGATCTCCACCTTGGCCCCTTCGCCGCGCCTGCGCTCCAGCGCCGCCCGGTCGAGGTTCCACTCGTCGTTCACGCGCAGGTACACCCGGCCGCCCGTCTGTCCGGCGCACATCCACGGCCCCGGGTCGCCCATCACCACGGCCCGGCCGTTGGTCATGTACTCGAAGGCGAAGCCCTTGATGTTGGCCCGGTCGGCCAGGCAGCCGCGCGAGTCGTCGAGCGGCCGGGCGGGCTCGCCGCCGATCACCACGTCGGCACCCGACAGGCGGATGCAGAAACGCGAGTCGGCGTCACCCTGCACGAAGAGGCGCCCGCGCTGGGCCCCGTAGGCGAACGACTTGCCCACCGACCCGTTCACGCGCTGCCCGAGGCGGTTGGCTCCCTTGAGAATGGCCACCTTGCCGCCCAGCATCGTCTTGGCCACGCCGTCCTGGGCGCCACCCTCGACGGTGATGTCTACCCCGTAGACGTTGAAGGCGCCCAAGCCCTGCCCGCCCACCGACCCGCCGTCGAAGCGCAGGTCGGCCAACGTGTCCTCCGAGGCCTCGGGACCCGCCCCGAAGATCCGGCTGCGGGCGATCTCCCCGGCGAGCGAGGTGCCCAGCACTCGGTCGCTCGCGTCGGCGGTGCGATCCCAGTCACGGTGAACCACTCGCCCGCCGGCGATCTGGGTCGATAGCGCTGCCAGCTCGGCCGACGCCTCCTTGGTCTTCATCCGGATCGGGCGGGCGCAGATCAGGCCGGCCGCTTCGCGCTCGTCGGCCGGGGCCGGCAGGTCGAGCGGCTCGAGGTCGAGCATCTCCTCCAGCGGCTTGATCAGGCCCTCCACGTCCACGCGGTCCTTGGCCCGTGACTGCACCAGCAGGTCGGAGCGGCCCACCAAGTCCTGCGCGCGCTCGTAGCCCAGAGAGGCCACGATCTCGCGCAGCTCCTCCCCCATCCCGGAAAAGAAGCGAGCGCTCGACTCCGACGCGCGCTCGAACTCCTGCGGGGTGAACTTCTTGAGCCCCTTGAGGTCGGCCTCCTCCTTGTCCTCGATCTGGGTGGCAATACCCACGTGGCAGGTGTCGAGCTGGCAGCCACGGCAGATCGTGCAGCCGATCGACACCATCGCGAGCGTGCCGAAACCCACCCGGTTGGCGCCGAGGCAGTGCAGCTTCACGATGTCGGTGGCGTGGCGGTAGCCGCCGTCGGCCCAGATCTCCACCCGGTTGCGGATGCCCGCCTCCATCAGGGCCCGGTGCACCGCCCGGGTGCCGATGTCCGACGGCAGGCCGACGTGGCGCAGCGCGTGCGAGCGCGCCGCACCGGTGCCGCCCTCGAAGCCCGACAGGGTAATCATGTCCGCGCCCGCCTTGGCGATGCCCACGCCGATCGTGCCGATGTTCGGCACCACCGGCACTTTGACCGACACGCGCACGTCGGGGTTGGCCGTCTTGAGCTCGTCGATCAGCTCGGCCAGGTCCTCGATCGAGTAGAGGTCGTGGTTGTTCGACGGCGAGATCAGGTCCGTCCCGATGGTGGCGTTGCGGGCCTGGGCGACCTTCGCGGTCACCTTCTTGCCCGGCAGGTGCCCGCCCTCGCCGGGCTTGGCGCCCTGGCCGATCTTGATCTCCACGAGGTAGGACGAGTTGACCATCTCGCTCGTGACCCCGAACCGGCCCGACGCCACCTGCTGACCGCGCCAGAGCGGGTACTTGCCGTACATGTCCTGGATCTCACCGCCCTCACCGTTCATGGCGATGATGTTGATCCGCTTGGCGGCCTCGGCGTAGGCGCGGTAGGCGGTCTCGCCCTGGGAGCCGAAGCTCATCGAGGAGATCACGATCGGGTAGCTGTGCAGGCCCACGCCGGGGTCGGACTGCTCGGGTGAGATCGGAGGGCGGTCGCCCTGCACGTCGACGATGTGGCGCAGCGAGATCGGCTGCTCGGCCTCGAGCGCACGCACCTTCGCCGAGTAGTCCGCGAAGCTGGCCGAGCCGTTGGCGGCGGCGATCGCCGCCTTGTAGACCTTGGGGTAGAAGCGAAACGTCTTTGCCGGCTTGGACTCGCTGCGTCCCATCAGCACCTGCTGGCGCTCGTCGGCGTCGGCGTCCAGCTCGGCGAAACCCGTGCCGCCGGACTTCGAGCCCATGTACGCCGGGGTTTCGAAGATGCCCGTCAGCTCGGGACGCAGGCCGATCGAGGAGAACAGCCGCGCGTAGCCGCGCACCTCGTGGATCCCGATCGTGGAGATCACCTTCTCGATGCCCTTGCGCAGGGCGGAGGCCAGGTTGTCGACGTCGGTGCGGTAGTCATCGACCAGGGACACCTCGACCATCGCATAGGGACAGACCGCATCGGCTCCCAGGCCGAGGGCCAAGACGATGTCGTGAACATTGCGCAGCGCGGCGGACCGGAGCACCACACCGCAGCGCCGGCGCAGGTTGGTCTCACCCGGCCCGCGGGATGAGACGAGCGGCTCGGCATCGATGGCCAGGCCCTGGTGCTCGCGCAAGGCGAGGTCGACGGCGGCCAGGGCCAGATGCGGGTCCAGGTAGCGCCGGTCGCCTTCGTAGGCGATCCGGTCCGAGAGCACCAGCAGCGCGCAGCCGCCGCGGACCGCGGTCGTGGCCTCCTGCTTGAGGCGCTCGATCGCGCCACGGGTGTTCTCAGACTCCAGACAGGAGACGTCGAGCACGGCCGACCCGCCCCTGAAGGCCTCCCACAGGTCCTCCAGCAGGTAGGTCCTGTGCTCGTGGGCGATCGAGCGGTAGGTGTCATCCGATAGGGGGGCCAGGCCGTCGTGACCCCCGAAGATCACCGGGAAGGCCAGTTCCACGGTGCCGGGCTCGGCCTGCAGCGCGTGCAGTGAGGGCCGCGGCCCGAGCACCGCGCGGCAGGAGAAGTGCTCCATCTCGCGTTCTCGGTCGATGGCCGGGTTGGTCACGACCGCAACCGACTCCTTGAAGTAGTCGGCGAGGTTCTGGCGCTCGGGCGAGAGGCACGCCAGCGGTCCGTCGTATCCGAGGGAGCCGATCGGCTCGGCGCCGGTGGCCGCCATCTGCTGCACCAGCTTCATGTCCTCTCGCTGCCACCCAAAGCCGCCGAGCACGCGGTCCTCCACCTTCACCGGCTCGGACGGCCCGGCGCTCGTGTAGCCCGGGATCTCGAAACCGGACAGCGGGCCGCCGGTCACCATGGCGCCCGCATAGCCCTCCTCGTCACCCTCGCCGCCCGTTCGCTTCAGCCAGCGCCGGGCGCACAGGGCCTGCATCGCTGCGTGGTCGTGCAGGCGCGTCTCAGGGCCGGAGCGGTCCACGGTCACCAGCACCTTCTCGCCTGGGGCGAGCGGCTTGGGCTCGGACGTGGTGTCGGCCACGGCCACGACCCCCGGCTCGGAGGAGAACACATAGGTCTCGGGGGTCTCCATCTGCCACAGGGGGCGCAACCCGAGGGCGTCGACGGAGAACACATGCTCGTCGCCGAAGCGCGAGACCAGCGCCACCGGGCCCTGCGCGAAGGGCCCGAAGGCCTGGCGCAGGTACATGTAGAAGCCGCGCAGCTCGGCCGGCAAACCCTTGATCTCGTCCACGATCGGCGGCATCGCCATCTCGAGCGCCTCGACGAGCGTCAGGCCCTGGCGGTAGATCAGCGCTTCGACCGTGCGCGAGAGGTCCTGGGAGTCCGAGCCGTCGCTGTGGATCGGGACCCCGAGCATCTTCGCCTCCTGGCGCAGCCGGGCGATCGTGTTGATCTCACCGTTGTGGCCGAGCACGCCGAAGGGCTGCGCGCGCTTGAAGGACGTCCACGTGTTGGTGGAGTAGCGGTTGTGTCCGAGCACCGACACCGTTTCGGCGCGCGGGTCGCGCAGGTCCGGGTAGTAGTGGCCGAGCACGGCCGGCGCGCCCATCACCTTGTAGATCGCGGTGGCGGTCGAGCACGAGGCCACGTGCACGTCGAAGCGCTCCTCGAGGCGCAGCGCGAGCTCGAAGCACAGCTTCGGGTCTTCGATGAGCCCCCCAACCTGCCAGAACACCGGTTCCTCCTCGCGAGCACCCGGCCCGAGGGCGGAGGAGTCGACCACGTTCTCGCGTTCGGCGAGCACGCGCAGGCCCACCTTGCTCATCAGGGCGCGGGCCTGCTCGGACACCTCAGCCATCCTGCCGCCCTTGCGCGGGATCATCAGGTGCACCACCGCGAAGCGCTCGTCGAGGGCGAGCCGCGAAGCGTGCCCCCCGGCACGGATCTCTTCGGCCCAGACCTTGCGGGGGATGTCGATGAGCACGCCGCAGCCGTCGCCCTCGCCGTCGATGTTGCCCGCGCGGTGCAGCATCTTCTCGAGGGCGATCAGCGCGACAGAGATCGCCTCGTGGGTCGGCCGAGCGCCCTTGTTGAGCGACGCGTAGATCCCGCAGGCGTCCTTGTCCTCCACCGTCTCGGGCGGCCGCAGCGGACGGTAGGAGCGAGTCGCGCTGAAACGCTCGACCGGCTGCTGGTGTGACGCGTCGGCGTGCGCGAGACGCGACGCCTTCCGGGCGGGGTGCGGCATGTTCTCTCCTCCTCGGATTCCGCGCCTTCTTCGAGCGGGCGCGCGACGGGTAGGGCTCCGCAACTATAGGGCCGTCCTGCGAGAGACGGGCTGACGGGCGCCACGGCGGGAGACGCTCCTCGCGCGGGCGGCGCGCGAAGTCCAGCCTGTCGAGCTATCGTCGCCCTGGTGGCCACGACGATCGCAGTCATGTCTCAGAAGGGCGGCACGGGCAAGACGACCACCGTGCGCACGCTCACCGATGTTCTGCGCCGGCTCGAGATCAGCGTCCTGGCCGTGGACCTGGATCCGCAGGGCAACCTGTCCGACTACTTCGACGTGCCGGCCGACGCCGATCCCACGGTGGCCGACGTGCTCGCAGGCCAGGCCAAGGCCATGGACGCCATCCACGACGACGTGCTGCCCGCCAACTTGGGCCTGGCCGAGTCCGAGCTGATCCTGGCCGGGAAGATGGGTCGCGAGATGACCCTGCGCCGGGCGCTGCGCGAGCCGGGGAAGCGCTACGACCTGATCATCATCGACTGCCCGCCATCGCTGGGACTGCTGACGGTGAACGCGCTGGTGGCCGCCGACCACGCGCTGATCTCGAGCGAGGCCGAGTACTTCTCCCTGCAGGGCGTCGAGCAGGCGCTCGAGGTGGTGGAGCTGGCCAAGGAGAGCCTCAACCCGGATCTCGACTGGCTGGGAGTGGTGCTCAACATCGCCGACCTGCGCACGGTGCACGGCCGCGAGGCGCTCGTTTCGCTCAAAGAGCGCTTCGGCGACAAGGTCTTCGACTCGGCAATCCGTCGCTCGGTGGCCTACGCCGAGTCGGCCGAGCGCGGCATCTCGATCCTCGACCACCGCCCCGACCTGGGCGCCGACTACCTCGACCTGGTCGACGAGGTGCTCGAGCGCTTGGGCTGGAAGGCCGAGCGGCGCCGCTTGGGCGATCTGCGGGCGGAGCTGGCGCCGGCCTGAAGGGGCCCGGCGGGGCCAGGGGCGATCGAGGGGGAGGGGGACGATGGCCCCGCCTAGCCTCGCAAGCGTGCCAAGATCCCCAGGTGCTGAGGGTGGTCGTTGTAAAGGGCGTGAGCCGAGTGGGCCGACGAATGATCGCCGGGCTGGTTCTCGCGAGCGCCTTGGTGGCGTTCGCCGGGTGCGGCGAGTCTGGTGGAGATCGAGTCGAGAGCTCGCTCGAGGACTTCCTTGCGGCCCTCGAGACTCGGGACGGGGAGAAGGCCTGCGGCCGCCTCTCGTCGGATGCCCGGGTCGAACTGCTGGCTCCGATCCTCTTCTCCGGCGCCACCGAGACCGCCGACCCGCAGGCCTTGGACGACGCGGGTATCTGCGTCTCGGTCGTGAGTAGCCTCGATGTCCGCGCGGTGGAAGCGGTCGCGGATGTCGCTGACGCGGATGTTGAGGGCGTCGACGTCGACAAGGACGGTGCCGTGGTGACCACGAAGGGCGGCACCTACGAGTTCGGCGCGCGAGACGGCGACCTCGAACTGCTCAGCCTGGACCCGCTGGCCAAGGCGCTCGAGGAGGCGGAGGCCCTGGACCCAGAACGCATCGAGGGGGGCAAATCGAGAGTCCCTGGGTCTCTACTTGGTCGGCCGTGACCGAGGATGCGTCGATGCGTTTGATGATCTCCGTGCCTCGGCTGAGCGCTTACGTGCGCCTGGCCGGCCCCGGATAGATTCCCAGCGATGGCCCGCTATCTGCTGAGAAGGCCCGCCACCGAGCTCGCCCGCATGGTCCGCGACGGCGAAGTCACGTCGCGGGAGCTGACCGAGGCCTCGCTTGCGCGTATCGAGCAGGTCAACCCCTCCCTGAATCACTGGACGCTCGTCGATGCAGAGAACGCTCTCGCCACCGCGGACGCCGTCGAGCCCGCCGACCACCGCCCCTTCGCCGGCGTTCCGCTCGCGATCAAGGACCTGTTCGCGCCGGTGCAGGGTCTGCGCATGGCGCAGGGCTCGGACCTGCTCGGCGAGTTCACCCCGGAGTACGACTACGGGCTGGTGCGGCGCTTCCGCG
>JAABUS010002102.1_pt1 | contig 39315 bp, 35 predicted proteins | sample 5560161 | NCBI WGS metagenome assembly JAABUS01 (sample SAMN10711885, study PRJNA513376) | rock metagenome | isolation source: Antarctica rocks | place: Antarctica: Victoria Land, Trio Nunatak nord | collected 2016-01-04
CTCCTCCTCCAACTTCTCCTCCTTCTCCTCCTCCCTTACCCACACCCTCCCACCTCACGCCATAGAAAGAGCAGGAAGAGACTTCCGCAGCTCCCGACGCATAAAACCCATCTTCTCCCCACTTCCTCCTCCAGCCCATGAGCGCAGCCTTCAGCGTCGTGATCTCACTTTCTAGGTCCCGCAAGGGCTGCTGCACCGTGGCATGGGCGGCGGCTTCGATGGTGAGGATGAGGGCTTGGGTGGTGGTGGTGAGGTCGAGCATTGTTGGTTGGTGGGTGGTCGACGTGTCTTGAGAAGCAGGGGATGGTGCTGGAGCAGGCGATGATGAGCTAGTCACGGAGAGGTTGGCGTGACGGATTGACGAGAGCGAGGTAGGAACGAGGAATGTTTTTGCTTGGTGGATGGACGGCTGCGAGTGGAGTGGCACACGATGGTGATGTAGCAGAGGTGGCTGGAAGACGGTTCTGTGAGGTGGGTGTGAAGGGTAGGAGGGAGGGCGTGGGTGGTGGTATTCGAGTGTTTGTGGGTCCATTTGGGCTAGGGCGCTGGGAAAGCATGTTGTTTGGAGGTACCATGCGCTGAGATATATGCTTGTGCCTAGATATGCAGCGCATGAGGATAGGTATGCGTGGTGGGTGAATGAGGATGGAATGGGTCATGCAGCAGGGAAAGAGGAGATGCTAATGCTGGTGGGGGTTAAGAGATTGGCTGGGGAGTGGATGATAAGGTCTGATGTATAGCTCGTCACGCAAAGAGATCCAGTGCCTTACAAGGTCTGGCCAGGGTGTCTAGTTGTGTGAAGAAGCTGCTGGTTTAATGACTGCTCTGAATTGAGAGATGTAGTGTGTTCCAAGTGGTACGATGCATAGCGTATCAGAAATGGGGTCAGCCAAAGATATCAGTACATACCAGATATTCGGGGTGGGTAAGCGGCGAAGGGGAGGAAGGTTTGGTAGATAGGTCCTAGGTTGCCTAAGCGCTAGGAGAATCGAGTGCCCCATCCCGCTGTCACCATCCATTCTGGGAGTTGAGGATCAAGATCAACCAAAGCCACTGTGCTGTTGGGGGCCTGGAGGGTTGTCGATTGACATTTCGACAATGATGCTGAGCCTTCTGGTGTGCATGATCGCGGTGCAATTAGTCATCCGGTAAATTCTCTTGATTGATACAACCTCTGATGAGGATATACATTCTTCTGATGGAAGATCACAGGTCGAGTTTAGAGTGTGAATGGTATCGTAAAGAATGTGGTTTGCGACCGCAACCAAGATTGAGTGAGACCATAGCATTGGAAAATAAGCCTGTTGATTGAACGAGTGCACCTAGTGTCCGAGAGCCCGAGAAGTGATCTGTTTCGAGCGTCGGTAGAAGAATCCATGTATCCAATCCTTGGCAGCGGTAGATGAGAGAGTCTAATCGAGTGAACATGAACTGTTCGAATAATGAAATCCTACATCGAAAGAGACAATGGCTGGGCTGGGGCTTCCTAAGCCAGGACAATAGACGGGAGCCTTCTCCGAAGAGCAAAAGGCAGCAGAGGTGTGGAAGGCGATGCGCCTGAATCGAATCAAACCCGAAAGTGTACCAGAACCTTGCTTAGGATACGAAGGTGTTGGTCTTCCGCCCAAGGTAGTTGCATCCTCAAAGACGAATGATAGACGTTCTGATGACAGAGGTGAAAGATGTAATAGCCAATGTTGGCATTGGATATTCTTATGACCGAAAAGTAGGAGAATGTAAGACTTTCCTGCCTGAGGAACCTCACTTGCTAGCGTGAAGGAGACAAGCGCTCTTGGATGCTCTGAGCTTCCGTGGCTGCCGACATCCATAGGCTTAGACCAACGTGGTACGCTCGTCTTTCGGGGAAGCAACGATGAGACCTATGCTGATGATGCCAAAACCAGCACTTGGGGTATCATAGGATCTGAGGGCCTCGAAGACTGCCTGTACACCTACTTGGAGCAGATCGCGATTAATATGATCTGGCCATAATCGCGATGGGGTCCAGTGCCGTCCGAGATAGGCGCCCCTGAGTAGGCCGCTTGCTCGCCTACAAAGGTTGAAGGGTCTGATCGCGAGGTCAAAGTGACCATATTCATCTGTCCTCTTGATGCGGATTACCGGATTAGGTTGCGGAGCCTATTAAAGAACCAATCATGGCCATCGTTGCTCATTTGAGCATCTTGATGAAGCCTTGCAGGCGCTCCTAGCAGATCGATGAATACCAAGTGGCCAACGACCCGTGAAAGAGATTGAAAAGTACAATGGTCGATATGGTCGAGGAAGACGTACTTTCACGGTAGAGCAGGCCTCCATTGTAGAACACCGCAGAGACGACTTGTCGATCACCAGTCTTGAATGATCTCTTGAGAGATCCCTATCTCGAGCGCGCAACCGTTGTTAGGCTCCCTTACGCAAGGGCCCTGATTATCGGCAAGCTTCGAAAGACTCTGTGATACTTCTTCGGAATATGTACCGGCGGCTTCTTGGTGCTTGACCGTCAAGCCGGGACGGATGTTGTACAATCTGTCACAAAGCAACGGGCCGGGCTGTCAAATGTGCATTGAACATGACTACAAGCAGAGTATCCGAAGCGTGTGAGGGTGAAGTAGGTCAGGCAATCAAGCAAAGGTCCACTGTGACAGTCGAAGAAGCGGTGAGCACTCCTTGGTGTTCATATAGGTATTTGAAAAGTCTCGGGGGTTAGCAAATAAGATTATGTGACCAGACTCGGTAGACTGCTGGAGCGCAAAAGACAACGGCTACATGCATACGGTAGCTGCAGTCCCTTGCTGCAGGCAAGGCATGTAACGCATGTAACGTACAGGTGTTGGCTTAGAGCGTGTCTTTTGAAAGGACGTCTTGGAAGACACCCATGCAACCTGTTAAAGGGTTTTGGTCAAAACCGCTGCTGTGCAGAAAAGAGACACAGAGGTCTATGAATCGAAATCGTTGAGGACATCGCCCATTGGTGCCGAAAGAACGGAACAGCCCCTGTCCATGAACGAGGCTCAGGTGACATGGTCGAGGCGCAGAGCAGCTCAAGACGCACCGACGGACCGGTGCATGGGCCTCTGAATGAGCAGTGCGATTGCAGCAGTAGTATCCGTGGTCAAAATATGGCCTAGTGCTTCGACATAACTTTCGTCAAAGGCAGTCGTCCTCGGTCAAAGCTCCGCATCAACGGCTGTAGAAACATATCAACTGCAAGGAGCTTGAGCGCACCTATTCCATGCCAGCTTGCCACCCAACACCATTCTACATCGATAACAGAGATACAAACAAGGGCTGGATGAAACACATGGCTTCAAGAGCCTCTGTGATGCTGCCTCGAGCCGAGAAGCTCGCAGTTGAGCGTGGTCACATTACACGAGTCGTACTCGACGGAACACTTTCGCCTGGCCGCATTGACAGAGCTATCAAGGCTTCGAGGAAATGAAGAGAGCGGCTCGAGAGTTTGTCGTTGTTGGATGTCTCGTATCGTTTGTTAACCCTGGGTGCAGCTCTAGCGTCTAAGCGTGAAGTAGGCAGAGCCCATCCGCTCGAATACAAATACTCGAGATCCGTACCCGTGTCTATGAGTTGATACTATTCCATTCAATCATCAGCAACGTACTAGGAGACTACAACACGTCTCTTGTTCCAATTCAGCTCCTCCAAATTCTACCCCCTGCTCGAAACATCATGCCATTGACGGCGCGGGTTAAGAGCGCTTCGAAAACCGACTTCATCAGCGGCTTGGGACTTGTCAAAGATGACTCAACCACGAAGCATCTGTATGACCTCATGAAGGTAGAGTCGTCCCAGCTGCCTGAACGCTCAAGCCGTTTGGAAACTGACCTTGGATGTAGCGAGAAGCAATCAGCGCCTTCAATTCCCACATGCGAGGAAGAAGGGACCTGTTAAGACCCCAGTACGCCAACAGCCAGCCTCCATATGCAGCGAACCAATTCACGGATGAGGCTTTCAATGCCACCGTTCGATTCATCTGGCACCACGCTAGTGCTCCAACTCGCATTTGGTACGATCGAGCGGCAACTCCCAGCGGTGACAACTGGATCGTTGCCTGGATACTGTATCATATCTGCCGATACCGTGATCATCGCAACTCGCGAGCTCAGTCCCGAAACTTCCATGATGACGACGATTTGGACAATGGTGATGATCCGACCACTGAATAGATGACTCTCGCGCGGTGTACTGATGCTAGCGTATCCAGGTGTATCACATCCGTCGTTCACGAGGACCACTGGGTACTATGACCCGGCCAGGAACGGATACCAAACGTGATAGCAAGCACTCAGCCTTTCTGTCATGGACCTCCAGGTCGATGAACCGGTGGATCAGCGGCTTGATAATGGGCAGGTGGCAGTTGTGCGTTTCTTAGTAGTGCCCTTGTATCTCAGTATCTGCTTATGTACAGTAAAAGCTCGGTGGTTACCTCACCTTAATATAGAAGGTACTAATTCCATCTGTTTTAATCAATATAATGCTCAAGCGTATCGATACCTTCCTTACTCAAGACATTTGCCCGTGGCGTCTGGTGACGGAGAACCCACAGCTCTGGATAGACGGATCTAGATCGATCGAGTCCAAGACAAAAGCAACGTCAGTACTTCTGATTAGGCCTGGTAGAAACATCTTTAGCTCGCTGTAGGAATGTCTTCCGAAAGGGTCCCATTGGACTCCACCGCTTATGCAAACTAACAGCAATGCAATATGCAAGCGCAAGGTACCTGCACTTCTGACCGTCACGGCTCAGCCTGTGAGACGCCCAATTTTTGCTCCGGCTATTAGTCATCGTCATCTTTCTCCTTGCTCTTTCCACTCTTGGCCTTCTTCTCTTCTCGTATCTCTTTCAGCGCCTCCGTCACCTTTTCATCGCGCTCGTCAACCTTCTCGTCCCAGTCGACGTCATACTCTCCAGCTACAGCTTTAATCTCTTTTCTGAGAGCATTCGCCTCATCTGTCAATGTCTCCCATCTTTCTAGGTCGAACCCTCTCAGCTGATACAGCTTGTTCTGGCGGCGACTTATGGTAAGGTTCATTGCTGAGCGATAAGACACTTCTCGGTTGTGGTACAAGAACCACAGATAACCACAGATCAAAGTTGAAAGACCAACAAGGTACTAGGGGTAAATGAGAATGGTGGAAACTTTGAATGCGTGTTGCTTACAGTGACCGGTTCCATCGTATCCCAACCCAGGTCAGTCTCAAAGGTCAGGCGATAGACCACATACCAATAGACAAACAGGAGCCCTGCGCCGCCCGTTGCCACCCTTTGAGCGCCCCGATGCGCTGCGATATCACATTCGCCCTTGATCTTCGTCATGCCGAGGATTTGGCCAGATGTTTTTCGCAGCCTTGTGCGCAAGTAGTAAGTCCTATCATTGAAGGATGGTACCGCAACCCGGATCTCACGAGGAGCACCTTCAATTTCGACCGCAAACTCCTTGCCTCTGGCTGCGTCACGGATGAAGTCGCCAACTTCGGTAGAGGATGACCACCGAACAAATTTCCCTGGCGATCCGCTTTCTTCAGCAGATGGTCCTTCGCGGCCAAGTCCACTGTAGCTCTCCACTCCACCCTCTCCCAGAGGAGGAATTTTGGTGCTCTTCTCCGCTATTGGTTTTAGCTTCCCTGTTCTCTCGGTTTGCCCACCGAACTTGGTTTCCTCGAGGTCACCCTCATCATATTCTTTCTCTCCCGTCTCCGTCTCGTCTGCTGGGGTGTTGGGCTTCGGTTTGATTTCATCCTGCTGGGAGTCCTCCGCTCGAAAATGCACTCCAGGTATCTTATCTTCGCCTCGTTCGTTCTTGATAGTGGGTAGTTCGGACTGTATCAATCGCTCCAGATACGAGAGAGGCTGTTGTGGGTGCACTGCGCTGGCGAGTCAGGACGTCCAAGGCTATTGAAATCTTCCACAATTGATGTTTACCTAGCAGTGCCAAAGGCTCAACGTCTTTTCTGTCACTGTTCTTGTCAAGCGTCGTCAAAGGCAGGACAAGTTTCAGCAAGCGGGATGGAGTCGTAAGCAGTTTACCTAGCGAAATGTTAGACATAGACAACAATGAACACCGTAGAACCCCATACCCTTTGTCATGGCGCCGGCGGAGCGTTGCCGCGCAACGGGTGGCAGATCTGAGCCTTCTCGATGCCATGGTGCTCGTGTCTGCTTTTCCTTCTCCTGTTGGATGGATTTCTCAAGATCGGACTCTTGATCCTCTAAATTCTTCTGATTACGAGATCTAGCGACTGTAGTATGCTCTTCGTCTCTATATCTATGTGTAGACAATCCAAAAGTGCGGGACTGTAATCTGTCGAAGCTACATGCGAGCTGTGGGCGGATATGGTGGGTGCTGGCTGTGTGAGGCCTTGCACATGGCTTTGGAGTCAGGACCGCTCTGTTGGGAAGCAATGTTCGCCAACCAGGCGGGGGCATCGTTGCTGACGCCGGGCAATTATGGGTTCCTGGCGATCTGGCGTGATAATCGTCATGGCCGTGGGGGCACCGGCTGACAGCTGATGGGGATTGGAAAAACGTGGATACTTTGTGTGCAATTGAGAACGCCTTCAATTCGCGATAGCTCCAACGCCGTTATACAAGGCTCCTCACTTGTTGTATCTGCCACCTGAAGTGCGAAATCAGGCTTACGATCGAGTTCATCCGTAGCACCACCTCCTTGAAATTGCAGGGTTAAACGGTGCCAGCCTAGGAGGCGGAAGCTACCTTAGAATCCATAGATCGTCCTCAGATCATCCGTCTCTCGCGGTCAATTGTCAGGGTTAGGGCCAAATATGACTGCGGAGCTGGATAACTTGGAGAAAATCTAGCCGGAGCTCCTTCTTAGCGCCGCACTAACAACAGCCCTCCGGACTTGAACTACTTTTACTTTTAGTAGGTAATTTGCGTCTTCCACTGATGAACTCGTAATATGTCCAAATAGGTATTGGATGTCATGTCAACCCACACCAGGACGGAACCCCTGAGAACAAGCCTTTGGTTCAAAAAGTAATACCAACAATCCATCAGCACAATTCCCACCAGGCTATTGATAAGAAGCCTTCGGATTGAGAAAGAGCCATAGCAAGAAAATTTCTTCCATACTGCAATATTAAATGTCTGACCTTCCTTCTTGTGGAGATCCCTACAACCTGTATCGTGGAGTATACTGTTCGCAGGCGACATCTTCTAATGGTGGAGGATGAGGTCGACAAGTCTGACTGTAAGTTGCCGGCGAACAAATCCATTCGCTCTACTCCTAGGCGTCTGGAATTCTCTGGAAGCTCTCGTAGCTTTGGTAGAATCACGCTGGAAACCCTCTTCACTGGACTGAAGGTTACATAGGTGTCTTGACAGCTGTCTTCTACGGCTCAATAGCTGATGCTTATGGCCGCGAAGTGGTCCTCTGTCTTGGGTTCTCCGGGGAGCTGCTGGCACTTTCCTAGATCCTTCGGGCTTTAACACCCCCGACCCTGCCAACGCGAACAGTATGGGCATCGAACTTTTGCGTAGTTATCGGTGGTGGACAACGAATCCTCGTCTCAATGCTCTATACGATGGTGGCAGATCTCATAGACACTGGGAAGAGATAATCTTGTCTTAGATCTTTTGATCTTTCCAATAAGAGCATCCACATATAAGTACCCATCCATAGTACCACTCACAAACATTATCAGAACTACCTTGCTCTAGGTGCTTCACTTTTTGAGCTAATTCAGTGATCTTTGCGCTCACGGTCTCCCAAGTCGTCGATGAGTCGTGTTCTGTGGGTAACTTTTGCCTCAGAGGTCTTTCTTTACTCTCTGTTATTCGCAGCTCTGTCATTTGCGCCAGAAACGATTCGGTTCAACAACCGACAGACCTTGGCCCCCAGTCGATCTTCTACAGTGCCATCGACAGCCCAGGGTTCTCATTCCCCAATCACGGGACCATCTGAGGATGTTGTATTGTATCCCTTAGTAGCGGTGTCATCCAAACCCTATAAAGCTGCAATCCTAAAATTGCCGAATGTCTTAAGAGCTAAGAAAGGTCTCGATACTTCTAGCACTCTTTTTCCTCTCCCCGAAGATACGGCTTTCAAACCGTTGATCTAGTCTTGAAATATCTTGTGCTTTGCGCATACAGCTCATAGTTATCCGTCCCCGTCTATTGTCGGTAGTCTTTTCCGTCCGCAAGGAAAGTATATAAAAGCCATGTACAAAGTTCTAGAAATGCGCAATGAATCTCAAACCTATCTGGCTCCGCCCAGCCACAGCATTCAGTCTTTAAAGCGCTTCATGAACAGCATCCCACTCGCAGGCTCACAACCTTGCTCCAAAAGAACACGAACAAGCGCACAACCTTCCTGCTCCAGCAAAGCAGCCCCCTAAATTATTCGCCTTCGCCATCAATTCACACCACGCGCTGACGACACAAGTCATCATCAAGTCAGCTATGCAATACATCGAAGAATTCTTAGCACCCGCGGCTTCCTCGATTGCCAATTCACTATCCTGGACATGATTACGAGCCTCTTGCAGCATTGCTCCAACCGCTCCGGCCGAGGCCATGTCAAGTGAGAACGAAGGATCCACCTATCCTGCAGCTGCCACCATCGACTCCTCTTCACGAGAGTACCTTGGATGAGCGGGACCCGCTCCGCATCCAAACTTACCATAGTTCCTGGATTTGAAAAAGCTTGTGATGATGAACCAAATGTTTCTGGAGAGAAACCCAGCCAAGGGCATCTCTTGTTCCTCTAGGGCTATCCGTTACCCGCAGGGCTCAGTACAGCTGGGTGGAAGTGCGACGTTGCTCCGGAATTCCTCTTACGCCACCTCGAATAACGTTCCAGAGCGCTGGGCGAGGGCCGTCTCTTCAATCTACCTACCTTGCCGTCAACCTCGCCAAATATCATCAGACTACGAATCCCTACTGTCAGCTTCCATCAGTATGATGGCAACAAAGACTAGAATGGAGTTGGAATTGTTAGACAAGAGAGTGGCGAAGAGATGGCAGAATATTTGTTCAAAGTAAGACAAAACGCGACTGTCAAAGGTCGGTGACCCTGTTGCAAGATCGGTCGCGGTGTACGACTAAAGGCGTGACGCCACCGAGCAAGACGTTATATCCGCTTGCATGACTTTGGCAAATGTTGAATCGGTAAGCGACTGATTATTTTTGAGATGCCCCCCATCGCTGGAGTTCCACGTGACTAGCATTTTCTGGTGAGACAATGGCGATCAGGTAGCCCTAGGACCTAGTGGCCTTGTCGCAGTTCATCACGCAAGGCACTCTCGTGGAAACAAAGCTTCAATCCCACAATCATGCATCGTCCGGAACTCGCGCTCAAGACATACCACATAACTGCAAGAGCCAACTGGAATCCTCAGAGTCATCTTGATCGCTTTCCTCAGAGCGCGTGCCAGGTACCCACACAATACAGCCCTTTTCTCCACCCTGCCTCTGCAACGACAGATCCTTTCCACGCACTCAGCGAGATGTTCTTCATTGTCGGCTCTTCGCAGTCGCAGTCTCTGAACATGGTGGAGCCAAAAGTTAAATTGGAGGTCGAGCAGGTGCTGCGAGCGAACAAGGCTCAGCCACTAGCATGGCCTTAGACGGCAAGATCCCGGGCTTTGGCGGCGATTAATACTTCACTCCGCCGTTGAAATTATACTTCTCACGAATTGACAGCAATATCCACCTTCTACTAGAGGTGCTTTCATTGCTGGAGAACAGATTCAAACGCATGTACCAGAGCCAACATGCCATCAACTGGCCCAAACGCGTTTGCAGCTAATATCGATGTCTTTCGGCTCACAAGATCTTTATTGACAGCTAACTGGCTGACACAGTTCGGATCAGTAAAGTGGCTCAATGTCTCTGAAGATATAGAGGATGCTCTTGCTGTCAATGACCGATGGGTTCCGTGTGGATTACCGAGATTGCCAAGGCGAGTGAGATCGATCTTTCAGGTCGAGTAAGAGTCGACCAAGCCTGCAGGCACTTGGGCAAAGAGGATACTTTTCTGCCGTGACCGCCATCGCAGAAGGGCTTAGGAGAGCAGACTACCCAATAGGGCAGTGGTCAAGTCCTGCAATGTACTCAATCTATCTCATCTACTACCTGGTTCTTACGAACGAACTTTGTTCGACTTCATCTTTGGTTGCGGGCAAAAGGGCACTCGCTTCCCGCAGCGCTTAACGCCACTTTTGACTCCTGTTAAACTGACTTCACTTTCGTACCCTGCTAGCCACACGTCATTGTAAGCACGCTCTAGGCTGCTCTATGTTGATGCAACCCAAAGAAATCTTCTTCTTCTTTAGCTCAATCGACACTTTGATTCGATTTCAAAGAAGAAAAAGTATGGCCTCGTGTCCGTTGGATGCCGCTTACTATAGCGGCGTTCTGCCATCGTTATCCTTCAAATCGATTCGCGCGACCTTGCCCGTATCGAGCAACAGCTTGACTATAGTTTTGTGTCCGTTGTCTGTCGCCCACCATAGCGGCGTTACGCCGTACTTATCCTTCGAATCGATCGCGACCTTGCCTGTATCGAGCAACAACTTAACTATAGTCTCGTCTTTCATGATTGTCGCCCACCATAGCGACGTTCTGCCATCGTTATCCTTCGAATCGATCTCGATCTTGTCTGTATCGAGCAACAACTTAACAATATTTTCGTGTCCCTTGATTGTCGCCCACCATAGCGGCGTTCTGCCATCGTTATCCTTCGAATCGATCGCGACCTTGCCTGAATCGAGCAACAACTTAACTATAGTCTCGTATCCGTCGTGTATCGCCCACCATAGCGGCGTTCTGCCATCGTTATCCTTCGAATCGATCTTGACCTTGTCTGTATCGAGCAACAGCTTAACTATAGTTTCGTGTCCGTAGGATGCCGCCCACCATAGCGGCGTTCTGTCATCGTTATCCTTCGAATCGATCTCGACCTTGCCTGTATCGAGCAACAGCTTAACTACAGTTTCGTGTCCCTTGAATGCCGCCCACGATAGCGACGTTCTGCTATCGTTATCCTTCGAATCGATGGCGATCTTGCCTGTTTCGAGCAACAGCTTAACTACAGTTTCATGTCCGTAGGATGTCGCCCACGATAGCGGCGTTCGATCATCATTGTCCTTGCAGTCCGGCGTAAATTTCTCTATTGCAAGGACAAGAGCAAACGGTATCTTGTCGCCAAACTCTGCTAGATATGAAAGCAGGGTCCTACGCTTTGAAAAGCTGAAGTCGCGTCCAATGCTAGATTCTCTTCTTCCTTCTTGGATATACTGGTCGCAAATTTCGTAAAGCTGACCTCCTAAGGACTGTCTCGCTGCATAAGCTTTCTTGAACGTCTGTACAGCACTCGCACTCCCAGTGGCAAGCGCTGCAAAGAGAGGAATCCCATAACGTTCATTTTCTACTTCAAGAAATGATAGGCAGGATGGATGAATTTGGATGAGATTTGACATGTTCCACTCCGCCAGTATATATAGAAAGCTTGTACTTGGTGTATGCCTTCGTACTTGATGTCTCTCGAAAAGATTGTCGAGTCTAATCCAATCCATAAGCTGGAAGCTCGAAATAAAAGTCTTTTGTGAGATGTTGTAACCTTGTGCCACGTCTGCATGATAGAGCACCTGATGTATGGCATACTCTAGAAAGGGGAACGCTTCCGTAGCTGACTGGCGGAGAATCGCAGCTTCGTTCGATGAGGCCTTTGGAAGACCCTTGCTAAGCTCAAGAATTGTGACAGCGTCGATTTTCATGTAATTCATGCAGCACTGCTTCAGCCGCTCATGACTCTGACCTTGAAAATTACTTTCGAGCTCGAACCAAACTCTGCCGAGTCCGTTCTCGTGCAGAAGAAAGTCGTTCACCGATTCGTGGATAAACTGAACCTTCGGAGTCTCGGATAGCGTGATTTCAGCAAGTCCTTTAGATGAATCGAGTATGAATCTCCGGATGTCATGTACTGAGATCTCATCAGGATCCCATCTTGACAAGGGCTGTGATTCGACGCCAGAAAGGATAGCAAAGTATAGCTGCTCCGGTCTCAGCGGTTGCCGTGCAAAAAGCACCCACTGAATGCATAGGATTAATTCCTCTCTGTTGTGAGAATCGCGTGTCAAGATGTCACAAAATAGCTCATGCAGATCGCTAGGAATACCTTGAAGTTTTCGCCGAAGTGCGTGAACGCGGCCACTGTCGTGCTCTTTGTTCAATATCTGGACAACGAGAACAACCCACATAAAAACCCCCGCAGCCTTTTCTCTGACATTTGCTCGAATCTGCTCAGCAACCTTACTGTGCCCAATCTTCAACTCGCTTTCTACATAGTTGACTATATCCTGTGTGTGTCCTTCTTGTCCTTCTAATACCAGGTCTAATCCTTTTCCAATCGTGATATGTGGATAATGCCTGCTTGAAAAGCAGACTTGGAATCTGATACGAGCTGATACAGCAAGTTCGCCAACATGTTCAAGAAATGATATCATATCCCGGATCTCATGTTCGTTGCATTCATCCAAGGCGTCAATAAGACATATTACAGACGAGTCTTCAAGACCGAGTATAGCCTGTTCGAACAGCTCTTTCAGTGATTCAATGCTCCATTGATGATCTGCACCATTGCCTTTCGTTGAGAGATCGAAAGAGTTCAAGAGGGAATTAGGTACTGGAAGTCGTTCAAGAAGTTGCAGTAAGAGCGACTGATATGTCCCGAGTGTAGATTTCTCCAAGCCCTGTCCTCGTGCATTAAAGAAGAAGGAGATGATAATCCGATTCTTCATCTTCTTTGTGGCAGTATCAAGGACAAATTTCATTAACGTCGACTTTCCTGCTCCGGGCTTCCCTTTGATCCACAAAAAGCCGTGGTGTTCGCTCAGCTTGGTGGAATCGAGCCAGTCAAGATATTCGGACTTTTTCAATAGCCATCCACAGGTCTTGATATGAGCCTTCTTGATGTTCACCTTACGTGCATTGATTTGTTCAAAACTCAATGATTTTAACAGCAACTTCTTTTGATCTTCATTGATTCGCGGCTTCTCTTCTCTTCTAGGCTGTCTGGAGACCGAACCTGTCATCCTGCGAAGAGCGAAGGCAACTTTTCTGTATTCGATGTCATCGGGTCCCGTAAAACGACACATATCCATATGATTGCGTCTGATATGCTCTTTGATTTCGATGGCTGGAAGGTTAAGACAAGAGGATGTATCGTCGACAACCTATGAATCTCATCAGTAGTGTGGCTGAACATTTGCAACGCACTTGCCTTTTGACCACCAAGAGATGCAATCCCTAACTCTTCCTGAAACGTGTGTACGATCCAATTCCGATGCTGAGCTCTGGGGCCAAAATCGTCTCTTAGCTCCTGGAGACGCTCGGCCCGCGGTAAGAGTGCATTCACGACCTTCTCGTCAACGGAGAATCCGACAGCTTTGAATACTTTCTCAGCAAGACGTTGAAGGATGCCACGAGGGTCTGTTCCGTTGTGTGGGGTGCCAAAGAACATGACGCCGATTGTGGAGTTGAAGATATTCCTGAGATGAGCCTGACTTTGATAGGTATCGCTCGACCTTCGTAGCATCTCCTTGACGATGATTCCTCCAAGACTGTGTACGATGAAATATATTGGTCTCGATGACTCCACGCGACGCTCGGCTTCTAGAGCGATCAGAAAATCCCATGCAATGTCGTAGATTGTGTGCTCATTCTCGCGAGAACCCAGCTTATGTCTTATGTGTGTATCATAACCATAAGTCAATACTCGCGCATTGGGGATAACGAGCGGAATTAAGTCTCGGGGCCAATACGTAGCAGTGTGCACTTCTTTCTCTCGTGACTCGAAGAATAGATTGCGTCTTTGTTTCTTCGAAGGCGGATCAGCTAATTCGTTGTCATCATTGGTATGCTGCCTCATATCTCCTCTCTTATGAGTCCAAGTCCTCTCAGGATGGCCTGTGAATCCATGAACAAAAATGATACTTGCTGATTAGCAGAGGTTTAGCTGACAGTATGTACAGAGGCTTACTCCAGAGATGATCGGTCTGAATCGACAACAACTGATAAACCGCTCGCAGAAATGGGGTGACAACGACTTGAGTCGCCCGATCTCTCCATAGTGTTTCGCTGGTGAGAAACGTTTATTGTATTGAGTACAATGCTTCCAGATATCTTATTGCACTACTGGTACTTATAGTATACTAGTGGTGTATACTACCAGTATCGCAGGTTCTGTCGATGAGCCAGCTGCTTCACTGTTGATATCGTATAAGGCTCGAAAAGGGTCTCGTCGAATGAATAACTAGATTGAGAGCGCTGAGAAAGGTTGTTGCATGATGGATGATGAAAGGTGTGGATATCATGCTGTGGTTAGGCTGTTGCGGAGACGGAGATTTCAGCCTCATTGGGTAGCAATAGTTGTCCCTTCGAGAAGTATTGAGTTTAATGCCACCAAGTGTAATCGAAAACTGCCTGTCTTTGGCCTCCATATGAATGTTTTTCAACAGCAACTCCTGAGGTGATTATACTAGAGTGCCAAAGGCCAAATGGACAATGAGACAGGGGAGGCAGAAATAGTCACAACTTTGTAAAGAGGCTTGCAAAGCGTGATTACTTATTATTGCACCGCCCGGACTTAATTCTTTTTAAATCCGGCGGAGATTTTGCAGTAGTATTTGCTAAAAACCTCCCCAACCAACCTTTCTTTCTACTTATCTTCCAACACCAACTACTTTGCCTTCTAGAAACGCACTCATCAACTCCTAGACCTAGCAACAATGACGTCTGCTATTGAATCGACCTCCGAACCCTCAGGTCCGTCCAGCCCACAACGAACCTATACGCAGATGTTCGAGCCCTGCCCTCCGGCCTTGAATAGTACAAGGCTGGAAGTCGAAATGTACCTCGCTGCCTATTTCAGGTATTCTCGGTCACTCACCAAAGAAGCAGCCTTAGAAAAGGCGAAGCAGCTCCCGGTAGACGGGCAGACACTTTATGGCCAAGACGTCGCAAAGCTCCAAGCTTTATTCGGACCGACTGGTGGATCACTTTACGATGATATACATACATCTAGCTATGGCATGGTACGTTTGATGCTCACTTGACGCTACCGAGAGCGGACGGCCAACATCGGCTAGGAAGCGGTGTGTCTGGGCAAAAGGAATATTGGCATGGCATCCTTTGACTTCACGAGAGCTTATGAGTTCTCCCTTGTCATCTGTTTTACGCGTACCATAGCGATCAATTTCGAATCGGATTCTCGGTGAACGTTAGCGATAGTCACATGCGAGAGAGCATCTGTAAGTACCTGGTTGGCCCAACATCTCAGCGGTAAACGGTAAGTACTCGATCTGCCACATCGAACGCAATCCACCCAGCTGTTGAGCCCAGACTCATTCGGAGTCACCTATCCTACGGCCTCGGGTCTAAGCAACAGAAAGTCACTCGGTGTTACTATCTCAGAGCACCTACCTTCGGAGACGGTGGAGCGTCAGTATCATGGTCCAAGCTCTGGAGGTACGGCGAAGGGCCTCCAAACAGGCTTACCGAGGATTGGAGATAACCATCATTGGTTCCAGGCAGGCTGGATGTAGTACTCGCTGTTCGATCATCAGCTCTCGCTAGTTCGGAATGTTACACCATCTGATACTGACGGCGGAGGGTCCTCTCGGTACTTAAGTGTCATATCTTCGCTTTGCATGAGCACAAAGCAGTTCTTAACACCACTCTGCATCACGACCTTCAAGAACCACTGCTTGTATACATCTATGCGTCGCATCGCTTCTTCATGCTGCTCTTTGGTGGCGGTGCTACCAATCTTCGATCTCCACTGAACGAATGGGCTGGCAAATGGCGTTTTGCCGAATTGCTGGCGGTACCGGTCGCGGAAGCTCGAAGCACTGAGGTAGTTTGCATAGAGAAAGGTATCCTTGCCTGTCACTGCCAGGAATCCGTGAAGACCCTGTTGCTTCGCGCTTTCAGGGGTTGTCTTGGCCCATAAATCACTGATACTCATGCGATCAGCTTGGATCTAGAGATGGGTTTCGAGGTCTTTGGCAAAGTCCTGAACACCCTTCTTTTGCGGTGTATCCTCAGTAGTTAAGAAATACAGTGTGAGAAGGATCTTTGGGGGAAGATCTGCTGTGGCGAGATACCATTTGCAGACGGGATCCATACTATTTCTCTGCGAACAAGGCCAGCTGTTTGAGATGCCACGCGGCAATGCCAGTGACATCGATGCCGTTCTTGAGAAACCACACCCTCACTTGGACGATGGCCAGTCTTCTAAGACTGCCGTTTTCATCTGTTCCGAGTCCAATTGTCGATCCAGTCATAAGCGACAACCGCTACTGCACTACCACTACTACTTCATCCCGGGATTTGTTACCCACGTGCACGAGGATTTCAAGCTATTTGGTAGTCAATTGATTCAGTCGCCTCTTCCCGGCAGAGAAAAGAGCTGAGCGTCGTTTTCTCAAGGATGGAGACTCCTCCCTCAACAACGTGAGCTACAGCTTCAGCGTCCAACATCCGCTGGAGGATACATTTCCAGGTACGCCTTGTTACACATTGACGTCCGTACGCCATCGCTGTCTGAGGCGAGATTCGCCATCCGGCATACGCTCGGCGTACGGACGATGGTGTGGTCTAGCGTGATGGAACGGCCAAAGAGCAAGGTGACCTGGGGGCATTTTGGTGTTGGCACCCCAGGCTTCACCGGCTGTCTGCAACGTTCAAGGCTCCGGGAGAGCACAGGAGGGATGGATGAGAAATAGTGACAGCGGAATCACGAGCTGCAATCCTCGCTGCAAGATAGCGCTCGATAAAGTTAGAGTGCCAAATCTGAGGCATCGCAGTGGTTCGTCTCTGTGGGGAAAGAAATACAACACACTCAAAAGTGCAAAGATCGAGTACTAAGCCGAGACAGACAGTCATAGTTAGTCGACATGAAACGCAAGATATTGTGGTCAGCGTACATAACCATCCATATCCACCGTCATTGAAAACCTCGTCCTTGCACTCCCAGCTAGCCGGCATCTCATCGAAAGCAGAAACCCATCTTGGTAGTCATTCGTAAAGCCGCATGACACCCCAAAGCACATTATCTTCGCAAAAGGGCCCTCCCCCGGAGTGCCATCGAATCCGCTGTCTCAACCCAGCCGTTAACCCCATTCGTAGCGCAGACTCTCTACCTTTTCCGAAATATCGATGCTCGTCTCATTCTGCGACCGAAGAACCAAGCCTTTGACGAATTCTCGTACAGAAAGTCAGCCAGGAATGCAACTCTCAACGATCAGGGAGGGATTGAATGTCCTGCTGTGAACCTTCGACATCATCATACGAGCGAGACTGCAATGTTCACTTTCCAGGAGGCCGATAAGAGAAAACGCCGACAACAGAAAGCCTCGTAAGTGGGCAAGGGCCGTACAAGAAACCAGCTTCAGAACATGCAGAGGAACAAACGCCCACGCACGAAACCCCCATCATCGCCGGCATCGAAAGTCATCCCGTAGCCATTCAGCACCGATAAGATCTCGATATCCCCGTCGAGAAACACCGCCACTCCGCGGCTTCTGCAGCACATCTCCCTATCCCACAAAGAGTCGGACCAGAAACCGGGATCTTGGCGCCCTTCATAACCGGTAAACCCACGCGATGTACCTGCCAGCTTCACACTTCCAGGGAAGACCGATCATCACGGGGGAGCGGGGACAGACACTAATAAGCTGATTTTGTTCCGTCGACGTTGTTTCTGGTTCCAAGCCCTAATGTTTATACTGGGTCTCGGATGCATGCCAGATGTGGACTTCGGGCTTTGGTTTGTCGTGGTATGATATTGGATGGACCCAAGCTAGCGTGAGTGGCAAGGAGGTCAAGACCCGAGGGCGGTTTCCCGTTGGGGCCAATGGGGTTTGATCGAGGTTTCTTGTATTCACGACATTGGTATCGGCTTCGCACGGTCAGAAGTGTAGATGGGTATAGGTACAGTGAAGTGGATGGGCTGGGCTGGGGCAAAGGGGCACAATGCTTGGCAGAACGTCTCGCTGTTGAGATTGGATTCATCATAGGAGGTGGGGGAGACGCGACCTTTCAACAATGGGCATGGAGAAGACGGTTCGATTGCGGATTCCTCCTAATAGATGCCCGCGCTATGCTGCAAGCACAGTTGCGATCTCCAGTCAGAGTCAACGAGTGCCTCGCCACCACGTGCAACAGAACGATCACGTCTAAAAGAAGGAAGCTAAGTATGGTACAGACTTCAGCGAACGCTCTTCGCAAATATGCAGCGCTAAATCGAAGGGAATGAGGCAAGTGAAACCAGTTTTCCGTAGCCATGGTCTAGGTCATAAAAGAGTTCGTGATGGTCGTTTCGTCAGTTCGTAAGGCCGTCATCCGGTCATGCAATCGTCGCTGATGGAACGAAGGAAAGATAGATCCTTAGTCCTAATGTCTTGGTTCGTGGACCCTTGAGTTCTGGGAATTTGGATTGCCAAAGCAGAGTGGTCCTACGGGCGTTCAATTGACAGAAATCACATGCCCAGGGTCCTCGAATCGAAGCTGATGGCATTAATAGTTGTACCTATGGCTGTACCTTGAGGTCCTGTTACCACCGCTAACGCGACGGCTATCGCCGGAAGATCTGGCGCTCCCGATGAGCCTGGAGCGGCTGTCCTCACTGGTCCTGGAGCTTCCGTGACTGGTAGGGCGAGCATCAGCATCAGATCTGTAGCTTCTCGGGCTACTACCACCACTACGGCTTCCACTGCTGGCAGAGTAGTCCACGTCGGGCTCGGTGTACATGCTCCTCCTTTCCGTCCCAATGGCAACGGGTATTCCCTGCAATACGCCACCTCTCCTATGCCCTGAGGGGTACATGCCATCATTGACCGAGAAGTTCCGGCAGATCAGGTACGCACGCATGGCAGCATTCTCGCGGGCCAGTAGCTCCGTTCCATAGGTGGCGTCCGTTTGATACTCGCGGTTATTGACGCGGGCAACGCAAGCGTACCCAGCACGGGAGCTGTATGATTCGTAGACAGGATCTGGCCATTGGCGGCGGCGGCACAGACCTAGGCATTGCAGCGTCAGCGATTATAGCGTCAACGATCGACGTGCTGCCCATGCACAACCAGCCTGAGGGTGTGACAATACCCAGAAAGGGGCAAGCGTAACATTAGGGAAGGATGAATGCTAGACTCTCGGTGGAGAACCCCGGTTGAGGTACCCAATAGCCGATCTCCAGTCCCTTAGGTATGTCTAATTGTTGTACGTGGAGATGTTCGGGGGTACTGTGCTATCTAGGGAAAGATCTGGGATCGGCAGCCGAACCAAAGGGAAAACTGACTGGACAGATACTGCATGTAGTACATATTCGACTTCCGTCAGCAACAACTTGGAGCCTATCGAGTTGTCCAAATAGGTAAATGTCAGGCCGATTTCGTATACGGGATGTCCTCTCGAAGTCTGGCACAGTATTGATGCCCAATGCTCGCCCTACTCAAGCCGTTGGCCGTTGAGGTCGGCTTCACAAATAGCTTGGTGGGCTTAGCAGAATCTGCAAACAAACACGCTTGCGGATTGAACAAGAACGGAGAATTTTGGATGGAACAATGCAAGCCGGAAAATTTGTAAAGGGGGTGTGAATTGACGCTGAGGGAATCTCAATGTCAATGGAATCTTATATCAATGCAAAATCTGCCGATGACAGCCAAGTAAGAAGGTGGAGAAAGTGGACTCGACAGAGATTGGACACAACAGAGAATGATGCAGCGGACTCTTTGTTTGCGGCTCGGTGACTAATTTTTGAATTGATGCGCTGGCGTGTGTTTCTACCACTGGGGAAGCTTCGAGACAGTGGGTAGCCTGTATAAGCCTATGATGTATCGTTCTGTTGCCGATCTAGAAAGACCATAACGACGATTGACTTGCAGATTCCGCATGAGTGTTGTAATCTTCCACGCTACGAGATGCGCGTCAGTGGCAGACCAGACGCCTGGTCTGACAGAGATGGTTCTCATAGGCAGGTTTTCGGAAAGATATGTACCAGACCCCGCAAGCATAGATACAAAGGTACCTCTAGACAGATTGCTCCTGCATCGTGATGGTTGGACCTCTTTCGCTAATGCTGCAGTCCCCGGAGGAAGCGCTGCACCAGGCTGCTTATTTTGGTGATGATGTCGCAACCAACCTCCGAAAGGCGTTGCTTTAAACCGACCTCTACTTAGCGTGCGGTGTCGGCCAGGAACCTTTTCCAAGAGAATGGCATGGTCTGGACAGAGAGCTGGGATGATCCATCGAGCGTTGGTTGTCTCTAAGATTGGCTCCGATTAAGCGCACTTAATGCTGGTAGGCGGACAGCCTTGCTGGCTGGCCCACGAACGGTCTGAAGGGGAAGCTGAGCACGGGAGGGTTCCCAAGCCACGAGATGGCAGGGTCGCGTTTCGTTCATGTGTGGGATTGGTAGGCAATAGAAATCGGGCGTATTGCCATGTTGGCAAGCACTGCATGCGGTGTGAGTTGGCAATGCGCTTGACACTCCACTCCACGCGCAGAGCACCCCAGGAACGGCTACCGGCCACGACCAACGTGAAAAAGTATGGTCCGAGGTGTCGGGCACATTTACCGATGGCAAAGAACATCTCTTGGCGTCAGCTAGACTGTAGATTCGATCTGAGGATCATTGCAAAAGAGTGTCCTCAGTTGCGGTGCCAAGCCTTGCCTGGAACTGTTGTGAGGAACAGAGCTGCTCTCCCATCCAAGCAGAGTTCCGTAGCATGATCGAGGTCCTGGTCCGGTATGATCGCCCTCACTCCATAGTCCATCGAGACCTGCGGCGGAAAAAAGGATCATTGAATCCTATCTGTTTAGGCGTGAGCCGTTCGGCAGGCTATATGCAGCTAAAGGTTGAAGCTGCGTCAGTCCAATGACACGGCTGGCGGTAATACAGGCGGCCTCCTCCTCGGGAATCGATTCGTGTTGCGTCTTGAAGAGGAGCTCAGCATTGAGTGAGATCTCGGTGTGAGAGTTGGAAGGAGCAGTCTTGCAGGTGGAGAGAAGTGGTCAGCATTTGACAAGTCTTGGGAAGGCAGACTGGTCTCGTTTGGTCAAATGGCCGGCAGCCAATCAACCAATTTCTTGCAACGTTTCTCCCCATAATGTTGTCTTAGTGATCACAAAGGATTTCAGCATTCAGCGAGTCTTTGTGGGAAGCGAACTGTGTACCAGGACACAAAAGAGCGTTTGCCACACATCGTGAGGCCGAGCTTCCTGTCTTGCTTTCTAACGAATTTCTTTCCTACACTCATGATTTCTGACAGACAAGATTCAACAAAAAGGGGTATCAAAGGTTCAGAGAATCTCCGAACGCCACACGTGGTTCCATAGCTTCTCGGTGTCCCGCCGTCAAAAGGTCCTCTTCTGCTCAAACCATGCATGACACCTCTCTGCGGCTGGGTACGGGATGACATAGATAGGGTGAATCGCGCACAACCTATGCTCGGGCTCGAAGATCTGCTCTGCATAATCACCGTCCTTGCCTGGGATGGGCTCGGACGAGGCCCAATGTAAAGCAGTGTTGGTCGAAGGAGCGGCTTCTGCATCGCGCCAGTCACTGAAATAGGTATGATGCTGTGCAGAGCTGAGCCCAGCCAGGGTGTAGCATGTATGATAAGCATCGGGATACCTAAGACAGAATCAGCCGTGCCGCGCCAAAGGGTTTAAGTATTTAACTGACCTGCTTGGCTTATCCTTCAGACCTCCAGAGTCAGACTGACAGCATGTGGTGATATACCGTATAAGACCTTCTCGGCTGTATAATGACCCTACAGAGAGTGTGTTGGCTTGAGGAGCAGGTTGGGGTCCATTCAAGGCCGCTTCCATAAGCGGCCAGCAGCCTCCTACCCAATGGCTATAACAGCCGTCAACAAGCTTATTAGTACGACCGGCAAATCCACCTTCCGGCGCATACTGCCTTGCAGAGAGCCATGACACGAGCATCTGGACATCAAGATATCTTTACATCATGATCAGCCGGAGCTCAGTGCCCAGGGTCTACCTTACTGTGGTATCATCTCCTGAGGGGGCCCAAGCATGCACAAGCATGCCAGAGCGCAGAACGCATAGGCGCCATGAGCTTCGGTCTGTGGTGCGCCAGAAATCCCTCCCTCAAACGTCTGGCCTGAACCTTGAAGTTAGTCTTCATTGTCTGACCCATAGCGTAGTAACACTGACAGCGAGAAAGGTACTCTGGAAGGCCCGATAAGAATGAGGTACTTCCAGTAGCACGTGCAGGAGCATCTGGAGGCAAATCAAGAGGAAGTCCTAGAAGAGAAATGATGGTCATGGAACAATAAGCGCCCCTACATAGCGTGTCAGTGATTGTCCCGTCATGTTGGCTTGCTTCCCCGGTACCTGACGTCTTCCTCTCCTCCAACGCAGAGCTTGAAGCCACCATCACTTTGCTTGAGCTGACCAAGCCACTTCCATCTAGATATGTAAGCTGATTGTTGATCAAAAGGCCGCTGTGCTCGCGTACAAAGTTCTCCTATTTATCATACTCAGACTCTCATCTCCACCAACCATTGCCAAGCTTAGGATTGCTGCATATGAGGGCGCACAGTGTGATATCTGGCCATGACCGGATCCGAAGCCTCCGTCAGCGTTCTGCATCGGTGACAATGTCTGTATAACGCTGCCTAGCATCAGCAGTACACCAGATGAGGTCTCCGATGCAGGCTGGTCGAGTACCGTGATCTATATTGATCGACATCTTCACCCAGTAAACATAGCCCCGTGAGCGTCCAATATAAGAGCCAAGGTCTTGCTGCATCGTATGCCACAAAAGCTGATGGAAGCTCTCCAAGTCGATCGTGTAAATACTCGATGTGCTTTTCGCGGTCTAGAGACAGGATTCCGTGTCTATTGTAGTCGAACAGGCTCCTTGTGCCAATGCCTGCTAAGTAGGGCAAGCACTCTTGTATCGTTTCGTTTTGGGCATCAGATGATTCGGTACTCAAGGCATCTTGAATTGGTGGGAGTGATGTGTGGATGGAAGGTACATTTGGGCCATCACCCGCGGTGGCCGTGTGTGCCTCCATTGCTGATGCATTCACCAAGTTCGGCTTTGAGGATTTCGCAGCCCCCTTCTCTATGGCAGATTTAGATGCACTTCGGTCACTTGGCGGTTTGAATGGTAATTTTGTACGATTGCTCTTCATGTCGCCAGGCATTCGAACCACTCTGAAACGTCTGCCGCTGATTGTTGGCATGGCAAGTGGCTGGAATGCTTGCTATTGTTCTGTCGTCGCGTGGTCAGCCGCTATTCTTCCCGTGATATACTCTTCCTTCGACATCTGGAAGGATAAAGTATCCCAGGTCGTTCCCATAAGGTTCAGGTTGCCTAAAACTCGGACTCGGATCTATCAATCTACAAGCTACTTCAGGATATAATGCAGAAACACGACATGACGATTCACGACTCTGTGATCCGACATGTCTCCAAGAGACATTTTTGTGAAACCACCTTGACAACCACGTACAACACTACCTCGAGACTGTACTTCTATAACAATCTCGGACAAGCTTCCGATACGGGATCACTACTGCAGCATGCGCATGCCCCAATATTATTGGAGCACTTTGGAGCGCCTAGCAAGTACCGTGTGGGAAAGTAAATACTCCAGGCGATGCGCTCAAAGCAGAAGGCCGAAACTAATGTCAAGCCAGCAGGATCGCAACGGATCCCTGGTGACATGCTCTCTGGCAACCAATATTCCCACGCAGGCACTTCATCAGTCATCACGCTCCCAGCGACCAGGTGAAGAGACGAGACCGTCATTCGCATGATTCCCAAGCTCACGACGATCGTCCATGCTTTTCTTCAGTTTTAGTTTGAGATGGTCGAGATACTTCCAAGATGCACGTTGGATGTTGTGGTGGCCCCCCAGATGTGCCGGGTGGTCGGAGATGATGGCAGATGGACGGCAGCTAACCCCGCCATCCCCACGCCAGACGCTGAAGAGGGACTAGAACGGTGCTTCTCCAGCGATCCTCACCGCCTCTTCCACCCTGATACTGGCTGGCCATCCAGCCTCCAGGCAGTAAAACGACCAGCCTCCTCCCGGCCTTTACGCTCCCGCTTCTCTGCCCGGACTGTCAAGTCAGTCCTCTTCCATGCCGGACTACTCCCTCCTCGATCTAGAGTATCGGTGGAGAGTGGAGAGAAAGGAAGGGGCAGGCCCGGAGGATGTGTGACACCGCCTTTCCCCGGATCGCTATCTCTTTGCCCTCAATGTCGTCTCTCATCCTTCCCTCGACCATCTGACAATCGCTTTGACCCTTCCCTCCTCCCTATCGCTCACTCAGCAGCCAACAATGGCTGCTGTCGACTTGTCGGCTGATGCCCTCGCCGGCTTCGACTTCGACCCTCGAGGCTTACGGTATCCTTATACCTCCAGAGTCTCATGGCCAATCCCGATCGAACAGCATCCCTCGCGCGTGCCACCTCAGCGGAGCCCAGTCATGAAGCGGTCAGCCTCTCCGCTCCAGGAGGATACCCATCATCACAGATACGAGCACTCCTCACACCCTCAACCCCAGCAGCCCTTTCTCCTCAACCCCGAATGGCGAATCCCTGAACAATCTCATATCGCCTACCCGCTCGATAATACCTTTCAACAGCAATACCCGGACGCCTACACCCTCCCCTATCAGACATCGCCCACTACTTACATGCCTCCTCAATCTCATATGAACCATGGCTTGAATATTGAGAATTCCTACCTTCCGGTGGGAAGTCACATGGACGGAATGTCGTTCGACTGGCATGATTTCCCAAGTGACCTGATGGCTTACCCAACGACCAACGGCTTACCTGAGATGAACTTGGCGCCACCAGGTCTACCGGAGAACTCTCCCACAGACACATATCTCGAGGTACGCTCACTGACGAGTAATGGGAGTGACAATGGCTGGGCTACCATCGACTATCCACAACACTCGCTCAACTCCTCATTGCAGGATTCGCAAGCTGCCGGAGCCATCTCGAACCCTGGTCAGACTCTTCACGGTCGAACCTTCTCAGACTCTTCCTATTCAGATCTTGAGCAACAGTCTCGGCACTCGTGGAGTAGTGGTTATGTCGAATTCCCTAATGCTATCAGCTCTCCCGGGACGGACAGTTTGGGCGACATGGATTTGCAATATGATCAATGTTACACCCATGACCACAGTCAGCATGAAGACGAGGCGAACGGGCGACCTAGGCGCCCCGCTGTCGTGACCTCGGCTGTGTCGGAGCCCATCACCATTAAGAAATCCGCTTCCCCTCAGAGGTCACCCGCTTCGACCGGGAGGAGCTCTCCGCCAACCAGGAAACAGTCTCGGAAGACCACCAATACGAAATCTCTCAAGGCTGTGGCACATAGGCCATCGCAAGCCCCAAAACCTGACACGGAAAAACGCATCGGACGAAGAAAGGGTCCACTACGACCAGAACAAAGAAAGCAGGCTGGTGAAATAAGAAAGCTGGGTGCCTGTTTGCGTTGCAAATTTCTTAAAAAGACTGTGAGCTGGCCTTCCTGAATTGATGTACACTATGCTAATCAACGCTAGTGTGATAAGGGGGAGCCCTGCACAGGCTGTCATCATAAGCACGCCCGTTTGTGGGTCGTGCCATGCACTCGAATCGACATCAAGGACCTCGCATACTTCATGAAGGACTGGAGAGCCGACTACGAACGTCATGTAAGTCTTGCGTTCTCGATCGGCAACGTCAAAGGCTTCGGCGACACCGAGCGGACGCTATGGATTACCCACGGATATGGACCAGTATTACCGGTACGCGCGCGAGAAGTGTTCGTGCGGGACGAAAGATGCTTTGGTTTAGATTGGGTGGAGAGCTTGCATAGCCCACCGCGAGAGCATTCGGTCAACACTGCAAAACTCTCGGCCGGCTTTGAAGGGATCAAGCCTGCGTTACTGAACGACTATATCGACAAACATATCGATGGCGGCTTCGAAGACTTTGTCGACGACTATTTTGAGGGCACACCATTTCTGACCGAGATGCTTAAGACTGTGTATCGTTACTGGTCACGAGAGCGAACTCCCGTGCTGCGCAAATGCTTGAAGCTTTTGGTTGCTTACAACCTCACCCAACATGTCACTATGGTTGTGGGGATCCCGGATGAAGAAGGGTTTCTGGGCAAGATCAAAGACCCGAACTCCAAGTTCAGAGGTCAGACAGTGGCCCCCGTAATGATCAACTTTCAGATCAAGTGTGGCCTTGCCGACATGTGGCGGGAATTGCAGAAAGAGATACTCGAAGAGCTCTCTGTATTGTATTCGAGCGTTTACACTAGGGACAAGCTCAAGCATTGGCCGACGATCTTTATGACCGCTACGATTTTACTTGGCGTTTGGGAGGAAATGCAATTCGATTGCCAATATCGGATACCTGTGAGTCAAGGCAACCAATTGGATCTCGCTGCCCAACTAACATCTCTTTCAGGACAAGGAGATCGTCGACAAATTCTGCGCCGACATGGAGTCCACGCCCGTGGGTGTCATCGTCGGCCTCTTCTCCGCCATCTCGCAGAAGCTGCCAGCTCTGCGTGAGTGGGACAGCGAGAAGCACCACGCGCAGCTCAATTCCAACTACGCCGTGTGTGTTGCTTTGACCGAAGTTCGCCAGCACGTAAACCGCTACGGTATGTGATAGTCCCAAGACTATCATGGACGTGAGGACTGACATGGCGTAGATAAGTACTTGCGAAACCGCTCGACGGCGACCTTTGACCGGGACGATTTCGACTCCTTGTCGAGTAAATTCGTCTCCAAACTGGTCATCCGAGCGAACTAGGAATTCCATTGCCTTTGATGAGTCGACGACAGTGGAAAGCACACGATGATAACGTATTGGCATCTGATGAGGGCTCATCCCTAGCTTGATCGCATAGCAAAAGACGAACAATGTACTGGTAGAGATTTTCTTCCACTTGACGACGGCTATGCTTGGACGCATCTGCTTTTGCACATTTACGACTTCTACCGAGCTCCATGTGTTATGGTGACGATGTTACGGTGGGACAGGAAAGCATCAACAGGCTTGTATGAACCTTATTCCCTTTGTCCCTAGACAGTACTTTAGCGAGAGGTGGTCTGGGTAGTTGGGAAGATCACTCCTACCTACAGACCTCTGATAGAATTCCATTGTTCCTCGCTACCATAAACTGACGCAGTGATGTAAGGTCTTGTCACGCTGTGTAGATAACCATCTTGGTGCTTCATAGATCAACCTCGTCACTTCAACACCACGGCAGTGATGATCACGTGACCCTTCTGTTCATTCTAGGCCTTTCCGGGTAATTCCTTCCGAAAGTGAAAAGGCTGTGTGGAGGCAACCGCCAGTCACCGATCCTTCCCGCAACACTTCTACCAGGCCCTCTCTCACTACAAATACCCTTCAGCCTCCTGCAGTTACTCTTCCCTTCCTCACCCACTTTCCACACTACAAACACACTCTCACTGCACAACTCTCACCTTTCCACTGCACACTTACACCAACCATCTACCATCCATCAGATCTATCATCATGCAGATCTTCGTCAAGACCTGTAAGTTGACCCCGCATTCGTTATCGCCACTCACCCCCCAGGCTAACCCCATTTCTCTTTAGTAACTGGCAAGACCATCACTCTTGAGGTCGAATCAAGCGACACCATCGACAACGTCAAGGCAAAGATCCAGGATAAGGAAGGAATTCCTCCGGATCAACAACGTCTCATCTTCGCCGGCAAGCAACTGGAAGACGGCCGGACTCTCTCGGATTACAATATCCAGAAGGAGTCCACGCTCCACCTTGTCCTTCGTCTGCGTGGCGGTATGCAGATCTGTAAGTCAACCGTCCACTACATTGTATTGTTCCGCCTACTGATCGACTCATAGTCGTGAAAACCCTGACGGGCAAGACCATTACTCTCGAGGTCGAATCGAGCGATACCATCGACAATGTGAAGGCCAAGATTCAGGATAAGGAAGGCATTCCCCCGGATCAACAACGCCTCATCTTCGCTGGCAAGCAACTTGAAGATGGCCGAACCCTGTCCGATTACAACATTCAAAAAGAGTCTACCCTCCACCTTGTCCTTCGTCTCCGCGGTGGTATGCAGATCTTCGTCAAGACCTTGACCGGCAAGACGATCACGTTAGAAGTGGAATCGTCAGATACCATCGACAACGTCAAGGCCAAGATCCAAGACAAGGAGGGCATTCCACCAGATCAACAACGTTTAATCTTCGCAGGCAAGCAGTTGGAGGATGGCCGTACACTGAGTGACTACAACATTCAGAAAGAGTCGACACTGCACTTGGTGCTCCGGTTACGAGGTGGGATGCAGATCTTTGTCAAGACACTCACAGGGAAGACAATCACATTGGAGGTTGAGAGCTCTGACACGATCGACAATGTCAAGGCTAAGATTCAGGATAAGGAGGGCATTCCACCAGACCAGCAGCGATTGATCTTTGCAGGAAAGCAGTTGGAGGATGGTCGGACATTGTCTGACTACAACATTCAGAAGGAGAGCACCTTGCACTTAGTGCTGAGACTTCGTGGCGGTCAATAGGTGGTCCTCGACAGTTTGGCGTTTGATGATTGGTTGTGCATGGCCGGTGTCTCATGATCCATGATTTATGCAGTTTAGCATGTAGCTCGTTCAGGTACTTAAATGGACGAACTGCATGGAATTCTTCCGGATCGCTGTGACCTGCAATTGAAAGGGCCTCATTAAGTGAGTCTTCGAAATTCGTGGTATGGTTGCTTGAGGTGGGCCTAAAGCGGCCCATGGTCTCTAAGTCGAAATTCATTTGGCACCCTAAAAATCCATTCTCAATCGAGCACGCCTCCCAAGACCGCACCATCTATCATCATCGAAACGACATCTATCTGTCTTATATGATTGTCAGCTATGATTGTGCTAATGTACTATTGTCGGACCAATGCCTTCCTTCTTCTACCATCTAGGCTTTGACCTCGAAACGGCGTCATCGGACACTGACACACGTTCAAGCTTGTGGGAGGCATTCAATGCCGTCGGGAAATCCAGCTCGAACCGTGCACATGCTCGAAATCCATTGGGCACCCAGAGATTTTCGAACAATAGGCAAGGACAGAGCACGTCCGATTCAGCCATCGAACACTCGGCAGATACACTCCCGGAGAACACACAAAGGCAAGTTGCATTAGAACCTAAGAGAGGGGAAGAACCTGGGCTAGGCTGTCCATTAAGAGCTCGCGACTGGCGTTACGGCAAGCTTCTTAGTCAGGGTTTTGAGATGGCTACCCTGAGCAAAGACGCTTTGAACGGAGCTTTACTGGAGAAAGGCGCGCTCCTCAGCAACGGCATCACCGCCGGATCGGGTGGCCTGTCCACAAAAGCCCGCTTCGAGCCCTCAAGTCCTGAAGAGGAAGAATTAGGATGGGGCGTCATACGGCTGTATAGAGACGGGCAAGAGACGCCAGGCCTTGATGATGAACCTATCAGGGGCAAAAACCTGAAAGTCAGCAATGCGGTTCAACGAAAAGGAGGTGGAGAGCCGCCGGCATTCAACGATGAGGACTGTACTACGCTCTGTATACTCGCTGTTCCCTCATACCTGACACCTTCCGACTTCCTAGGCTTTGTGGGTGAGAAGACGAGGGAGGAAGTTAGTCATTTCCGAATGATACGAACGGAGAGGAGTAATCGGTATATGGTCCTCATGAAGTTTCGCAACGGGAAGAAAGCGAGGGAGTGGAGAAGAAATTGGAATGGAAAGGCTTTCGATGGGATGGAGGTACACCTCCCTTGTCCGTCTTTGAGTATGACAGCTAAGACTTGCCTTGCAGCCCGAAACCGCACAGGTCGTCTTTATCTCCTCGATAACTTTCCTTACACCATCATCCTCCCCGTTGCAACCGACCTCCTATCCAACCGTAACCAATGACCCCTTTACTCCAAACCAGCCGTCTGCCTCGCGGCCTACCACTTCGAAACCCCTCGCACCCCCAACCCCCGCGCTCATAGAGCTACCGACTTGCCCTGTCTGCCTTGAACGTATGGATGAATCGACTGGCCTACTCACCATTCTCTGCCAACACGTCTTTCACTGTTCCTGCCTTCAGAAGTGGCACGGCAGTGGCTGTCCAGTCTGCCGCTACACACAAACCGATCCGTCCAAACGCACGCTCTACTCTCAATCATCGACCGAAGCGTCGGAAGGGAGACCGCTCAACGAATGCGACATCTGTCACTCGGAGGTGAACCTCTGGATCTGCCTCATCTGCGGAAGCGTAGGTTGCGGCCGCTACGACGCCGCACATGCCTTCAGCCATTATAATGACACCGGCCATGCATTTGCTTTAGATATGGAAACACAGAGGGTATGGGACTACTCTTCTGATTTTTATGTCCATCGCTTGGTTCAGAACGCTCACGACGGCAAACTCGTCGACCTAACAATACCGGAGCACGGCGGCGGGCTTGAGTATCCGGACGCAGAAGACGACTACGACGACTTCATCCCGCGGAGCAAGCTCCACAACGCAGGCATTGAGTACACCGCGCTGCTGACCTCGCAACTCGATTCCCAGCGAATGTATTTTGAAGGAATTCTCGAGCGTGCGGCAGATAAGGCTTCGCTTGCATGCCAGAGTGCGGAAAAGGCAGTGGCGCTAGTGGAGAAAACACAAGAGCAACTTGAACGCTTGCAGGCACAGCATGACGAGCTTGCACTTAACGTGGTACCGCAGCTAGAGAAAGACAAGAACAGGGCAGAAAGGCGGGCGGAGAAGTTTGAAACCATGGCTCGGAAGATGGAGGGGGAGTGGCGGGAGGAGAAGAATTTGGCCGGGGGTCTGATGGAAAGAATCAAACATCTGGATGAGGCGGTGGACAGGATGGGCAAGGAGAAAGAGGAGCTGCTGGGGAAGAAGGGGGAATTAGAGGAGACGGTTAGGGACCTAATGTTCACTTTGAGTGGGAGTCAGAAGATCGCGGAGTTGGATGGGGCGGAAGGCGGTGATGGAGCGATACAAGGTGGGAGTGTGAGTCTGCCCGAACGACCGAAGGAAAGCGAAGGAGGCAAGAACAAGAAGAAGAAGGGGAAGAAGTAACTCTGGGGGCGCATTACTTTGGTTTGGTGGAAACACACTCACTGGCCAGCATCTAGCGACTAGGAGTCTGGTTGTAGCTTTCCTGAGCTTGCTGGAGTGGACTTGGCATGAGATACCCAGGATGCGAGCTATTCTCTGGAGCATGGAAAGACAAGCTTATGTCTCGACCTCTGAATTCAATATTCCCTCGAATCGTCGGGTCCTTGTACTAGAAAGAAGACACCCTACTCCACCAGCGCCATTAGGGATTGCCGAATACAAAGTAATCAACCCTCTTTACAATACTCTACGGAGTAAAGTATCTGAGGTACTTCATGTTTTACCGTTTTGAGTTACATCAAGCGGTCGGTATATCAAAAGGGGGTGGCACTATCTGCTACCAAACCTAATATTCACCCCGCCAATGTAAGATCGGACTTGAAAAAGTAGGTGGTAAGTGAAAAGCGCTGAGATATGGCACCACTCTCCTTCATTCCGAGTCCAGAAACATCGCTGTTCATCCCAGTCTCATCCCATTGTAGACACTGTGAACCGGGTTTCCTACGCCTTGAGCTTGTTGGAGGCCATTTTCGCACACATCGGATACAATGCCCCTCACAGTTCTCTCCGATTCAGAAGTCCGTTCTCTCTTGCTTTCCTTGAGCCGCGATGACGTCCTCGAGCTACAAGAAAATCTGGCAGAGGCTCTCCACGAGTATTCGACCGGTACGCAAGAGTCGACGGGATGCTGCAGTGCCAACCAGCCTCAGCGAATAGCAATACCCGCCCCGAACAATCGGACAACGTTGTTCATGCCCGCAACTACGAGTACAAGCCGGGGGATGAAGATTGTGTCTCTCAATCTTGCACCCACGCCTCCTGACTCATCTCGAGACTCTCTTGCTTCGACCAAGGGCTCCCACAGTCCCTCGATAGCATCTACCGTCTCTTCCGCACCGTCTAGGACCTCAACCACGAGCTCTCCTTCCTCGCCAACCCCTACTACGCCTTCGAGCCCATCTGTCTCTTTCAGCAGCCTCTCTTTCAAGCACTCTTCCTCCCCATCCCTAATCGAATCAAGTACCTCGATAGGCTGTACGTAAGATCCTGAGCATCTCTTACCCCTTGCTGAGGGTTTCAAGAAGCTTGAAATCTGTTTCTACAGCATTACTCTGAGTGACCTGCCTCACGATTCAACCGCTTGACTTCAAAGAAGAGTAATGCTGACTCCGCATTTTACAAGCCCTCACGCTGCTGACGCCCCACGGAACCCCCTACGCCATCATCGCAGCCGAAGAGATTACCGCCTTTCGGACCGCTCTCGCGAGCACCCTGATCTTCAGAAGACGAAATCATGTCCACTCTCTGACCGTCTTCGGTGCTGGCAAGCAAGCGTACTGGCATATTCGACTCGCGCTGCTCCTCAAAGGTACCGATGTACACCACATAGACATCGTCAACCGCTCCTTCACACGTGCCAAAGACCTCATGAAAGACATCCACACCAGCGACGACTGGGCGCACCTCCAACACGAGAAGCTGAAAATAAGTATCTTGAGTAGCGAATATGGGGAGTATACCCGTCTCCTGAAAGAGCGCGTCCGTAGCGCAGACGTGCTTTTCTTGTGCACACCATCCACAACCCCGCTGTTTCCTGCCGAGCATCTCACGTCAAGTGAAGGCCGCAAGAAGGGCCGTTATATCTCGGCCATTGGCTCCTACAGACCGCACATGTGCGAGATACACCCCGATATCCTACGGCAAGCCGTTGCGCCGGATCACAAGCATCATCATCATAGACATGCCCAACAGGAAGGCGTGATCATAGTTGATAGCCTGGAGGCATGCATGAAAGAAGCTGGCGAGGTCAAGCAGGCTGGCCTGAAGCCGGAGCAACTGGTCGAAGTGGGGGAATTGTTGATGGTGAAGAAAGCAGCTATGAAGGAAATTGAGATGGGCGGAGAGGGGGAGAAAGGGCTGAGGAAATGGTTGGAGCGAGGAAATGTGATCTACAAGAGTGTAGGCTTGGGCTTGATGGATATCTGTGTTGGGGAGGGCCTTGTTGGGCTAGCGAGAGCGAGGGGAGTGGGAATAACCATTGAGGGCTTCTGAGACGACGAGACCTAACCACAGCATGTGCCTTGCTGTGGTAGGTGATAGTAGATCTAGTCCCCGGCACTCATCTACGAATAGATCTGACGCAACGACGATAGGCCCATGGTCTTCGAGGGTGAATGGCTTGAGAGGTCAGTCATCCAAAATACCTCGTTGCACGATCGAGTCAGTCAGATGCGGGATTTTGACAAGACTAATGTTTGGGTCAGGCTATCCTTACTCAGGAGTCAGGAATTCGGTTGCTCCTGGACATAAGACTCAACTTTCTATGGATGGGCGTATATAAATCTTCAATGTACAACGAAGCTTAAAGCTCGACTAATCACGACTTCTCGGATTTGGCAAGCACCTCGACTGTTGCACCTAGATCGGGCACGCATCTATCAACAACCTTTTTCACTCTCGAATTCGCGCAAATCACACACTCCATCTTGCCAGTTCAGGAGGCCATTCATCGACTACCAGTCTGGACAAAGGGGGACCCTCGAAGATGAAGGACATTCTACAGGACATGTCGGTAGAGGACAAGATAACTCTGATTGTCTCGCACTGGTATTTCGTAGGAAACGGTACGAAAATAGCAGCAAAAGTCTTGGGATATCTCCCCGATACTTTCGAGCTGCGATACTCCCGACATCAGATCTTGGAGGCTAATATGTCAATGTTGTGCGGTCGGTCCTCCTCCGCGAACGAGAAATTGTATGACTCTTGGACAGAGCCTTTGTGGGGGCTGCAAGGCAAGGCGAGGATCGACCAGAAGTTGCGGGTGCTGGGGAAGATGTCAGAGATCGAAGCTGCTCTACGAAGGACTGAAGCGAGAGACATCGCAGCGGGTAGGACAACCGACGCTCTGCTGCAGCATGAGCGAAATGTTCGAGAAAAGGTTTATCAAAATTGGCGAGAAGGCGTTGATATGGCCGTAAATGAACATTTATCCGCTTTGTTCATGGCTCGAAGCTGACCATTGCACAGGAGCAATGGAAGACACGATACCCATGGTGTCTTGACTATATTCCAGAAACAGCACCTGTTATGTCAGAGAAGGACCAAATAACGGTGATTGTCGGCCTTGAATATATTTGGACCCGACCTCACCACGGCGTTGATAGTGTCACCCACGCTTTGGGATATCAACCCGATCGGCTCGAATTACGCTTTGCTCGTGACGAGGTTGTCATGGTCCACGAGTGCCTCCGGCATGGCTGGCATGGGTACTCTAATGAACTGTTCCAAGCCTGGTCCAAAGACTGGGCTTCCTGTACTGAGCCAGAGCGAGCGGAGCAGAAGCTGAAGCTGTTTACGAAAGTAGAGGAGATCAAGTGTGCTCTTAGAGAAACACAGGATAGAGAGCTCGCTGCTGGAAAGACTACGCCGTCATATCTGGCTGCCAAAAGAAATTATGCTGAAACAGGCTGGCAGATGTTCTGGGAAAACAAGGAGGAAGACGCGAGAAATTTTGACGAGAAGCAAGACGCGAGAAATTTTGACATGGAGGAAGACCCGAAGGATTTTGATTTCAGAAAAATCATCAGCACGGTGGCAAAGCAGGGTCAGAGAAGAAAGATCAAGTGGTTGAAAGCTGCTTGCAAGGACATGGCAGGGAAGCTTGGTATACCTCGTAGCAAGATACCGATTCCTCGGGTCCCGTACTAATCACTTTCACAGGTTCGAATAGCAATCCCTCGAGGACGGTCTCTAAACTGTCGATCGGGACAGAGAAGGCCGATGACTACCACAGAAGCGACTATAAGGGTTTCAATTACGACTGCATTGAGTCAGACGACGAGTGCTCGATAATAAGCCACTAATTTGGCTTTTACGAGCCCGTTCAGATCATCAAGAATGAGTGCGAGCGATCGCGAAGGCACAAAGTAATACTGGCATGTTACGAAACACAAGGTCATTTACATTGGGTACCATGCACGTATGCAATTCTGCCTGGTCTATCTCACAGATAAATTAAATAGCAAACGTATTGTCCTACCTGTCCTCGCACGTTGACAGGTTCCCCGAAAGTAATAATAAGACAGCTAGTATATGAACTACTAGATCTGATCAGTCGTCTTGAAGTGTTGTTGAATCACGAATAGCAGCACCCAGCAGATGAATCCGATGTATATGGCTGTCTGTATAAGCAGTACGTCTGACACTAGCGTCTCTTGCCCCCTATAGCGCTCGTGGTATCAAGCTAATTGTGGAATGAGATCTGGAGGATCATCCCTTTATATAATATCGCTGCTCTTCAGAGCATCCAAAGCCCGAATGATTTCCCTTCCAGAGGCAAGCCGACGATGTATCCTACCACCCCTCGCAGCATCAACTTCACCCTTTTGTAGTCGATCGATATCCTTTCGACGCGGATGACTGTTGCTTGGATCATTGACCTGTGGTAGGTTACGACAGCTACGAAACTTCCTGTTGGCATCAGCGAGAAGTCGTTTCAAGTCTGCGGTGATCACTCACTATGACACATTGCCGAGATACTTTTAGGCCAACAAGCAACAGAGCCCCGGTCAACGTATCTGCCTGCAATGCAGGTCAGCAGATCTTGACGCTGATAGTTCGCTTTGGCGTCCCATACGCTGGCACTGATAAGTGCTGATAAATCCGGAATATCCCGTGCAAACCTTCTCTTTCTTATTCGCTGTGGCTTTCTTTCATTGAGTATTTCGGTTGAATAGGTAACATGTTTCGAAGATGCCTAGCTTAAGCAATGAAGCGTTGCTGTCTGGCTGCTTGGTCAACAATTTCTCTATAGCGTGTTGAGAGAGAGTCCAGAGACTGCAGGCCCCTGAAATGAACACTCTGCCAGCGCATGGGGTACCCGGCAATGGCGAAGAGGCCGCAGAGACCCTAGCCTCCGGACAGGAGACGCGCCGCGAGGTATAGCCGGCGGACCTCAGTCATGTGCCCTGGGACATCTGGTGAGTGGTTCCATGCTGGGGCTTGGTGGCGCTGTTTCGATGTTCCACCAGTCTGGAGGCATGACATGGTTAGATTTGTAAGATCGCACCGCGATGGTGCCTTCCCAGTGCCTGATCGTGGAACGCTTTGTTGATGATTTCGTCCATGCTGCAGCGGTATAGGCAGGAGCCGGTGTAGCAGGAGACTCCAGAGCAAGCTCAGGTGTAGCAGCAAGTGCAGGGAGCGGACATCGCAGCGCTTTAGCACCCTCCCGCTCAATACCCATCACGATACCCGAGTCCTGCCTCGGTGAACTCGTATGCCCCGTTCTCCTTATAGCATTGCGTCTCGCCAGCTCGCACTCGCTGATCGCTGGCAGGAGTACCTCTGCTTCCAAGTCTGGAGACCCTTCGAGCACCGTACCAGTCGGTGGGAACGGAAAGCCTTGGACGTCGGCAGCCTGAGAGCTAGCCGCAGCGGTCAATTGGGCAAGCCGCTGCACATCTCTTGAGCTCCCTTCGCCGTTGCCGTGTCGAGGTCCTGGGAAGGAGAGTTGGATAGGGTGGAACATATCCTCGGCGGTCACTTCGGATGTCGTCCGTCTGTAAGCCATCTGTGCGGAGCGCTGGCTGACGGGGAGTCGAAGCGGTGTTTCCTTTCTATCGACGCTTGGGCTCCCACTCGCGATAGGCTTAGCATTCTTCGAACCGCTCTGGCTGTTGCGCTCTTTCGGCTCCACATATCTGCTCGGCCCCGGCTCGTCGCCTACGCTCCAGTTGTGTGTAGCAGCTGGATTTGGCCGCTCATTCCCCTCTACAGGCTCTCCATCTTCGTCCCGCCCTGGCTCATTTCGCTCTTCAAGTTTCACTTCCGAAGCTGCACCAGCCCCCCTTTCCAAAGCTCGGCGCCTCCTAGCCAACAAGCATACCCCGCCAACGCTTCCAATAGTCACCGCGCCCTGGACCGCATACACCATCCAGGGCCGCCACTCCTCGCCACCTAGAAAGCCTGGGCCCTCGATGCAAGCCGTTGCGCCCCTGGTAATGAAGCCCTGCGCTCCAAAGAGCAGGAACATGAAAACTGTGAGGCCGATGCTGATGCGGTAGATGCGATTTGCTTTCGCTTTCTCTTTTGTGAGGGTTGACTGACTCTCTTCAGTGTTGTTATCTCCACTGCTATCCGTTGCGTTGCGAACAACTTCTTTGCCTTTACCTTTATCGGGTTTCTTGCCTTTGCGGAAGGTTCCAGTCAAGCGGGGAGCGACTATTAGATAGAGAAGGTACAAGGCAGTGAGGATGGTGAGGATCCAATCAATGAGATAGAGGACCCAGAAGGTGCTCGCTTTGGTGGTGTCGAAGGGGACTCCACAGCTAGCCGGGGATGAGGAGCGAGGGAGGGGCGCCATTCTTCGAGGATATGATGTTTGTGAAGATGCTGATATAAAGTATAATGTACTCCCTCTACGGCTTGAGGTTTGCTGGAGATATGATGCAAGATAAGTCCTATCCTTCCCAGCTGTAGAGGCAAAACAGTAACGCTTGAAGATCTCAAGAGACGGTGATTGAATAGAGTAGTTATTATTGCCAGCGATAAATACACGATGAAAGTACGGAGAGAAGTCTGAAAGGGTAGGGAAATAGGTTTATAAAGCCTCTCGGTACGATCACTTGGTGAGGCTGGACTCCCTCATCTATCCAACGGATCTCTATACCATCTTGCAGATCTCCCGTTCCTGTCGTCGAGACGTTCAGATCTACATCGCATCCCCTCAACGGTTTCTCATCGGGATATAGTACTAAGTCTGCCGTGGCGGCGTTCTCATTGGTCCTAAGTAGCATATCCCGTGGTTTCGTCAGTACTCACGGATCAAATACTCTCTTTCATGTAACTCTGAGGACCGCTAGCTGCATCCATTCTTCAATTGAGGCTGACCGCTGAGGACCTTTGTGTCTGGTTACAAGCCCTCATTAGGCGAAGTGACAGGGTTGTGATTAGCTCCGGTTGTTGAGCCTCAACAAATGATGAGTTTGCCTTGGAAAAGGCTGGGAACGGCGGTGGAGAAAGAGAAGACGGACCGAAGAAACATCTAACGATCTAGGCTTCAGTGTCTGCACCAAAATGTTTCGAATGGATCAGTATACTAGTCAGCTGAAAAAAGATTCGAAGGACCTAATTGATCTATAGTATATAGGATGTTGCCGGCAAAGAGTCAAGACCAAGAAGCTATTTTGACGAAGTCATGGTGGCAAATACCGTTACTCAACCTTTGGCATGAGCGCAGCCCCCGAGCGCCACAAGCCAACTCACTCAGCAGCTACCGGCAGCTTCAACCATGCATTGACATGAATGATGCCACTCCTCCGGAAGACGTATTTGACGGCTTCAGAACGGGCTGAAACTTTCAATTCCAAAGATCAATGGAGACCCAAGTTTGAAAAGGCAAACCATCACAGCAATTGACTTTATTGAGCGAAACATCAAACAAAAGAGCCCGAAGACGGCAGCTACAAGCTTCTCAGTTGATGATAGTCCAAGAAGTGCACCGTACCAATCAATGCATGGGATAGCTTGCACAGCGCCTCTAGAAATGAGCCACCGGCATCTCACGGAAGCAGCCTTGCCAGAAGAACTTCCGAAAATGGGATTCCCCCAAGTCAGAAGTACCTTAATGCGCTCACTTATCCAAAATTCGTCCATCGATTCCATTACTGCCTACCTCACGCTCTTGCAACCTCCATGAAAAACACCCAAACCGACACCCACGGAAGACAAACCAAATCTTGAAATTTCCATCGAGAAGAGCTAATATCGAACCTTGCACCCAGCCAAATCGTCAACTCCCCCCTCAAAAACGACTTCAACCCACTTCAAACCTCCATACGAATCCAACATACAACTCACATATCCCGACTCACCACCAAAACAACCCCCAAATCCGCCTCTCCAACCCGCCTGTCCAACCCCCAACGCCCTCCACACACCCTACCAGAAATGTCCTCCCCCCCACCCCCTTACCCACCCTCCCCCTCCCTCGCCTCCTCCACCTACTCCACCACCACCCCCACCCCCCCCCCCCCCCCCCCCCCCCCCCCCCACCCAACCACCCCCCCCCCCCCCCCCGGCCCGCCCCCCCCCCCCCCCCCCCCCCCCCCCCCCCCCCCCCCCCCCCCCCCCC
>JAABUS010002103.1_pt1 | contig 39283 bp, 42 predicted proteins | sample 5560161 | NCBI WGS metagenome assembly JAABUS01 (sample SAMN10711885, study PRJNA513376) | rock metagenome | isolation source: Antarctica rocks | place: Antarctica: Victoria Land, Trio Nunatak nord | collected 2016-01-04
CTAGTGATTTATATGCTGCAATCTTTATCATTGCTATGTTCATTGAATCAAAAGATGAAAACTTGACTGAATTAAATGATTTCATGATTTTACTGAATGAAGATGACTTCTCGCTGAGTTGAGTGATGACAGAAGAGATAAATCTCTTTAGTATTTAAGTAAAGATCAAACTCTTTTGTTCTATCGTGATTTTCTTGCTTGAAAGAACAGTCGAACGAGCTTTAATAAAAGCTTTGATATGAGTTTTGAAACTAGAAAATTGAAGACGATTGTCTTTCATATCAATAGTAACTTCAATCTTGTTCATTCATGTTTTTTTGAAAATCATCTGATGTTGATCTAATCAAGTGATCAGCATAAAGATGAAACATTTCATATGATCTTGAACAGTTAAATTTGAATAAATTGCATGAGTAATGAGCTTTTTTACATAATAATCATCAAATTTTCTTATTGATTTGAGCTTGATTAAAGATAAAGATTCAATTTGCAAATGATCATAAACATTCTGCGCGATTAATTCATCAATGAATGAATAGTCAGCTGCTTCAATGTCAATCAATGACTTTAATAAGTAACTAATTTCATTGCTAAATAATATACATTCAATAGTCAAAGATTTTGAAGCAAAGAAGTCATTTGAGCTGCTCATTGTTGAAGAAATTAACACGTCTTTCATCACATCTTTGATGAAAGTCACTAGTTTTTTGTCTCATTCTTTGATTTCTTTGTAAATAATTTCTTCTCTTCTTTTGACATGATGAGCTCATTGAGATGAGAAGTGAATGCACAAGTTGTCAAAGTACTAATCTTCAGCTGAGAGCAGTTCTTTGAAAGATGACTCGATACTTTGCAGTTGAAGTAGATGATTGACAATCTTGATCATTCAGATTCAAGAGTGAAAAAAGTAGTGAATTGAACATAGCTAGTAGTCAAGACTGAAGCTAGTGTTAACAAAGAAATAAAACATTTTTTTGAAGTTGCTATTGATTTGACTGTTCATTGCTCATTATGTAGCTGATAATTGACTTGTTGTTTGTTATTTACATTTTGAAGAAAGATCTTAAGCTTATCAAGTGAGCTAAACTTTATGAGACAAACTGACAACACATTCTGAAGATGATTGTTGATTTTATTCTGAATATCGTTCATCAAAGTGATATTGTTGTAGTTCAGAAAGCTGAATATTTTAGTGAATTCTGAATAGAAAGAGCTGAAGAACTTGTTGAGCTGCTTCAAAGCAATGTATTCATGATAACACTTTCAAATCAAATTCTGATCTTCATAAATTTCTTTTAGATGTTTAAGTAGCTCTGATAGTGATTGATAGAATGAAAAAGCATCAACACGATGCTTTGCATAAATTTGCTGATCAGCATCATCTTTTAGTCTGAAAATCACATAGACAATATGAATCTTTTCAGTAGAGTAATGATTCACGTTGACATCAAGCTTGTCAGCTATTTTGATGTTTCATGTCTATCAGATAGAGTCATTTGTTTCGATGAAGATGAGTGAATTCAAAAGCTTAATGAACTTGTGATGATCATTCTCATTTTCAGATAGAGTAGAATATTCTTGTTGAAAGTGAGCTTTGAAAGTTGAGCTTCATTCAACTTCAGAGCAACGAATCAAAACTGAGATCATAGAAACTTCTTTCTGATTGACTCGTTGCTCAGCTGACTGAGTATCTTGATGAGACATAGATTGATCAGTCTGACGTTATTTCACTCTGAAGTTCAATCGCTCATCTTGTAGCTGACTGATCTTTTTCTCTAGCTCATCATTTTTATCAAAAGCAACTTTTAGTTGTTTCGCTCTCTTTTTATGATCATCTTGTACAAGAAGTCAGTATTCATTGAGTTGTAAAGTTAAGTCTCATTGACTTTGAAGCTCATTCAACATATTGATGACTTCGTTGAATTGATTGCTGACTCAATGAAACAGTTGTTCTTTGATGTTTATGTTTCATGTGATAATAGCTTTCTCAGCTTCAACTGAAGCATTGATGAGTAGAAGCAAAACTCTTCTACTGACAATGCTTTTAAGCAGATGAGTTGTTCAAGACTCAACTGACTTAACGTTGTGTATCATGATGAAAGAAAATAGAAGTAGTTGAGATAAAAGTAAATGAGAAATTGATGTTTTGAATTGATGTTTTTTGATGAGTGAAAATGAGTGTAGAATTGAAGAATCTCTTGCAATTTAAAATGATGATGCAAATTTGAAGAATCTCTTGCAAATTTTTCTTACTGAATAAATTGTTTCATATCATTTATTCATCAATAACAGAATCGTAGATGATGAGCATTTATCTAATGTTAGAAATCAGCATAAAGTGAGTCAATATAAATGTCATTTAACTAGAAGATAAATGCTAAGAAAGAAAGATAGCTACAGAAAAGAAGTTGATTACATATATGTGTTTCTCAGTCAACGCTAGACTCAATAAAGACTAGTCAAGATGATGAAGTGAGAATAAATCTGATAAGATTAGAAGACTGAGTCTGATAAGACTAGAATCATGATAGAAAGATCAGTAGAAAGATCAGTAGAAAGATCAATAGAAAGATCAATAGAAAGATCAATAGAAAGATCAATAGAAAGCTCAGCAGAAAGATCAGTAGAAAGTTTGATATTGAGTCATGAAGAGTGCATTCTATTGAGTCAGTTAGCATTATTTCATACAAAATAGAAAGTAGAAACTGTTTTATGAAGAAAGAAAGAAGTGAAAAGAAGTAAATACTCTGAATTCTCTGAATTTTCTAGCGTTGATCTTTGACTAAGAGCGAAGATTACTAATCACAGAGATAACAGTACTGTTTTCAAGTCATGTAGAAAGCATTGTTTGAAGCACTGTTTGATGTGTTTTATGCATTCAATCAATGCGTTTGATAAAGAGTTTGATAGAAAGTTTGATAAAGTGTTTGATAGAAAATTTGACAGAAAATTCAATAAAGTGTTTGATAGAGAATTTGATAGAATGTTTGATAGAAAATTTGATAAAGCGTTTGATAGAGAGATTGATAAAGCGAGTAAATGAATGAGTAAATGAGTGAGTAGATGAGTGAGTAGATGAGCGAGTAGATGAACGAGTAGATGAATGAGTAGATGAGTGAGTAGATGAGCAAGTAGATGAGCGAGTAGATGAGTGAGTAAATGAGCGAGTAGATGAACGAGTAAATGAGCGAGTAAATGAGCGAGTAGATGAGCGAGTAAATGATCGAGTAAATGAGCGAGTAAATGAGCGAGTAGATGAGTCGAACTTCATTGAAAATTGATCTCTAACTGTAATAGATTTAGCTTTCATGATCTCTAACTGTAACAGATTTAGCTTCATGATAGCTTTCATGATCTTGAAAAAAGAGTCAATCGTTTTACAAAGAATCAAAATAAGATTTTCGCAGACTAGTGAAAAGAGATCAAAATCAGTCGATAGAAGCAACTGCGTTGCTAATAAACTTTTTGATAGATTCATTCATACATGAAAAGCAAAGTATCTCTTTGCATTTCTTGATTGTGTCTCAATCTCTTAGACTGATATTTTGTATTCATCATAAACATGACATATAGTAGAAGAAACACAATTGAAAGTATTCATGTCGAAGTACGCTGCGTTCTTCTAAATTTGCGATTCAGACTTTTCTCACTTTCTCTTCTATTGTTTCTCTCGCACGATTGTTGAGACTTCAGAACGTATTAAGACTCATTTCGTGTTCTTGCATGACTTTCAAGTCGAAACTTCAAGCATCTTCGAAAGCGCTTCTATGAGTGAGTGATATTCAAGTCGAAACTCTAAGCTCTTCGAATTTGATAACATGTTTGCTCGCTAACTTTATTAGTGTTGCTTTTCTGCATCTATCAGAGAACAGTCGATTTCATCAAAATTACAGATATCGTCTTCGTGAATGTCGTACTTCGCAATTGTATCTCTTACGTGTTGAAACCACGCTCGAATAAGCTTCGGATCTTCGCATTTTGCTCGTTGATAGTCGTATTTCCGATTATATTTCGAGTTAAGCGTATCATGGCGGTCGATAAACTTTCGTACTCAGTTTTGACCAACTGGTGGTAGGCACGTAGGGTGGTTGATTTAAAACGTTGCGCGACTAGAAGACGTGTCATTTCTCGTACGATCGCGATTCTAGGCGGCGTACCGCGCCGATCCATCGATAATGTCCATTGTATAAGGCTTTCCTCTTCGGTAGACGTAAGGAGGCGTTTCTTCGAGATAGGGCCTAGTTTTGATGGTATACCGGTTATACGCCATTGTAGGGGTTTTCGGGGAACGTCGTACGCTTTTGCTGCGGCGGTAGGAGTTGAAAATTGGGTTTTTGGGGTAGGCTTGAAGGGCTAGTTCGAGTCTACCTTCTTTTTGTATCGCCGCTTGTCGTTGTGGTGTTGCCATGGCGAGTATGGAATAGTATTGTAAGAACAACGCGATACGTCTTGGTGGAGTGGCCACTAGGGGGTGCGGGCCACTGGGGGGTACTCACGTACTGTAGATCACGTTAAGTGAGCAAAGTTGCAAGATACAATCATCTACCAATCGAAGCGGAGAACATGTCTTTCAAAATACTATCTGACTGTCATACTTCTACACAAGACCATCAGAGCATCCTGCACTGGATCCAGACCGTCACGCCAAGCTCGCCCTCGAATTGGCAGCATCCTCAAGCTGGGGCGAGGAACAATCCGAGAAAGCGCCCGCGCAACAAGGATTCGCATGAGAAGCCGAGTGCTAACAAAGCATCGAAGCGTCGGAAAACACTTGCTGAATTAGTGGTAATACCATGGCACCCAATGTGGATGACCCGAAGGCAACCAGACGGTCAAGGAGACTAAAGAATGGCAACGCGCCATTGTCCACCCCTCAGAAGCTCAAGCAGTCCACTGCTACAGGCTTCACCCACATCCAGAACGACGAAGATGACGGCGAGATTCCCAAGGCCTCGTCACATATGTCGCTCCAATTGGACAACCAAACACTACTACCCCGGCCCTCATCCTCCAACCCCGAATCACCCAATGCGCCTTCGATCCCTTCTCGAAGCCCCTCAGCCTCTCGAAGCTCGGCCAGTGAGCAAAGCATTAGATCCAGAAGCCCGGTCAAAACAATGATGGACCTTCGGTTCTCGCAAAGACAAACTTTCTTCAAGAGCCTGAACGGGCAGAGCATGAGGGAAACTGGCAAAGGGATATCTGAGAAATATTCGGCGCTGGTAGAGGCTAGCCAAGGAGTCGGGGTTATATCCAGATTGCTTAAGGTATTCATTCCAGGAACGAGTGTCGTGATAGTACGTAACTGACGTGCTTTACCTTGCAGCCTTTCGTTCAAAAACATCTCCATCAAGCCGACTGGCCAGTAGACCATGTGTACTCCTTGTCGGTTCCCACCAATCCAGATACACAGGCAAGTGACATCAAACTCGGTGAGCAAGCGCTGGACATATACGAGAACGCCGATACATGTGAGAAGAACGGCGCTTTGGAGTCAGAGTGGAATACGCGCGTACATTCAAAGCTTTTAGATCTGATCGTTGAACCATACAAAGGTACTGTGGGCAGTCTGAACATGTATGCCTTCAAACCTTCAAGCTTTTCCCAACTAACATGCTTTCAGAACGAGCGCCCAGATTTCACCAGTGTCCTTGTTGACCCCTCACTCAACTGACACCAAAGTGCAAGCCAAAATGGTCGATTTTTGCGTTTACCTTCAACCCAATATCCAGATGGAGACTCAAATTTACAGATGCCTCGCCAAACTGCCTATGGAATGTCAAACTGTCAATCAAACAAACATTCCCCAGCTCTGCATATGTCCTATTGCCATTAATATCGAGACCAAAATTCCCTTCAGTGGTGAAGAAACAGCCGATGTGCAGTCGGCTGTGTGGACTGGAGCAGGTTTGATGAAGACTAGACAGTTGTTGACTGCCAACAATCGGGCCAAGACACAAATTCCGACTGTGCCGGTGGTACAAATGCATGGGCACGATGTGCATCTTTTGGTTTTTGAGGAACAGGAAGACAAGAATGTGAGTTGGCTCCTCCAATGTTTCTGCCTCTCCATGTGCAGTGGATATATTGCCAGTCTCAGCGACCTTTACTTTACCCTTCAAATCTTCAACCAACGACATTCAAATGCCAACCTCCTCATTCTGCTTCTTCGTCACCGCTCTCGCCTCCTTCGTCCTCGCCAAGCACAATCTGAGAGGAGACGCTAACGGAATATCCAGGTCATGTATGGAAGACTGAGACTGGGCGGAACGGATACGCTTCCAGGAATTTTCCAGGTCATCAAGGGCTTAAGCATTCTGGTCGACTGGGCCGATACCGACTATCGTAGTTGGTACCAGAACAATGTCCTGACATAAGGGCTTCGATTACCCTGTCTAGATCGGCGAAAGTAGTATTCCGGCATAGGAGCCTTAGGCACCTGGAACCGTGTACGAAATAATCAATCAATCAATCCTCCCATCATTACTCGGCCGTTGGCACCGTTCTCAGACTCACCTCCCCATCAGTGTGAGTACATCTTCGTATCATAACCCTCTTGTAATACAGTCAAAAGTTCCATGCTTACCCACCCTCGAGGCGGTACAGCTATCACGATGGCACCAGCCTTATTGAAGGCCTCCTGGCCTTTCCCACTTCCTACTCTACCCTCGAATCCCCCCTCGGACCGTGCCCCTCCTCTCACTTCGCGTTCTCCCTCCTCATAACGCTCTGTCCCCAGTAACGAGCTTCCTTGGTCGCAATGGGCGCTTTTACATTGCAGGACCCACATCATGAAAAGGGCGGTTTATCAGCTGTGGAAATCGATGATGAAGTGGCGGACTTCGATATCGATTCGGACATTTCTGATGCAGATCTTCTAGAGCCGAACAAGCTGAGCCTAGGAAAGGCACAATGGGAGCTTGCAGATGCCACGATTGCTCTCTAAGAGACGAATCTACGACGATGGAAACGGTATGAGTTTCATGCTGTCCTAGCCGCACTTCATTATAAGAACAGCTGAACTATTCTTCCTCCCGTGATAGTTACTCCGAATCTGTACGCAAGGATCACTTGAAGCTGCTCAAGTCCTGTTCGATCATGTGGTTCAAGGGTTTCCTCATATGGTACCAGAAAACTCACCTCCGCGCCCGGAGATTGAGCACTTTTGAAAGCGTATGGAAATGGTTGCGTCAAGTATACTATGATACATACTACAAAGTGATTGCCAAGGATGTTGGCGAAGAGATCACAAATGTGTGTTATTTCCAGTGCATTCGAATACACATGCTTGACCGACCATAAGTATTTACACGGGCAATTCTGCTATGAGCGTGGCCTAGTTAGGGGCATGAGGCACAAACCCGTCATGGTCACGATAGCCTCTATAGCGCCCTTTACTACCATTAGAGGCTTGATACGGAAATGTTCACTCTCGAGCTTGAGGCGTACAGCTTGCCGCAGGGCTTCTACTTCTGTTGGAAATAGGGGAGATGGTAATCTCCGCCTTCATAGGGCTGATAGGGCTGGGGCCCGCTAGTAGAGTTTTCACCTGCTCGAAAAGACTCGCAAAATTTTGGTAATAAGCTTTGAATTGTCAAGAATATGTTCAACTCTTTTGGAATTTCGCAAGGACCTAATCATAAAATTTTGAAGGGAAGTTCTCAAACAAGGCTTACAATATATTCCGTGTGGGAAACTAATTTTGCATAAAGATCGTCTGCACTTCCAATGACTCCACCCTAAAGAGAGGGCTCAGGCACGGCTGCATGGACTTCCGCTGGTGGCGCTTCACTCCAAATGCAGTCTCCCTGGCCTAATCGTGACGCCCGAGACACCGAAAATAGTTCGAAAAGGCCTTCCTTCGTCCGAAACATATGAAAAATGGTGATGATCCATGGCATTCTGGAGTGATCTTACGATCCCATCCTTCGGACCCCACTCCTCGTTCGCAAGAGCAGCCGCGAAAGCTTCCTCAAACCACTCTTCTGCATCATCCCATGTCATGTGGGTCTGATAAACGAGCCCAATTGTAATAAGAACCCATACTGTCCGCTCGTCGGCGGATCCAAAGACAGCCGAAGCCTTTTCAGACGCCACACGGAACCCACGCTTTGCCTGGAGCTGGTAGCCACACTTCAATGAATTAGCAATAAGTTGTAGTGCCGCTTCCATGAAGTCGAAGCTCTCAATTGAGTCTTCTTTCCAGCTGTAAGCCTCCCAGGCTCTGTCTAAAGACTCCAAAGCAGCTTCGAAAACATCTTCATGTTCGTGTGCCTCACCCAGTCTGTCATAAAGTCTGAGAAGTTCGGCCTGCGCCTTTAGATGCTGGACGTTAAGCTCGGAGTTATCTTCGCACTGAGATATTATAGCCCGGAGAAGGCCTTCCGCGGCTCGATCTTTTGCCGCGACGTGTGTGCGCACGACTCCAAGCCCGTAGTCTACTCTGGCGGGGCTCACACCATCGAAGACAGAACGCATGGCCTCTGAAATTTCTGATTGGGAGCCATTGTGCGTGGAAATTTGACCATATTTCCCCTTCTTGCTGGCGTAATTGTCAGCTTCCGGCGCATTGGGGGCGCCGGAACAAGATTGCAACAGCTCCTTGGACAGAGAAAGAAGACCTAGTGCGTCAGCTTGCCTGTTCCAGCCATTCAGAAGCTCAACTGCATGTAAGACATTTTGTTGGGTTCTCAGGTCCTCGTAGCCGTATGTGGTGCGATGATATTCGATCACTTTCTCAATCATAGCAATGGCTTCATCCATTCGGCCGGAATCAGCGTACAAGTCAGCAAGATTGTAGGCGGCCTTGACTGTGTCCTCATTGGTTTTCCCTAAGACGTGTCCCATGCCGAGAAACACCTGATGCAACATGTCTTCGGCTTCATTTGCTCTGCCTGCATTTCGATCGCTGATAGCCGTGCGCCACATGTCTTGAAGATCAGCTCTTGAGTGTCCATGCCAAGTGAGCGTAAGCTTGCTTCCGTCAAGGGGCCTGGAATTTGTAGGGTCATCGAAACCATCTTCAGGCTCATCGTCTGAGATTTCAATCCTCTCCGCGTCACAGCGTTCTTCAACACCGTTGGCCGAAGGGGGATCTACAAGCGCTTTGGGTGTTTTGTAGCTTAGACTCTCGGGCGTTTCAGCGTCTGTCAATTTCAGTGACGTGAATTAATAGATTCTTGCAGCAGCAGCCCGATGGTGTGGAACTCACCTGCCAGATTCTCGCTGACCCTGGATTCTTCTACCCTAGCAAGCGTGCTGGCGATCCGGTCTCTGCCCCAGAGCTTTCCTCCAAGGCTAAAGACGGTTTCCTTGCCTTCCTCGAGTTTCCGTCGTTTGGCTTTCTGTGTCATTAGAAGAGCTGTCTCTGTAGGAAGATTCTTTCGCCATTTCCATTCTTTAAATTTGAGTTTGTAGAGTTTTTGGCTTTGGAAGGTCAGTAAAAAAAGCCTATTAAGTGGACCAAGGGGATGGAAATTCTTACGAGGCTTTGAAGGAATGGAGGTTATCCATAGCTTGCATGGTTTCAGGCAAGGATTTGTTTTGGTCTATGTACAGGCTCCTGATCGCGTCTTTGTAAGCATTCCAGTCAAGGTTTTCACCTCTGACTCGGCGAAAGGATCGAGTCTTTGGTTGTGCTATGGCGACCGATGGAGCTGGTGGCTCCTCCGCTTCATTGCCTTCCATGGAGATATCGTTGTTAGGCTGAAGGTCATTCACCATGCCAGCTTGGAAGCGGTTCTGGAATGGCGCTTCGAAGGTGGATGAGCTGGAGGCTGGTTGCGGGGGCCCCCCAAGCAGACCATGGACTTGGTGATTGTAGGCAGGTCCGTGATTGCCCCAGTCAAAAGGGAATGACTGATGCGGATCCATGATTCCCTTCAATATTGACAGAGAAAATGGGTAGGAGCTTGTGTCGTCCAGCGGTCAAGCTTAGAAGGATAGGTAGTTGCTATGATTCTGGCACTAATCACGTAAAGTGATAGCATTTAAGAAGAGTGATCTTGCGTTGATGGATACATTCCGAACGCTGCCATTGCTTCGAGCATTAGTTCAGCCACTCCACCTTCTCCTTACAGACACATCCTTCTAGGTACCTTTACCAAACCCCGAGGAGCTCAGATAGGGCCCTGGCTACCTCCGTATAACGTACAGCGCAAGCCCCGGAGCAGCATGAACATCACAAAATGTCCCCAAGGCGCCACAGCATGCTTATCCATGGAACATGATACGCTCACTTGGTTCACCGCTTCCCTTGTAGGCGGACCAGTGGACATGCAGCCTGACTCGACTTGCATGCTGGACGGTCGCTTTCTAGGCTGCAATATTGCTATGTCTGCCCCAGTGACCTCATGGGATACCCCGCGCCATCCCAATGCGCTGTCCACAATTGACGGTGGGTCAAATACCTTGTACCAACTTTTAATCCGTGTTCTGCGTGTATTTCACCATTAGATAGGTCACCGTCCTTGATGATTTAGAGACCTATTTTTGACATATCAGCTTCGGCCTAAACTTATCTACGTACCGTACAGTGACTCTTCCGCGTTAAATATGAAATCGCAAAGGTTCGGTTTATCTAAACTCCCATTTAGGAAATTCAAGGAAACAGCACAACACCTTGTTGATGAGAGCAATCTTGTTAGTAAGGAAGAATCTGTTGACGGGGAAGAATCTGTGGACGAGGAAGGATCTATTGATGTGAAGGAATTGGTTAATAAGGAAGAATTTCAGCAAACCAGGGAAGAGCAACTTGCTTCTGTTATCCAGGAGGAGGAAGTCCACAGCGATGGAGAGGACTGTGAGTTGCACGTCTACGAGAGGCGATTCGACACTCGTGGGGAAGAGATTTTTCTCAGAGCCGGTACCAAATCGAGCTTTATGCCCCCCAAGCGGAAGAGTCACAGAGCTTGTCTTGTATTGAATCGTCATTTCAGTCGCCGGGGGACATTACTCTACACAGAACTAGAGATCCAATCGCGGCACATCGTAATGGCTCTGCGAAAAGTCATCGGCACTTACCCTGGTGTTGATTTGGCTGCGAAGTTCGTAACCATTCAGGAGCCCCCACGTTGTATTTTCCACTATCAAGATGAACTTCAGCAGCATGCCGAAGCTTCAGAAAACGATCAGCTAAAGTCTCACATACAACTATGTCTCGAATATATGAAAAAGATTTTGCATCAGGAAATCAAGATGATCAAGGCGTCTATGTCCAACGTATCCGCGTCTTCTGAACTGGAGCATCGTCACTTGTGGATGGTCTTCAAGCCAGGCTGTTTAGTGTACGAGAAGCATTTGGGCTTTGAGAGACTGTCACGGCTTCGAAGCATCTGGGATATTGAGGAGGAAGATTCCGAGCAGATAATGTCATGGAGCCTCTCTACTGAATTCATCAATCACGGCGGGAGTGATATTGGTTTGACCCACCACAGTATTGAAATCGAACGATATGACGGGTGCAAGCCGCTTTGCGAGCTGGCGGCTGTTCCTCTCCACTTCCATCCTGAAAAGGAGAGAATACAACATGATCTTGTAGAGCGAGGCAGGAAATTCCTATCACATTGTGGCATTCATCATCGCTTCTATGATGGTGCCGCATATGTATGCCACCCGACGTCGCCGACGGCCGGCGACTCTTCATACCTCAATGTATGTATTAGCGATTGGTATTCGGCCCAGATTTTCCTTAACTAATGTCTAATCGATACAGGTCAGGCACAGAATAATGCTTGATATTGAGCAATATAGCCGCAGTGTGGCGGATTCATCAAAGAGCTTTATTTTTGGGACGACAGTTTATCGTTCAGGCATGGAAGCCAGTTCGAAGTTGTCAGATGAAGAGATTATGACATGTTATACTCACTTGCCAGGCTACTCGCTGGAATTGAAGAGGTGGGGCCTATTCTCAGTCGTCGATATTACAGAAGTTGCCTACAATGATAAGGCATTCCAAAGCCTGGTCCTCTCAGAAAACCAAAAGAAGCTGATCTCTTCCCTTTTGGAGCGGCAAGACCACCAGCAGGATGATGGGTTCGACGATCTTATCCAAGGAAAAGGCAAAGGGCTCATCTTCTTGCTCCACGGGCCTCCGGGAGTTGGCAAAACATACACCGCCGGTTCGTATTGCCCTTCAGATATTGGAATATTGAAGGGCGCGACTAAGGTACTGAATGACTGCTAGAGAGCATAGCGGACCGTACGCGTCGACCTTTACTGAAAGTTAGTTCTGGCGAACTCGACGGACCAGGGTCTTGGGTAGAGAGGCGACTAGCCGACGTGTTTCTATTAGCGACCAGGTGGACCGGCATCACGTTATTGGACGAGGCTGATGTTTTCATGCAAGAACGAACGTTGCAAGATTTGGAGAGAAACAAACTTGTCTCAAGTAAGTTTCAGTGAACTTCCTCCTCTGATGGTCTCGGACTAATAAATGACGAACTATAGTACTACTTCGTGTCCTAGAGTACTACGAGGGCATCCTCTTTCTTACAACAAATCGCGTCGAGACGATTGATCATGCCTTCAAGTCTCGCATCCATCTCTCCATTGCCTATCCTCCCTTATCGGCAGATGCTCGAGGCGAATTATGGACTAGCTCTATTCTGAGAGCCAACCGCGGCAAGACACCCGAGTGGCTAACGACAGTATTTCTGGATTACCTCACAGAGAAGAAAGTAAACGGTAGAGAGATTAGAAACATTGTTCGCGTGGGCCGGTCCCTCGCGCATAATGAACAACGTGATATGAAGGCCGCAGACCTCCTACAGGGTCTGGACTCATTGGAGCAGTTTGAGACTGACTTCAACAGGTTGTCAGAACAAAGGAGGAATAAAGATGTCAAGGCCCTTGAAGACGCAGGCCAGTGAGCACTACACTAACGACCCGGCTTTAGCGGTAGACACCTCAGCCGTTGGCTACGCGAATTTTTACCCTTTTTCTTTTATATTCAATCCTATCCTTAAATATAGTGGAATCTCTTTGGGCTGTGAAGGCCCGAGCTCAGGAGACTCTAGAAGTCCTTCGTAAATTTCCCACGCTCTTGACTGCGTCTCGTCTATCGTGCTCTTGCGCTCAAAAATGGAACATAATCAATTGTCGAAATCAAGACCTAGCTGAGTAGAAAAGAACGGCAGAAGTAGATTGGTTTCTAGTTTTTAGTTTTAAGCACAATACATACAGAGATAGATAAAAACCATTGATTTGCTTAAGCAATCGCTTGCAAAGCGTTGTCGAATTGTTCTCTTCTATCATATTGCTAGCAAAGTTTTCTTCCAATCCTATTAGCTGACCACACCTCCTCTAGCAAGTGTTAACCGTCATGACACCTCTCTGAAAGGAGCAACGTAACGTCGTATGACAAAAGTTCCCCAAAGTTCCCAAAGGTCCTAAGCCTGTGACAACCCGCCCTCACGATCCGATCCGAGGCTGCTGATGTCACTGCAAATGGTCTCAAAAGGTCCCCTACATTTCAAAAAACCGTACAGAGCCCATGCAGCCGGTAGATGTTGCCATAATGGGTGACATGGCTTATGCTTGGCTCTTGAAAAGCGAGGATGATAGGTCAGGACCTTTGTAGTCCGCATGCTCAAAAGTCCCATAGCATGGGCACCGGAAAAAAAGGGTTGCATCGGGTCTCCATGGGATGGGACGATCAAGCGTCTTTGGAAGGGTATAAAGATAGCCTCCGAGCCAGGGACTTGATCTCTTCATCTTTTCATACAAAACTTTGAGCTTCCTTTGACGACTTGGAAATATTCAAAGTATACCACAAGTCGTCTCTTGTACTGAAAGATGCTAAATACGATTCTAGTTACGGATGACCGCCATTCAGCTCAAGATGGCCAACCCAAACAACAAAACTTCGGCAAAGGAAGGCTCTTTCAAGGAGCGCAAGCAGTATGATGTTCGTATTTTCCCACGCCATTTTCTTTGCCCCTATCATAAGCTTTTGACTCATGATCTTGTAGGCCCCAGACTTCCAGACTGCTTCCAAGAAGTCCTCTCAACAATCTATTAGACAGCACGAAGAACTTGTGTATGGCGCACGAGAGTACGGCAGTGCTTCTAAAGGAGGGAAGGCCCAGAAGCCGAAAGAAATGCAGCCATTTGCGGGTAGCTCCCCGATGCTGGAACGCTGGCAAAGAGAGACGGCTAGGGACGGACCATTCAATAACATTGATGCCATAGTCGTGAAACGTCGTGATAGGTCATCTACTGAACAAGTCAGACAGCGGAAAGGATAGAAAAGTCAAGGGCGAAGCTGAAACAGAGAATCTAGCACATTGCTTGTGGCTTGGTGTGATTGTAAACGAGGAGACTTGGAGTCCTTAGTCAAGATGACTGGGAGTCTAAGGGAAAACCGCTTGATGATAATGTAGAAACAAGGCCTTCGATTTTAAACCCAATCAACGGTATCGAACTTTGATTTCAAGCCGTACCTCAAGCCATACATGTGCGAGGCGAAGCCTATAGGCGCGTTGAACCTAGTCCATCATATTCTACAAGGACGACAGCTAGGTAAATGGACTCACGTCGAGGGGCAATTGGTGATTCTCTCCTTGATGGGGTCATCAGGCACCAAGACATTCTCTGCAAGGCGTTAGGCATCTCGAAAGACATGTACCGCATCCTCCCACCCATCCTTACCAAGGTAAAGAAGTGCAGCGTGCATCAGCTTGTCAAAGACTTCACAGCAATTCGCCCCATACAAGTGCCCTGCTTGGGCCGCAGGTGAAGCAACCACCACGCCCCCTGCCCAAAAAAATTTCTTAGATCGAAAGAAGCCTTCTGGGATCTCGCGGCCGCGCATCATGATGGCTATGGTGGGTATATGGTTCATTTGGTTCTCAGCAAACACAATGATGTTGCTGAGGCCCGTGAGGCTCCCACATGCTGCGCCCCTGCACTGCCATGTAGTTCCTAGCGAGTTGCTTTGAAAATTACCGATCAATACCGTTCGATTGATTTCGCGTTTCTGGCGCCAAAGCTAACAAGTGAGAAGGCCTCAAAAAATGGCATTGGGGCCATCTCGAATCGGGCACGTTCTCACCTGCACACAAAGCATCCGCGTCTACCCAGCTGAGTTTAAACGTCTTGGCTCCAAGCCCTCGCCACTTTGCGAACTTCATAAGCTTTGATACAGAATGGAGTGACGGAGTTCTCATAAATATCGGATCTGGTCCCTCCGGTCCTCCTGTGAAGAAAAAGAAAAGGCAGACACAGGTAAGGGGCGCGATAGAGATGGGTATAATGGAGATGGAGATAAATGAGATCGGGCCCGGACGGCCATAGGCACCACGAGCGCTATTGGTGTTCAATATTCATCCAAGTGCACAGCCTCCAATGCAGGTTTGGACGAGGGGGAAAGAGATACGTTCAAGTCAGTCCGCAGCCCACAGCCTATTTGCGCCGCTGCTAATGAATCTTGAAAGCTTGAGCGCGATCAACAAGATAAATAATGACGACGAGGACTTGAGCGACAGGTTGTAGGTCTGTTATGGTGGTGGTTGTGAGATATGGAAAGAGGTCAATTGTCAAATAAAGGGCTCGTTTAGCAAAGGCCCCGCTTACATAACAGTAGAGCTCATCACCCATGTCGCCCCAGTCTGGTGAGTGGTGTATAAAATGAAACTGGCAATGGCAAATGGCAACGACAATAGGGTCGGGAAGCTCGCTCTGGAGCACTCTCCGACCTAACTGTCAGAGCAATCAGATCATGCTAGGTTTCGCAGCGCTAAATAGCGCTGGCAATGTTTCGCGATTTAAGACAATTCATATGTAAGGTAGATGGCACGGATGGTAATAGGTGGCAGGGTTGTAAGCGATCTGATCTGATAAGATCATTGAAAATTAAGATCGGGAAGCTAATCTTATCTTATCTATTTGTACCGGCTGCTGACTAGCCATCACCTCTGTTTGTTTACTTTTGTTTCGCCATCTTGCCTTTTACCATCCATTCTATCCTTTTACATCTCAGCACTCACTTTCGTGCAGCTTAGTATGTCCAACAGATTTGCAATTCATAACGACGAACCTGAGGGTACCACAAGCGCAAGCAGTGTCAGCATCTGGCTTTGCAATCTGCCCGATCCCGAGGACCACAGCTACGACAAGGACCTGTCACCTCAACTACCAGCCAAGCGCAAGAGTCGGGAAGAGTGTGAGAAGCTGCGAGGCTCGCCCAAACGGCAAAGGCTGGTTGATACCTCCGGTAATAGCATGGCACCATCTCGTCGAACTTCTCCTAGAAAGGCTGTCGACTCGAACCTACCATCAACATTCTCAAATCCTCCTCGACGCCAGGGGCGCTCTGGAAAGCCTGCTCTTCCTCCCTCCACTCCTACCTCTCAACGCGCCGGTTCATCAACTCATCCTGATGAAGAGTCAACGCCAAGACCAGAATACCGAGGTACAATACCGAAGCTTACTTCTTCTTCCGCTACCCATATTCTCGCACAGCCACCTTCACCTCGGCGCTCAATCGCCTCTTCACCTTCTCGCTCAGATACAACCGCATCATCTCGCGGTGGTATTCGCTCCGGAAGTCCGGTGAAACGCATAGGCGATCTTCAACTCTCGAACACTCCAATGGAAATACAGGACTTGGAGACATATGCTGTTCCAAGCAGTGTGAAGCAATTGTGTCGAGACATGCAGTTGATTGAGGCTAGGGAGCATGTGATTCCTCAAGCCGTCAAAAGTAAAGTCATGGCTCACTCCAAAAATTCTGTATTACGCGACATCAACTTTGCGGCTGAGGAAGAGCATAGGGAATCGTTCGAACTGGGTCTGGGTCATGAAATCTTCTGGGAGCGGGTCGTGGAGATATTGGGTGCGGCATCAGAGTGTCACACCAAGGGCTACAATGAAGCGGCTTGGAATTGCGAGGTGCACTCAACTCTGCTTAGACTTGCATTACGCGGCCATTGGCAGTCAACGGGTGTTTGGTACCGTAATGTCACCTCCGCCAAAATCCATGACTCTGGGCTCCTGCCCACTGTCTCTGGTTCCATCACGCAATCGAAGATGGTCGACTTCGTACTTCTCATGGATTCCAGTCAGTATGTGAACAAAGAGCTTCACGACGCAATAATCGCAACTCTCCAAAACGAAGGAAAGACAAGCATCAACCACACGGCAATGTACGAGGTCAGATACTCGCCCATTGCTGTAAGCATCGAGACAAAACGCGCCAACGTCGATGAGGACGGCGCGGATATGCAACTCGGATTGTGGGTCTCGGCCCATTTCGCCAGGCTCCGCCAACTGACAGGTGGTGCATCTCCCTTACCGGCACTACCACTCATCACTGTGCAAGGTCACGAGTGGAAGATGATGGTGGCTGAGGCGACGGAAGATCGAAGGATCGTTCTTCTAAAAGAGATAACTTTGGGTAAAACGAATTCTGCGTTGGGCGTATATCAGATTGTTGCCGCGTTGAAAAGACTGGCGAGATGGATCAACGAAGAATACAAGCCCTGGTTCGAAGAGAACGCTCTTGCCCTGTCAGTTGAGTAGAGTGGAAAGAGCTAGATAGTTGTACTCTTAATCAACTGGGCTTAAACATGCCTCTTTCCACAATATTAGAGAGCCCCACTCCCAGCGATTGCCGGCACCATAACTTCGTGAATACATACAGCAGACCATCTTCTATCGAAGCGACCACTCAATCAACACCCACGTACGCCAATGACACGTGCGACATGCACGTTACACAAGTTGTTCAGTAGTGTAATAACTGTTATAAAAAGCGAATGCTGCAGCAAAATGTCGAAAATGGTTTGTTTCATGCTAAGGTAACATGAAACAAGAGGAATAGATAGAACAACGTTTTGGTAGCAAATTCCTCTGGTCGAAGTGGAAGAATGTTTCAGTCGCCAGAGGGTGTCGCAGATATCTATCTAATGATCACTAGCGCCTACCAAAATTCGCATCCCCAGAAAGATAACATTCCTAAAAAAAACCCCCAAATCTGCGGGTACATATTTTCAAATCTCATTTCGGTCTCAATCCCATTCATCACCTTCCTTTCTTTACACACGTCGCGCTACACTTCATCATCGTTTCCAAATATATGATACTCAAATATGAATTCTATAGAGTAGGTAGCTGGAAAGAAAGCGTCATCTTCGGAGACGACATGAAAGTAGTAGAAATGCTAGGGATTTGGATAGCAGGGACTATGGTGTAGGGTTGGGTTTCGGGACAAAGAGAGAGGGGGTAAGGACATACTAGCCAAGCATTTATAATATAGCAAAGTCAAGAAGAACAGCTTGAAGGTAGTAATGACAGGTAGCGACTTAATGTCTGTTCCCTTGAGCGCAACGCCCAGGGATTGGACTAGCAAAGACTTTCCTGCCAAAATCAAAATGTCGTCACTCGGGCTAATCTTCACAAGCCAGCCTCCCTCCTATGGTCAGCTTCATTCCATTCCACCTCCCACCCCCACTACTACTTCTCCCTACCCTCCAGAATAATCTCCACCGCTTGCTCCGCCAGCGCAAAGACAGGCGCCAGATAATGCGCCGCCAGCGGCACCGGAATCATGCTCACGTCCACGACCCGCAACGCCTTGACCCCCATAACTCGGCACCGTGCATCCACTACCTTACCTATGCTGCAGCTCGAGGTCGGATGACTGCAACTCATGTCACCTATGCCGACACCGCTTATCGATCTCCTGATCGGACGCCGTGGAGGGCAGGCAAGAGTACCCCTCTTGCGAAATTTGGTCGGCTACGAGTTCTTCATCTTGGGGGGTTTCGAGCATGAGGCGCGAGAGGACGCGCCAGACTTCACGCATGACGTAACGGTCGGCTTGCGTGTTGCTGTAGGCTGGGTCGATGATGGGGGCCGCAAGAGGGTCGGTGGAGGCGAGGGTGACGGTGCCGCGGGAGGAGGGCAGGCAGGCCAAGTAGTAGGACATGATGACTGAGCCGTCGACGGGGATCTGTAGGCCAATTTGTTCGGCGGCGAAGACGGCGTAGAGGACGTTCAGTTCGAGGTGGGAGCGAGGACCTTTGAGGAGGGTGTGGTCGCTTGTCACGTCTGATATATCTTGGTGTTCGTCTTTGGCGACAGCGGCTTGGAGACCGGCTGCGGGGACGGTCATGGCAGCGAGCCAGTCCGCGGGATTGCCTCCTTGGAAGACAGGATCGGCGAGGGCGGGGGAGCCCATGGCGAGGCCCTTTCCAGGACGATGAAGCTTCCAGTAGCCGAAAATCATTTGATGGTCATGGAAATTCTTGCCAACTCAGGGAGAGTTGACCTGTAGAGGAATGTTATATTTGGCAAGTTCGTCTTCGGGGCCGATCCCCGAGAGCATGAGGATCTATGAGGAGTGGTAGGATCATGCGCACAGAAGGACCTCTCCTTCTAGGTTGACATGTATCCGACGGCCCTCCGCTAACTCGACCCCTATTGCCACTTTCTCGCCTCCTTGGCCTTCGGTCAGGATGATTCGCTTGACCATTGTCTCGGTCAGAATGTGAGCGCCCTGAAGGGGATACACCTGGCTCGTTAGCTGGCGAAACCCATCCCGCCTAACTAGGCAATCCCTTGATGAAAGCCATCGTTAGCATCCTCGATTTCCTCTAGTTCAAGGCTTTTCCAAGCCTCAAGGGTGGTTTCTCGCAGGGGATAGCTACGCCTGCTGGTCGTTACCGAGGAGGTATAGGTCCTTCGAAGCCGTGCTGTTCTGGATCCGCCTTTGGGTCAAGATGATGCTCGCTGCGGCGGAAGTAGGGAAGCTGGCCCTTGTAGCTCCAATGGTCATCTCCAACTTCCCGAGCCCAATCATCGCAGTCTTGTGCGTCACCTCGAATCCAGCCGCCTGAATTTGGCACATCAGGAGTCCGGTGCGTTTATAGACCGACTTGTAGGAAAGAAAATGTCATACCTTGTTGGAAATGTTGGAAACAGGGAACGGTACTGTTACCCCTATGGTTAGTAATCTCCGCATTGATCCGGCGCTAGTGGATGGGTATTTACCCTTCGCCCACTTCTTCCTTCATCCGTATGCTCTACCTACTACATAGTTCAGTCAAATATATCTATATGCCTATCTACCCTCGTGTCCTCGTATACCAAGATACCTGAGTTGATAACAACGGCACCTGAAAGCGCTTTGACGCCACAGACATAGCGAGGTTTGTTGTCCAGATATTTTTGCGGGACGGTGAAATACTTGAAGTCGATGTCTGAGAAATGGAGGTGCGCAGCATCCAGTGGCTTCTGGACATGAGGATTATTGGTAACGTCTCCTCCTGCCTCGATGACTAGAACTGAAAGTGAAGATGAGCGTTCGAGCAAGCGTGCTGCCAAGACACATCCCGCCGTTCCACCTCCGACAGTTATATAGTCGTAGAGCATGTCCGCGGCCATGGCCTTGATCGATTTTGACAATTCAAGAAAATGGTGATTGGAAGACGAGCGGTTTGGTGAAGGAAGAGTCGATATTGAACCAAATTCATTGCCAAGCCCTGAGGACCCTGAGGAAGAAAGCTTCGAAAAGGTTGAAGTGAGTTGCCTCTGTACATCAGACTAGTGGGCCGCCATCTTCGTGGAAGATTGCCTTTATGCTTAGTAAATAGCATGTATGGAAAAGTATTGACAATCACGTGATCAGTACTGTGATGCGTACATAAATATTGTTTAGTAAGATTATTTGCAGTCAATTTGAGGTTGCTGCAAATAATCGCGAGATTGACTTCAAACATAAGTTTGATGCTATCGTATCTTTCAAATGTAACTTCTTTAACTATTCTTACAGATTTATCTGTACGGTATAATGATTTCTCTGTACGAATCTTCACTTCTATGTAGTATCACATTGTATTGATGTTTATCTAAGCTCACAGTAGTTAAAATATACTGATATGAACTCATTCATGCTGGTCTCATAACATTCATTAAGTTAAAAATCAAATATCTTATTGATGCGGTTCACACTGACATCTGTCCTGAGTCCTTGATCTATAAAAGTCTAGAAAGCTCTTAGCTTAGCTCTCTCTTGGCATTATTCGAACCCAAAAATCCTTTTGAAGGAAGATTCCATGGCATCGACTGTTCCACGGCTTCATCGGATTTACGACGGTAATCTCATAGCGGCTTAGAAGCTAATTGTTGTCAGTATAATGAAATGCAGGAGTGACCAGGCTCAGGAACACCTCAACAAGTACTTTATGAATCGTCATGGTCGCGATCCGAATTCCCAAGCATCTTGTAGCTCCATGACCGAAAACCAGCTCATGTACCCTGTTCATCTCTTGTAGCCGCGCAGCATCCTGCTTTAACCATCTTTCAGGCCTGAATACTTCAGGATCTGGTCCAAAGACAATGTTCAATTGCGAAGCAGCCATGTTGATTCCGACGTTCGTCCCCGCTGGTAGAAAATATCCTAGTACTGTGTCTCCTTCTGATGGGACAACGCGCTCGCGAAGAGAAGTTATTGGAGGGAATATACGGAGTCCTTCCTTGACGCAAGCCTGGAGATAAGAAAGACTGGGTATTTGAGCACTCTGAATAGGACTCGAGATCGATCCCTGAGCCGAGGCAAGGTCGATCTCTCTTTTCAACTTTGCATAGACCGCAGGACTGGTCATGATATATAGCAACGTCCCACGCAAAGCACTGGCTGTTGTATCAGAGCCTGCAAACCTGAATAGATGTTAGATAGCGTCGAAGGCCGAAGAACACACTGGAAAACTTACAGCGATACCGTAATTTCCGATTCAGCTTGCTCCCTTGCTACCCCGTTGCTCAAAAAGGAACCAAGCATGTCGTTCTGAGGCATAGCATTGGGCTCGAAGCGTTCGTTGACCACTTTTCGGGAAATCTACTAGGATTAGTGCTGTCGCAACCGATGTTCTTTTCGGAAGGGCATACTCCTAGAATCTTGCCAAGTCCATCCGCATCCGTTGCCTGAGGGAGAATATAACGCTTGAAGAGCGGCATGTATGACAGAGCAGAGAGCAGAGCATTCAACTCGACTAGGACCGAAAATTTCTCGATAATGGGCAGTCGGGATTCGAGAGTTGCTATGAACCCATGAACATCTCCATGGATCTTAGTAAACCCGAATGGTTGTCCAAAACAGAGATGCGAAATTATGTCCGTGGTCAAGTACTGTATGCTGCGGGCCAAATCAAACTTGACCGTGTTCGAGGCATCGGAGATACCTTGACGGTTGATATAACAGATCCATTCTTCTAACCGCACATCAACTGTGGGCTCAAGACTCGGGATGTCGCTTCCGGCGTACTGAAAGTACAATCAGCTATTGAAATAGGCTGCCACAGCAATGCTCACGCCTGCTGCCAGCTGATGACGTAAGACCTGATGCTTGCGTTTATCTCTCTCGGTGATTAGATTCGCTCTTTGGGGATCGATCTTCAAAGCGTCGTACCACGGACCCCGTGTATAGCGCGAGCGAGTCGAGAGCATCTTCTTGATCGCCTCAGGATCGCTGAGCAAAACGTGATTAGGTCCAATCCTCGCAAGGGGTCCTGGACTCAATCAGATTAGTTGGTCAGAAGAATGATAGTGAATACTACTTACCATATTTTCGATTCACTTGCACATAAGTGTTGGCCGAATCTTCGGAAGCTAAAGACTTCAACAGCCACAGCCTTGTGAACGGAGCCCATCTTGGTCCAGGTATGCCTCTGAGATGGAGGTACCGGGTAGTAAGCAGCCGAGCCACGACATAGAGGGCCAAAAATCCCAGGCCGAGGTTTACAAATTCAAATATAACAATGTTTCTAGGGAAGTGAGCAGCCATTGTCACGCGGTCAGAAGCTCTCATTTGGGGGGAAACAATAATCCACCTCCAAAGTTAGTACAATTGCAAGGACAGCGAGGCTCAATCTAAATAACTTTCGTATTTGATAAGTCTTCGTGTACTATGGATGCCTAATCAGACTCACGTATCAAATTTCCACAGCGATGTATCCAACAGCTGGGCCTCCAAATGCAACGTCGTATCGGAGGATTGGAGATCGCCGCTTTGCCTATTGAAAAAGGTCATAGGATTGCCTGAATTCGTGCAGGATGAATACGAGATAAGGGTTCCGGGCTCCAGTGGTGTTGGTTAAACTCTATTAGACCCGGCACACACACCACCTCCTAAAAGCGAGGTGTCAAAGATTGCGCGCTGATAGGTTGGACACTACCTACAATGTTGAGATCAGCCAACCATTCGAAGACTAAGTAATTCTGACACAGGGATTAAGGGACCATGCAAGCCCCATTTTTGAAAGACATGTATAGTCAACTTGAGCATAAAAGGCAACTTCAAAGCCCTCCAAAATAGTAGCTCGCTTCTTTCCCTCCTCCTCTTGCATTTGTCGCAGCCCAGTTCGATTACATTCTTTCCACTTTCAAGTAAAGGTTGTCATTATGTTGATCGAGATTGTGGACGCTACGCTACAAACACTGCACGAGAAGCAATTCTCTCTGGGAGTAGATATCTTTGCTGTGGCCGTCATAGTATGCAGTATCTGGCTTACCTGGCATTTATGGAGATTCTTTATAGTTCGGTTGCTATGGCCCGATGAACCGTATTTGCTACCATATCGTATCCCAGTTATCGGTATGATGTTTTTGTTAAGCCGAAGATAGATTCGCAACTAAAAATAGATGATTTAGCCCATACTATCTCGTTTTTAAGAGACCCCCAGGGTACTCTTCGCCGTGGAAAGTAGGTTTGGGTTCCTTTGAAGAAAAGAAAGTTTCCTAGTTGGAAAAGACTAATGGCTACACAAGCGATTACTTCGAGGGCACACAACCGTACGCAATCAGCGTTGGCGGCCTTTACTTAGTCATCGTCCGCGATCCAGAGGATATAGCAACCGTATGGAAGGACACAAAAGCATTGACATTCGACAAATTTATACAGAGTGCCTTCCGTGGGATCGGCGTACCAAGCACATCCTATGCCATCATGTTTCAGGAAGACCCAGCCAGTTTTGTTGTTTCTAAGGACAGGCCAGCCCCCCTTTTTGCATGTGAGAACCCATCGAAGAAGCGTTACATCGACCTGCAAGAAGATTGGATCAAGGAGCAGCTACAGCCTGGGGAGCGCATGCGTACAGTGCAGAAGCTTTTTCTTGGCTACATCGACAAAGGTCTGCATTGGAATAATTTCACTTCCAAATTCGTCCTAAGTGCCAATGCAGAAAACCACACTATCAGCCTCTACAATTTTTGCAGGTATACTCTGGTCGATGCTGGCACGAAAACGTTTTTAGGAGAAGAGATCTTCCACCTAGACCCGGATTTCGTGCAACATTACATTGAATGGGAAAACACCAGCTGGAAAGTTGCCTTTCAACACCCCGGCATCTTTTCGAAAGACATGCACAAGACAAGGAAAAATCTGGTAGACGTGATCGCAAGATACTACTCTTTGCAACCCTGTCAAAGGCCAGGCCTAAGTTGGCTTTTCGATAGAATGCAGTCCGAGCAGCGAAAGCTTGGCTTAAAGTTGAATGAGACTGCTGCAATTAGCTTGATCATGCTTTGGGGGTATGTAGAAAATACCTCGCCTCCAGGAATTTCCCTGCTTGTTGTATGTTCGAGGCTCATGGACCAATAGCGTTCATCTCAATACCTTTAGGATCCTGTTTTGGATGCTTGCACATATCGTTTGCGATCAGGGACTCTATACTGCAATTGTGGCCGAGACACAATTGGCCCGCCAAGAGAATGGCACCTTTGACGTACAACATCTAACATCACGTTGCCCTCTCTTGAGCGCAGTATGGTTTGAGTCTCTGCGGCTCTATAACGTAGCGGCCGTTGCTCGTAACACTGAACAAACCACTGTTATAGGCAGCAAGAAAATTCGCGCCGGGACTCAAGTCATGGGCCCGTTCCGCTTCTTTCACCTCAGCAGTAGAATTTTCGGCCATGACCCTCTGTCCTTCAATGCAGAGCGCTGGTTACGCAACAAAGATTTAGCCAATACCAAGGGCTTCCACCCATTTGGAGGGGGCAAAACACATTGTCCCGGCCGTGTCATCGCGAAACAGGAAGTATGCCTTTTTGTCGCCACGGTCCTGGCACGCTTTGAACTTGAACCGCTTTCTGCCATAGATTCCAAGACGAGAAAGCATCTAGTTCCGTCGATAGCCGAACATAAACCTGCTTTGACAGCTTTAGATCCCATGGAGGATTTGCTCGTTCGTGTTCGAAGAAGATAGTTATAGTATAGCGATTGAAATTATAATCAACGCGAGAAGGAGTATGTGTTAGGGAGGAAAACGTTGAACCATGCCAGCTGTGGATTCGAGCTTGGAATAGTGTCTGCTTTCTTTGAAAGAACACCTGCAAGCGGCCATATTTCATAGATAACTATGAGGGTTTTCTCTAAAGTTATTGAAGGCTATCTATGTAGTATAACAAAGAGTCTCTGCACTTCCATGCACGCCTGAGTTCATAGCACACCCAATGACTACGCTTGTCTAGCTGCCGAAAACTTTGAATCCCCCTGGACAGGAATTTTGGAAGAGCCCAATAGGATCATACCTTTTGCTCACCGCTTGCAGCTTCTGCTGGTTCCCTTGGCCATATCCAGCAATGGGGTTCTGCCACGATGCTGCATAGTTTAGGTACTTATACTTGTTGTAGGCCCCAGCATTCTGAGAAGCCGCATCAATGTCTGCAAGAAGCTTTTGAGCTGCGGCATCAACTGCGTCGTCATCATCAGCGTTGGCCCAATTGTATGAGAGAAGGAAAAGCGTGAGCGGGCCATCCGACGGATCGAGACCGAGTGAGTTGCCCCCAAGCTTTGCGGTCTCGCTGGAGAACGAAGGAGGGAAAGGCTGAATGCTCATAGCCCAGTTTATACCTTGGATGGAAGAGATGGAGTCGACGCTAGCCTTCCATACGCTGTAGACTTTAGTCAGCATTGGTAGACCTCCCCCAAAGGTCGTCGTAGCGAATTGATTGCTATGGAGACGTCAGTATCTGATTATCACCTCGTACCTTCCTTGCTACAGGCCAAATATTCACTCACCGCAATCCTGCTTTGGCATACTTACTCGCCTCGACAGTAAAGTCGGTTAAAGTCGATATTCGCATGGTATTCAATAGTTGTGGTTGAGCCTGAAGAAAAGGTTGGAGCGCAGGTGGATCCTGGGTTGGTTGGGTGTACTCGAGATTGCTGAAAATTGAATATCCTTGTCTGATCTGATTCCAACTGATGCTCATAATAATGGCCGCGTTCGGATCAAAGTTCGCGAGTAGGTTGGCAAAGCCTATGAGCTGGCTAGACACCGTTGTGATTGGGGTCACGACAACGCCGCCGTAAAATTCTCCTTGTGGGAATGTTCGAATGTCAAAGCGGGTCACTATGCCGAAGTTATTGGATCCACCCTTGAGAGCAATCCATAAATCGCTATTCTCCCGACTGTTGGCGTTGAGTATTCGTCCGCTAGATAGGACGACCTCGAAGTTTTCAATATTGTCACACACCAACCCTTCTCTCGCGCTGAAGTAAGAGATTCCCCCTACGTAAAGAGATTAGAATTGCTCAAGGGTCATCAGGTATGGTGGACTTTACCTCCGGTCGAGAGTCCGCCAACACCAACATCAGCCACTCGACCTCCAGAAGTCGCAACCCCTGAACTATCCAAATGGGGATAGACCTCTCCCCATTTTGCTCCGCCACCAATCGAGACCAAGCTTTTGTCTTGATTGAGGGTGACAGTGTTCATACGCCTCAGGTTTATTGTCACTCCGGAGTTGATATTCGCGGCGTCGGCATTTAAGGTATGTCCACCTCCACGGACGGCGAAGTTTGCTCGTAGGCCCGCGAGGATTTTGAGTGCGGCTGCCACATCCTTGCTGCTGGCTGGTGCGACAACACACGCTGGTGACAGTTCTTCTTCTTGAGCAGAGAAGTAGGAGTCCTCGGCTAGTTTGTAAGTCGAACTGCCGGGGTAAGACACTTTATCTCCCAATTGTGAGGCCAATCGGGCACACTGAGAAGTTACCGAGGGCATCAGCGGGCGTAGCAACACGTGGATTGAGAGATCTGGATTCAACTTACAGCCTCCTTAGTGTTTGCCATAGTAAAATTGGTTCCTGCGCAGATGATCCGAGAAGTAGTTATACAGAGCAAGGCAGTGGAAAGCACGACTCGACGCATTATGTTTGCATATAACGTTCAGGAGAAGTTGATCACCATTGAGCTTACTGTTGCACGAGAGGAAATGTTGTTGTACACCATCATTTTTATTCCGTTGGTGTCAACTTTTAGCGCTGCTTTTAATCTCTCGCTCTCGGGCCAATCGACTGAATCCGTTTATGTATGTTTCAGTCCCTGCTCCACCACTCTCTACCATCCAGCATAAGTAGCCGGTCAAACCGCGAAGTCAATTATGCTTGCATGTTTGAATCAGTGCATCAGGCAAAGGAAGGCAACATGCAACACGGCACATAGCAAGGGATAGGGTTGTATTAAGGTTACACGGGGTTTCCTGGGTTTCCGCGCACGCTAACTATGACTAATTATCCGAGTGCCTTTTTCAGCACGCTAAACCCGATACTAATTGTAGCTAACTTTATTAGGTTAGAGTGCGCGGAAACCCTGTGCGCGCGGAAACCCTGTGCATACGAGTAATCGCTTGTACTGGCCGAGGTCAAATTCTTCCCCCCTTACCTAGTAAGTGAACATCACGAACGCAAATAAATTTCTTTTCATATAAAGATTAGTTCGTGATGTAACGAATATCTCACTCAATCTGACTCGAGAATTTCATAATTTAATATCCTCTTTCGAGAGCGTTGTGATTTTTGCAAATAAGCCCGATTTTGAGGTGTGGCAGGGGGGGAGGGACGGCAGCCTTTCGTGATCCTTTCGCCCAGCTCCCCCCTTGTTCTCTCTCTCCACTTTTCACGTCCAATGATCAAAGCGCATTGCGATTTATAATTCTTCCGCTGTACTTTCGATTCGCAGTGCAGTGCAATGCAATGCAACGGTGCAGTTTGCCTTGGATGATGCATGCGACAAAAGCCAACTAAAGCGGGGCAAAGTGTAGAGCTGACGAGCTGATACATTGGCTGCATCCTGAGGGATGACATATATACTTCAGGCCTTCTAATTGGCGCTCATTGGTGACCCCTGACTACAGGGCACACCAGTCTTCGAAGAACCAGAGAACATGCGGCTGTGCAGTGTTGGAAGCTTTTGCTATGGCTTCGGGCGGTTAGTTTTCATAAACAGTTTGGCTTCGGACTCTTCTTTTGAACCTACATATTTTCCTTGGACATCATCCGCAAGATCTCTCATACTGGCGACCAATCCAAACATGGATCTTTCTCAAATGCCATCTGCTACTCCACCGCATGGCGTAGTCCCGAATCTAATAGATCCTCAAAATTATAAACATGTCACAATCACCATTTCTGCCATCATGCTTCCGCTTGTTGTGGCATTTTTCTCAGGCAGGCTCATTCACAACGTTCATGTGACACGTTCGGTGGGCCTTGACGACTGTATTTTAGGTCCTTTTTGAACTTCCCGATTGCTGGCCACTGATATGCAGCAGATGTTTGCGCAGTTGCAGTGGTATGGCTTCTCGACTGATGAGTCCCTAAAGACTAAGTTGGAGTTAAGGTCCTTTCTGTGACCTTCAACGCCTTGATCTTGCAACGTAGGTATCTCCATAGATCGATTTAGCTCACAGGCTCATACTTCGGCAGAAATGTACTTTTTCAGACATCAATGGAATGTACCGTTGGCTTGGTTCACCGCCGATAAAGCCAAGGTAATATGACGAATCATTGGGGTGACCTCTGTGCTTAAATTCTAACGGATAGCAGTACAGTTTTGCAGTCAGCCTTGTCCTAGGACCTGCGACTTTCTTTGCGAAAGCATCGCCCCTTCTCCTGTATCTTCGAATATTTGGAGCTGCTAGACGGAGTTTCAAGATCAACATCTACACAACACTAGCCTTTTGCTTTTGCCTTTACTGGATCAACATTCCCCTAGAGGTTGCCTTTTGCAGCCCACGTGCACGACAATCATGGAACGATCTCACAGTGCTTGAGTCATGTGCTCGAACTCTTCCTTTCGCTATTGTACAAGGAATACTTAACGTGATTGTGGACTTCTGGATCCTATTGATACCATTACCCACAATATGGAACTTGAACATGAAAAGAAGTAAGAAGATTTGGATTGCTGGAGTTTTCATGACTGGTATCATGTATGAAGCCTTCCTAGACTAAATCACTTCGTCGCTCATCTTTGTACAAAGGGGTTGTATTGCCAGTGTTGTTGGATTGGTCTACCGAGTTAAGATCAACTACACGACAGATGTGACCTGGAACCAAAACGCCCTCTATATAGCAATGTAAGCGATTCCCGGCCAACTGTATGTTTTGAGTTGTTGCTGATGGTTGTCTTTCAGAATATTCGAAATTGACGCCGCTATCATTTGCAGCACAATGCCAGCATTTGCATCTCTGGCGAAGCTCGGCGTTCTGAGGCGCAGGGATACGTCTTCTCACATTCGAAGGAGCTTTAAAAGCCTATGGGCCCGAGTTGGTGGAACTTACAAAGATTCATCAAACCATCACCGGCTCGATGACTCATATATGGAGTTGCAGAAACCCGCGAGAACACACGTCGCGCGTAACGACAGTAAAAATGCTATCTTGAATGATCCTCAACTAAGACCATGGGTCAATCCTAGTGGTATCATGAGATCGGTAGATATGGAAGTTTTTTACGAGCAGGAGAGGCGACCGGCTAGAATGTAAAGCCCAGTCGGCGGGCATGTATGCAAAGCCACCAGGATCAAAGAGAGAGTGCTCTTTGCACGATTTTACCCAATCAAATGCTAGCGTGGTTGATTCTCCCCGGTCAGAAAGCCGTCAAAACACCCGTTTTCCATTCAAACGCACCTTGAGCTCCACTATTACTTAAGCCTATGGCTCAATTGACTCGTAAAGCTGAGGCGATATGAAGCACGATTTCCTAGCCTTACGTGTTACTGTCTAGGCTTCATCGTGTCTTACGTGACTCTTCGCCATTGCCGCTAGGTTTGAATCCAGTTACTTGCCAAATTGATGCGACGGATGACGCAATGTGGGACGGAAACAATTGTATCGGGATTAGGCGAACAAGCATTAGATTTTGACTTCTGCTTGAAGGGGGCGCGCAAAAAGCGGTGCTAACAATTCCAAACCTTTCTGCATACCTTATCTACGCTATTATATCTCCTCATGCCGCTTTATCAATCCTTCTTTATCTCTTTTATTAGCATTTCCCACTAAGTTCTACTGAAGTCTACATACAGCTTTATCTGTGACGTTTTGAACATTCTTGACCATGGCTAGGCCTGCCGTCGGGTCCGGGTTGAGCTCGGGGTGAAGAGAGTCAACCCAACCCCAGCTCGAACCCGAGATTGGGTTGGGTTGACTCTCTTCACCTCAAGCTCAACCCGAACCCGATTTCTATATACTAAATATAGTATACTATGTACCAAAAATAGTATAACTCTCTCAAATTTTTTTCAAATTTTTTCCCAATCAATTTTAATAAAGTAATGAGCATGTGAGTTTGATAGAGAGTTTGATAGAGAATTTGGTAGAAAAGTTGATAGAGAGTTTGATAGAGAGTTTGATGAGAAATTTGATAGAGAATTTAATAGAGAATTTGATAGAGAATTTGATAGAGATTTTGATAGAGAATTTGATAGAGATTTTGATAGAGAATTTGATGAGAAATTTGATGAAAAAGTTGATAGGCAAGTAGATAAATGAGTAGATAGAGTGATAGATAGAAAGAGTGATGAGTAAAGTGATGAGTAGAATAATGAGTGAAATAATGAGTAAAATGATAAGTAGAATGATGAGTAAAATGATGAGTAAAGTAAATATCAAAGTGGTGAGTTAACATTTAAAAATGTTGTTATGATTTTAGTTTTCATCTATTCTTCAACTAGTCTTCGCCTGATTTCATTCTAATCAAGTCTAGCAAGAATCTGATCTAGAAGTGATGTCATTGAGTCTCTGCATCATATGTGTAAAATGTAAATTCAATTGAGTTTAGCACAGAGCTGAGAAACATACATATAAGAATTGAGTTCTTTTCTGTAGATACTTTTCTTTCTTAGCATTTATTTATTAGTTAAATGACATCTTTATGACTCGCTCTAGATCAATCTTTAACAGTAAATAAATGCTAATCAACTACTCTGCTATCAACATGTAGATGATACAAAATAATCTACTTCGTTTATTCAGAAAATTCGCAAGAAATTCTTTGAATTACTTTCATTAAAACACATTTGCAAATTTACTCAAATTTATCAAAATTTATCAAATCAATCACTCAATTAAATCTATCTTATCTTTCTCACAATAACATGCAACTTCAAATCAGTCAAGTTATAAACAGCTCATTTGCTTAAAAGCATTGTTAGTAAATGAGTTTTTCTTATTTCTTTCAATGTTTTAATCAACATCAAGAACGCTGATATTTTGAAAAACATCAAGACAGAAGAACAGCTTCATCAATAAGTTCATGATCAGTCAAACAAGATCATCAAGATGTTGAACAAGCTTAAATCTTAACAAAACATAACTTTGAAACTCAATAAGCAGTAAATTATTGTTTAAGTTGAACATGACAAGAGATTGAATCAACTAAAGATCAAACAGATGATCATAAACACTTTAAAAGAGATAAACAAATGCTATCAAGAGAAGATGTTGAATCTCAAGAATAAACTCAAAGAAATATCACATTCAATGAATCAGTCATGATCTTGTCAATTTACTGAATCTTAAGTTTCTATGAAATCTTTATCTCGTCAATTTATTGAGAATCATACTCAATGTAAATCATTCACTTTATTTAATAATGATCATCATAAGTTTTTCAAGTTTTTGAACTCATCTGTATTCATCAATGAAGATGAATCAACATGAAATAGCTAAAGAATTAAGATAAATGACAAGCTTCAAACAAATGTCAATCACTTCATTGATGAGATTATTTACATTGTTTATGTGATATTTAGACTAGAAGATGATGCTGCTGAGCATATCTTTGCTTAACATCATCATGATGCTTTGCATTCTTACATCTCAATCTATGAATTACTTGAACATTTAAAAGAAATCTACAAGAATCAGAATAAAAATTAAAAGTGTCGTTGCAAATACAACATTCTGAGACAAGTAAATAAGCTCTTCAATGTTTTCTACTTCAACTTTATAAAGTTATTCAACTATCTAAATTATAATGATTGCATTCTGATGAATGATCTTCAGAATAAAATCAACAATCACTTGCAGAATGCTTTGTCAATATGCTTTAAAAACTTCACTTCACTTCATCGTCTTAAGATTTTTCTTCAAGATGTGAATAATAAACAACAAGTTAACTATCAGCTACACAGTCAGCTTTGCACTGTCATCGTCAAAGTATTGAGATCATGTCTAAATCATTCAATCAAAGAAACTCAGAGCTGATATGTATGTATTGTTCTTTAAAGATAGCTATAACAAGACATTAAGAATACAGAAGAGAAAGAGTTCAAGCTCTTCTATAAATAATGACTTGAGACTGCGCTAGACTTGATACAGATGTGATGTAATATGTCAGATGTGTTTATCTAAAAGAATAATGAAAGAGATGAATGAAGAAAGTGTTGAAAAACAAGAAGAAGTGCTGAGAATGACTTGAAGAAGTGCGCTAAATTCAAACTAGACATAACATCATGATTTACTTTAATCAAATTAATTAGAGTTAGATCTGAATTCTGATTGATTCAGACATGTTCATAACATTACTTTTCTCTTTGAACATTCATGTTCACATGAATAGAAAACAAATAAAAGTCAAAAAAAAATTCATCGTGTTTTCAATTTAGTGCAACTTATTCAAGTATAGCTTGTGAAATTCATTCAGAACTTTCTTCGAGTCATTAAATTTCTCTTTATCGATATAGTATCATTCGTCGTCACAATTTATCTTGATTCATTTGATTTTGTATTGTAGTCTTTCTCTATATCGTCTGAAGTTCAATATATCATTTACTTTTCAATGCTTTTCATTCTTTTCAATGATCATTAATCTAGAAAACTCAAAATGTTGTTTTGATAAAGAGTCATTTAATGAAGATTGTAGATACTTCAAGCTGAACATTGAATGTATATGCTTCATGCTTCTAGATAGCTGAAGATGATAGAAGATCTCAACTTTGACTGTGATTGAATAGAGATCGAGCTGCTTGTCTTTCAAATCTTTGCATGATTTAATGATTTTGATGTTTTCAAAGACTAATCAAACTTGATCATTTACTTCATAAATGACGTTTTGTTTATGCTTGTTCATCTGAACTTCAGTGATCTGCTTGATCTTTTTCAATTGTTGATGATTGAAGATAAGAAGTTTGCTCATTCAAATGACAATGTCATCGATCTTTCTAATTTCAATACGTTGACGAGTTGTTTTATAATCAGTCGTATCTGAATCAAAACTCATTCAAAGATGAAAGTCTTTATTAAAGTAGAAAGAAGTCATCAAGATAGTTAAGAATGTATTGAAATTATCATTGAATTTCATCATTGAAAGTCATTTAGCTCAGTCATTCTGCATGTAATTGCAGTAAATTCAAAGTTCACATTCAACATCTTGATTAGCTTGTTTTGACTGATCATCAATCTCTGAATGATAAACTGTTGATAGATTGACTTTGATCTTCAGTCGTTTACAAAGACTTTGTCACATGATTGATATGAATTGAAAGTCTTTATTCAAAACGATAGAACTGAGTAGATCATGAAGTTGATAAACGTTTCATAGCATGATTCATACTGTTTCTTCAATTGAGATGTCATCGTCTTCTCAATGACAGAGAACATAGTGATGTTTTTTGAAGAGACAACATATGATCATGCAAATGACGTTATAGTTTTTCGATAGAGATAGCTCAGTGATGAAGTTCATAGCTATATCTTGTCAACGCTGCTGAGAAATCAATAGAGACTGAAGCAAATCATTCATATCATCTTAAGATGCTTTGCTTTGCTGACAGACATGACAGTTTCGAATGTATTGTTGAATAGTTACTCGATGATCTGATCAATAGTAGAAGCGTTGAATTAGATCAATCATTCATCTAATGTCAGAGTGCAAGATTGATGATTGATCGTGAATCTTTTGAAGCAATTTTGTATGCATTTGTTTCAACATTCATAGTAGACTCTTTTTAAATAGAACGTTGTCAATGATTTGACAGTTCTTTAGCTTCATGTCATGAAGTTTCAGTTCATCTTTGTTCATAGCTTGTCAATATTCATTGCATAGTTCATTCTTTTAATTGACTAGATGTACGCGTTAATAAAGATTAGTCTCGTATTCAGATTCAATTTCGAACTTGATCGATAAAACGTTTATTCAATTTAAGATCAGTATAGTTTGAAAATGATCATTCATGTCTTTAACTAATTCAAAACTATTGATCATTGACATTTTAGTTAAAGCATTAACTTTGATGTTTATTTTGTCTGATCAAAAGATAATCTGAAAGTTAAACTTTGATAGAATATTCAGATAGTTCGCTTGTCATCGAGTCAGCTGTTTATTTTTCATAAAGATTTTCAAAGTCTGATGATCAGTAAACATCTGAATAAATAGCTCAGTATCTTCTAGTTCAAGTCGTCAATGTTTGAAGCATCAAATGATAGTTCGTAATTTCTTGTCATAGATGTGATAATTGCATTCAGCTGAAATCATGCTCTTGCTATAGAAGACTATCGAGTGAAGCACATTCTCATCATCATACTGAAATAGTATGTCGTCTTTTACATAGTTGAATGCATCGATTTTCAAAATGACTTGATGTTTGACATCAAAATGACGCAGAACTGAGATCGAGCTGATTTTCTTCTTTAGATTGTCAAAGACTTCGATGCAGACTTTGTTTCAAACAAAAGACGTGTCTTTTTGAGTCAGCTGAGTGAATGACTTGACTAGTTTTAAAAAGTTCTTGATGAAGCATCGATAGAAATTGACAAAGTCAATGAAGTCTTGTATCTCTTTTAGATTAATAAATGTAACTCAATTGACTATAGCTTTCACTTTGATAGAATTCATGCAAAGATCTTGTTCTGATACTATGACTTCTAAGAAGACTGTTTCTTCTACGTTGAATTTGCACTTTTGAATATCTATCTACAGATCAGCATCTCATAGACAATTTAATATCATTTTAACATGTTGTCTATGCTTTTTTTGAATCTTGCTGTATATGAGAATGTCGTCTAAATAAGCTTAACAGAAGTCATTTAGAAAGTCTCATAAAACATCATTCATATATTGCTGAAACGAGATCGAATCGTTTGTTAATTCAAATGATAAAATCTTTGATTTGTATGCTTCTAGAACAATAATGAAGATCGTATAATTCTCACTATCAAGATGCATACGAAGTTTGTTGAAAGCGAAAATTATATTCAGTCAAGTCAAATGCTTGCAGTCAACGATTTTGTCAATCATCTCATCTATGAGCAATAGAGAGTAGCGATTTCTTTTGATAATGACATTGAGCTTTTGATAGTTGACGCAGAAGCGAAGATCATCATTGATCTTCAGAGCAAATAAAACGAGTGAGAAATATAAGATTTTGCTAGAAGTAATAAAACTTTTTGATAGATTTTCATTCAGATATTCTTTGATCTTCTGAAGCTTGTAGAATGACATTCAATAAGCTTAACATTTAGAAGAAGTAACATCGTTAGTGAGCTTTATCTTATGATCATATAAATGATGAGATGATAGCTTATCAACTTGAGCTCAATTAAACACGTCGAGAAAATTCTGATATTTCAAAGATAGCTTGACTTTGATGTCTTCTAGATTTTGAGCTGATGCATTGATGAAAGCGACATCTAGAACATTCAGTTTGCATTGAGTGTTATAAACTATTTTTCTATCAATATCTTCAATCGACATAACAAAAATCTCAATGCAATTCTTCTTTAATCATTTAATCAGTGCATGAAAAGATGCAGCTTTCACACTGAACATAAAAAAGTTCTTTTTCAAAGTAGTAGAAGTGAGTTGTTGAAACACTTTGAAAGCTGAACTGATAGAAAAATTTGATGATCATGATCATTTTGAGTGTGAAGCTCTGACTGACATTGAAAAAACAGAAATGAGAGCTTCTAATTGATTTGAAAAAACGATGACATCGTTTTGCATATTTAGTAGTATTTCATTTTTATTCATTCAGAACTTTTCTAATATGACATCATGATGATTTATATCAGCTATTAACATTGAAACAGTCAATTTCTTATGACTTTCGACTGTGAGATTGAGTAGAATTTTATGAGTAATGATCTTCTTTGTCAGCTTTTCGTTATATTCTCTTATTAACTTCTCTTTAGCTAGTTGTATGAATTGAATTTCAAGCTTCTGACATATTTGATCAACTAGCTTGATATGAATCAAGATGTAGATCATCAAGTCACTATTTATCAGAGATTGTAGCTTGAAGAATTCGTCTTGCGAGAATAGAATGACATCGACTAGAAATGACTTTTCAAAGTAGTTCTCTTCAATAGATGAAATTTCATCAATTAGATTGTACAAAGAAATGATCTTTATCTTTTTGATGACTCTGAAAGAGATGATTAGTTTTTTGAATTAGACTCTGAATTGAAGTTCAAAGAATGATCAAACTCATCATTTAATGCGTTAATTCTGAAAGATTTATTCAAACACTTTTTAGAAGTATGATCAGACTTATGACATAGAAAGCAGTTTTCAATTAGTAAGTCATTTTCTTTGACATTAGTTAAAACAGCGTTGCGTGATTTTGACTGATCAGTCATCTTCATTTCTATGATTCTACAAGTAGCTTTGACTGATTCTTCAACAAAGATGATCTGTTTAGTTATTTGAGCTTTGATCATTGCTTCTCTATTTTTGATCTCTTGAATAGCTCGTTGATCGTTATTCAATCAAATGAGATAGAAATGAATTTCTTTCAAAGTATTGAGTTGAATCAATTGAGTTACTCAAGCAAATCAAAGTTGAAAATTTATTTTATTCTTTAAATCAACGATCAGCTGTTTTTCTTGATAGTCTAGATAGAAGAATAATTGTTGAAATTGAGTATAAAACTTGCTGAATTTCTTCTGTTCTTGAATCAAGTTGTAATAGTTTTTATGAAAGTTGACTTCTTTATCTGAGTCATTGAACAACTGAGCTAGCTCTTTCAAAAGCTCATCGATGATCTTGTATGAGTTGAAACAGTCATGTTTGCATCTTGACTGAGTGATTTCAGCTGCATCATCAAATAATCTGAAATGTATGTAGCTCAGCTTGACTCGTTCACTTGAAAAGAGATCAACGTTGATTTCTAGCTTGTTCTGAACTTTTTCATATCAGTTCTCTCAAATAGAGTTCTTTTCATCAGTGAACAACGAAGAATCGAGTATTTTCTGAGATTTAGAACGTTCAGAGTAGATTGATGATGACAAGATAATTTCTCTAGCTTGTAGTCTAGCTTTCAGCTCTTTGCATCGTTTCTTCAAAGCTTTCATAGTCATAGAAGATGTTATGATTTCAGCGAATAAGTCGTTATCTTCGACAATGAAAAATGAAGCTTCGAAACACTCTTTGAAGAGACGAAACATGATGAGAGAGAAAGAAGAGATTGAATTGAACGAGTGTTTTTTTTAAAAGAAAGAGATTGAGCGAAGAGCAATGCTCGACAATAAAAGATAAAGTCATTTTTGTTGTTTGATTTGAAAGTTGATTGATTCTCTTGATCGATTTGATTCTCTAGCAATCAATGAAGATTCTTTATTGCTGATTCTATTAATTGAGATGAACGATGCATACTTAATGAGCTGTAAATCGTTTAGCAATTCAATCAGTTTCGCTGTTGATTCTATAAATCTTCTGATGTTGTTCTGTTTTTCAATTGCGTCGATCATCAAGTAAATGAATTTCTTTAAACTTGATCTGTCTGAACGAGTATATTAAATGAGTAATGAGTATCTGTATCATATGATAAACGAGATTCTTAATGTAATGTTGAGATCATGTCTAGATCATTCAATCAAAGAAGCTCAGAGCTGATATGTATGTATTGTTCTTTAAAGATAGTTATAACAAGACATTAAGAATACAGAAGAGAAAGAGTGCAAGCTCTTTTATAAATAATGACTTGAGACTGTGCTAGACTTAATACAGATGTGATGTAATATGTCAGATGTGTTTGTTTAAAAGAATGATGAAAGAGATGAATGAAGAAAGTGTTGAACAATGAGAAGAAGTGCTGAGAATGACTTGAAGAAGTGCGCTAGATTCAAACTAGACATAGCATCATGACTTGTTTTAATCAAATTGATTAGAATTAGATCTGAACTCTGATTGAATCAGACATGTTCATAACACAAAGTCATTATTGTACTTGATAAATGCATTGCTACTTCATTGTCAATGATGATTTTGATAATTGATTATGTTAAGTTTACTCTCTCTTTTATCTTTGAATCTGTTACAATTCTAGCTATGCATCTATGTTGATAGCTATGTTAATGACTATGTTAATAACTATCATTGATCGCTTGTCGCTAGACTATAAAGTTGTTTCAAGATCAATTTTATTCAGAGTTAGCTTATGTTCTTCTGAGTCATATAAATAGTTAACTTTTCTCTTCTAGATACTTTTCTTTCTTAGCATTTATATACTTGTTACATTACATTCATATAACTCACTTTATGCTGATCTTTAACATTATATAAATGCTTCTTTGTTACAGATGAAGTGAAATAATCTGCATTGATTTCTTTAAGTGCTTTTACTAATAGTTTTTCAACTTTCTATCAACTTTGATCTAGTGATTTATGTTCATGCAGCAGCACTCATCTTTCTTCTCTTATGAGCTGATTCAATGAGAATAAACAAAAGATTTGAACTTGTGTGTTAGAACACGATTCGAGTTGAGATAGAAACTACGACAGAATAGAGCGTAGTTCGTAGCATGATGAACTCTGAGCTAGTAAAGATCATGATCACGTGCTAATGATTCGTTATATGAGATCATTGAGATCATGAAGCAACTCTCATGATTCAGAGTCTGAGTCGACGAGATCACTCAGCGATTCAGACGATCGCACGAATCTTCTATGTTTATATAACGATGATCGTTTCCTTAGATAGAAGCTTCGTGCTCAACTCATGTAAGTAGTCAATACATATTATTGTCTCAGCTATCTTCAGATCTCAAGTCTAGTAAT